>Ga0209415_10010015_pt1 | contig 16187 bp, 11 predicted proteins | sample PeaSoiSIISIP2007_FD_187696 | JGI IMG/M metagenome (GOLD analysis project Ga0209415, IMG submission 187696) | Peat soil microbial communities from Weissenstadt, Germany - SII-SIP-2007 (SPAdes) (version 2) | ecosystem: Environmental > Terrestrial > Soil > Wetlands > Peat | place: Germany...
GCTTCCGTGTTCGGGTTCGGCCTGTACTACTAGGCTACTGCGTTCCTTCGTTTCCCAGATACCGGGCCCGCACCCCGAAAGCAGCAGGGATTCCGGTTTGAGCACATGGGTCTATCTCTCCACACGGGAGCCTACTAAGCCCACTGTCAGCTAGACTGTGCCTAAACTCGAAAGTATCCCCCTCTCGTGGTCGCACTTTCGAGCCGTCAGGGTTTGAGCGGTTGGCTGTTTTACTAGATGTCTACGTACGGAACGAAGCATTACATGACATGCGCCCGCCAGATATTGAAGATAAATGACACCCGGTCTCCGTCCATATCAGCTTGCGAGCTTCGACCCTCTCCTCGAATCAGGCAAGAACTTTCCGCACAATCCTCATTATCGTAGCCCTTCTACTATCGGTCCTTCTCTCTGCAGTAAGCATGATCTGGGTGCAGGCGGCCGTTCCTCCATACAGAGGTCCTTTCCTGTCTCTCTTCCCCTACCTGGGGGAGGAGGTCGGCATATCCTCGCTCGGGGCCGGTCTCCCGCTAATCCTGTCAGCGGCTTTCGTGGTGATAGGTTTGGCATTGCCAGCAGGGGACAGGTCGGCGCAGGCGTTCAGAAGCCGTCTTTACTGGCTGGCGCTGTTGCCGATCGGTCTTGCCAACGTAGTGGCCTTTAGCGTCTCTCACGAGCTCTATGGAGGACTCGCCCTGACATCGTCATGGGCCACCGGAGCCTATTTCGCCGGTGCCTGCCTCGGGGTAACCTATGCGTGGACGAGAGGCACGAAGCTTGGGGTTGTTCCGGGCCTGTTGGAAGCGTATGTCTTGGGCACAATTGGCACCTTCCTTGCCGACGTGGTCAGAACCTTCACCGGGCTTGTCAGGGTGCCGGGGGAGTCCGCTGTCTGGGGCGGGGGCGGGCTTCTCGACCTTCTGTTCTGGTTTGGCATCTATGTGGCTTGGGCCGAGTTCCTGACTACTCTTGTTCTCAAGGGAGCATCTCGGATTCGACCCTCGAAGGTCGAGAACCTGACTATCAAGTAGTTAGACGGCGAAACAGCATCCGGATCCTGAGCGGTGGGGTTTGGCCGGTCGACTCTTTCATCGAAATATCAGAACGAGAGAGCGTAAAGCCGTCTTTGTCTTAGCTTGCCCAAAAGAAGGGAAAGCGCCTGCGCTTTTCACGAGCGAGGCGCTCGATTTTTCGTGAGGCCTAAGATCCAGTTGCTGAGAAGAGGGCGTTTCCGCCGTTAGCGAGGACTACTTGTCCTGTTACCTGTGACCCTGGTGCTGCAAATGCACCTACTGTGGTGCAAGTGACTCCGGCTAGGCTGCTGCCCGCTACGACTGTGCCCCCGTTGGCTACGTTGCCTGAATGCGCTGCACCGCCGTAGGTGAGACTACAGTATCCGGCTCCGTTGGTCACGATAGTGTTTGCGTTGCCTGAGTTGGTCAAGACGAGAGTGCAGACCTCAGGTGCGGTTGAAAGCGCACCGGTGGCTACACATGAAGACACGCTTGCCTGAACCTGTGCTGTTGATGTGAAGGTCCCGAATAGACCGAAGACGAAGCCTGCGATGGCGATGGCTGCGATGAGGGTGATGGCGATGAGGATGACTGTTGCTAGTACTGGTGAGATGGCCTTTCTATTTTTTCTCTGAACTTTTTGGAAGTTCATCGTTAGATTAGACAACCTTCGTTTAACTTATAAAAGCCGTATGGAGTATCCATCTAGTTTTCTGTCAAGAATTTGAACATCAGCCATTTCTTAAGGCAACACAGGTTTTCCCCTAAGGCAACAGGTGCAGCAGATAATGGATGTCGTAGGAGTATCGAGGCCGAAGACCAGCGGTAGTTTCGAGACGAAGAAAGGGAGGAAGGCATATCGAGGGAATAGAAAGCATTGGTTCGTATACTTCTACGACGATGAGGGGAGGTTCCGTAAGAAAAAGATAAGCGCACTGGAGGTCCCCTACTACGGCTCCCTGATCAGGAGGAGGAAGTCCTACCTCTGCGGGAGCTGCGGGAACAGGTTCCGCTCGATATCTCCAAAGTGCCCGAAGTGCGGAGCTGAATCTGCTAGGCTCGAGAGAACCACAAAATCCTAGGAGTGGAAGTACCAGACGTTCACGTTGGCCGAGAAGGCCCCGTTGTTCAGGTCATAGAAGTTGACAGTGTAGGACGTGCTGGCTGCCAGGGCGAAGCCGGTCACGCCAGTCCTGCCTACATTGACAGGCGATAGGGACCCGCCGTCGACGGATTTTATCGTGATAGTGGTGTTGCCTGAAGTGGATGAGATCACCCCCACTACAACGAAGCCCCCGGCTGAAGTTGAAGAGAACGTAAGGCTCTTCATTCCGCCTGCCCCCACAGAAAAGCTGTCGTTGGAGTAGACGAGTTGGGCGGTTGACGAACCCAGCGCCGAGTTCACTACCCTGATGGTGGATTGCAGCTGGCTTACCACGCCCTCCTCTGAAGCGATCTGAGAGTTCAGCCCAGCTATCTGGTTGTTGAGACCTGCAATCTGGGCGTTTAGAGATGTGATGTTGGAGTCGAGTGTCGATATCTGAGCCGTGAGGGAGCCGATGGTCGTGTTGGCTTGGGTACCATGCAAAGTCAGAGTAGCGATCTGGGCCTCGTCAGCGTTCACCATGGATTGGAGCGAAACCACTTCTGAGTTGAGCGTTGAAACTGTCTTCGTCAGGTTCGATACCTTCTCCTGGGCAACGGCCAGCTGCGTCATCTCTTCTGAGAGTTGAGACTGTTGGCTAGAAACCGTCTGATTGAGGCCGTTTATTGTCCCGGAAGACTCGTAATAGTAGTAACCGAATCCGGCCGCCAGGGCAACGATAATCAGAATCATGATGGGAAACACCAATCTGCTCCGCCCGCCTGTGACTTGCAATTCCAATGGGAGGGGAGGTTCCTAACTATTTGACGCTTATCCCCATCAAATCAGTATTCCTAGACCATCGACAGTCTGCGAACCTCATTGGAGCAGTTTTACGCGTGGGAGGATGGTCGCCGTCTCCGTTGAAGGTAACGGGTGGCTTCCTCTTTCTCCTCGTCTGCCTTCCGTATCGCGTCTATCACAGATTGGAATGGCTCCTCGGGCTCCCTGTGAGCCTCGAGCATCCTCTCGGGGTCTAGGGAGCTTTCAAGGCCGGTGACTATTCTCTTTCCGCTTGGGCCGAACATCTTCGAGACGACTTTGGCGAACCGCTTGGGTTGGCTCCTGGCGCTTCTTCCGACCCACCTCAGAAGCACTCCCGACGGTGCCTCGCCGAGAACGGCAGGCAGATTCGTCTGGAGGACCTCCGCGAAAGGGATCCCTTGAGACTCGGCCATTTTCATCGTTGAGACAAAGGAAAGTTCCCAATCCTTGGGGACCCTCCCCCACTGAAAGAAGAGGACTGGCTTCTGCAGCTGGCGTCCGATCGTGCCGTGCGCGGACCGTCCGAATCCAGCCAGCTCTTGCCGGCCCGGAAGGTAATTTTCGCGAGCGTCTCGCCCAAGCGTGATCAGCTTCTGGCTCCCCTTCATCATCATCTTGACCTTCGGAAGCCCAAATTGCACTAGCCGCATTGATTCGTCGACCTCGTATTTCCTACGGGGGACGAGGAACTTGGGGACCCGAGCCTTCAACAAGATGCCTTGGTACAGCGCCAAGTTAAGCATCCCCGCGATTTTCCCTAATTTTGTGCACGCGAAGACCATAACAGCGCCAACGCTGCTTAATTCCCAACACTCTCCTTGGACTTTCCGTCAAGAACATAGACCTGAAATTGTGTTTTAGCGTCCATAATCGATAAATAAAAAATTCCGAGTTTCATACCAATCATGGGTACCGAAGGCTGCGCAGGCCTCACCTTGGGTTACTTTGAACCCGAAGCTCAGATGAATTCAAGCGGGTTCGACTAATGAGAATCGATCTCAAGGAGGGTTCGCGAAGAAAGGCCGTATCAGGCGTTCTAGGATCAATCATCATGTTTGCGATGCTGTTCTCCGTAGGCATTGGCTTTTTCGTCTACACGGCTCAAACAACCCTTCAAACTGCTCAGGCAGGCCAGGTGAGACAGCAAGGCCTCCAACAGGCCTCAGCCGAGAAGGTGAGCATTAGCGTGGGTCTTTCGACCGTCGCGGACCCCTGGGGTCAGACGGGGGACCTATGGTTACGAGTGTACAACCCAGGAGGCTCCCCTGTCACTTTGGTTGACATTTTCGTCACGAGTACAGCCCTAAACATACTGGCATCACACTCGCAAGTTACGCCGAACAGTAACTATCTTCAGGTTCGCGGCTCGGTCGCCCAGAAGGGGGACCTCAACTATTCTCTGCCGCTCGCTTTGCCTCCGGGGTACTCCACAAATCAGCTGAAGGGATGCGGCTCACTTCTAGGGTGTGACATCGGAATCAGCAAGACCTCTTACACCTACGGCGGAACTCCGGTGGTCGTCAGCATTCTGACTTCGAGTGGCAACATCTTCTCGGGTCAATATCCACCACCTCCGTCCTCGGTCACCGTCTCGACTACTTCGACGACGAGCACGGCATCTACCACGACCATAACGTCAGGAAACCCTGGTGGGAACGTCCTCGTGGTCCAAATGTCCGCGACACCTCCTCAGACCTTCTCATGCAAGCACTGTGTTAACGACACTGTGATTGTGTCGAATTACGGCACGAGCCAAGTCACGGGGGTTACACTGTCCCCTGCTCCTCCGTTGATCTCTTCAACCGGGACCCTTTCGATAACGTCGAACGGAGCGTGCACTCTTGTAGGCGGGGTCAACAACATCCCGGCATATTCAGGCAGCGGCTCTCCCCCTAGCATCACTTACCTGTGCAACTTCGGCGCGAACCCCAACGGCTTTGGTGGCTTCGCTTCTTTCACAGGCTCAGCCTCCGGAACCTACAACGGGTCGCCAGTAACATCGGGGGTCGCGATATCCAACACGATCCAGGTCGGGGGTCCGGTCAACGTTTTGAACCAAGGACCATTCTCAGGGAACTTCTTCTTCTTCAAGTACAGCGCATGCACGTCGGCGCCCACCCCTAGTACCCCATGCACCACAACCCCCAGTCCTGTGACGTTCAACAAGCTTCCCACGGCAAACGCGGTCAAGGGCTCAAGCAGCTACTACGTCGCGTTCTACGTCCAAATAACCAACAACTTCAACGTGACGATTCCGATACTACCGTACTCGTACTTCCAGGTCGACGCTACGGTCGGCTCGGATTCGCCCTTCTTCCTTGTCGGAAATCCGGCGAGCCTTCCATACGTGCCGAACTACAACCCCGGTGGGAACAACATCCCGACCCTGACCCCATATCCTTCGACATGTATCGCCAGTTCCACTTCGACGTGCATCAACCTCGCACCAGGAGCGAGCGTGACCCTGACCTTTGCCGCCTGCGACATCAGTTCGACCTGGTGGGACTGGGCGGGCCATACATACGGAAGTAGCTTCGACAGCGGGGCGACTTGCACGACCTCTCCCCCTGGCTTCGCTTCGAACATAGCGACCTACGGCAGCATCATTATCACCTTCCCCTACCAGGGCCAGGTCTACACTCAGGACATACCGTTCGTGGGTCTTCTGGTGCAATAGAAAATGTGGTTGCCCAACCTGAGAAAACAAGAGGGGCGATTCATGTATTCAATCCATAATGAATATAACCAAAAATGGAGGAATCAGTAGGAATTTGAAGATCTTTAAGGGCAAGCGGAGGAAAGGGCTGAGTGAACTCGTTGGGACACTGGCAATGGTATCAATCACGCTTGTCGCAGGAGCGGCCGTCTTCGGATGGATCAATGGGCAGGCAAACTCAAGTGAGACTGCTTACGGAGTCAGCGTGGCCAACAACATCAACTTCCTCCGAGAAAGATTCGTCGTCGTAACTCAGAGCTTCTCGACGAATGGAGGTTCATGCAGCGGATCATGCAATCAGCTTTCGTTCTGGGCTTATAACGACGGCCAAATCACATTCTCGCTCTTAACCGTACGGATTCAGAATTTGACAGACATCCCGAGCGGTGCCGTAAATAAGAATCCTTTGAACATCCTCTTCTACGCTGGGTCAGCCTCAGCATGCTCCCCTCCTCCCTCCCCCCAGACATGCGGTTTCGTCGCCTACAACAAGGCAGGGACACTGCAGGTCTGCTGGGACACGGCCGCATGGAGCTCAATCGGCGACCAGCCAGGATTCTATCAGAGCAACGCGCTTCCGGTGACCCTCGCCCAAGGTTTGATGACCCCTAACCCATATCAGATTACGATGCCCACCGGGGCAACCTGCTCAGGAGCAGGTGGCGGGGCCCAGTATCTGTATGTTGGAATCGCCTATACCTTGACATTCACTGGGTTGTACGGAAACACTCTCTCCACAACTGTGACGGTCAACGGGTGATACCGGCGTGTCGTATGCGCTACAACGCAACCGCCGTCCCGGAGTTGCCGGCATACTAGTAGCATTGGTTATCTTCGGGATTATATTTACGGCCGGATTTGGATATCTGATCTTCCAGGACAAGGCTAACCTTGCCTCATATCAGGCAAACGCCGGTTATCTCGCCGAAAACGACGCCGCAAGTCAGGAAAGGCTTGCTTTCGGGGCCCAGTCGAGCGGAGGTCCCATCGCAATCACGATAAACAACACAGGAGGTTTTCCTTTGAGCATCCTCAGCACTTACGTGAAGGATTCGACAGGGAAGCTCACAGCTTCCGGGGTAATGAACCTCGGAGGCGCTTGCACGACCGCCGTAGGGCCCCTTAACCTCGACGTGGGAGCGACGGGTCAGTTTACCATACACAATACCTGTGGATATTCATATGTGACAGGCACCACCATCTACATCTCACTAGTGACATCGAGGGGCAACACCTTCAGCACCCAGTTTCCCCTGACGACATCGACAGTTGTCACTACCTCGTTCAGTGCGACTACGTATACTACAACGGCCCCCGGCGTCGGTGGGGGCAACTCAATGGTCGTCGTGATGGCGGCAGCCCCCGTGCAGGTATTCAGCGGGAACATCATCACGAACAACGTGACCGTCTTCAACTACGCCAACGTTCCCATGACCGGAGTCACCCTGAACCCGACCACCCCTACGTCGACTACCACAGGCACAGCCTCGCTAACGCCCCAAAGCTGCTCTTCAGCCTACACCCCTCCTGGCCAGCAGCCGGACCCAACGGGAACAATCTCGGCATACGGCGGGTCAGGAGCCGCACCCCACATTTACTTCCTGTGCACCTACAGGGCCAACGCCGGCGCGGTAGGAGGGCTCGCATCGTTTTCAGGAGGGGCCCAGGGAACCGAAAGCGGCAAGGCAATCTACTCAGCAGGGGTAACCTCCAACCTCGTCCAGATTGGCAGCCTCACCAACGTGCTGTCAGAGGGCGTCTTCTCTTCGAACTTCTTCTTCTTCAAGTACAGCACATGCACCAACTTGGCTTCTCCCTGCGCCACCAACGTTGCTATGCCTCCGAGTTCGGTGTACAAGCTTCCTGAAGGCGCCGTGATCAGCAGGACGAACTACTACGTCGCTTTCTACGTCCAACTGACGAACAACTTCAACACCAGCCTGCCGCTCCTCGCGACTACTTTCGAACAGTTCGACCAATCCAACGGAGGGGAGTCCGACTGGTGGATCGTAGGGACGAACGCGACCTTGAATAACGGCGTCTACTATCCAAGCTACACTGCAACTCCGTCCCTGGTTGCGTATCCATCTGATTGCTCCAGCGTTAACGCCCAGAACAAGCCTACGGACAACAAATGCATCTACGTGAACCCAGGCCAGACAGTGACCGTAACACTCGCTTCATGCGGTGCGTCTTCAACCACCTGGGACTGGCAAAACACCGTCGGCGGCAGCGGCGGCTCAAGGGGCGGATGCATCAGCGCCGCTCCTAGCATCGGAGCGGGCGGTAGTGCCACAGCAGGATTTACGGTGGTGTCCTTCGAATACAAAGGGAACATCCTTACCGAAGATTTGGCCTTCCAGGGAGTGGCGTTCACAAACTAGGGAGTTGTTGAAATGAAACTCATCAGTTTCGAAAGGGAAGTCAAGTCGCACAGAGGCATCTCCGGAGTCCTGGCGGCTACTATCCTGTTCGCGGCTATCTTCTCAGTCGGCACTGGCTTCTTCCTCTTCACCAACAACAACGTCCTCCTGGCGAACCAAGCCAATGTGGCGAACGTAAACGCGGGGCTTCATTCTACCCAAGAAAACCTTCTAGTTACTGCTAAGATCGCACCTTTGTCAAGCACATATTGCAAAGGCTGTCTCTGGGTTAGGGCAAACAATACCGGCGGGGCGCCAGTCTCCATTGTCGACGCTTACGTCACATGCATTTCCGCCTGTGGTGTAGGCCACCAGTCCGGGCAGCTGCTCTCGAACTCCATCTCGGTCCCTAGTTCGCATTTCCTGAAGTCTTCCACAGACCTGAATGTATCCCTCCCGTTCATCTTGGGAGTGGGGGCTTCTACAAAATATCAGAAAGAAGACATTGGGATTCTCTCAACTTCCTGTCCATTTTGCACCCTCCCAGGCGAATATGTGGTTGTAAGCCTGCTGACCGCCGAGGGAAACGTGTTCTCAGCTCAGTACCCACCACCGCCCGTTCCGAAGAACACGGCGATAACCCTTCAGAACGACACTAGCTCCGTCATACAGGAGTTGATAGGTGGGGGGCCGCAGCTATCCGTCCTGTTAAGCGCGACCGCTACCTGCCCCAACGGGTCCCAAGGATGCACCCAGACCTTCGCTTGCAATAACGGGTGCATCACCGTCACCGCCACGATATACAATCTTGCGACTACGACTGCCACCGGGGTATCCCTCTCGCTCCACACCCCCTACTCAGACTTCGTAAGTGGAACGGCCGGGGTTTCGTCATACTCGTCCTGCACGCCTTCAACGCAAACAATCGGCGCGGGATCTTCTGGCACCGTAACGTGCCAGTTCTCAGCTACAACGGGCCACACAGGCGGACTGGCTGCCTTCTCGGGACACGTGACGAGTACCCTGGGTGGCGTCTCGGTCACTTCTGCTGAGGCCCTATCTAACTCGATAGAGATAGGCGGCTTGGCCAGCGTTACTACTCAGGGTGCCTTCGCGCCTGATTTCTTTTTCCTAAAATACAGTTCCTGCGTACAGGATACGGGCTCGAACTATGGCTCTCCTTGCACCACGAACGCGGTAATGCCCCCTAGCTCTGTGTCCAACCTTCCTAGCGGCAGTTACATCGCCGGTGGTTCGAACTTCTACGTCGCGTTCTATATGAAGATCACCAACGTGTTCAACACGACGCTCCCGATACTCCAGTATTCGTACACCTTCGGGGACCCGGACATTTCTGGCGAGGTCTACTACTTCCTCTCGGGCAGCAACACGACGATGACAAACGGCGCGTATTACCCCAACTACGCGGCGGGTGGTGGAACACCCACCCTTACCGGCTACCCCACTGACTGCAACACCGTCGGTGGAAACGGCAGACCAACGGACAGCAAATGCATTTACGTAAACCCTGGACAGACGGTCACTTTGACGTTCGCGGCGTGCGGCTACGGGGCTACCAACTGGGCCTGGGGGGGTCAGCAGGACGCTTCCAACTTCGACAGCAGCACGGGTTGCACAGGCAATCCCCCCAACCTCACAGTCCCCGAAGGGATGGTACTGGGTATTGTTGTATCGTTCTACTACAAAGACAACATTTACTCGCAGCTAATGCCCTTCGAGGGACAGGCCTATCTTCGCAGCACCGCCACAAGCGTCAGCTGCTCCCCGAATCCTGTCGGCGGGGGCAGTCCCACAACCTGCACAGCAACTGTTACTGACACGGATTCAGGATCATTTGCCTCACCCTCAGGGACGGTAACATTCGGCGGCCAGGCACTCACCCTGGGGTCCTTTAGCTCGACGACCTGCACTCTCTCCTCAGGCAGCTGCTCGGTAACATACACTCCATATGCAGGGACTTTCGGGGCCGACGCCCTCCAGGCAAGCTACGGCGGAGACGACTACCAGATATCAAGTTCCGGGAGCACCTCACTTTCCGTTCTGAAATCGACTACCACTTCTGTAAGCTGTTCCCCGTCCAGTCTCGCGGTCAACACTGCGACAACCTGCACAGCGACTGTGACTGATACCAGCAGTACGCCGATAACCCCCACGGGGACTGTCACCTTCGCCACGACTCCTAGCGGATCGGGTTCCTTCACGGCGTGCACACTTAGCGGGGCCGGGGCAACCGCGACCTGCACCACGCAGTTCACCCCATCAGCCGGAAAGGAAGGATCGATTACCGTGACGGGTACCTACGGCGGAGATTCCAACCACATTTCAAGTCCGGGCGTGACTGCCGTGACTGCGACCGTAAGGACTTCGTCAATCAGCATATCATGTTCTCCGGCGAGCGTCCCGGTCACCGCGAGTTCCACCTGCACTGCCACGGTATCTGACACTTCACCTGGGACCAAGATCACCCCAACCGGTGGGACGGTAACGTTCTCCGCTTCTCCGTCGAGTTCAGGATCGTTCACGCCTGCCAACGCCCAGTGCACGACCAACTCGGGGACATGCACCGTGACATTCGCCCCTGGCGCTGGCAAGGAAGGCACCATGACCATCACAGCCACCTATGCCGGAGATACGGACCACTCAGGTAGCGGACCGTCCGCGGGCTCAACAATCACCGCCACCAAGATCACGACTTCGACGGCCGTGGTCTGCGCTCCGAACCCTGATGGCGTCAACCAGGGTACGACTTGCACCGCGACGGTCTCGGACACCGGTGGGGCGAGCGCAACCCCGACTGGGACGATTACATTCACTGCGGCTCCAGCGAGCGCGGGGTCTTTCTCCTCGGCCACATGCACCCTCTCGGGCGGTGCGTGCTCGGTGACCTTCACTCCGAACAGCTCAGGCGTCGGTTCGGTCAGCATCACGGGCTCGTATGGTGGGGACGGCGACCATCTGGCGAGCAGCAACTCGTTCTCGCTGACCGTCGACAAGAGGACCACGAGCACGGTGGTTGTCTGCGCCCCTGCAAGCGTGGTAGTGAACCAGGCTTCGACCTGCACCGTCACAGTCACGGATACCGGCGGCAGCGGAAGCTCAACGCCAACGGGCACGGTCACGTTCACCGCAGCGCCTGCCACGTCAGGATCGTTCAGCTCCGGGACCTGCACTCTGGCAGCAGGATCATGCTCGGTGACTTACACGCCAAGCAAGGGCCATGAAGGGTCCATCACGATAACCGGGACCTACGGAGGGGACGCTATCCACGCGGGCAGTTCTGGAACCGCCACGGTCACAGCGAACAAGAGGAACATCAGCGTGAGCGTGAGCTGCGTGCCGAACAGCGTTGCCAGAGGCGGAAACACTGCTACCTGCACGGTGACAGTCACGGACACTTCGACGGGGGCCACTATCACACCGACCGGCACAGTCAGCTTCTCGATTACTGCCTGGACGGGCAACAGCGGTCACAAGCCGACGATCAGCGCGAGCTGTACCCTCAACGCCTCGGGACAGTGCACTGCGACCTTCACCTCAGGCAGCAACAACAGCGGTAGCGCAGGCACCGCTACAATCACCGCAACCTACAACGGCGACGCCGACCACAACACGGGCAGTGGGACCACCACAGAGACTGTTACCTAGTCTCTCGCCCCTTCGAGATTGATCGCAAATGTCATCAAATGGTTTGGCTTCTTCCGAAGGTCTAGGCGGACCAGACTTGTCAAAGCACTGGGTCATCGAGTCTCCGTATGTATTCAGCCTCCTTACCGCTTATAGAATAGGTAACCGAGCATTCAGCAGGTTCGGGATGAGTTTCGTCAAATCGGACAGAGCCGAGTCTGGAAAAATGCCAATTTTGCTTAAGTGCGGTAGGCGAGCATCACGAGGTCGAACCAAGTAATTGTCATTCCTTAGGCGAAAGAAGAAGCCGGAAGATGACAAGGCGACCGAGGCACCTTCCGCCGTTAGACCAGCATCCTCTGCTCCGGTCAAGCCGCAGATCACACCGGCACCTATGCAAGCCAGCTCAAGCAAGCCTTCAGTTGAAATGAAGAGCTCTGACAAGCCAGCCGAGAAGCCTGCTTCGGCTCCTCTGCCTGTCCCAGCCCCTTCACCGAAGGCGACGACCAATCAACCTCTTCCGAAGGCAAATGCCGCAGCGCCCTCCCAATCTCAGACCAAGACCGAGACAAAGATGGAGGCACCAAAGCAGAACAAGCCGGCTCCTGCCCCGAAGAAGCCTGCTGGCGACCAGAAGCCCCATCCTAAAGCTCCAGCGGGAGACTCCATCTCCGACGAGGACTCAGATGCTGCCCTCGCCGAGAGGTTCCGCTTCCTGAAGAACGTCAAAGTCAGGTTCCCGTTCACAGGTACCCAAATCCCTCCTTCATGGAAGGTAGTTGAAAGGTACCCCGTCAACAGCCCGTTCGCTTACGCGGTGATAGCCCAGAGCCCACTCCTCACGCGGAGGTACTACCTCGACGAGGTCCCTCTGACAAAGACAGAGGCTGCCATCTACTCTTACCTGCTTGACGCGCTGGAAGCCGAGCTCACGGTCCCAAGAGAGCAGGTCAACCCGAGGCAATACTTTGCTGACCAGGCGAGAAAGATTCTGCTGAAGTACTCAATCAGAGTCCCGGCCGCGTCCTGGTCAAAGATCATCTACTTCGCTGAACGAGACTTGGTCGGCTTCGGCGTCCTCGACGGTATGATGCGCGACCCTAACATTGAGGACCTCTCGATCGACGCTCTGGCGAAGCCGCTCTTCATCTACCACAAGGGGTACGAGAGTCTCGAGACGAACCTCACCATCTCCGACGAGGAACAGATGGACAACCTGATCACCAGGCTGTCTCACATGGCGGGGAAGCACGTCTCGACCGCATTCCCGATCGTCCAGGGCACTCTTCCTGGCAGGCACAGGCTCGTCGCGACCTTCAGGCGCGAAGTATCACCCCAGGGGAGCACTGCCACAATCAGGAAGTTCAGGGAAGACCCACTCACGATCATCGACATGCTCAACCTAAACCTGATGGACTACAAGATTGCCGCCTACACTTGGTATCTTATGCAGAACAGGGCGACCGCGATCGTTGTGGGGGCGACGGGCGCTGGCAAGACAACCCTGCTCAACGCATTGGTTACCTTGACAAGGCTGAACACCAAGCTTGTCACCATCGAAGAGGTCCAGGAAATCAACATCCCTCACCTCAACTGGACTTCGCTTGTCTCGAGGGAGAGCTATGCCGCCACGGAGGAGAGGGCAGGAGAAGTGGGTCTGTTCGACCTCGTGAAAGCTGCCATGAGAATGAGGCCTGACATTCTCTGCGTCGGTGAGATCAGAGGAGAAGAGGCTTACGTCTTGTTCCAGGCGATCGCCACGGGTCACGGTGGACTGTGCACCCTCCACGCTGACGACTCCGCATCTGCCCTCCAGAGACTGATATCGGAACCGATGAACGTCCCCAAGGCGTTCCTCCCGTTCCTCGACTTGGTCTTTGTCGTCAGAAGGATTGCCGTGCCAATCCCAGGAGGAGGGTTCCGGGCTGTCAGACGTGTAGTCGCCCTTGACGAGGTGACCGGACCCGAAGAGGTCTCGAGGTCATTCCGTTGGGACCCGAGGACTGACACCTTCAAGGCGAGCTATGACAAAAGCCCGAAGTTGGAGAGGATAGCAAGGGACAACGGCATCACCATGGAGAACATAATGAAAGAGATCGACAGGCGTGCCCTAATCCTGAGGTGGATCCAGCAGAAGGGGATCCGAAACTTCAAGGAGCTCTCCCCGATACTCGAACTCTACGTTTCAAGGCCCGATGAGGTCTTCAAGACCGCGTCCAACGAGCTCGAGGCCAAGGGAATCGCCGTTGCGGAAATCCTTGGCGAGCACAACCTTGGCGGTCAGGCTCAGTGAGCTTCAAGATCCGGCTGACCCGGGGCGCCCAGAAAGACAAGCCTAAGCTGACTGCCTTCGACAATCTCACAAGGCTCGCTTTCCGCATTTTCTCTGCCCCCGCGACTAGGCTCTCCCGTTCAATCCCCCTGCTAAGAGACAACATCCTCCGGTCGAACCTCAGGATAACCCCCGAAGGCCTCGTCTCTCTTGCTCTTTTCTCCACTCTCGTCACCGGGGTCGTTGCGGCAGTCGGCATTTACATCGGCTTCGGTATCTACCACGTCCCATACGTTCTTGCCCTGATTGCAGCGGTTCCTCTCGTGTTTACAATAGTGATCAATGCCCCCAAGCTGAGCGCTTCTTCCAGGGCCGCATCCATCAGCATCGAGCTACCATTTGTCGTAGGTTACATTTCTGTCCTTGCAGGAGGCGGCGTCTCTCCCCTCGCGACTTTGAGGCGGATCTCCTCCATGAAGCTTTTCCCGGCTTCTGCCAGGGAGGCGAAGCGTATTCTAGTCGAGGTTGACGTTTTCGGGCAGGACCCTATCTCGGCCATCGAGTCCGTAGCCAGGTGGAACCCGAGCAGGACCTTCAGCGAGTTCCTCTTCGGATACACAGCCATCCTCAAGAGCGGAGGAAACTTCATGGCCTACGTCCAGTCTAAGCTCCGCGACATCATGGAGAGCAAGGCTGCGGCCGTCAAAAGGTCCGCCGACACGACCGGGACCATGGCCGAGGCGTACCTGACGGTCACAGTGATCCTGGGAATGGTCCTCTACACGCTCTACATGGTCCAGACGCTCATCAGCCACGACCTGTCGGGGCTGACTAATCTCTATTTCTTCGCCTTTATCATAGTCCCGTTGATATCTGCCGCGTTCATCTGGCTGATCGACGCGGTCCAGCCGAAATGGCCGTATGTCGACTACAGACCATACAGATACTTCATGTTCACCGCCCCGGTCGCGGCGATCTTCTTCTTCCTCCCACTGGGATTGCACCTGTATCTCAAGACCTCGATATCCCTCATAATGTCAATGTCTGTGCCCGCCTTCATGGCATCTAAGTACTCGAGGGAACGACGGTCTCTCGAGAGGGAGCTACCTGAGTTCATCAGAGACGTAGCCGAGGGAAGGAAGACCGGACTTTCCCCAGAAGTGGCCATCGAGAGGCTCGGTGGTAGGCACTACGGTGTACTTTCGAAGCACGTCAAGAAGATGGGGGCACAGTTGTCTTGGGGAGTTTCTCTCTCGACGGTGGTTTCCACATTCACGGCAGCGGTAGGGAGCTGGATCACGAAGGCTATCGGCGTCCTGCTTATCGAAGTCGTCGACGTCGGGGGAGGAACCATTCGGAGCTTCTCCGATATGGCGGACTTCACCAGGAGCATCAACGAAATGGAGGGTGAAAGAAGAGCGGCTCTGAGGCCGTTCGTCTACATCACATACGTCGCCGGGATTATGGTTATTATTACGACATTCATACTCGTCTACTTGCTTAACGCTCCCGCGATTACCGGGATTGGAAGCTCGGGCGCGGCGCCCACGGTCGACGCCACCGTCATCGACATGCTCCTTACCACCGCGGTCTTCGACTCTTTCATCATCGGCATAGTCGCAGGGAAGATGGGCGAGAGCGGAGTCTCCGACGGTTTCAAGCACTCGATTTTCCTGGTCATAGCGAGCTTAATCGCAATCAACATCGCCCGCGTGTTCATCAGCATCCCAGTCTAAGTCGGGACGAAGCAAATAATTATAGGCGAATCCCGGGACATGACCATCCGTGTCGACGGGTTTTGATGTGAATTCGGAAGCAACGCCAGGCTCAAAGCGCGGTCTTGCAGGCAAGCCAGGATACGGAATAGACGAACCTCGCACCATCATCGAGCTGGGAATCGCGGGTATACTATCGGTCGCCGTCGGAATCATCATTTCTGCTTATACGGCCTCAACAAGTCCGAGGACCGCTGACACAGCCCTGCTCGTCGGTCCGGGCGTGCTGCATGACCTTGGCCAGGGCGTCGAGCTGGCGGATCAACACGCCCGGCATGCCCCGGCCGGCCTGGCGGATCTTGTCGAATGACCGCTCGACGAAGCGCTCGTAGCGCACCTCCGCCGCGATCACCCGCAGGTGGGCCTGACGGTCGCGGTGCACGGTGCGGGGGTACCAGTGGGTGGTGAGCTTGCAGAGGCCGTCGCCGGAGCGGGGCTCGACGTCGTTTGCATCACGGACCACTCGACGGTCTCGGGCGCGATGGCCCTGCGCG
>Ga0209415_10010016_pt1 | contig 16187 bp, 13 predicted proteins | sample PeaSoiSIISIP2007_FD_187696 | JGI IMG/M metagenome (GOLD analysis project Ga0209415, IMG submission 187696) | Peat soil microbial communities from Weissenstadt, Germany - SII-SIP-2007 (SPAdes) (version 2) | ecosystem: Environmental > Terrestrial > Soil > Wetlands > Peat | place: Germany...
GCCCTTGCTCAGGGTCGCGACAACCGCCAGCTGTTAACCCCCGCCCGAGGGCGCGGCGGTACTGACCACAATCGTCAGGTGGTGCATGGGTGTGACGCTCGAACAGACCATGCATCCAGGGTGACGGAACGGCCGATCAAGATCAGAAACGAAGAACGTTCTAACCGGGCATAACGGGCAGCGGAAATGGCGAGCCAGCTGTACCTGTCGGTGAAGGCAGTCCGTACGGGCACTGTCCTGTCCAGCCGAAGGTTGCGAGGTCCGGACTTAGGTTGCGAGCGATCTTGCGAAGTCTGGATTTACCTTGCAAGTCGCTGCCAGGAGTTCTCGAGAACGGTCGGACGACCAACGCTCGGGCCATCTGCTGCCGGGCCGGTCACGATGCGGCCGCCGAGCAGATGGTGGGCCTGGCCGAGGACGACATCCAGCTGGCCGGCGTCGTCGTCGCCAATGTCCAGGCGGATCATGCGCCTGAGGCCGGCCGCAGTCCGGGATGCCGCATAGACGGGGCGGTCGGAGACGAAGCCGCTGGTCCGCAGCTCCCAGCCGTCGGGTGCCAGGATGCTGTTCAGCGCGGTCACCAGCCGGGTGGCCTGGCCGGTATCGGGCCGGACGAGCGGGTCGGCCATGCGGGCCAGGAAGTCCAGCAAGACCTGGTCGGGCCCGCCGGCGAGGTGGAAGCGCTCGTCGGCGAAGACCCAGGTCGTCGGGCCAGTCCAGGTTGGCGACGCGGTGTCGGAGGATGTTCTGCCGGGTGCCCGGCCTGGGTTACTACGTCACATCGAAGGCCGCTCGCTCGTAACAGGACTAGCGCCCTCGGGGCGGGTCTTTGACTGACCGCCGCCCTTACTGCTCCTTGACGCGCCGGGCCTTGGGCTCTGGAGGCTTGACATTGCGCCACCACCGGCCGGCCCGCACCAGCGCGTATAGAGTGCCACCGATCACGCTGATGCCTTCCGCGCTTGTCAGGACCCCGAGTGTCCCGAGGTGCCGCAGGATGTACAGAGCCGCCATCAACGTGGGGATCAGCACCAACAAGTTCGACAAGGTGCGCGATCTGAGCAACGCGTCCACCGGGCCGCATGCCAGGTTACCGGCGTCCCGGAGCCGGTAGCGGAGGGCGGCCCACAGGAACCCGAGGGCGGCGCGGGTCTGATCCCGGCTAGAAAGACCCTGGTCTGTCAGGGCGGACAGATGGGTGCGCCACTCATGGTGCACCGCTTCGCGCTCCCGGCCGGCCAGAAATGCGGCTACGGCGGTCAGCGACTGCGGCGAGTGACTGAGTTGCACGATCAGGCCAAGCCGCGAGTAAATACGCGCCGTCGGGCTCGGACGCCGATGGTAGCCGCGTGCGAGAATCCGGTACCCGCGCAGCTTGGCCCACCGCCGACGCCGACCGAGACTGAAGTTCGCCTGGCCCCAGTCACCTGCGAACATAACCGCAACTGCCTGGGCCGAGTACTGTCTGCTCGGCGCGCTCGCGGCGTCCGCCTTGTTCGAGACCGGGGGGTATCCCCGTACCGGATTCTTTGCCGCGCCTCGCGCCACCTTCGGCGCAACCACAGTCTCGTGGTGTCTGTTCAGCGTGCTCGCGGCGTCCGCCTTGTTCGAGACGGGGGGATATCCCCGTACCGGAGTCCGGGCCGCGCTTCGCGCCATCTTCGGCGCAACCACGGTCTGCTGGGTTATTTCGCCGATGCTGTTGATCCACCAAGAGGTAGCGTTGGGAACGCCGCCGTAGTCATAAGAGCGCCAGCTCCGCCACGCCTCGGGTTCGTCATACCGCAAGGCGTCGATCGAGTACCTGTCCGTCCGGGCTCCCAACAACGCGCTCCCGGCCAGTGCCACGGCCGCTGGCGGGAGTGGAGAGTGTGCGCGTTCATCGTCTCCGAGGGCCGCCCCGGCCACTGTAGTCATGCCGTTCCCCCGGCCCGCAGAGTCGCCCATGCCATCCGGCGAGCTGAACGAGCGGCGATCGCCTCTTGATATACGGCGCGGCCCTCGCCGGTGACTGTGTAGTAGCGGCGCTGGGGTCGGTCTGCGGGCGGCGGATCTTCCCACCTGTCTTCGATCCAGTGCGCGTGCAGCATGCGGTCAAGCGCGGGATAGATGGTGCCGGTGCCGTAGCCGGTCTGCTCGCACAGCCTCAGTCCCCACGCTGGATCATCGGGCGGTGAGCTGGTGATGACGTCGAGGACGTCCATGATCACCGCCGTGAGCCTGATCTTCGTGGCGCTCATGCGGCAAGGGTAGAGCTGCGAAGCTTACGTATAGCGGATTTCGACATAGCCCGGCGTGTCGTGCCGGGATCAGACGAAGACCAGCACAGCTAGGCCGCATCAGCCATCTGCCGCTCCGTCGCCGTCCTCGGCTGGCACCTCGTGCGTGGCGCTGGTGATGTCCACCCATCTGCCGTCCGAGATCCGGCCTTTCCACTCGGAGCGGTAGCGTCCGGGCCGCACGCGGGGCGCGGCCGGGAAGTCCGGGGGGTACTGGCGGATACGGCTCGTCCCGTCCGACTCCGCCGGGATCTCGTCCGGGTTGGTGACGATGCAGCGGAGGAGGTTGAAGTCGCGGAACGTGTGCTGGTCTCCGAACCGGTGACAGAGCTCGAATGCCACCCGGTCCGGGCCTGCCGGATGACAGAGCGCTTCCCATAGGGCTCGGTTGACGGCAGCGGGGCCTGCCGGCCGGCCCTCGACTTCACGGCGGAAGTGCAGGACGCCGCCGATGACGGCGAGGGCCACTCCGGCGATCACCACGGCGACGCCGAGGTCGAACCATCCGTTCGACGACAGAGCCCTGGCGGTGTTGCCCACTTCCGAAACCCCGATGGAAATCAATGCGGCGCCCGCGACGACCACGACGCCGCCGATGCTGATGAGGACCACCGAGTGCCTGTCCGCCACGCCCCGCAGCCTACCGGCGCCCGCAGGTGTCACATCTTGTTCACACCAGACGCGACCGCCACCGGGGCTAGCGAGGCATCCGGCCCCGCGTGCTTGCCGGCTGGCGGCGGCCACGCCATCGTTGAGATTGGCAGCCAGCTAGCGGCCGGACTGGCTCGCAGCCCCGTTGACAACGGCGCGGGCATTGTCGGTTATCGAGACCGGCAGTATAAGCTCCCAGCGCTGGTCATCGCGCGCAGCCCAGGCAAGCGCCTTGAACCGCACACCGTCGGCACCTGCCGACGTCTTGGCGCTGCGGCGCAGTTCCATCTGCCAGACTGCCGCCGTACCCGGCGCCATCCGCTCGGTCCAATCGGCCAGCGGATGCAGGCTCTCCGTGCTGCGGTCGTGTGCCGCGAGTCGGTCGGCGGCAGCGCGTCCAGGTCGTAGAGCTGTCCGAGGAAGCTGATCTCGTCCAGGCGCCCCCACCACGGTTCTTTCTCGGCCTGCAGGTAGTCGAAGATGTCCCTGCGGGTGACCGCGGAGATCTCGCCGGACGGGTCCGGGACGGTATTGGGAGATTGTGCCACCTAGACAGGATGGCACCGGCCACTGACACCTGCAGCCAGGCGTGCCGGCCGCGCAGGATCAGCCCGCGGCGGCCTCCCGCCTGCGCGCGGTACCGGCCGGCTTCATGCGGGCGGCCGTGACCGGTGCGGGCTGGCCCGGTCTGGGCCGGTGGCAAGATGGTGCGGTGGAACGGTTCATTGACCGGCTGCGCAGCGGCAAGCTCAGGCCGTACACGCCGGATCTGCTGGGCGACCCTGTTGAGTACGAGAACATAGTCCGCGAGCAGGTCAGCGAGGCGTTCATCCTCAGGAATAACCGCGCGCCCACGCCGGCCGAACTCGGCCAGCTGACCCGGTCCGCCATGGAGCACTCCCCGGTCCGGGGCGTGCAGAGGTTCAGCCGGGCGCTGCTGTCGGGCATCCCGGTGATCGCGGCCGACGATGTGGCCCGGTACTGCGCGGCGCTGCCGGCCGGGACGGACGTCAGCGACGTGGTGGCCACGATGGCGCCGCCGTTCAACCGCTTCTTCGTCGACATCCAGGACGTCCCCAACGACCTGGACGCCTCCGCCTGGGGCGTCTACGTCGAGGCCCTGGAGAACCCCGGCGTCGAACCTCACCCGGGCGACGACGGGGTCCCGCGCTGGGTGCTGTCCCTGCAAACCTTCCTCGAGGTCAAGCCCTGGCTGTCGGCCGGGCCCGTGACCACCCACCTCGTGGGCCTGGCCGAGGACGGCACCTGGTTCCGGCACGCCGACGGCGACACCTACTTCGGCGCCAGCATCGCCGAGATGGAACCCGCGCCGCCCGCCGCGCTGGCCCACCGCGACACCGAGGCCATGCTCGATTACGTCCTGCCGGCACTGTTCGCCCTGTCGCTCATGCACTGCCGCAACGTCGAAATCCGCACCGTCGACCCAGACCCCGCAGCGTCCCGCGCCCACCAGCAGCGGCACCGTCACCGGCTGGTGCGCTACCAGGTGCTGGACATCGAGCCGATGCGCCGGATCCTGAACCAGGCCGGGGCGGCCGACCCCCGGGGCGGCGGGCTGCGCCGGGCGCTGACGATCTGCCGCGGCCACTTCAAGACGTTCACCCCGGACGCGCCGCTGTTCGGCAAACACGCCGGCCAGTACTGGTGGGCTCCGCACGTCCGCGGCAACCCCGACGCCGGCATCATCGTGAACGACTACCGGGTCCACGCCCCAGGGGAGGTGGGCGGCGCGTACCGGCAGGCCAGCGAGACCGCGCCCGACGAACAGCTCCCGGCCCCCGCGGCTGGAGACCCCGACGCCTCCGGGGCGGGATGGGTCGAGCACAGCAAGACGCAGAACCAGATCGCCCGGATCCTCGCCGACCGCGGATGGGCACCGCGGTCACCCCGGGGCGAAGAACCGCGGTACGACCTGGCCTGGGCACGCGGGCAGGCCATCTGGGTCGCCGAGGTCAAGTCGGTCACCAGCCAGAACGAAGAACGGCAGCTGCGCACCGCCATCGGGCAGGTGCTGCGGTACCGCCAGAAGCTCGCCGCGGGCGGCCACGACGTGCAGGCGGTCATCGTCACCAGCCGTCAGCCGTCCGACTCCAGCTGGGACGAGCTGTGCCAGCTCGAAGGGATCGTCCTGGCCTGGCCCGAGGTCGCCGTGGAACGGCTCGCCCCGCAGGAGCATCCTGCCTGAGCGGCGTCCGCGTCGGCACCGGGCGTGGCCGTCACGGCCGCCGCCCCGCCCGGCGAGCTGACCGGCATCACGTTCTGGCTTATGTCTCTTGGCCTTGAGTCCCGATGTCGCGTTACGTTCCACGTTCACCCGAGTACGATGCGGCGATGAAGCCAGCGACGTGCGGGGTCAAGGTCGTCGACGTGCACGCACCAGCCGCCGACGGGCAGGTGACCGGGACATTCGCCCAGGTCGTAGCGGCCGACCCGGAGGCCGACCCGCCGCCGCCGGTCGAGTCGTACGTCGAGGGCAGGGCACCGGCCGGAAGCTTCAGCTTCGCCGGCCATCGCATCCGCGTGCGCCGCCGCGACGGCTACATGCGCCAAAACGACGGCGAGCATGAGTTCTCCTCGCGGGCCGATGACGAGTTCGCGTGCGGCGGCGAGGGCGCAGAGCGCCTGTTCGTCGTGCTGCCCGCGCTGTGGGCGGCGACCGAGACGCTGCCCGCCGCGCAGGCCGAACTGCGCCTGCGCGACGACCGTCTTGTGCTCGCCTACGACGCTCCGGACTGGCAGCCGGGCCAGGCTTGGAAGGCGAAATGGCGCATGCAGCAGGTCAGCTCCCGGGAGCAGCTCGTGGACGCTCGCCGGCTTCTCAACGAGCACTACCGGGCCGCGCACCCGGAGCAGACCCGTGACCAGCCTCACGGGACCGCGCACCCGGAACAGGCCGGTGACCAGCCTCTTCCGGACGGGTCTTCCCGCCCAGCCGGCGGCGGGGTGCGCGACGATCTTTCGTTCGCCGCCATCGTCGGCACCGGGGTCCTCGCGGCCGCCTCCCTGATGGCTGTTGCGTTCGGGCCGGGGAACACGGCGCGAATCGTCGCCTTCGTCTCGCTGATTGTCGTCGCGCTCATCAGCGGTGCCGTGCTCCTGAAGCGAACCCGCAGGCCCCGCTGGCGTGACCTGCGCCACCGACCCTGGCTGCTGGCGGGCGCGGTGGCATTGTCGCTCGCGCTCGTCCTGGTGGTGGCGGTGGTTGTGAGCGCGCTCACGGCGCAGAGCTGGCAGATGCAGGCCGACGGCATCTGCTGGAATTACGGTAACCAGTACCTCGCCGCGAGCGGCACGGCCCTGCAGAAGGCGCGCACGCGCCTGGCGGTCAGCCAGCAGGCACTGTCCGCGCTTGAACAGATCGGCGTGCCGCTCGAAAGGCGCCCCGAGTTCAACACGATGCTCGCCGACAAGCAGCAGATCATCAGTTACCTGCGCCAAGAGGTCAGCCTCGCCGCGGAGGGAAGATCGACTGCCGCCGTCCAGGGGGACCTCACCAACGAATATGCCGACATCTACCAGCCCGACGCGGCTGCGCTCGGCCTGGGCATCTGCGGCCAGACGACCGCCGACCAGTAACCGCCTCGGCCAGCGCGCCCCCCGCCATCGCGCCGCCCGCGTATCCATCCAGCTTGAGCGCCAGCAGCAGCTTTCAGGCGGTCCGGATACGACCAGCCTGAATGTCGCTTGTCACGTGTCACCCGTGATCGTCGTACCGCCCGAACCTGCGACCGGCCGGGCCCGGCTCACCTGGGTTTCACGCATACTCTCAATCAGCCCCAGCCGCTTCCGCAGGTCCCTGGCCTGGCACATCGCCCGCCGCCCGGGGTCGTGGCGCTGACCGCCAGGCTCATCGCCGGCCCGAGGGTTCCTGCGCGGGACGGTACCAGCGCGCTGATCAAGAGGCGCAGATCACGCTGGCCTGCGCCGCTGCGGGCTCCGCGGCGGAACGGGACGTGTCCCGGCGTGCGACACGCCGGGCAAGATCCTGGCCGCGTGAACTTCCTGTGGATGCTTGTATCACGTTCGGTGACCGGCCGTGGAGGGGGAGCATGCGTGATCGACCGGGTAACTTCGAGACTTATCACCTGACCTGCATGGTCTGCGGGGCGCTTCCGGGCATGACGTGCGTCGATGGTGACCAGGAGCGGGCCGAGGTGCACCCGTCGCGGCGGATGAGCATCGCCGAGCGGAATTGGCGTACCCGGAACGGCTGGAAACCCCCTGAGCTGGCGGAGCGCCGCCGCAGACGGCAGGCTGATGTGGCAGAGCGGGCTCCCCTGTTCAACCCGTGGCTCGGCCTGGGCGTAGTGACCGTCCTGAAGGGTCAGCGGGTCACTGGCCGCCGGGTCCGCTTAGCGCCTGTGATAAGAGGGCGAAGGCAGGCGAACCCTGTCTGCGCGCCGATCTGGTCACTGTGCGGCGCAGGGTCGTAGACGGCGAGGGGTCCCTGGCAGCTGAGAGGCTGGCGGAGCCTTGTCTGCTGCCAGGGACCCGCATGCCAGCAACCTGGGCGGGGGCGTTCCGGGTCCCTGGGCGCGGAGATGATCCGGCAGCTTCTGAGCTACCAGGGACCCGTCACGTCGTGCCGCCGGCGGCGGCGGGCACGGGTGCTCCTTATGAGAGAGCCGCGGTGGCTACGGCTGCCGGGTCCCGCTGCCTGCCGCGGCCTGGATCTCGGCGAGCGTGTAAGCGTGGGCGACCATTCCCCGGGGCCGGCCACTCCATCGAGCTGCATCGCGGCGCCCGCGCCTACGTCCTGCGGCAGCTCGCGTTCGCCGAGGAATGCCTGTCCGCCGGCGGCCCCGCCGGCGGTGGTATGTGAGCCAGGTTGCGGGCCCGGAAGCCGGGGCGCTCAGGTGAGGCCGGCTCCGGGCAGCAGCGCGATCGCCGTGGCGGCCGGGTCGGGGACGCCGCGGCCGGAGAGCTCGGTGATGACCGAGGTGAGGATGTGCTCAGGCTTGGGGACGAGGCGTTCCGGCGCGCCGTCGGCGAGGCTGGCCAGGAACCCGTCCGGGACGGGCTGGCCGACGGTGTGGCAGGCGGCGACGGAGATGGCGACCAGCTGCTGGTAGCGCTGGAGCTGGAGTGCGGGGCGGACGTGCTCTAGCGCGCCGGTGAGGGCGGCCCGGGTGATCACGGTTAGTGCCTCCGGCGAGCAGGTGCGGGCGGCGGCGGCGATCTGGTGCCACAGCGGGCCCCAGTCGCCGTCGTGGATGCTCCACCAGCCCGGCCGGGCCAGTGCCGCGTGCGCGGGGCCCGGCTCCCAGTCGTTCCCTGCGGCGAGGCTGATCAGGTCCGCGGCGGTCAGCGGCAGGTCGGCGACGCCGTGGCCGGCCAGGCGGCGGGCCAGCTCGTCCTCCGGTTCGATGCCGGCGCCGCGGCGGCGCAGCACCGTGGTCAAGTCCAGCACGCTGAAGGACGGGATGCTGCGGCCGCGGGCCCGCTGGCGGAGCACGTTGTCGTCGCACCACAGCGGAAGACCGAGTTCGGCGGCCGCGGCGAGGCCGGCGTCGGCGGCGGGGGCGTTGCGCGCGGCCGGGACCGGCCGGGCGGCCGCGGACGAGGTGGTCTCCAGGTACAGGGCCCGGCTGGTGAGCAGGGCCAGCTCGGCCGGGTCGATGGCGGGCTGCGCCGGGCCGGGCCGGGCGGCCGGGATGGCCGCGGCGGCCAGGTCCCGGACGTGAGCGCGGGTGCGGGCGGCGTCGCGGACCGCGTCGCGGGATACCGACAGGCCGGGCAGGTGCTCGCCGATGGCGGCCCGGGCCTGGCCGGGCAGCAGCTGCAGGGTGTGCACCGCGGACAGGTCCGCGACGCAGGCGCCCTGGTCCAGCGCGGCCGCGGCGGCGGCCTCCCCGGCCGTGCGCATGGCCGGGGACACGTCGGAGGCGGGCAGGACGCCGGCGTGGCGGTGCAGCAGGACCGCCCCGTATGACAGGCCCGCGGCCGCGGCGATATCGGCCTGGGCGGCCAGCCCGGTCTGCACCCGGGCGATCACGGCCTCGACGTCCTCGCTGCCGGCGGCGGCCCGCTGCAGCGGGGCCGGCGGGGGCTGGGCGGCCAGGGCGGCCATAGCGGCGAGGACGTCGGGCGGGTACGGCTGGCCGGCCTGGACGGCCAGGGCGGCCTCGCGGTGCAGTACCGGGAGCACGGCGGCCGGCGGGAGCACGTCGGGGTGGCCGGCCGCCAGGCCGGCCAGGGTCCGGGCGTCGCCGGCGGTGAGCGGGACGGCCAGGTGCAGCTCGTACCACAGGCGGATCTCCTCACCGATCTGGGGATCTGGCTGGTGCCGGCCCAGGGCTTCCCGCGCAGCGGTGACCCGGCCGGTGCCCAGCAGGACGCGGATCAGGGTCCACGCCAGCTGCGGGTCCGCGCCGATGGCCAGGCCCGCGCGGGCGGCCCGCTCGGCGCCCGCGAAATCGCCGGCTGCGGCCCGGCGGCGGGCCAGCCAGTCCGCCAAGCGCATCCGGTCGGCTGGCGGGACCGTCTGGCCGGTGATCAGCGTCTCGATCAGCCCGGCCGCCTCGTCGTGCCGGCCGGCGCGGTCCAGCAGGCTGGCGTGACGCTGGCTCAGGCCAGGGTGCGGCCAGCGTTCCCGCTGCCGGGCGCACTCGGCGATAGCCGCGCTGGTCCCGATGTCCTGGGTAATCAGGTCGACCAGCTCGGTAGCGGCCAGCACGGTCCGCCCGGCGAGTCCGCGCAGCCGGGCGATCCCGTCCTGCTGGCGGCCGGAGCGGGCCAGGTAGATGGCGCGCAGGATCGCGGCGGCGTCGGGCGGCAGGACCGACCGGTCCAGCAGCTCGTCCGCCCGGGCGGGCCAGACACCCAGCCGGGCCAGGGCGGCGATGCACAAGACGGCAGCCTCGTCGTCGCGGGAGTTGTCCAGCAGCTGCAGCCACGCCTGGGCCTGCGGGCCCGCCGGGGCCCCGGAGTCCAGGGATGCGACCTGCTCGTGGAGCCGGCGGCGGTAGTCCGGGTCGGGCAGCGCCTGGTAGAAGAACTCGGTGGCCTCGTCGTTGCCGAGGGCCGCGGCGGCGACCACGGCGCGGCGCGCGACGGCCGGGGAGGCGGCCTCATGCGGCAGGGCCGTGCCGCCCTGCCTGGCAGGCAGCGAGGCGGTGAGCATCGCCGCCCAGTCCGAGGTGACGATCAGGATGTCCAGCGCGGCGGCCAGGGCCTGGTCGCTCGGCCCGTCCCAGCGGCGGCGCTCATGCATCGCCGCCGTGGCGTGGCCCAGCGCCCGCTGCAGCTCGCGGGCGGAGCTGTCCGGGTCGGTCAGGGCCTGCCGGCGGATCACGTCGGCCAGGGCCAGCCGGGTGACGGTGTCGGTCTCGCCGGCCGCGGCGTACTGCCGTTCGCGGTAGCGCAGCGAGCTGAGGAAGTTGCCCAAGCGCAGCTCCCGGCCGGCCAGGAACCCGAGCACGGCCGGCTCGGCGGCGAGCTGCGCGGGTACCGCCGCCTGCACCGAGGCCGGGACCTGCGGCGGCCGGCGGTCACCCTCGGGGACGTCCAGCTCAGCCAGGCCGACATCGGCGAGCAGTACCTGCCCGCCGGCCCGGGCCTGCTCCAGGTGGGACCGGGCCCGGGCCCGGTCCCACGACAGGAACGTCAGGCCGGCGACGGCGTGCGCGCGGGCCGACCGCGGGCCCGGGGCGCCGGCGGCCAGGGCGAACGCCTCGCCCGCCGGGGCAGGGCAGCCGTGCTCGTAGGTGTACGCGGCCGCGGCCAGCCACAGGTCCTGGGCGGCGGCCGTGGCCGCCAGCCAGGCCGGCCGTGCCGCGCACAGCGCGCCGGTGGTCAGCGCCGGGCTGCGTCGGCCGGCGGCCAGCTTGCCGGCCAGCCGGGCGGCGGGCAGTGCATCGGTGTCCCAGGCGCGGGACAGGATGCGCGCGGCCGCGGGCGGCAGCACGGCGCAGTGCTCGGGGAAGGATTCCATCAGGCCGCGGTCGGCCGTGGCGATGGCCGTCAGCGGGCCGGCGGCCGAGGCGTCCAGCCGCTGCGCGGCCGGCACGGTCATGGTGAACCCCTTCGGGTTCTCGCGGACTGTCTCGGGCCGGATGACCTGCCAGAATGCGGCCCCGTCGTCCGGGCGGACGAGGATCACCAGCACCGGCAGCGCGTAGCCGAGCCAGTAGTGCAGGTGATCGTTGCTGGCCCAGAACTGCCAGCCAGAGCCGTCGCGCTCGGCGCGCCTGAACTGGTACGGACCGCCCTTGATCTGCAGGGCCAGCAGCCGGCCGGTGACAATGCCGCCGGTGACCACCTCGGCGTACCCGTCGATGCCGTACTCGCGCGCCTCGCTGCGGGTGAATATCCAGCCCAGGCCGTCCTCGACGATGCGGCCCACGATGCCCACGCTGGTGGCGTCGACTGCGTGCCCGGCGGCGCGGCGCATGCCCGGTGCCCGCAGCGCGGCCGTGCCCGGTACGGTACCTGCTCGCCTTCTCCCGGCCATCTGACTAGTGTCCCTGCTCTGGACGGGTGGCCGGCGCGGGTCACGCCGGCGGGGTCGCGCCGCGTCAGCGGAACCCGCCGATCATGACTGGCATCGGGTCTGCGGGCCGGGCGGGCGCAACGCTAGGCTCCCCTGCGTGATCAGCGGCCTCCCCGGCCTGGTATCGCGGGAATGCGACTGCCATGAGTGGCGCGACGTGGACGAAATCGGCGAGTGGCCGCACAGCCTTGCCGGGGGCCGCGCCAGCCAGCCCAAGTCCGTCCGGGACATCGTGGCCACCGAGCCGATCTGGGACAACAGCGAACTGCCTCGCGAGGAACTGACCGCCCGCATCATCGCCGCCGGGCGCCGCATCGACCACGCCTACGCGCTCAGCGCGATGACGTTCGCGGACGGGCGGGTAAGCCTGGACAACGGCGTGCACCGCTGGGCGGTCGCCGTCGAACTGGGAATCAAGCGCGTTCCCGTGGACATGATCTACGAATCGCCGGAGCCGGCCTGGGGATGGCCGTGGGGGTAGGCAGGGCACGTGGCCATGTCAGCCGCTGTTGCCGGGCGGGCCGGAGGCGGCCAGGTACCGGTACAGCCACGCGTGCGCGGGACTCCCATGAATTCCCGCGGCCAGGTACGCGGCGCCGCTAGGTTCCGGTCATGTCCTACCTCTCGCTCGTGATCTCGCTGCTCGCACTCGCGGTGGCAGGCGCCAGCGCGCTCTATACGCGGAGCCAGGCCGCAGCCCAGGGCAGGGCGACGGCCATCGAGTCCGACCGCCGGCACGACGAGCTGACGCCCCAATTCGAAGCCAGCTGCGAGGTCACCGGGGACCTGGAAGACGCGGCCATGCTGAAGATCACGCTCACCGGCGGCATCGACGCCCTGGACGAGGTCGTCGTCACCATCCAGGACGAGTACGGCACCGACCACTGGGGCCGGGGCCTGCCCGGCGGCGTCTCGCAGGAGACGGCAGAAGCGTTTGTCTGGGGACCCTGGGAGTTCGACACGAACGCCGGCGCGCAGGTGGTCAGCAGCAGGCAGACCAGGCCCCGCGCCTACTCCCTGCTCAACGGGAAGAACTGGGACGTCCTGACCCTCGCGGCGACCCGGCCCGGCTCCTGGATGACGGGAACCAGCACGGACAAGTGGAGAAAAGAGCGCCGGGAACAGCCCATCCGGCTGCTGGTCACCTGCCGCCGCGACGAGCACCAGCCGTGGCTCGTACCGCTCGAGGTCCGCCCGGAGTACCGCAAGCGCGCCAGGGTGCGGATGCTGGAGTAGACGGACCCCGGTCACGGGCCCGCCGGGAACGAGGCAGCCGCGGGGGCCGCGGGCCCGGGAGGCTCGGGCCGGCCGGCGATCCAGCGCAGGAGGCGGAAGGCGCGCTCGCTGAGAGCCCGGCTGCCGTACAGCGCTGTGCCGATGATCGCGAGCGCGACGGCCAGCTCGATCACGATCGCGATCTGGCCGAGCAGGGGGTCGGCTACCCCGATGCCGGCCGGGGTGCCGAGCGAGGTCAGGCCGATGCCTGCCGCACGCCAGGGCACGCGGCCGCCCGTGCGCATGGGACCGGCGGGGTCTCCTGCCCGTCGTCCGGTGCGGCGGGCGGGCTGGGTGCAGGCGGAATCACGGTCACGCCCGGCCTGCCTGGACCAGCCGCCGGTTGTGTTCTGAGCCGAGTCGCCTGAGCTTGCGCCGGACGCGGTCGCCCGTGGCTGCAGGATCCGCGGCGCCCGCCAGAAACCAGAACCGAGATGTCTAGCTTCGACCGGGCTCGGACATCGGCTTGCCGAACTTGTTAGTGCGCGATGCTTACGACCCGGCGGTCAGCGCGTATACCTTGTCCTGGCTGCCGACGTAGACGGTGCCGTCCGCCACTACCAGGCGGAAGTAGTAGCCGCCGTGCCTGGTGTTGTAGGTCCAGCGGACCTGCCCGGTGGCGGCGTTCAGCGCGTAGACCTCGCCGGCGCCGCTGGCGAGGTAGAGGCTGCCGCTGTAGATGGTGCCGAAGTAGATGCCGGGGTACCCGGAGTGCGGGGTGGTGTAGGTCCAGCGGACCTGCCCGGTGGCGGCGTTCAGCGCGTACACGGTGTCGTTGGCGCCGCCGACGTAGACGGTGCCGCCCGCCACCGCCGGGCCGGACTCGACGTAGTCCCCGATGGAGGTGTAGGTCCAGCGGACCTGCCCGGTGGCGGCGTTCAGCGCGTACACCTTGCCGCTGCTGCCGACGTAGACAGTGCCGCCCGCCACCGCCGGGCCGGCCGCCCCGATGGGGGGCGTCCCGGCGGTGGTGCGGGTCCAGCGGACCTGCCCGGTGGCGGCGTTCAGCGCGTACACCCTGCCGCCGTTGTCAACGACGTAGACGGTGCCGCCCGCCACCGCCAGACCGCCGTAGAAGCTGGCGCGTCCGGTGATGTACGTCCAGCGGACCTGCCCGGTGGCGGTGTTCAGCGCGTACACCCCGCCACCGCCGCCGCCGATGTTGGCGGCGCCGACATAAACCGTGCCGCCCGCCACCGCCGGGCCATAGTAGACGGCGGAGTACCCGGATTTCCGGGTGGTGTAGGCCCAGCGGACCTGCCCGGTGGCGGCGCTCAGCGCGTACACCTGGCCGCCAGTGCCGCCAGTGTAGACGCTGCCGGCGACGGCGCTGTCGACGGAGATGGTGCTGGGTTGGGTGTTGCGGGCCCAGCGGACCTGCCCGGTGGCGGCGTTCAGCGCGTAGACCTCGCCGCCGTTGCTGCCGCCGGCGTAGACGGTGCCGCCCGCCACCGTCGGGCCGGAGACGATGGGGCTTCGCATGGTGTAGGTCCACAGGAGACTTCCGCCGGGCGTGCCGGAGGCATGCGAGCTAGCAAAGCCGTGAGGCGTGCCTGGTGTGCGCGGCCGCCCGGCAGAGCTATGCCGCCCGGCAGCGCTCTGGGGCGTGCCGGAGAATGTGGTGACCGCGATGACCATCCCGACGACCGCGATACCCACGGCGGCGGCGATGATCACCGATCGGCGCCTGATGCCGCGGCCAGGGCGGGGAGCTCCTGGCATCTTCCCGCTTGGTCCCGGGCCGGCGGTGACCGCGCGGCGGTGATCATCACGCGGGGCCGGCTCCGCGCGCTGCTCACCGCCTCCAGGCGGAAGAGTGAGGCCCTCGGCCGGTGCCGCGCCGGCCTGGCCGGCCGCCGGGTATACCGGCGGGGGCGCGGTCACCGTGATCGGGAAGCTTGCATCCGCGGCCAGTGAGGCAGCGACCGGCCCGGGCAACCCGGGCGGCAGTGAGCCGATCCGGGTTGGTGGGTGATCAGCCGTGGAGGCCGTTCCAGAGGCAGAGTATGGCGCCAGGCCGAGCGCCTCCCGCAGCGCGTCGGCGAACTCCCCGCAGGACCCGTACCGCTTCTCCGGGACCTTCGCCATCCCCCTGGCCAGCACCGCATCCGCAGCGGCAGGCAGGCCCGGCAACCTCAAGCCCAGGGACGGAGGCGGCTCGGACAGGTGCGCCAGCAGCACCGCCATGCCCTGGTCCCGCTCGAACGGCAACTCCCCGGTCAGCAACTGATAGGCCACGCAGGCCAGCGCGTACTGATCGGTCCGCCCGTCCACCGCCCGACCCTGGATCTGCTCCGGCGCCGAATAGCCGGGGGTGCCCAGGAACTGCCCGGCTCCGGTCAAGCTCACCGACGCCGTCGCCGCCTTGCTCACCCCGAAGTCCGACACATACACGTGGTCGGGCCTGCCCGGCCGCGCATCCACCAAGATGTTCGCCGGCTTGACGTCCCGGTGGACCAGCCCGGCAGCGTGCGCAGCATCCAGCGCCGATGCCACCGGCGAGATGAACCCCGCCGCCCGGTCCGGCGGCAGCGCACCCTCCTGCTCCAGCACCCGCCGCAGGTCACCGCCCTGCACGAACCGCATCGCGATGAACAGCACCCCGCCGGCCTCACCAGCCTCATGCACCGGGATGATGTGCGGGTCATCCACCGCCGCCGCCGCCCGCGACTCGGCAATGAACCGGCGCCGGAACATCCCGTCCGCCGCCAGCACCGGCGCCAGGATCTTCAGCGCCACCACCCGACCCAGCCGTTCGTCGCGGGCCCGGAACACCACCGCCATCCCGCCCGTCCCGACCTGGGCCTCCAGCCGGTACCCCGCCAGCAGCGAGCCAGCCCGGAACCCGGCCAGCGCCGGGAAATCCTCGCTCAACACCCCTCCCCGCCCTCGCCGCGGTGCCTTAACGAACCTCCGGTCCAAACAAAGCTGGTGATCACCGGTAATGCGCCGCTCGGGCCGTCCAAGTATCTGCCCGAAACTGTCTGACCGCCAAGGCCCGAGCGGGACAGCTCGGGAATCTCGTCGGGTTCACCGGATGTAAGCAGTCAAGGAGCTGCTGGCATCTGACTCTTACAACGTTCCTGTCACTGGCGCGGCGATCGCCACCTAGGCATGATGCCCACCTGGCCGAGTGAATCGCTGACCGGCGAGAGACTCTGGTTCCAGCAGAATCCAGCCGATAAGCGTAATGCTTTCATTCTGTCACCGACACATTCCTGAATCCGGGACCGCCCATGACCCGGGTGCGCGATGCTGGTCACCGTGACCGAGGTGACCGCTCAGGCCATGGAGCCACCGGCCGGAGCAGAAACTGCTGCCCAGGCCACGATCGCTGAGGCGGAGATCGCTGCGGTGATGCAGCAAGTTGACGATCTGGTCGCGGACGGCGAGCTCGGTGCGGCACGGGAAGAGCTGAACAAGACGATCGACCGGTTCGGCGAGCGGGCTGAGCTCCTAGAGCGGCTCCC
>Ga0209415_10010017_pt1 | contig 16186 bp, 10 predicted proteins | sample PeaSoiSIISIP2007_FD_187696 | JGI IMG/M metagenome (GOLD analysis project Ga0209415, IMG submission 187696) | Peat soil microbial communities from Weissenstadt, Germany - SII-SIP-2007 (SPAdes) (version 2) | ecosystem: Environmental > Terrestrial > Soil > Wetlands > Peat | place: Germany...
CTGCGGGGTCGCTTGCCGTGGGGCTCATCGGGGCGGACTTCCGGTGGAATTCTCCCCCTCCCCTTGAGGGCTTGGTCCGCTTCGCGGCCCAAGCCCTCAAGGGGAGGGGGAGAGTGGTGGGCGAACTCATCGCTGCGGCTCGATATAGGTGCTGAGCAGATCGATCACCCGGCGGAACAGGCGATCCTGCCGTGTCACGCCGGCTTCGACCGCCTGGATCCGGCGCAGCAGGTATTCGGCGGCGTTCGCCGTCCCGGGCGCCGGCGCCGGGGCCGCCGGGGCGGCGGGTGCGGCAGCGCCCATGCCGCCGCCCAGGTCTTCCCGCAGTTCGGCCGCCGTGCTCTCGACCATGTCGGCGTCGATGAGGTGCGACTCCTCCAGCGCACCGAGCAGCAGCACGCGCGAGCACAGTGTATTGATGCGGCGCGGGATGCCGTTGGTCACGGAATAGACCGCGTCGAACGCGGTGTCCGCCCAATGCGGATCGTCGTGCCAGCCGACGGTGCGCAGCCGGTGCTCGATATAGGAGCGGGTCTCGGTGACGCTGAGCGGACCAAGGTGGTAGGAGGCGAGCACGCGCTGGCGAAGCTGCTCGGTGTCCGGGCGGGCGAGGGTCTGGCGGAATTGCGGCTGGCCGAGCAGGATGGTCTGCACCGACGCCCGGCCGTCCACCGTGATGTTGGACAGCATGCGCAGCTCTTCCAGCGCGGGCAGCGTCAGGTTCTGCACCTCGTCGACCACCAGAACGAGGCGCCGGCCCCAGCCCTGTTGCTCGAGCGCCAGGCTCTCGAACCGCCGCAGCAGCGCGGCCTTGTCCATGCCGCTGGTTTCCAGCCCGAAATTCGCCAGGACCAGCCGCAGCAGGTCGTCGCCCGAGACCTGCGTGGTGACGATGCGCGAGGTCACGTAGGTGTTGCGATCGAGCTGCGACCACAGATGCTCGACGAGCGTGGTCTTGCCGGCCCCCACTTCGCCGGTGATGACGATGAAGCCTTCCTGCTGGCTGAGCCCGTAGACCAGGTGCGCGATGGCGCGCGCGTGTCCGCTCGAGCTGAAGAAGAAGCGGCGGTCCGGTGTGAGTTGGAACGGGATGCCGGTGAGCTTGTAGAAGCGTTCGTACACGCGCTGCCTGTCCCGATCAGAACGTTTTGGTGAGGCTGAGAACGAGCACGTCCTGGTACATCGTCTGGCCCGCTTGTGTCGAATTCAGATCGTAGAAGGCGTAACTCAGGCTGCTGCTCAGGGTCTCGGAGATGGCATAGCGCAGCGAGGCGGTCAGGGCGGCGAACTTGTTGCGTCCGCCCGGGTCGGTGAACCAGCGAATTCCGTAGGAGCCGCTGGCGCTGAGCGTCAGGTTGTCATGTATCGAATGTGTCCAGCTTGCTGTCCCGGTGGCGCCGGAGGTCGTGCCGCTCGCGCCGGTGCCCGCCGCGGTGTACACGGCGTATTGGACGGTGAAAGAGATCGTATCGCGATCAAGCTGGGTCGTGGTGCCGGCGGTTGCCGTCGTCGATCGATACAACTGGCTCGGCGAGCCAAGCAGGGCGTTGCTGGTATTCAACGGCGCGCCGGTCCGGCTGTTGACCAGGGTGCCGGAATTGTTGATGTCCGCCTGCGCAAGCTGGGTTTGCTGCGCCTGAAGCTCGGTGCCGAGCGTCTCGCCGTAGCTGACATTGACATTGGTCCGCGCGGTTAGCTGGTACAGCCCATTCACGTTCAGGCTGTCGGCGCCCTGCTGATGGCCGTAGCTCATGGTCAATGTGCTGCGCGGGTTCGGCGTCAGCGTCGTGCCGATCTGCCACGTCAGGTCGTGGATCGATTCCGAGTTGGTGCCGCCGTAGTCGATGTCCTCGTAGCCGATGCTGGCGAACGCCGCGACCGAGCGGTTGAGCACATAGTTGACCTGGTCGCTGGCGGTGTCGTTGTGACCGCCCGACGATGCTGCGCCGGTGCCCTGGAACTGCGTGGCTTGGATCAGCGCCGTATCGGAGATCCGGTCCAGGAAGCTGCCGGTGGTGAACTGGGCCAGCTCCTGGGTGCTGGTCTGCGTGGCGGACGGGCCGGTGGTACCCACCGGCAGCGGCACCAGCCCCGCGTTGTTGGATGATGAGGAATAACCGTACGTGTAGCCGAGTTTCAGGTTACCGTAGGATTCGAACTGCTGCACGAAATAGGGCGAAGCCGCGAAGCTGGTGAACTGGGTGGAATTCTGCTTGGTCAGACCGGTCAGGCCATTCGTCGGCTGGCCGGTGGGGCTTGTGCCGTAGCCCAGACCGGGTGTCGAGCCGGAAGCCGATCCCACGCCGGCGTTGGCGCGCAGATCCAGATACAGGTGGTCCCGCCACAAGGTGGCGTCGGCGATGGCATCGAGGTTTTGCGCGAGCTGGTCCAGCGAGGTGTTGCGGGCGTAGTACTCCAGCGACGGCTGATAGTTGAACCGCAGTTGGACATTCTGGGTGTCGCCATACGCGGCCAAGCCGGGGGTGACATAGGTGATGAGGTCCCAGCGCCGATCGGTCTCCGACTGGAAGATGTTGTCGTTGAGTGACTCCTGCAGGGTGAGCGACGGGGTGAACGTCCAGCCGGGGCCCACCGAGCTGCCATAGGGGCCGAGCAGTTGCAGTTGATGTGCCAGGGCGGCGGCGTCCTCGGGGCTCGGCGCCGCCGCCGATGCCGGTGCCACGACGGAGGGATTCGTCACGTCGGACGCCGGAAAGGCCGCGGCCTGCTGCACCAGCAGACCGAGGCCGCACAGCGCGCCGACCAACCGCGCCGCACGATATCGGAACAACGCGCGATCCGCGCGATATCCGAACAACGCGCATTCCGCGCGGTGGCATAGCCGTGCGGCCCCGGTCGGCCTGGAGCGTCCGGCGGCGCCGCCCATGCGCCGTCAGGACGTGTAGTAGGTCGAGTAGGCGCCGAAAGTGTAGCGGGTCTGCACCTGGACCTTGTTGAGCAGCAGCGTGATCGTCGGGCAGGCCTGCAGCAGATCAAGCGAGGATTCGACTTCTTCGCGCTGGGTTCGCTCGGCCTCGACCACGAACAGCACCTGACCGACGATCGGGGCGAGCGCGGCGGGGTCGGACGTGGACAGCGTCGGCGGCGCGTCCAACACGATCAGCCGGTCGGCGTAGCGCCGACCGATCGCCTGGATCAGCTTGGTCATCTGCTTGGATGCGAACAGCTCCGGTCCCAGGTCGCGCTCGATCCCGATCGGCAGGACCGACAGGTTTTCGATCGCGGTCCTTGCCATCACCTGGGTTGCGTCGAGATTGGAATTGGCCGCCAGGTCGAGCAGCCCCGGGGCGTCGCCGAGGCCGAGCGCCATGCAGAACGAGTCGCGCTTCGAGTCGATGTCGATCAGCAGCACGTGATGGTCGCGCTGGCGCGCGATGCAGGCAGCCAGGTTGAGCGCGGTGAAGCTTTTGCCCTCGCCGGGGATCGAACTGGTGATCATCAGCAGATTGGAAAAGCCGGGCTCGGCGCCGGCGGCGGTGAACGCGGTGCGGACGATCTGGCGCTGCACCAGGCGGAATTCCTCGGACACCCGGCTACGCACGCGGTTCCAGTCGATCATGCCGGCGCGGTACAGCGATGTCATGTCCACGAACGGCTGCCCCTCACCTTCCTCGGGTGGAATAAGCCGGTGTGGCCCCGCTTCCTCCGCAGTGCCACCAGGGCGGTCATCCGCGCCTGAGGTGCCAAATGGCGGATCGACCGTCGCTGGCGCCCGATCCGTCATCTGCGCCTCGTCCGGCATCACCGGGAGAGGCTCGGGCGGAATGGTCGGCTCGGGGGCGGGTTCCCACTCCGCCAGGGCAAGCGCCCCATCACCGTGCTGGTCGACGCCAGCCAGCGGGACAGCCTCGGGACGCGCGGCGGCAACCGGGGCCGCGGGGGCGTGCGTGTAGACCGGCCCGGCTGGTTGCTCCGGCTCCAGCAGATGCGCGGTCGACTCGTCAAGCTCGCCGGACTGCGCCAGCCGCTCGACCGCCCGCTCGACCAGATGCGCGCGCTTGCGTCCGAACATGCGCGTCAGGCCGAGGTGCGAAGGACGTGCAGCACGAGCCCGCCATAGACCAGCACCAGCACGGCGACGGCGGTCGCGAAGCGCATGAACACCATCAGGCGGCGGAATATCGAGCGGGTGCGGATGATCGAGATCCCGCCCAACACCGGCAGACCGAGATTGCGCAGGTCGTCCACGGTGTTGAAGGAGCGATCCATCTGGCTCAGCAGCAGCACCATCACCACGCCGGCAGCCATGCCGCTGAGTAGCACGGCGCTGAGCAGCATCACCCGGTTTGGCGCCACGGCGATGCGCGGAATTTCCGGGGGGTCGACGATCTGCAGCTTGACCTTGTCCGCCTGCGTGTCGGCGGCCTGGGCGATATTGGCGGACTGCAGGCGGCCCAGCAGCTCATCATAGTTCTTGTGCAGCACGCTGTAGTCACGGTCCATGTTCTGGAACTCGGCCAACAGCCCCGGCTGCTCGTGCTGGAACTTCTCCAGCCGATCCCTGACCTGGGTGGCTTCATCGAGCTGGCGCTGCAATGAGGCCAACGCCGCATCCGCGTCGACCAGCCTGACCTTCAGACTGTCGTAGATCGGGTTGGGCACTGAGCGCCTCACGTCGCCCTGGTTCGGCACCGGCGTGACCGGTTGGCTGGCCTTATCCGGCGAGGCCTTCAGGCGCTCGATGAGCTTCTTTTGCAGGATCACGTCGGGGTGCTGGTCGGTGTCGTGCAGCATCAGGTCATGCAACTGCTGTTCGGCCTGCATCAGCCGCGTCTGGACACCGGCGGCGGTGGCCGCGGCGCTGGTGTTCTCCACCACCAGCATCGTGGGGGTCTGCTCGACCTCCTTGCGCAGTGCGTTGCGCTTGCTGGTCGCATCCTGCAATTGGCCTTCGAGTCCCTTCACCTGACCTCGGGCCTGCTCGACGCCGAAGGTACTCAGGTTCACGTCGTTGGGAAACAGCTCGATATACTTTGAGCGGAAGTCGAGTCGGCGCTTTTCGGCGGCGCGCAACTGCTGCTCGTACGAGGAGATCTGGTGTTCGAGGAACCGCCTGGCGTTCTCCATGTCGGTTCGGTTGCCGCCGGTGGCACTCTCGACGAAAATGGTCAGCAGGCTCTGTACCACGTCGTGCGCCAGCTTGGGCGAGTAATCACGGTAGGTGATGGTGAACAGGTTGCGGGTCTGCGGCACGACCCGGATCTCGTTCGACAGCCGCTTGATCAGCCGCTCGCGGTCGGACGGATTGGCGACCGTCAGATCGAGATCGGTCTTCGAGATCACTTTTTCGAGGTTGGGCCGGCTGAGCAGCGTGCGCTGGATGAGCTCAAGTTGGCTCTGTGGCGCCGAGTCGGCGGCAATGCCGCTGAGCAGCGGTGTCAGCACGGCGTCGGCATCGACGTAGAGCCGCGCGCTCGACTCGTATTCGTTCGGAATGAAGGTGACCGCTGCCCAGCCGAAGGCGCAAACCAGCCAGGCAACGACCACCCCGGTCCAGCGCCGGCGCCAGGCGGCGTTGATGTATTGGCGGATCAGGAGGCGAATCGGGTCCATGCTCGACTCCGGTATCAGAACCAGGATTGCGGAATGATTAACGTATCGCCCGGTTCCATACCCACATTTTGGCTGATGTCGCCATTCTTGATCAGGTCATCGATGTGCACGCTGATATTGTGCTCCTTGCCGTCGGGGCCGCGCCGGACGATCACCGCGCGATTGCCGGCGGCATATCGCGTCAGCCCCTTGGTGGCGATCATCAGGTCGAGGACGGTCATGCCGTCGCGGTAGGAGACCGCCTGCGGATCGGTCGCTTCGCCGATGACGCGAATCTGGCGGTCCATCGGGCCGACGAACGAGCGGACGATGACCGTGACCAGCGGGTCCTGGACGTATTTCTTCAGCCGTTCCTCGATGTCGTGGGCGAGCTGGGGTGGTGTCTTGCCGGCGGCGTCGATTTCGTCGATCAGCGGTACGGAGATCCGCCCGTCCGGGCGCACGCTGACGCCGCCTTCACTGAGATCGTTGTTCCGCCAGACGAAGACGCTGAGTGAATCGCCGGCGCCGATGACGTATTCGGCGGGGCCTTTCGGCTGGTCCGGCTTGCCCACGTTCTGCGCCTTGAGCCAGGCATCGTACTCCGTCGGCGTCTCGGTCTGCCGCGACCCGCCGCAGCCGACCAGCAGCACACCCGTCAGCATCGCCACTACCGCCCAGAGGCGCCAACCCATGGTCACGACAGGCTCGTCCCCCAAAGTGCGCCGGCCCGAATTGCACCGGTCCTCATTACACTGGCCCTCATTACACTGGCCCTCATTACACTGGCCCTACCACATTGGCCCACGACCAAGTAGGCCCGCGACCAGTTTGGCGGGCGGCCACATGGTAGGCGCGGAAGGAATCGAACCCCCTCCTCTGCCATGTGTTGGCAGCGCTCTGCCACTGAGCTACACGCCTGCCGCTGGCTTCCGACTTGTGGCCCGAAACGACCGTGCCGGATGTTAACATCATCGTGACGCGTGGACAATCGCGAACTGCGCGAGATGATCACCTTGACGCAACCATGGATTGCAAAATCCTGCCCGATCGCTATTCTCCCGCCCCGACCGCTCAGTTCCCGGCGCGTCTCTAGAGCGCTCTATAGATAGGCAGATGCAAGATAATTGGTAAGTGCGAGCGTGCGACCATTGATCCGAGCTCCTGCGGCACGATGCAAATACATAGACACAATGCGACAAATAAGCGAATCTTGGACGCCCTCGGGTGGTCGAGCGCGCACGCGCCGCGGCAGCCATCCGGTGCGCCAGGGAGGTACGCCCGATTTTCCGGTCGCGGTCGCCGGCCGCATCCGCCATTTTCGTGGGCGCGCCGGCGGATCGCGTGGTCTGGCGCGTCGGCCAACGCACGGCAACCGGCGCGTGGGCCGGGATGGGTTCGGGGGAAGGCAGACGGCGGTGAAGCGGGCATGATCCTGGAAATTTCGGCGATGGCCGTGCTGCATGCCATCTGCGCCGGTTTGTACGCCGTGCTCGCTGCCCTGATCCTGATCCGGCGCCAGCAGAGCCGCACCGGATTCTACCTGGCCGGCGCCGCGCTGCTCACCGCGGCCTGGGCGCTCTCGGTGGCGGTGTGGTGGCAGGCGCCGCTTGGCCTCATCCCGCGTTCGCTCGAACTGCTGCGCGCGGCCGCCTGGTACGGCTTCATCCTGCACCTCTATCATCGCGGGCTGAGCGGCAAGGCGGCGCTCACGCCGGTGTTCGTCACCATGGGGTTGGTCGCCCTGCTGATCGTTGGCGGGATGCCGCTGATCGATCTGCTGTTGATGCCGGCCGCCGGCGCGGTCTTCTCGCTCCACGTCGCCACCCGCCTCGCGTTCGCCGTCGGCACCATCCTGTTGATCGAGAATCTCTATCGAAATTCATCGGAAGATGAACGCTGGCTTATCAACCTGTTGTGCGTCGCCCTCGGGGGGCTCTCGCTCTACGACCTGCTGCTCTACGCCGACGCAGCGCTGTTCCGGCGGGTGTCGTCGGAGCTGTTCATCGGGCGGGCCAGCGTCACCGCGCTCGCGGCGCCGCTGATCGCGCTGGCCGCGGCGCGCAACCGGCGTTGGGACATCAACATCCACGTCTCACGCCAGGCGGTGTTTCACAGCGCCACCCTGGTGATCAGCGGCGTGTTCCTGCTGGGCCTTGCCGCGGTCGGCGAGGTGTTCCGCCGGACCGGCGCCGAATGGGGGCTGGTCGCCGAGGTGACGCTGGTGTTCGGCGGCCTGCTGGCGGTTGCGGTGCTGCTCACGTCCGGCTCCGGCCGCGCGCGCCTGCGCGCCCTGGTGGTCGATCACTTCTTCAGCCTGCGCTACGACTACCGGCGCCAGTGGATGCAGTGCATCGGAACGCTGTCGGCGCCCGAGGCGTATGTCGGACTGCACACCCGCGCCGCGCGTGCCCTGGCGGAGGTTGTCGACAGCCCGGCCGGCGCGCTGTTCGTGCGCGACCCCGAGGAGGTGGCGTTTCATTGGGCCGGGTCCTGGAACCTGCCCGCCGCCACCGCCGCGGTTCCACCCGGCCATCCGCTGATCGCGGCGTTTCGCGACGGCGACTGGATCGTCGAGCTCGATGCGATTGCCACCGCACGCGAATGGTTCCCCGAGCTGCCGCGGGTCTGGCTGGCCGTTCCGCTCAACCACCTCGGCACTCTGCTGGGTTTTGTCGTGCTGACGCAGTCCCGCGCGCCCTTCAAGCTGGACCGCGAGGTATTCGAACTGCTGCGCGTGATCAGCCGCGAGGTGGCAGGAAGGGTCGCCGAGCAGCGCGCCGCCCAGGTGCTGCAGCAAACGCGCGAGCTGCGCGAGTACAGCCAGCGCTTCGCCTTTGTCATCCACGACATCAAGAACGTCTCCGGCCAGCTCAGCATGCTGCTGGCCAATGCCGAGAAGCACGCCGACAATCCGGCGTTCCAGCGCGATATGCTGACCACGGTGCGCGCCTCGGTGGCGCGTATCACGCGGCTGCTGACGCGGCTCCAGGCGGGCGCGCAGGAGCGGACCTACGCCCTGATCGAGCCGGTCGAGCGGATCAGCGACGTCGTCGCGGCGTTCCGCCACGTCAGCGGCGCGACGGTAACGGTCGAGGACGACGGCGGCGACGCCGGTGTCGCGATCGACCCCGATTCGTTCGATACCGTGGTGACGCATCTGTTGACCAACGCGATGGAGGCGACCAGCGGTTCGCCCGATGGGACGCCCGATGATGGGGTGGGCGTCGTGCGGGTCGTGGTGCGCCATGAGGCGTCGGGCGTGCTCATCGACATCATCGACCAGGGGCCTGGGATGAGCGCGGACTTCATCCGCGACCGGCTGTTCCGCCCGTTCGCCACCACCAAGACGGGTGGACACGGCATCGGGGCGTACCAGGCGCGCGAATTGCTGCGTGCCGCCGGCGGCGATCTTCTGGTATTGAGCCACCCGGGTGCCGGCACCACGATGCGCCTGTTGCTGCCCTCCGTGCGGGTGCCGTCGGCGGAGACGGCGCCGGTGTCCGCTTGAACGAGGCCGGGCTGAATTGGGGGCCGCTGAATTGGGGGCCGCTGAATTGGGCCGGGTGAACTGGGGCCGGGTGAACTGGGGCCGGGTGAACTGAGGCCGGGTGAACTGAGGACTGAATGGCGAAGCCGAAACTGCTGATCGTCGAGGATGATATCGGTCTGTGCTCGCAGTACCGCTGGGCGTTCCCGGCGCACGAGGTGCTGATCACGCAGAACCGCGCACAGGCGCTGGCGGCGGCGCAGAAGGACCATCCGCCGGTAGTGATCATGGACCTTGGCCTGCCGCCCGACCCGGACGGGGTAAGTGAGGGGTTCGCGGCGCTGGAGGCAATTCTGGCCATCGCGCCGGAGACCAAGGTGATCGTGGCGACCGGCAACAGCGAACGCCGCAACGCGCTGAAGGCGGTGGCGAACGGCGCCTACGATTTCTGCGAGAAGCCGGTCGACCTGGATGTACTGCATACCATTGTCGAGCGCGCCTTCCGGCTCGCCGCGATCGAGGACGAGAACCGCCGGCTGGCATCCGGGACGCGGGTGCGCTCGCCGATCGAGCGGATCATCACGGCGAATGACGGCCTGCTGAAGGTGTGCCGCGATGTCGAGCGGCTGGCGGCCACCAATGTCCCCGTGCTGCTGCTCGGCGAGAGCGGCACCGGCAAGGAGGCGCTGGCGCAGGCGCTGCATGAGCTTGGCCCGCGCGCCAGCCAGCCCTTCGTCGCGATCAATTGCGGGGCCATCCCGGAAACGCTGCTGGAAAGCGAGCTGTTCGGCTATGAGCGCGGCGCGTTCACCGGCGCCTTCAAGCAGACCATCGGCAAGATCGAGAGCGCCAACAAGGGCACCCTGTTCCTGGACGAGATCGGCGATTTGCCGGCGGCGCTGCAGGTCAAGCTGCTGCGCTTCCTGCAGGACCAGATCGTCGAGCGGATCGGCGGGAGGGCCCGCATCCAGGTGGATGTGCGGATCGTCTCGGCCACCAACCAGAGCGTCGAGGACAAGGTGCGCGACGGGCAGTTCCGCGGCGATCTGCTGTACCGCATGAATGCGGTCACGGTGCGCATCCCGCCGCTGCGCGAGCGCGGTGGCGATGCGATGTTGCTGGCCAACTGGTTCCTGGGCCGCTTCAATCGGGAATTTGGCCGCAACGTGCGCGGGTTCACGCCGGCCGCGATCGCCGCGTTGGAGGCGCATCCCTGGCCCGGCAACGTGCGCGAGCTGGAAAACCGGGTGAAGCGGGCGGTGGTGATGGCCGAAGGGCGTCAGCTTGGCCCGGAGGATTTGGAATTGACCCTGGCGAGGGATAATGTCGTCGACCTGGACCTGCGCGGCGCCAGGCTGCGAGCCGAGCGCGAGGTGCTGCAAATGGCCTTGGCCCACAGCAATGGCACGCTGTCGGTGGCCGCGAAGCTGCTTGGGATCAGCCGACCGACCCTGTATGGCTTGATGGAAGCCCATGGGATCGAGGCAGAAACGGGCAAGCCGGTCGAGGCGGCGGCAAGCGTCGGGCGAACCGAGCTGGATTGAGGGTACCACTCATGCGCTACATGCGTTTCTTCGGTGTACTGGCGGTCTGCACGGCCGCGATCTGGCCACTGAGCGGGCAGGCGGCCGACTTTCTCGCCAACGCCAGGCTGGCGCTGCAGAAGGGCGACCTGCGGGCCGCGCAGGTCCAGTTGCTGAACGCGGTGAAGGCCGATCCGCAGAACGCGGAGGCGCGCTTCCTGCTCGCCCGGGTGCAATTCGATCTTGGCGACCCGGTGGCCGCCGAGCGCGAGGTGCGCGGCGCCCGCGACCGCGGATATGATGCGCACAAGACATTCGCCCTGCTCAGCCAGGCCATGCTGGCGCAGTCCAAGTTCCAGGCGATGCTCGATGAGTTCAAGCCGGGCGGCAAGGACAAGCAGCTCGACTCCGAGCTTCTGGTCGCGCGCGGCATCGCCGAGGCGGGACTGAACCACGTCGACGCCGCCGAGAAGGATTTCGCCGAGTCGGAGAAACTCGCGCCGAACTCGGCACAGCCGCTGCTGGCGGACGCCAGGCTGGCGGTCACCAAGCGGGAGGTGGATCGCGCGCTGCAGAAAGCCGACGCGGCGCTTGCGGTGGAGCCGAAGTCGGCCGATGCCATGCTGGTGAAGGCGCAGGCGCTGCGCCTGAAGGGAGACCTTGTCGGCTCCGCCGCGGTGCTCGATCAGGCGGTCGAGGCCGCGCCCGACAGCGTCCAGGCGAAGCTCGATCGGGCCAGCATGCTGCTGGCGACCGGCAAGATCACCTCGGCACAGGCGGATATCCAGTCGGTGCTGGCGATTTCGCCGGGCAACGTGCAGGCGATCTACCTGCAAGCCGTGGTGCAGGCGAATGCCAAGGATTGGCACGCCGTCGACGCGTCGCTCAATCGCATCACCAATTTCCTTGGTCGGATCCCGCGCGCCTTCTATCTGCTCGGCGTGACCAAGCGTGAGCTGGGCCAGCTCGAACAGGCGCGTGACGCGGCGACCCGTTATGTTGCGCACACGCCCAATGACCTGGCCGGCTACAAGCTGCTGGCGCATATCGAAACCGACCAGCACCAGCCGGACCGCGTGATCGAGACTCTGTCGAAGATCGCCGATGCCGGCAAGGGCGACGCCGAGACCTACGACCTGCTGGGTCGCGCCTACGTCGCCACGGGTCGGGGGGACGAGGCAATCAAGGTGTTCCAGAAGGCCGAGATCTTGGCACCGAAGGATGTCGGGCTGCAGACCCGGCTGGCCGCGGCGCAGCTCGGCCAGGGCAACGTCACCGATGCGATCGGCGATCTCGAGGGGACACTGAAGATCGCGCCGACCCAGCCCATGGTCGGCGAGGCGCTGTTCTTCGCCACGCTGGCCACCGGCGACCTCGACAAGGCGGGCCTGGTGATCAAGCAGCTCCGCGAGGTGCAGGGTGACACTCCGGTGGTGCAGAACCTGGACGGGCTGCTGCTGTTGGCGCGGCTCAATCTGGATGCGGCGCGCGCGAAGTTCGAGGAGATCGGCACCAAGTCGCCCAACTTCCTCCCGGCAAAGGCCAATCTTGCGCGCGTGCTGGCGATGCAGGGACACGATTCCGAAGCGGAGAAGCTGCTGGGCGATGTGCTTGACAAGTCGCCGGCGGCCGAGCCCGCCCTGTCGATCATGGTCAACATGATGTTGCAGACGAACCAAAACGCCAAGGCGATCGCGCGGGTCGAGCGCGCGCATGCCGCCGCGCCCGGCGATCTGCGCCTCGCGGCCGGGTTGGCCCAGCTCTATGTCCGCGACCAGCAGCCCCAGAAGGCGCTCGACGTCACGAACGACACGAAGGGTGCCGGCAACGACGCGACGATCCTTGGCGTCCGCGTTGCCGCCCTGGTGGCGCTGCAGCGTCAGGCGCAGGCGCGCGACACGTTGCAGCAGATCCTCAAGCTCAATCCCGCCTCGGAGCCGGCGCGCCGCCAGTTGATGGCGCTGTATATGCAGAGTGGAGACTACGAGAGCGCCCGCAACGTCATGAAGGAAGGGTTTGCGGCGCGGCCGCGCGATTACCAGTTCTACCAGGACTATGTGATGATCGACCTCAAGGCCGGCGGGGTCGATGCGGCGCTCGCCGCGGCGCAGCGCCTGGCGGATCAGGACCGCGGCTTCGCGCAGGCGCTGGCGTTGCCGGGTGACATATATCTCGCCGCCGATCGCCCGGCGGCCGCGATGAAGGCCTACGTTGCCGCCTTGGCCGCCGCACCGTCCAGCTTCCTGGTGATCCGGCTCGCAACCGCGATGGCGCGCAACAACCAGCCCGATGCGGGGTGGCAGAAGCTGGTCGAGTGGGCGGACGCGCATCCCGACGACCTGGTGGTGCTGGAGGCGCTGACCGAGCTCGATATCAACACCCGCCGGTTCGACGCGGCGGAACAGCATCTGAAGCTCCTGCTGGCGAAGAAGCCGCACGACGCCGTGGCCCTCAACAACCTGGCCTGGGTGTATCAGCAGAAAGGCAACCCGGAGGCGAAGTCGCTGGCATTGCAGGCCTATATCCTGCTGCCTGGAATCCAGACCGCCGACACGCTGGGCTGGATTCTCACCCAGAACGGTGACGCGACCGCTGGCCTGCCGCTGCTGCGGCAGGCCAGCTCGACCGCGCCGGGTGACTTTCGTGTTCGCTATCACTACGCGGTCGCGCTGAACAAGACCGGCAATGTCGACGAGGCAGTGCGGCAGCTCGATCAGGTCATCGCGGCAAAGGGCAACTTCCTTGAAAAGACCGAGGCCCAGGCGCTGCTGGATGAGCTGAAGAAGAAGCTGTGATGATGCGGCAGGGCGACGCCGGCGAACGGGGCTGACGCATGCGCTCGCTTGCCTTCTTCGTCGAGATGCTGGTGCTGCTGCCGGTGGTCACGATCCGGCCATTCGTCGGCGTGCTGCTCTGGTCGTGGATCTCGTTCATGAGCCCCCATAAACTGCTGTGGGGACCTGCCAGCAGCCTGCCTTGGGCGATGATCACCTTCGTGGCGCTGGTGGTGGGCTGCTTCCTTGCGCGTGAGCCGAAGCGCTTCGCCTGGAACCCGACCACCGCGCTGATCGCCACGTTCATGCTCTGCATCACGCTGACGTCGCTGGTCGCCATGTCGCCGGCAGACCTGGTGTACGCCAAATGGAGCCTCGTGATGAAGGCGTTCTTCGTCATGCTCATCACGGCTTCCCTGCTGACGAGCAAGCAGCGTATCCACGCGCTGATCTGGATCATGGTCCTGTCGTTGGCGTATTTCGGCGTCAAGGGCGGCGGGTTCACGATCATGCACGGCGGGGCCAATCGGGTGGAGGGACCGCCCGACACGATGATCGGCGACAACAACGCGCTCGCGGCCGCGTTGCTGGTGACGGTTCCGCTGATGAATTACCTCCGCATGCAATCGGAGCACCGGATCGTCCGTATCGCTGTGGCGGTCGTGATGGTGCTCACGCTGTTCTCGGTCGTCGGCAGCTATTCGCGCGGTGCGCTGCTCGGCCTGCTGGCGATGAGCGTGTTCCTGTGGGCGAAGAGCAAGCACAAGCTCGTTGCTGCAGTCGTGCTGCCGCTGCTGGTCGGCTCCGTGATCGCGTTCATGCCGCCCGAATGGATGGCCCGCATGAATACGATCCAAGACGCTTCTTCCACCGCCTCGGGCGAAAGCCGCCTGGCGATCTGGAACGTCGCCTGGCAGATGGCAATTCATCGGCCGTTGACCGGTAGCGGCTTCATGGGACCGTACGTGCAGGAGGTCGTCTCGGCGTTCGTGCCCAATACCACCTCGCGCGCGGTGCACAGCATCTGGTTCGAGGTGCTGGGCGAGCACGGCTTCCCCACGTTCGTCGTGTGGCTGGGCATCACCGTCAGTGGTCTCGTGGCGGCGCGGCGCATCATCAAGAGCGCCTCCGGCGTCCCGGAACTCGAATGGTGCGTCGATCTGGCGAAGATGTCGCAGGTCTCGGTGATCGCCTATCTGGCTGCCGGCACGTTCCTGTCCCTGTGCTACTGGGACTTTTATTTCACCATGCTGGTGACCGTGGCGGCGACGCATGAATATGTGCGCCAGGCCCTGGGTGAGACGGCACCGCGACGGCGATTCCAGGTCGCGGTGCCAGCGCGGCTGGCGATACGTGGTGGCGGAAGAATGGGCGCAAAGGCCCGTGCCGGGCGAGCCACGTGAGTTCCTATCTCCTCGGGATAACGCTGATCGCCGTGGCCTGGCTGGCGATCTGGGCGGTGAAGGACCACTCCCGCCCGTCCAAGACCTGGTGGCCATTCGCGATGCGCGAGCCGGCCGGGCCGGATGAACGCAACGGGCCATATCGTCCTGGTCATCGTATCCGGGGCCGCAGCAAGCCGGTGCAGCGACCGTGGCGCCGCTCCGGCTCCTGACGTTCTCGACGCTTTACCCGAGTGACCAGCGGCCGAACCACGGCATCTTCGTGGAGAACCGGCTGCGTCACCTGGTGGCAAGCGGCGAGGTCCTGGCTTCGGTGGTCGCGCCGGTGCCGTGGTTTCCCGGCAGGGCGGCGCTGTTCGGGACCTGGGCGGTGCATGCAAGGACGGCGCAACGCGAGACGCGCCACGGCCTGGAGGTGTACCACCCGCGCTATCCGGTGATCCCGAAACTTGGGATGTCGCTTTCGCCCTGGCTGCTGTATCGCGCCACGCTGCCGATGATCCGCCGCCTGTCCGCCGAGCAGGGGCGGCCCGACGCGATCGATGCGCACTACATGTATCCCGACGGGGTGGCCGCGACGTGGCTCGGTCGGCGCCTTGGCCTGCCGGTGGTGATCACCGCGCGTGGCACCGATGTGAACCTGATCCCACGCCATGCCATTCCGCGGCGGCTGATCCAGGGGGCCATCCGCGACGCTGCCGCGTTGGTCGCGGTCAGCCAGGCGCTGAAGCAGGCGCTGGTCGGGCTGGGGGCACCGCAAGACAAGGTGACGGTGCTGCGGAACGGGGTCGAGACGACGCTGTTCCGCCCGCCGCGGGATCGCATCGCCGCCCGCGCCGCGTTCGGGCTGACCTGTCCCACGCTGATCTCCGTCGGGTTGCTGATCGAGCGCAAAGGCCATCATCGCGTGATCGAGGCGATGGCGTCCTTGCCGGGATACGCGCTGCTGATCGTGGGCGAGGGGCCGGAGCACGCACGTCTGGCGGCGCTGATCGAACGGCTGGGGCTGGGTGATCGTGTCCGCCTGCTGGGCGCCCGCCCACATGGCGAACTGCCCGCGCTCTATGGTGCGGCCGACGCGCTGGTGCTCGCCTCCTCGCGCGAGGGCTGGGCGAATGTGCTGCTGGAGGCGATGGCCTGCGGCACGCCGGTGATCGCCAGCAACATCTGGGGCAATCCCGAGGTGGTGCGATCCGCCGCGGCCGGGCTGATCACCGAAGCCAACACCGCGGCCGCGATCGTGGCGGCGGTACGCCGGCTGTTCGCCGATCCGCCCGATCGCGCCGCGACACGTGCCTATGCCGAGCAGTTCAGTTGGGACGAGACGACTGCGGGGCAGCTCGCGGTGTTCGGGTCAGTGATCAGTGGTTAGGCGACGCCCAACAATAGACGAATCAGACGGAACCGTGCGGCTGGTTTGGTGTTGATTGGGGATTCCGGCGC
>Ga0209415_10010018_pt1 | contig 16186 bp, 12 predicted proteins | sample PeaSoiSIISIP2007_FD_187696 | JGI IMG/M metagenome (GOLD analysis project Ga0209415, IMG submission 187696) | Peat soil microbial communities from Weissenstadt, Germany - SII-SIP-2007 (SPAdes) (version 2) | ecosystem: Environmental > Terrestrial > Soil > Wetlands > Peat | place: Germany...
GCGCTCGATCGCCTGGACCGCGGGGATGTCGGAATGGCGCATCCGCTCGATGAGGAGGCGCGGCGCGACCTTCATCGGCGTCGATCATACGCGAGGCCGCCACGGCCGCCGGTGAGCGTGTGAGCGAGCGCGCGGGTCGCCGACCGTCCAGGCCGGATCGGGCTCAGTCCAGGTAGGTCGCCGCCAGGCCGGCGAGCTGGAGGGGGGGCCGCCCCAGCGCGCTGGGGACGGAGGCGGCGAGCGCGGTCACCGGGTCACCCAGGCGGATGCCGGGGAGCTCGAGGCGGTCGAGGCTGATCGGCGGCGGGTCCCCGACGGCCACCGCCGCGAGGCTGACGCGGCCGGCCTCTCCGACCATCACCAGGGCTCCCTCACGGCGGGTGAATCGGCCGGCATAGGCGCCGCCCCGGCCGGCCTCCACCAGGGCGACGGTCTCGCTCTCGCCGTCAGGGGCCGCTCGCGCGGTCACCTCCAGGCTGCTGACCCCGTGGAGCGGGATCCCGAGCGCGTGGGCCAGTCCCAGCCCCGCGGCCATGCCGGCGCGCAGGCCGGTGTACGAGCCCGGGCCGGTGACCACCACCACGGCCGCAAGGCCGGAGACGCCCAGTTCCGCCAGGGCCCGGTCCAACCAGGGCAGGGCGGCGCTGTCGCCGGTCCGGGCGGCCAGCAGCTCGCCCCGGCGGCCGGCGCGGACCACGACCAGGCGCCGCCGGGTGGCGGTGTCGATGGCGAGGACGCTCACCGGCCGGCCACCGCCGCGCGCCAGGCGTCGATCAGCCGGGCCGGGGCCCGCTCCGGCTCGCGGGCCTCGATGCTGCGAACCTGGTCACCGGCGATCTCGATGACCAGCCCGAGCGGGTGCCACGGCTCGAGGTCGGCGCAGCCCGCCCACTCCACCGCCGCCGGCGCGCTCTCGAGCAGGCCGTCCAGGTCGAGCATCTGGATCCGGGCGCCGGGGCCGAGCCGGTAGAGGTCGAGGTGGTGGAGTCGGGGCGGCGACCCGTACACGTGGTGAAGGACGAAGGTCGGGCTCTTGACCACCGCGGCGTCGACCCCCAGCCCGGTGGCGAGCCCCCGCACGAAGACGGTCTTGCCGGCTCCGAGCGGCCCGTCGAGGGCGATCAGGTCGCCCGGTCGCAGCCGGGCCGAGAGCCGGGCCGCCACCGCCTCGGTGGCGTCGACCGAGCAGGTGGTGAGCCGGAGGTCGTCGCCGTTCACGGCTGGCCGAAGTGCCGTGAGCCGACCGCCGGCAGGGGGATCGGCTCGCCGCCCTGCCGGTCGAGGAGGGTCAGGCCCGAACCGGTGGTCAGCCGGCCCACCACGCGGAGCGGCTGGAGCCCCGGGGGCCAGGCCGCCAGCAGCCCCTCCAGCCGATCGGCCGCCACCGCGGCGACCAGCTCGAAGTCCTCTCCCCCACCCAGGGCCGCACCGGGCCACGCCGCACCCATCAGGGCGCGGACGTCGGGGCTGGTGGGCAGGCTCTCCAGCCATATCTCGGCGGCGCACCCCGAGGCCTCGGTGATCCGGCCCAGGTCGACGATCAGACCGTCGCTCAGGTCGCCCGCGCAGTCGACGCCGAGCTCGAGCAGGGCCCGGCCCTCCGCGAGCCGGGCCCGGGGCGCGAGTTGACGCTCCAGGCAGCGCTCCCCGACCTCTCCGGCGACCTCCCACCCCTCGAGCAGGAGGCGAAGCCCGGCCGCCGCCTCGCCGAGGCTCCCGGTGACCAGCAGGGCGTCCCCGGGTCGGCCCCGATCGCGGCGCAGCGCGCGGCCGGGATCGACCGTCCCGACCACCGCGACATCGATCACCAGCGGACCGCGGATGGCGCTCACGTCGCCGCCCGCGACCTGGCAGCCGGCATCCGCCGCGGCGGCGCAGAGGCCCCGCTGGATGGCCAGGAGGTCATCGATCGGAGCGTCGCCGGGTGCGCAGTAGGTGACCATGCAGAGGTGGGGGACGGCCCCCGTGGCGGCGAGATCGGAGAGGGCGACGGCGAGAGCGCGGCGTCCCACCGCTTCGGGGTCGGTCCAGGACTTCAGGAAGTCCTCGCCCTCCACGATCGCATCCTGGCTGAGCACGATCCCACCGCCCGCCGGTGGAAGCCAGACCGCGGCATCGTCCCCGCTCGCCACCACCAGCCGCGGATCGGCCGCTCCGGCCAGGGCCAGGGCGGTCAGCCGGCGCAGCAGCTCGGCCTCGCCGACCTCGTCCAGGGTGGGGCCTCCGGCACCGAAGGGTTGCCGCGAGGGCGGGGGTGGGCTGCTCACGGCCCCGACTCTAATGGGGGCGGGTCGGCGGTCACGCCGGGTAGGCTGTCTTCCGAGCCGCCACCGGGTCGTGCGACTTCCACGCCACCTGTCCCGTCCGGTGGTGGATCGCCTCTCCAGATCGAGATATCGCTTTTTATGATAGCCAGGCTATCACGTCAGCTTGACCAACTGCGTCTCCGCCGGATAACCTCCCGCAAGTTTGGTCGTGCGACCTGGCTCCGGGAGGGGGTCGCCGACCGGGGAGACCATAGGGGAGATTGGATTGCGGGCTACCCGGAGGGTGATCCCTGCCTTCCTGGCCGTCGCGGTCGTCGTCCTCGGGCTACCCATCGGCCCGCGCCAGGTCCGGGCTGACACCCCCTCCCAGCTGGAGGCGGAGCGGGCCGCACTGCTGCAGCAGCTCGCGGCCATCAGCAGCCAGCAGAGCTCCGCCACGAACGCCCTCACCGCCGCCGAGGCCAGCTTCGACCAGGCCACGACGGCGCTCAACGCGGTGCGCGATCAGCTCGCCGCGCTGAACACCGAGCTCTCCACGCTGAACGGGGACATCAGCACCGACAAGGCTCAGGAGAGCGCCGCGCGCAGCGCGCTCTCCACGCTGGCGCGCGCCACCTACGAGAGCGTCTCGGGCAACACGGTCATGACCGCCGTGCTCAGCGCCAAGGACTTCAGCGCGGCGATGGACAGCATCTCGGGGGCGTCGAGCGTCACCACCCAGATCCGCGGCCTGCAGGACACGCTCACCCGCGACCAGGCCGACCTCCTCTCCAAGCAGAGCACGGCCCAGTCCGACTTCGCCCAGGCCTCCAGCCTCGAGTCCGACCTCTCGGCCCAGTCCAACCAGCTGCTGGCCATCGTCTACCAGCGCAACCAGATCGTCGCCCAGCTCAGCGGGCCGGCGCGGACTCTCGCGGCCGAGATCGACGAGATCGACATGCAGCTCGGCGGCTCCACCATCCCCGGCGGCTCGTGCTCCGACGAGTTCGCCTACGGAGACTGCACCTGGTACGTGGCGACCCGGCGCTGCATCCCCTGGGGGGGCAATGCCAACGCGTGGTACTACAACGCCTCCCGTCTCGGCTACGAGGAGGGTTCGGTGCCCGAGGTGGGAGCCGTCGCGGTCTGGAACCAGGGACAGGGCGGCGCCAACGCCTACTACGGGCACGTCGCCTACGTCGAGGCGGTGGGTCCCAACGTGGGGGTGGGTTCGGTGGCGGTCGTGCCGGCCGGCGACTTCGAGATCTCCGAGATGAACTGGGACGCGTGGGACACCGTCGACTATCGAGTCCTCCCCGACGACGCCAGCTACTTCCAGGGCTTCATCTACGGTTCGGGCTGAGCCTCGCCGGCGGGCGGCGGCACCGTCCGGTTCGCGCGGAGCCCGCTCCGCCACCGCCCGCAGTGCTCCCCCGCCTCCTCGACGCGCAGGCGCGGCACCCGGGATGACACCGCGCACAGCACCTCGTAGGTGATGGTGCCGCCCGCGGCGGCGACCTCGTCGGCACCGAGCCAGGCGTCCCCCTGGCGACCGAAGAGGACGGCCTCGTCCCCCGGCCTCACCTCATGGACGAGCGAGACGTCGGCGGTGAGCTGATCCATGCTGACCCTGCCGATGATGGGGCAGCGGCGCCCGCCCACCAGCACCAACCCTCGGTTGGACTGCACCCGCTGCACCCCGTCGGCGTAGCCGGCCGCGATGGCGGCGACCCGGGTGTCCCGCTCGGCGACCCAGGTGCGACCGTAGCCGACGCTCTGGCCGGGGCGCACGGTCTTGACCTGGGTGACCCGGGCGCGAAAGCTCATCGCCGGCCGGAACTCGGCGGCCGCCGGGAACCCCACGGGCGCGTAGCCGTAGATGGCGATGCCGCAGCGGACCAGGTCGTGGCGGGTCTCGGGGAGACCGAGCGCCGCCGCGCTGTTGGCCGCGTGGAGGAGCAGTCCCGGCCAGCGCCGCCGCAGCCCGTCGACGGCGCCGACGAAGACGTGATCCTGTCTCAGGGTGAAGTCGGGATCGTCCTCGGCGTCGGCGAAATGGGTGAAGGCGGCCACCGCCTCGACCCTCGCACCGGCGCGCTCGACCGCGCGGGCCAGCGCCGGCACCGCCTCCGGTGGGGCTCCGAGCCGGCCCATGCCACTGTCGATCTTGAGATGGATCCGCGCCGGCAGGCCATGACCGGCGGCGCCCGCGACGGCGGCCACCTGCTCGGGATCCCAGACGGTCATCTGGACCCCGGCTGCGACCAGGGCGTCGAGGTGAGCCGGGTGCGCTCCCCCGACCACCAGGAGGGGGGCGGAGAAGCCCTCAGCGCGGAGCTGGAGCGCCTCCTCGGCCGACGAGACCCCTAGCCAGGTGGCGCCACCGTCCAGGGCCGCGGCAGCGGTGAGCGCAGCTCCGTGACCGTAGCCGGCCGCCTTGACCATGGCCATCACCGCGACCCCCTCCCCGACGGCGCGCCGGATCAGCCCCAGGTTGTGGCGGATGGCCGCGGCATCGACGTCCGCCCACCTGCTGAGCTCCCGGCGCCGGCCGGCCACCGGGAGGGCGACGCCGGTCATGCGCGCCCGCGCTCCTCCCCGCGCCGCTCCAGGGCGCGCCGGAGCCGCTCCTGGGCGATGGGGAGCATCTCGACCACGTCGCCGGCGAGGCCGCCCGCCCTGCCCCGCTCCGCCTCGACCAGGCACCCGGCCTCGGCGTGCACGGTGACCGCCGCCATCGCGGCGTCGAAGGGGTCCAGCCCAGCCGCCAGCATGGCGCCGCAGACGCCGCTCAGCACGTCGCCGGTGCCACCGGTGGCCAGGGCCACGGTCCGGTGCCGGTCGACGTGGAGGCGGCCGTCGGGGGCCGCGACGACCGTCTCCGCCCCCTTGAGGACCAGGGTGACCCCGCGCTCCGCGGCGAACCGGGCGGCCAGGGCGGCGCGGTCGGCCTGCACCTCCGCGGTGGTGACCCCGGCCAGCCGCGCCATCTCCGCCGGGTGCGGGGTGAGCACCAGCGGCGCGGGGCAGGAACGCCAGTCGAAGCCGGCGGCCGCGGCGATGTTGAGCCCGTCGGCGTCCACCACGGCGGGGACGGAGAGACCTCGCAACAGCTCCGGCAATGCTGCCTCGGTCGTCCGGGCGCGCCCGAGCCCGGGACCGATGACCGCGGCGGCGGCGACCGGGAGGTGGTCCCGGCGGAGGGTCTCGACCGCGGTGGCGTCGAGCCCAGCCGCCCCCGCCTCCCCGACCGGATGGGCCATCACCTCCAGGCAGCGGCCGGCGACCACGGGGTAGACGCCGGCGGGGACGCAGACCCGGACCAGCCCCGCCCCGGCGCGGGCGGCGCCCATCGCGGAGAGGAGGGCGGCGCCCGCAGTGCCCACCGCGCCGGCGACGACCACCACGGTGCCGAAGGTCCCCTTGTGACCGTCGGCGGGCCGGTCGGGCAGGCGGAGGCCGTCGGGGGGGGCGAGCGCCGGCGAGCCGCCCGGACCCTCGAGGGAGGCGGCCACCACCGCGATCGCCAGCCCGGCATCGTGGGTCATGCTGACCGCGATCTCGGTGGGGGCACCGTCGACCCGGATGGTCGGGGCACCCCCGGGCCGGTTGACCACCTCGATGGCCCGGTAATGGGGGATGCGCAGACCGGCCTCGCCGTACAGCTTCATGACCGCCTCCTTGGCGGCCCAGCGGGTGGCGAAGCGCTCCGGCCTGGACCGGGCGCGGCGCCGCTCGGTCTCGGTGAAGATCTTCTCGGCGAACCTCGGATGACGGCCCATGGCTGCGGCGATGCGCTCGACCGGGGTGACGTCCACGCCGACGACGAGCCGTCTCACCACGGTGCCCTCGTCACCGCGCAGCTCACTCCACGGTCACCGACTTGGCCAGGTTGCGCGGCTGGTCGACGTCGCAGCCCCGCTCGACGGCCACGTGATACGCGAAGAGCTGGAGCGGCACCACGTTGACGAGCGGCGAGACCAGCTCACTGCAGGCGGGGACCCGGACCAGGTCGCGGGCCAGGTCGGGGTCCACGTCGTCGTCGCCCTCGGTGACCAGGGCGATCACCGGCGCGTCCCGCGAGCGGACCTCGGCGATGCTGCTCAGCGTCTTGGCCAGCGTGGCGGCGCGGGTGGCCACCGCCACCACCGGGACATCGGCGTCGAGGAGCGCAATCGGACCGTGCTTGAGCTCCCCGGCCGCGTAGCCCTCGGCATGGATGTACGAGACCTCCTTGAGCTTGAGGGCCCCCTCGTACGCGGTGGCGACGTTGATCCCGCGCGCGATGTAGATCGCGTTGCGCACGTGGGCGTACCGCTGGGCCATCTCGGCGAGCTGCGGCTCGAGCTCCAGGCAGCGGCGGACCCGGCCCGGGAGCTCCCTGAGCTCGGCGACCACGGCGCGGTGGCGTTCGACCGGAAGCGCGCCCCGGGCGGCCCCCAGCGCCAGCGCGACGAGCAGGCCGCAGACCATCTGGGCCACCAGGGTCTTGGTGGCGAGGACGCAGATCTCCGGCCCCGACTGCATGAAGAGGACGGCGTCGGCCTCCAGCGAGAGAGCGCTGCCCACCACGTTGGTCACGGCCACCACCCGGGCGCCACGACGCCTGGCCTCGCGGACCGCGGCCAGGGTGTCAGCGGTCTCCCCCGATTGGGAGATGGCGATGACCAGGCTGTGCTCGTCGACCAGCGGGTCGCCGTAGCGGAACTCGCTGGCGTTCTCGACCTCACAGCGCAGCCGGGCGAGCTGGCGGATGGCGGTCGCGGTGTAGAGCCCGGCGATCCAGGCCGATCCCATCCCGATCACCCGCACGTCATTCAGCGCCGGGATCGCCTCCGCGTCGAGGAAGCCGTCGAGGTGGACCTCACCGGCGGCGTCGATGCGCCCTCGCAGCGCGTTCTCCACGGCCTCCGGCTGCTCGTTGATCTCCTTGAGCATGAAGTGCGGGTAGCCGCCCTTCTGAGCCTGCTCGACGTCCCAGTCGACCTCGATGGTCCGCGGGGTCACCGCGACCCCGGCGAGATCGGTGACCGACAGCCCGTCGGGGGTTCCGGCGACCACCTCGTCCTCCCCGAGCAGGGTGACCCGGCGCGCGTAGGGGATCAGGGCGGTGATGTCGCTGCTCAGGAAGACCTCGCCCTCGCCGACCGCGGCCACCAGGGGAGCGTTGCGCCGGGCGCCGACCAGGGTGTGGGGCTCGTCGGCGGAGATCACCACCAGCGCGTAGGCACCCTCGACCCGGCGCAGCGCCGACCGGGTCGCGGCGGCCAGGTCACCGTCGTAGAGCTCCTCGATGAGGTGGGCCAGCACCTCCGTGTCGGTCTCGCTGCGGAGCTGGTGGCCGCGCGCGACCAGCTCAGCGCGCAGCTCCCGGTGGTTCTCGATGATCCCGTTGTGGATCAGCTGGATGCGGCCGTGGCAGTCCTGGTGCGGATGGGCGTTCACCACCGTGGGCCGGCCGTGGGTGGCCCAGCGAGTGTGGCCGATGCCGAGATGCCCGGTGGGGACCCCGTCCTGCTCGCAGCGGGCGACCAGGTCGGCCACCTTGCGATCGCTCTTGACCACCGTGTGGTGCCCGCTCTCCGCCCCGTCGAGGACCGCGATCCCGGCCGAGTCGTACCCGCGGTACTCGAGGCGCTGGAGGCTCTCCAGCAGCACGGGAGCGGCCGAGCGCCCACCGACGTAGCCGATGATGCCGCACATCAGGTGGCGGCCCGGGCGTGGGGGTGGCGTGGACGGCGGGCCGGATTCCTCACCTCGCAGGGTCCAACGTGCCCCGCCCGGCCGCGGTTACGGGTCATCCGGGGCTGGACGTCGGGGCCGGGGTGGGGGCCGGGGTGGGCGTCGGGAGCGGCGTGACCGTGATGGTCACCGCCACGGTGCTGGGGCTGACCGTGATCCCCGTGGGGGCCTGGATGGTCACGTGGTAGGTGACCGTCCCGGTCTGGCCGGCGATGTCGATGCTGACGGTGGTCACCGTGGCCAGGTTGGCGCCGTTGATGAGGTCCTGCGAGCCAGTGAGGGTGACCGTCACGGGGGTGTAGCCGTCCACCGTGACCTGGTCTCCGGCGGGCGCCCCGATCACCGGGCCGAGCACCACCGAGGCGGTCCGGGTGGTGTCGACCCCCACCACCGTGATCGCCACGTTGACGGTGGCGGGGGTCACGTTGACGTCGGAGAGCAGGCGACCCGAGCCGTCATACGGGTAGAGGGCCACCGTGCCCTCGAAGTTCGCACGCTGGTTGGAGAGATCGATCTGCTGGGTTCTGACCTGGATGCCGATGAGCTCGTGCTCGGGCCCGGTGGCGGTGACCGTGTTCGGGGTGGCCACCAGGCTGCCGGTCTCGTAACCGGGTGGCGGGGTGTGGCTCACCGCCACCTCGACCGTCTCGCTGGTGCTCCCCGAGGTGTCGACCGCGGCCATCACCGAGGCGGGTGGGTCGTCGAGGTCGATGTTGGGGTCCGAGTTGGTGATCTTCACCGGCACCCTGACGGTGGCGGGCACCTGGTTCCCGATCGCCCGGATCGCGTTGTAGTCGACGGTGACCTGGAGGCTGCTCTTGCTGAAGGCGTCGAGGTGCTGCTCGGTCCCGGTGATGTAGACGGTGAGGTTGGGGATCGGCGCGGTCAACAGGTAGCCGGCCGGCAGGCTCACGTCCGGGGCCGGAGGCTGGGGCACCGGGATCGACACCGAGCGGGTTCCCGGCGGGTTGGTCGCGAGCACCACCCCGGCCCAGGAGAAGACGGCCAGCACCAGGGCGAGCAGCTTGAGACGCCAGTTGCGGGTGAGAAAGCCGGGCATCAGGGACTCCGCCGGCCCAGCGCCCGCAGCGCCGCCCCGCTCCTGACCAGGGGCCGGATGGCGGCCCCGGGCCGGCGGGACACCGGCGGGAGCACCAGGTTGGTCAGCATCTCCTGGAGCTTGGCGCGGTCCAGGCCGCGATAGAGCTTGCCACTGTACGCGAGGCTGATGAAGCCGGTCTCCTCGCTGACGATCAGGATCACCGCGTCGGACTGCAGGGTCAGGCCCAGCGCGGCGCGGTGCCGCGTGCCCATCCGGCCCACGCCGGGCAGCGCCTCGGCCAGGGGGAGCACGCAGCCGGCGGCGACCAGCCGGGTGTCGCGGATGATCACCGCCCCGTCGTGGAGCGGCGAGCCGATGTAGAAGATGGTGGTGAGGATCTCGGCGGTGACCTCGCCGTCGATCCGCACCCCGCTCACCGCGACGTTCTCGAGGCCGGTCTCGCGCTCGAAGACGATGAGCGCCCCGGTGCGGCTCTCGCTGAGCGTGGCCGCCGCCCGCACCACCTCCTCCACGGTGCGGGCGATCGGCGGGACCGGGTGCCGCCCCAGGATGAAGCGGACCGTGCCCAGCCGCCCGACCTGGTCGAGGGCTCGGCGCAGCTCGGGTTGGAAGAGCACGATGACGCCGATCAGGATCGCCTGCCCGGCATTGGCGAAGATGAACTCGAGCAGGCGCAGCTTGAAGGCCTGAGCGAGCAGCCCGATCACCAGCAGGACAGCGAGGCCGACCAGGAGCTGCACCGCCTGGGTTCCCCGGATCAGCTTGAAGAGCTGGTAGAGGAGGAAAGCGACGATGACGATGTCGACGATGTCGCGCCAGCCGACCGCCCCCAGGAAGACCAGGGCGCTGTGCAGGAAGTCGGTCATGCTGGGGTCACCGCTGCGCCGTGCCTGCCGGCGACCTGCCGGCGGGCGTCCTCACCGGCTCCCCGGCCATCGCCCGTGTCGGCGTCGAAGATCAGGCTGAGCAGCGCCTCCTGCGCCCACAGCCGGTTCTCGGCCTGGTCGAAGACCACCGACTGGGGGCCGTCGAGGACGGCGTCGGTGATCTCCTCGCCGCGGTGGGCGGGGAGGCAGTGCATGACCCGCGCGGTGGGTGGGGCGAGCTGGAGGAGGGACTCGTTGACCTGCAGATGGGCGAAGTCGTCGCGCCGCTGCTGCTGCTCGGCCTCCTGTCCCATGCTGGTCCAGACGTCGGTGTAGATGATCTCGGCGTCCTCGAGACCCTCGGCGGCCTCATGGGAGTGGCGCACCGGGGAGCGGCCCCCGGCCAGGTCGCCGGCGCGCTCGAGCACGGCCGGGTGAGGCTCGTAGCCGGGTGGCCCGACCACCCGCAGGTCGATCCCGAGCAGGGTGGCCGCGTAGATCCACGAGGTGCAGACGTTGTTGCCGTCGCCCACGTAGCAGACCCGGGCCCCGGCCAGATGACCGAGCAGCTCGCGGATGGTCAGGCAGTCGGCGAGAACCTGACAGGGATGCTCGCGGTCGGTCATCGCGTTGACGACCGGGCCCCGGGCCGAGCGGGCGAGGGTGACCAGGTCGCGGTGCGAGCTGAGCCGGGCGACGATGCCGTCAACGTAGCGGTCGAGGATCCGGCTGATGTCCGCGGTGGACTCCCGCTCGCCGATCTGGATCTCGCTGTTGAAGAGGGGGATGGGATGCCCGCCGAGGTGACGGATGGCGACCTCGAACGAGACCCGGGTGCGGTTGCTCGGCCGCTGGAAGATCATGGCCAGGTTGCGTCCGGACAGCGGGCGTCCGGGATCGACCCCCGCCTTCAGCCCGCTGGCCACGTCGAGGACCTCACTGATCTCGGCGGCGGTGAGATCAGTGATGGAGATCAGGTCGCGTCCCGCCAGCGAAGCCATTTGGGCCTATGTTCGCACCGTTAGCCACTGGCGGCGTGCGCGCCCCGAGGTTGGTGGCGCGGCCTCGCACGCGGCCGGTCATCCCGTCCGTGGCAGCACCCGGTCGTCCCACCCCAATACGATGGGGGTAGGGTACGCGGCGATGAGAGTGCTGGTGCTCGTATGGGGCCGCCAGGTGGAGACCCTGCAGGCCTCGCCGCTGCTGCGGACGCTCGCCGCCGGCCTGCCGGGCGGGACGATCACGCTCGCCTGCTCTCCGGCCGCGGCGCAGGTCGCGCGCGCCCTCGAGGGGGTCGGGCAGGTCCTGCCGCTGCGCGGCCTGGACCCGGGCGCCTCGCCGGCCGCCGGTCTCGCCGCCTGGGCGCGGCTGCGCCGCCTGCGCTACGACGCCGCCATCCTCTGCGGCACCGCGGCGCGGCCGCGGATGCTCGTCTACCTGGCCGGCTTCGCGCGCCGGGTCGGGGTGGGCGGCGGGCTCACCGCGGCGCTGCTCAGCGACCACACCCGGCCCCGTCCCGGTGAGAACCAGGCCGCCACCTGGGTCCGCCTCGCTCACCTGCTCGGCATCGGCGCCGAGCGGCACGAGCCGCGCCTCGAGCCCGGGCCGGCAGCCGCGGAGCAGGCCCTCGTCCAGCTGCACAGCACCGCCATCGCCGACGGCCGGCTGCTGGTCGCCCTCGCCCCGGGAACCGGCCACGCCGACCTGCGGTCGCCCTATGCGGAGACCACGGCCTGGGAGCCGGAGCGGTGGGCCCACCTCGCCAACCAGCTCTCGACCCGCCACGGCGCGGGCGTCATCTTCGTGGGCGCCCTGGAGGACCAGACCGCGGCGATGGCCGCGGCGATCGACATCGCCGGTCCGCACGCCGACGTCACCGGCCAGCTCGACGTGCTCGGGACGGCCGCCCTGTTCGGGCTCTGCGACCTGGTCATCAGCGGGGACTCGCCGCTCCTCCACCTGGCCGCGGCCGTCGGGACCCCCACGGTCGGCCTCTTCGGCCCCACCGACGGCCGCCGGCGCGGCGCCTACGGCGACGAGCACCGGGTGGTCCAGGCGGTGCCACCCCCGGGCCATCACCACCCCCGAGGTGACGCGACGGGCGGTTCCATGGAGCAGATCCGGGTGGAGGACGTGCTGGCGGCGATCGAGACCGCCCTCTGACGGCGGCCGCCGGACGGGCGGACGGGGCGGTCCAGCAGCGGGGACGAGGGCCGACGCCCTCCTGGCGGTCCGCCCCGCCGAGGAGCGGCCGTGCGGAACACCGCCACCTCTCGCGGCGTAGTCTCGGCGTGTCGATGGCTGACGGCGGACCGCATGGGCAGGCGCCGGGACGATCGCGCTCGAGAGGCGCGAGGGCACTCCGGCTGGCCGGAAGCGTGGTCGTCGTGGCGGTCGTGATCGTGGCGGCCGGGGTGGCCATGGCCGTCCATGTGGGGCTCCTCGGGGGCGCCGGCTCGGGAAGCGGCCCTGCGCCGACCGGGGGATCGGTTCCCACCGCCGCAGCGGCCGGCGGCTGGCAGACGGTCGACCTCCCCACCGGCTTCAGCGCGACCGGGATCTCGTGCGTCAGCGCGGACGACTGCTGGCTGATCGGCGCCAACCACGACCGGAACGCGAGCCCCGCCGTCTGGCGGTACTCCGGAGGAGCCTGGACCAGCGTGGCCATCGCGGGGGTTGGATCGGGCGCCCTCGAGGGATTGACCTGCGTGAGCGCGGACGACTGCTGGGCCGTCGGCCAGCACATCACCGTGCCGCAGACCGGCGCCAGCGACGCGGTGGTCAAGCCGCTCATCGAGCACGACGCCGGGGCCGGCTTCAGCCCCGTCACGGGTCCCCCGGCGCCGGGCGACGCCGACTCGCTGTCGTCCGTCACCTGCGCCAAGGCGGACGACTGCTGGGCGGGAGGCAACTACGCCGCCAACTCCGAGAACGGCGGGGATGGCATCGAGCACCCGCTCCTGGAGCACTACGACGGCAGCGCCTGGACCCTCTCGGCGCTCGCCCCTCCCGTCATCGACTACGCGGGGCTGGACGGAACCGCCTGCCTCGGCCCCGACGAGTGCTGGGCCAGCGTCGGGACGGCGGACGGCGGTGTCGTGGAGGAGTTCGACGGGGCGTCGTGGACGGTGGTGAGCGCCCCGCAGCTGGCCCCGTCTCCCGGCTTCAGCCAGAGCGGGGTGGGCAGGGTCACCTGCATCGTCGCCGACGACTGCTGGGCCGTGGGGTCGACCGGCGCGCCCACGGTTCCGAACCTGCCGACCCAGCCTCTGATCGCGCACTACACGGGCGCGGGCTGGGTGACCGTCTCCAGCCCCCACGTCAGCGGGCCCAACGGAGCCACGCTGGCCGGCGTGGCCTGCCTCTCCGCCAGCGACTGCTGGGCGGTCGGCGCAACGATGCCCGAGGCCATCGCCCTGCCGGCGGAGCTGAGCACCCCCAGCCCGGACCCGGCTCTCTTCCCCCAGCCGGTCATCGAGCACTACGACGGCAGCGCCTGGACGGTGCTCGCGACCCCGCAGTCGGGCACGGACGACACGGGGCTGGCGGACATCACCTGTGCTCCCGCGACCGGCGCGTGCTTCGCGGCCGGGATGAGCGCGCTCTGGATCCTCACCGGCGCGTGACCGGCGACGCGACCCGCCCGGCCCGCCCCCCACAACGCGTGGGCACCCGGCGCAGTCTCACGTGCGTGAAGAGGCTCGCGGCCACGGTGATCGCGAGCCTAGCCGCCACCCTGGGTATGGCCATCGCGATCCAGGCCGGCGCTCCTGGAGCGGACGGCTGGCGGATCGTGCGTGCGCCCGCGGGCTTCGCCCCCGACAGCATCTCGTGCGTGAGCGCTGACGACTGCTGGGCCACCGAAGGCGGTGACGACGCGGACGGCGTCTGGCACCTCGCACACGGCGCCTGGTCGGCGGTGAGCACGGAGGAGGGGGACGGTCTGCGCGGTCTCACCTGCCTCAGCGCGATCGATTGCTGGGCGGTGGGAATCAGCGTCGTGTTCAACTCCGAGGCGGAGACTCCGCTGATCGAGCACTGGGGCGGAGACTACTGGTCGCCGCTGACCGGCGCCGATCCCCGCGTGGACGGCGGGCTGGACGCCGTCGCCTGTGTCACCGCCACCGACTGCTGGGCGGTGGGGCAGAGGTACTCGGCGAACCCCGAGGGTGGGCCGCCGCTGATCGAGCATTACTCGGAGGCGGGTTGGGAGGCCGTGACCGCCGGCTCTTCCATGGACGTCGGACTGAGGGCGGTAACCTGCGTCAACGCGCATGACTGCGTGGCCGTCGGGGCGGGGCTCGGCAGTCGCGGCTTCCCGACGCCGCTGGTCGAGGAGTACGACGGCGTCGCCTGGCGACCCGCTCGCCTCCCCGCCGTGATGCCCGGCTCCGGTCCCGCCATGACCGCGCTGACCGGCGTCGCCTGCGCAGCCGGCGGCGCGTGCTGGGCGGTGGGCGATGCGGGCATGTACCACGCCCTGGTGCTGGTCCGCCACCCGAACGGGGGCTGGACGGCGCTGCCCCTCCTCGACGGCGGCCAGCTCACGGGCGTCGCGTGCACCGGCTCGTCAGCAGCGTGCTGGGCGGTCGGGTCGACGGCGCCCACCGGGCCGGACGCCGTGACGCGGGGTGACCTCATCTCCGGCGAGCCGTTGGTCGAGGCCGGCTCCGGCGACTCCTGGACGGCCCTGGTCGTCCCTTCGGCGCCACCGCCCGCCTGGGGCGGGGAGCTCCTCGGCGTCGCCTGCGTGCCCTCGAGCAGCACCTGCTAGGCGGTCGGGACCGGCCTGGTCGAGACCGACGCGGTGGCCTGACAGATCCAGCCTGCGACCCGCGGCGACGGGCGGCCGCGGCATCGGCGGCGGCGGCGCCAGTGGTGGGGCGGCGGCGTGCGGCGGCTACACTCGGCGACGATGACCTCCCCGGAGACGCCCGCAACCCCGCGCCGCGACGATCTGCGCAACCTCGCGATCATCGCCCACGTCGACCACGGCAAGACCACCCTGGTGGACGCGATGCTCAAGCAGTCGCGTGTCTTCGGAGCCCACGAGCAGGTCGGCGAGCTGATCCTCGACTCCAACGAGCTGGAGCGCGAGAAAGGCATCACCATCCTGGCCAAGGCGACGTCGATCCGCTACCACGGCATCAAGCTCAACATCATCGACACGCCCGGCCACGCCGACTTCGGAGGCGAGGTCGAGCGGGTGCTGGGGATGGCCGAGGGCTGCCTGCTGCTCGTCGACGCGGTGGACGGGCCGATGCCGCAGACGCGCGTCGTCCTGCGCCAGGCGCTGGCGCTCGGCCTGCGCCCGATCCTCGTGATCAACAAGATCGATCGGGTCAACGCGCGGCCCGCGGAGACGGTGGAGGCGACTCACGACCTGCTCCTCGAGCTCGCGCGCGACCCCGAGCAGCTCGATTGCCCGGTGATCTACACCAACGCCCGCGAGGGCACCGCGACCCTCGACCTGCGCCGCGAGGGCACCACCATCGAGCCACTGTTGGACGCGATCGTCGAGCACATCGACCCGCCCACCGGCGATCCTGACGGTCCACTCCAACTCATGGTCAGCAACCTCGACCACGACAACTGGAGCGGGCGCCTGGCGATGGGACGCATCGCGCGCGGACGGATCGCACCCGGCGACAGCGTGGTGGTGTGCAGCGCGTCGGGGGCGAGCCCGCGCCAGCGGATCGCGACCGTGCTGTCGGTGGAGGCGCTGCAGCGGCTCCCGGTCCAGCAGGCATCCGCGGGCGACATCGTGTACGTGAGCGGTCTCGCCGACGTCGCCATCGGCGACACCATCGCCGACCCCGAGCAGCCCGAGGCACTGCCGCGGCTCTCGGTCGGAGAACCCACCCTCCGCATGCAGTTCTCGGTGAACCAGTCCCCCTTCGCGGGACAGGAGGGAATCCTGAGCAGCACGTCACGCCAGCTGCGGGCCCGCCTCCAGCGCGAGCTGCTGACCAATGTCGCGCTGCGGGTCGCGGACGGCCCCACCGCGGACATCTTCGACGTCAGCGGTCGCGGTGAGCTCCACCTCGCCATCCTGGTGGAGACGATGCGCCGTGAGGGCTACGAGTTCGAGGTCTCCCGTCCCGCGGTCATCACCCGGGAGATCGATGGACACCGCTGCGAACCGGTGGAGGAGTGCATCATCGACTGCGACACCGATGCGGTCGGCGCGATCACCGAGACCCTCGGTGCCCGGGGGGCGACCCTCCACCAGATGCGGACCGACGCCGGCCGCGGCGCCCGGCTGATCT
>Ga0209415_10010019_pt1 | contig 16185 bp, 15 predicted proteins | sample PeaSoiSIISIP2007_FD_187696 | JGI IMG/M metagenome (GOLD analysis project Ga0209415, IMG submission 187696) | Peat soil microbial communities from Weissenstadt, Germany - SII-SIP-2007 (SPAdes) (version 2) | ecosystem: Environmental > Terrestrial > Soil > Wetlands > Peat | place: Germany...
CGAGCTCGCCGAGGGTGTGGGGCACGCCACCGCCACCTACCGGTTCCTTTGTCGCGACGGGTCCTATCGCTGGACGGAAGCGAGGTCTCGCCGTCTGGACCGGGACGGATCGAGAGCGGTGTTGTCCGCTCTGCGCGACGTGAGTGAGCGGCACCAGCTGACGATGGCGCTCAAACACGAGGCCTCCACCGACCCCTTGACCGGCGTGGCCAATCGGACCGTCCTCATGGACAGGTTGCGCCAGGCGTTGCGTCGCATGGAGAGGGGCAATGGCGTGTTGGCGGTGCTGTACGTGGACCTCGACCGCTTCAAGGTCGTGAACGATTCTTTGGGCCACCGGGTGGGCGACGCCATCCTGCTGAAGATGGCAGAACGCCTCCTGCATCACATCCGGCCGGCCGACACCTTGGCCCGACTGGGGGGCGACGAGTTCGTGATCGTGGCCGAGAACATGGTCGATGAGGTGGCGGCCACGGATCTGGCTCGTCGGATCATCGAGGCGGGGCGCGAACCTTTTCACGTGGGCATGGAGGAATTCGAGTGCACCCTCAGTGTCGGTGTCGCCTCCACGAGCGACTCGCAGCGGGCCGCCGAAGACATCCTGCGGGAGGCCGACCTGGCGCTCTACCGGGCCAAGGACCGGGGCCGGGACCGGGCGGAAGTCTTCGACGAGGAATTGCAGACCAAGGCCGTCAGCCGGCTCGTCACCGAACGGATGTTGCGCCGAGCTCTGGACGAGGGCGGTCTCGTCGTCGAGTACCAACCGATCATCGACCTGTGCACCGGTGCACCTGTGGGATCGGAGGCACTTGTCCGCATGCGCGATCCGAACACCAGAGGACTGCTCCAACCCGCCGCCTTCCTCGACGTGGCCGAGGAATCGGGCTTGCTGATCGCCATGGATGAACGCGTGTTGGCCGACGCCATCAAACAGGTGAGGGGATGGCGAATCCGATTGGCGGACACACAATTCACCGAGGTCGCCATCAACGTCACCGCGCGACATTTGGCCGACGTGGGATTCCAAAGGTCGGTGATCGAGCAACTCGCGGCCAGCGGCGTGGCTCCCGCCAGCCTCCAGCTCGAGGTGACCGAGCGGGTGCTGATGGAGGCGTCGAACTCCGCCATCACGGGATTGCGGGGGCTGCGCGACGCCGGCGTCCAGGTCGGCTTGGACGACTTCGGAACGGGCTATTCCTCCTTGGCCTATCTGCGACAGTTCCCGCTCGATTTCGTGAAGATCGACAAGTCGTTCATCGACGACATGGAATGCGATGCCGGGAACGTGGCCATCGTGTCTGCCATCATCAGCCTCTCCCACGCCCTCGAACTGACAGTGGTGGCCGAGGGCGTCGAAACCGAGCGGCAACTACATATTCTCGAGGACTTGGACTGCGACCGTGCTCAGGGGTTCCTCTTCTCCAAGTCCGCCCATCCCGCCGCCATCGAAAAGCTCGTCCGTGCGGGGCGGAGTCCCGCCATTCACGCCACGGCCGTCTGAGGCATCGGACTACCCCGCCATACGTGCAACGAGACGTCACCGGCGCCCTTCACCACTGCACCAAGGACAGATCAGGCCACGAGGGCGGCGGCGGCGGTCCCCATGAGATCGAGGAAATTGTCGCAGTAGAAGCGCTGACGCTCGGCCGCGCCGACTGCGTCGAGCGTGGATTCGAAACGCTCGATCGGGCGACGACCCCCCTCGACATGTGGATAGTCGGAGGAGAAGAGGCAGACCTCCGGGCCGGTCTGCGCGATGATCCAGCCGACATCCTCGGTCGGATAGGGGGTGAAGCGCATCTGTCGTCGGACGTACTCGGTCGGCCGGAGACTGAGTGCCCTCAGCCGGTCCTCATGGCGGGCAAAAGCCTCGAAGGCCGCTTCCATCTGTCTCAGCCACGACGGCACCCAGATTGCTCCCTGCTCGATGACGCCGAGCCGCAGTGCAGGGAATCGTTCGAAAACCCCGTCGAAGATCATGGTGGCGAGGGTCTGGGCCGGAGGTCCCGGGATCCCCATGTAGTCCACCGATCGGAAGTTCTCCTCCCCTCCGTGAAAATCAGGCGGAACGGGAAGTCCGTTGTCGAAGTAGTGGGAGTCGATGAGGTCTCCCGTGCCCCCCACATGGAAGACGACCGGGATGCCGGCATCCTGGGCGCGGGCCCACACCGGATCCAACCCCACGTGGCTGGGGGAGTGTCGGGGAGGGCAACCCGAAGCCACCAGCAGGGCCGCCGCCCCCATGGCGATCGCCTCGTCGGCCATGGCCGCGGCCAGATCGAAATCGACGAGCGGGACGTAGCAGGTCGGGAGGAGGCGGGGATCAACAGAGCAGAACTCCACCATGGCGCGGTTGTGGGCGCGGGCCGCGCCGTAGGCGAGCTCGAGATCCATCGAGTGTTCCCAATCGCGCAGCCGGCGATTGTGGAAGGTGTTGAACACCAATTGGCTGGAGAATCCGAGAAGGTCGAGGGCTCGGGGCCGGTCTTCGGCGATGAACGACCCCGTGGCGGCAAAGTTCTTCCGGGCCATGATCTGGCCCGCCTCGTCGTGGCGGTACTCCTCCGAGGCGTGCACGGAACGAAGGCGGTCGAAGGACGCCAACAGGTCGCGGGCCTGTTCGTCGGGGTCACCGGTCTGCCGGAGCTCGTTGCCTCCCGGGTACCGAAGCGGCTCGATCCGGTCCCGGACGCCGGGATCGGCGTGATCGCGGAGCCAGGTGGGCGTCTCCATGACGTGGGCATCGGCATCGTGAGCGATGCGCCCGCTGTTGTACGGCACGGCATTCACCTCCCCGGCCCGTCCGACCGACCCCCAAGTCTGACCGATGCGCCTCCACCGTGCCTGCCCAGATGCCAGCCCTCCCGGAGCGCAGCGCCGTTGAAGCCTCTCAGGCATGCATTAGCGTGGGTCGATGCTGAACGTTCTCCTCGGGGTGGCCATCGGCCTGATCGTGGCCCAGGTGGCTCTCTATCTCACCACCATCTACCTGCACCGGGCTCTCTCGCACCGGGCCCTCACCCTCTCGCCCGCGGCCACCGTGGTGTGCCGGGTGCTGACGTGGATGATGACCGGCATCCGCCCCCGGCAGTGGGTGGCCGTGCACCGCAAGCACCATGCCTTCACCGACAAGGCGGGCGACCCGCACTCCCCCGTCCTTCTCGGCTACGCCACCGTGCAGTGGACCAACGTGATGCTCTACCGGAAGGTGGCGCGCGACCCCGAAGCGGTGAACCGGTATGCCCGGGACCTGCCACCGGACGGCTGGGACCGCGTCCTGTTCGACCACAGCCTGGTGGGCCTGGGCCTCGGGGTGGGACTTCTCTTCGTCGTATTCGGTTGGGAGATCGCCCTCATCGCCAGCGTCGTCCACACCGTCTATTACCTGGTGGGCAACGGCGCCATCAACGCCGTCGGGCACCACTGGGGACGCCGACCCTACGACAATCTGGCCACCAACAACCAGTGGTTGGCCTGGTTGGTGGCGGGCGAAGGCCTGCACAACAACCACCATGCGGCAACCACGTCGGGCCGGCTGTCGCTGGCCAAGGGCGAATTCGACCCCGCTTGGTGGGTCGTTCGTGTGATGGTGCGATGCCGGTGGGCCAAGCTCCGACACGAGAACATCAGACCCAAGGCGACCCCGCGGGCCACCGCCGGCGTCTAGTCTTCGCCGGGGGTGGTGCCGTGGTCATACGACGCTCCTCCAGTAGATGACGGCATCCTCGCCGTCCACGGCGTCGGGGATGCGGCCGATGTCACGCCATCCCAGCTCTTCGTACAGGGCCCGGGCGGGGTTGCCGGCGAAGACCAGGTTGAATTGGATGGCGTCGAATCCGAGTAGCGGTGCGCGCCAGACGGAGTCCTCGACGAGCAGCCGACCGATACCACCTCGTCGGTGCGCTCTGTCCACCAGGTAGCCGGCGTTGGCGATGTGGGCGCCGCGTCCGGGAAAGTTCGGCTTCAGGTAGTAGGCCCCGACGACGGCGCCGTCGACCCGGGCGGCCACGGCCAGGGTCACCGACATCACCCAGGTGGTCTCGAACATTCCCCTCGTGAGTGGCGCGGCCTGCGGGTACCCCTCCCCGGTGGCCACGACGTCGGCGAAAACGTCGAACAACGCGTCGTGTTCGGTGACCGACAGGGGCCCAACGACGACCGTCGCCCCCGACCGGGTGCCGACCGCTCGCGTCTCGACCGGTGAACGCTTCTGCCCCGGTGACGAGGTCACGGGTCTCCTCCCTGCCGGACCACCACCTGCCCGTGCGATCATCGTCCCCCATGGGCGGGCAACGGGCGGTGATCGTCGGGGGCGGGGTGATCGGGACGATGCACGCCCTCGAAGCTGTCCGCCGGGGCTGGGAGGTCGTCCAGCTCGAGGCTGATGCCGGTCCCCGCCGGGCGTCGGTTCGGAACTTCGGCCTGGTCTGGGTGAGCGGACGCGCCGCCGGTCCGGAGCTCGAGCTGGGCCTGCGGGCCCGCCAGCTGTGGGAAAGCATCGCCGCCGTCGTCCCCGGCGTCGGGTTCAGGGCCAACGGCTCGCTGACCGTGGCCACCGATCCCTCCGAACTGGCGTTGATGCAAGAGATGGCCGGACAACCCGAGGCCGGGACGCGCCAGGTGACCGTGCTCGACGCCGACGGGACCCGGTCCGCCAATCCGGCCCTGCGCGGCAAGGTGCTGGGTGCGCTGCTGTGCCGGCGCGACGCGGTCGTGGAACCCGGGGCCGTCCTCGGGGCGCTGCGCACGCACCTGGCCGAAAGCGGTCACTACCAATTCGTCCCCGGCCGCCGGGCCGTCGAGGTGACAAGCGGACGGGTGGTCGACCATGTCGGTGACGATCATGAGGGTTCCCTCGTGATCGTCTGCCCGGGCGACGCCCATACCGGGCTCGGTGGCGCCGTGGGAGCGGCTCTCGCCCATGCCCCGGTGCGGAGGTGCCGGCTGCAGATGATGCAGACGGCACCGACCGATGAGATCCTGGCCACGTCCGTGGCCGATGGCGACTCGATGCGCTACTACCCGGCGTTCGACCTGCCGGGGCGGACCAGGCTTCCCGTCGCTCCGGACGAGACGATGTCGTCCGGGATGCAGCTGCTGCTCGTGCAGCGCGCCGCCGGTGGGCTCACCATCGGCGACACCCACGTCTACGAGGAGCCCTTCGATTTCGCCGTCGAGGAGTTCCTCTACGAGCGGCTTCGGCAACGGGCTGAGGAGATCCTGGGCTGGTCGCTGCCCCCCGTGGTACGCCGGTGGGCAGGTGTCTACTCGGCGGCCATCGACGACCGGGTCTGTGTCCGGGAAGAGGTCGAGAGCGGGGTGGTGGTGGTCACCGGTCTGGCCGGACGGGGGATGACGCTCTCGCCCGCCATCGCCGAGCAGACGTGGGACCGGCTCTGGCCATGACATCCGACATTCAGCTCGTGGCCCTCGACATGGCGGGGACCACCGTGTCCGACGACGGTGTCGTCGAACGTGCCTTTCGCCACGCCCTCGACGACGTCGGCGGCCTGCCCGACGACAGTGCCGTGGGCGATCCGCACGAATTCGTGATGCGGACCATGGGCCAGTCGAAGATCCTCGTCTTCACCGACCTCTTCGCGGGCGATACGGCGAAGGCGCACAGGGCCAACATCGCCTTCGAAGCCGCCTACGACGGCGCCATCGACCGGGGCGAGATCGGCCCGCTGCCCGGGGCGGCGGCCGCCATCGCCGAGTTGCGGGCGGCGGGGATCCGGGTCTGTCTCACCACCGGCTTCGCGCCGGCCACCCGTGACAAGATCCTCGACACCCTGGGATGGACCGGATCGGTCGACCTGGCGCTCTCGCCCGGTGACGCCGGGCGGGGACGCCCATGGCCCGACATGATCCTGACCGCTGTTCTGCGGCTCGGGATCGACGACGTCCACGGTGTGGCCGTAGCCGGCGACACCGCCAGCGACCTCCTGGCCGGCTGGCGGGCCGGGGCCGGCATCGTGGCCGGCGTTCTCACCGGGGCGCACGGACGGCCCGAACTCGAGGCCGCCCCCCACACCCACATCCTGCCCGCCGTGTCAGACCTGGCCCGGCTGGTCCTCTCGTGACCAGACTCGGGCGAACCGACTCGGAGGTCCCGGCGTGAACGTGCTCCTTCTCATCCTCGACGGATTGTCACCCCGACACGTCCGGCCCGATGTCATGCCCGCCCTGACGGCCTTGGGCGAGGCGGGCGGCTGGAACCGGGAGGGCGGGTTGGGCGTCATGCCCGCCTCCACCTATCCCAATCACGCCACGTTCGTGACCGGGGCGCCACCGGGCCTCCACGGGCTGTGGTCGAGCAAGATCCCCTCGCCCGCGTTCACGCCGGAGCCGGGTGCGGCCGCCCCTCTGGTCGAAGTCTGGGACGTCGGACCCAGGACGCCGACACTGTTCGACGCCTGCCGGCGAGCCGGGAGGTCGACCGCGGCGGTGTTCGGGGACCATCACCTGGTGGGCGCCATGGGGGCGGGCGCCGCCGATCTGTCGTGGCCCGAAGGGGGCGCCTTCGGCCCCGAGATCGCCCGCGACGCGCTCGAGTACGCCGACGACGCGGTGACGGCCGAGCAGATCGCCCAGGCCATCGGTCGGAGCCCCGACCTCGTGGTGGCCCAGTTGAACGGTCCCGACACATCGGCCCATCTCTACGGACCCGACAGCGACGAGGCCTTCGAGGCCTACCGATGGAACGACGCCGCCATCGCCCGGGTCCGCCTGGCCCTCGAGCCGCGGTGGGAGGACTGGGTGGTGATGGTGGTGAGTGACCACAGCCAGGAGGACGGTCAAGGCGAATCGATCGACCTCGACGCCGCCGCCCACCGGGCCGGGGTCGAGACCCGGGTGATACGTGATGGATCGGCCGCCATCATCACCGGGGAGGGGGGCCGTGACCCGCGCTGGCTCGACGACGTGGGGGCGGTGGTCGGCACCGAACCGCTGGCCGACGACACCGTCGTGGCCTGGGGACGGCCCGGGAGCTCGTTCGGTGAGTTCCCGTGGGGCATCCCCGGCATCCACGGCAGCCCTCGGACCTTGCCTCAGGTGGCGGTGGTGTCGGGAGGCCACGGTGCCGTCGACGCGCTGGCCGAGTGGGTCGAGGAGTCACCGCCGCCGGGGACCGCGTGGGCCGGCAAGATCGCCCGCCTTCTCGACCTGCCGGCGGACAGCGGGATCCCGGCGTAGCGCTACATCTGGTCGGGAGCCGAGATCCCCAGCAGGTCGAGGCCCTGGGCGAGCACGTGGGCGGTCAGATCGGACAGGGTCAGACGGCTGCGGCGCAGTTCGTCCGTCGGTGCCTTCAAGACCGGGCAGTTCTCATAGAAACCGGTGAAGGTCGTGGCCAGGTCGAAGAGGTAGCCACACAACCGCGACGGACTCCACGTCGCCAGCGACGACTTGACGGCGTCGTTGAAACCGAGAAGGGCCAGTGCCAGCTCCCGTTCCGCCGGCTCGGTGAGCAGGGGGGCGGTGCCGGCGGGAGGGACGTCGACGTTGCCGCGTCGGAAGATGGAGCGGATTCGGGCGTGGGCGTACTGGAGATAGGGAGCGGTGTTCCCCTCGAAGGCCAACATGCGCTCCCAGTCGAAGACATAGTCGCGTAGGCGGTCGGTGGAGAGGTCGGCGTATTTGATGGCACCGATGCCGAGCATCGTGGCCACCGACCGCCGGGTGGCCTCGTCCAGATCGGGGTTCTTCTCGGCGATGGCGGCGTCGGCGCGCTGGACGGCCTCGTCGAGCAGATTGACCAACCGGATGCGGTCCCCCGCCCTCGTCTTCAGGATCTTGTGGTCAGCGCCCTGGACGCTGCCGAAGGAGACGTGCGAGGCGCGCACGTCGTCGTGGAGCCAACCCGCCAAGGAGGCGGCGGCGAAGCACATCTCGAAGTGCTGGGCCTGGGGGGCACCGACGACATACAGGATCGAAGTGGCACCGAGCCTGGTCACTCGGTCGCGGATGGCAGCCAGGTCGGTGGCGGCATAGCCGTAACCGCCGTCCGACTTCTGGACGATGAGGGGCAGCGGGTCGCCGTTTCTGTTGGTGAATCCGGGAGGAAACACGCAACGGGCCCCGTCGCTCTCCACCAGAAGGCCGAGGGCGTCGAGGTCGCTCACCACGTCGGCCAGCATGGGGTTGTAGAAGCTCTCGCCCACGATGTCGTCGTCGGTGAGCAGCACACCGAGCTTGGCGTAGACCTCGTCGAAGTAGCGGACGCTCTCCGCCACCAGGATCCGCCACAGCCGTAGGGTCTCGGGATCGCCGGACTGCAGCAACACGACCCGGGCGCGGCTGCGCTCGCGGAAGGCTTCGTCGGCGTCGAAGGAGGCGCGCGCCTGCCGGTAGAAGGTGTCGAGATCCCCCACCGACAGCTCGACGACCGCTTTCTCCTCACCGAGGTCCACGAGATGTTCGATGAGCATGCCGAACGGTGTACCCCAGTCCCCGATGTGGTTCTCGCGCCGGACGTGGTGGCCGACGAATGAGAGCATCCGAAACAAGGCGTCACCGATGACCGTGCCCCGGAGGTGGCCCACGTGCATCTCCTTGGCCACGTTCGGGCTCGAATAGTCGATGACGATGTTCTCCGGTTCCGCCAGGGGAACGCCGAGACGATCGTCGGCGGCCATGGCCGAAAGCTGGTCGGCGATGAAGGCCACGGCCAGGGTCACATTGATGAAACCGGGACCACTGACCTCGACTGTTTCGCAGAGGTCATCGAGGGATGCGGCGGCGACGATCTCCTGCGCCAGGTCCCGTGGTGGCCGGTTCAGGCGCTTGGCCAGGGCCAGGGCGCCGTTGGCCTGGAAGTCGGCGTGGTCCGACGGGCGCAGGACGGGGTCCGCTCCCGGCTCAACAGAATCGAAGGCCGCCCGGAGACGGGTCTCGAGCACGGTCCTCGTGTCGTCCATGGCCCATCTTCGCGCCCGCGGCAGACCGGTCCCGCCACCCGAGGGACGGTCAGAGGTGGTGACGGCGACAGACGTTGGAGCTACTGGGCGCTGCGAGCCTGCTTCTGGGCGGCCTGCTTCTCGTGCTTGGCCTGGCGCTTCTCTTTGAGCGACTTCCCGGGCTTCTTCGGTTCGGCCGTGGGTCGTGATTTCGTTGCCATGAGAGCAGCGTAGGCCCCCTGACGGCACCGTCGGTGCCAGGTGCCCCGACCGGGCGGGCGGCGCCCCCGACCGGGGCGGTACCGTCCTGGTCGTGCAGACACGACGGCTCGGGCGCACCGGACACCGGTCGTCGGTGGCCGTCTTCGGCGCGGCGGCCCTCTGGGGCTCGGACCCCGAGACCGCCGACCGGGTCTTCCGCTCGGTTCTCGCCGCCGGGGTGAACCATCTCGATGTCGCCCCGCGTTATGGCCGGGCCCAGGAGCTCCTCGGACCGCTCATCCCCGATGTCCGGGACCGGCTCTTCGTGGCGTGCAAGACCCAGCGGAGCAATCCCGACGGGGTGCGGGCGCAGATGGAGGAGTCACTGGCGTTGCTGCACTGCGAGCGGTTCGACCTCTACCAACTGCACGGCGTCACCGATCTGGCCGAGCTCGACGCTCGGGCCGGGGCGGTGCAGGCCATCCTCCGCGCCCGCGACGAGGGCCTGTGCCGGTGGGTGGGGATCACCGGCCACAACTTGACGGCACCGGCGGCCCACGCCGAGGCGCTGCGGCGCTACGACCTCGACACGGTCATGTTCCCCGTGAATCCCCGTCTGTGGGCCGACGACGACTACCGCCGCGACGCCGAGGCGCTGCTCGAGGAGGCGGCCGGACATGACGTGGGGGTGATGGCCATCAAAGCCGCCGCCGCTCGCCCGTGGGGCGAGAGGACCCGTACCGCCGGCACCTGGTACGAGCCATACACGGCGACGGACGACGTGGCACGCGGCGTGCGCTTCGCCTTGTCGGTGCCCGGGGTGCACGCCTTCTGCTCCCCCGGGGACACCGAGATCCTCGCCCTCGCCCTCGCCGCGGCCGAGAACTTCGTCCCCATGGACGAGTCCGAGCGCGCCGCAGCCAGCGCCGCCGTGCGCTCTGAAGTCCACATCTTCCCCATGCCCACAGGCTGACGGACGTGCTCCTCCTGGCCGCCGCTCCCGACCTCGACCACCACGACACCGGAGGCCGGCATCCGGAACGCCCGGCGCGGATCACGGCCGCCCTCGAGGGGATCGACGACGCCGGCCTGCGTGACGCCATCGTGGAACTCGCCCCCCGCCGGGCCGTGGACGAGGAGCTGACCCGCGTCCACCCCCAGGACTACCTCGACGCCGTGCAGGCCTTCTGCCGGGGCGGCGGCGGCGCCATCGACCCCGACACCGTGGTGGGGCCGGGGTCGTGGGACACGGCGTTGCTCGCCGCCGGCGGGGTCCTGGCCGCCATCGAGGGCCTCGACGCGGGCCGGGGCGAGACGGCCTTCGTGGCCGCCCGGCCTCCGGGACACCACGCGCTGGCCGAGCAGTCGATGGGGTTCTGCCTTATCAACAACATCGCCGTGGGCGCCGCGGCGCTGGCCGCGAGGGGGGAACGGGTGGTCATCGTGGACTTCGACGTCCACCACGGCAACGGCACCCAGGCCATCTTCTGGGACGATCCCCGGGTGCTGTACATCTCGACCCACGAATGGCCGCTCTACCCCGGGACCGGTCGGGCCGAGGAGACCGGCGGGCCCGGCGCCCCGGCCCTGACGATGAACGTCCCTCTGCCCGCCGGGGCCACTGGTGATGTGCTTCTGCGGGCGGCCGACGAGCTCATGGCTCCGGTGGTGGAGGGCTTCGATCCGACCTGGGTGCTCGTCTCGGCCGGCTTCGACGCCCACCGGGCCGACCCCCTGGCCGAGTTGCGGCTCACGGCGGGCGACTTCTCCGATCTGATGGGCCGGATCCAAGGTTTCGCGCCGGCCTCGGGCCGGACCGTCGTCGTGCTCGAGGGCGGCTACGACCTCGACGCCCTCCGGCTCTCCGTCGGGGCCACCTTGGCGCGCGTGCTCGACCGGGCCTACCGACCCGAGGCGTCCTCGGCCGGGGGCCCGGGCGGCTTCGCCATCGATGCCGTGCAGCGGATCTTGGATCAGACGCCGCGCTGACCACCGGGGCCCGGGTCCGCGCCGACCGATCGGCGCCGCGCGTCAGCGCAGGGAGGCGCCCCCGTCGACGGAGAGAATCTGACCGTTGATCCACTCCCCGTCCGCGGACGCCAAGAAGGCCACCATGGCGGCGATGTCCTCGGGCTCACCGAGACGCCACGAGCGCGTCCCGCGCAGGGCCAACTTCATGAATTCCTCGCTCAGCACCGAGCGCGGCCCCTCGGTGAGGACGAGCCCGGGGGCGACGGCGTTGGCCCGGACGTGCTGGCGACCCCACTTGGAGGCGACATGGCGGACCAGAGCGTTGATCCCGCTCTTGGAGACAGCGTAGGAGGGCCGCTCGGGCTCCCCCATGAAGGCGGCACCCGAGGAGGTGTAGACGATGGCCCCCCCGCCGCGCTTCAGGATCTCGGGCAGCACGGCACGGGTGCACAGGAGATGGCCGCGCAGGTTGACGGCCAGGGTCCGGTCGAAGGCGTCGAGATCGATGTCCAGAGCGTTCGTGTCGCGGCCCAAGGTGCCGGGCGAGAGGTCGGCGGCGTTGGCATGGAGGATATCGACGCCGCCGTAGGTGGTGACGGCCAGGGCGACCATGTCGGCGACGGACCGCTCGTCCGAGATGTCGACCCGCACCGAGACCGCCGTCCCCCCCGCGGCGGTGATCTGCTCGGCCACCACCCACGCCGCCTCGCCGTTCAGGTCGCCGACCACGACCGAACACCCTTCTTCGGCCAGCCGCACCGACGTGGCCGTTCCTATGCCCCCGGCGCCACCGGCCACGACCGCCACCTTGTCCTTCAGTCCCCGCATCACTTCTCCTGGGCGGCGCGCATCTTGCGGATGCCGCCGTTCACGGCATCGGTGATCAGCCGGTCGTTGTCCTTCGAGATGAATCGGTGCACCCGGCGTTCGAACAGAGCCCGCATCACCGGATTGAAGGCGTGGTAGGTCTCGGAGAAATGGATGCGGGTGCGACCGCCGGGCAGGGCCTCGAAGCGGGTCCGCCCCTCGGCCACCGACCACAGGGGCTTGCCGATGGCGTCGTACTTCCACGACTCGCACGGCGTCACCTCGGTCAGCCATTCCCAGGAGTAGCCGACGCCGCCGGTCATCAGGTACCGGGGGACCCGGAACTTGCAATGGCGGATCAGGCCCTCACCGACCTCGTCGCCCGGGTGCAGGATGTCGATCTTCACCCCGTCGTGCTCGGGCCGGCTCTGGCGGTAACCCCAGAAGAGCTGCCACACCTCCTCCGGGGTGCCGTCCACCTCCACCGAATACTTGTGCACCTGCATTGCGTGAGTGTCTACCCGCCTCGGCTCACCAGGGCGAACCGAACGTGTCGCGGTGGGCCTTCTCGGCGACAGGCAGCCGTTTGGGCGGCCCCAGGGACCGGGCCGGCCACCCGAGGGGGACGACGGCTATCGGCTCGACCTCGAAGGGGAAGCCCACGATCTCGGCCAGCTCGTCGCCGAAGACCAACGGGAGGGTGGTGAGAGCGGACCCGAGACCGAGAGCCCCCGCGGCCAGCAGCATGTTCTCGACGGCCGGGAAGACCGAGGCGGCCAGGACCCTTCGGTCACCGAGCCGGGTGTCCCCTCCCACCACGATCAGGACGGGAGCGTCGGCGATACCGCCCTGGGCGCCCCGATCGACCTCCTCGAGCAGCGTCGGGCTCAGACGGCGCTCGGAGTGCGACTTGGCCCCTCCCTCCCAGGCCCGGCGGTTGAGATCACCGATCGCAGCCCGCCGGTCGGGGTGGCGGACGACGACGAAGACCCAGGGCTGCTTGTTCTCGGCGCTGGGGGCGAAGGTGGCGGCCTCCAGGACGCGTGCCACCAGGGAGTCGTCCAGGGGATCGGGACGGAATGACCGGCAGGCGCGCTGGCGCAGGACCACGTCGAAGAACTCGGGCATGTCGTCCGGATCGTAGGCGTCCCCCGGGGACTGCGGGGTATCGTCCGGCATGACCGACCTGTTCTCCATCACCGGCAAGACCGCCCTCGTGACCGGCGGCGGACGCGGGATCGGACGGATGATCGCCGGTGGGTTCGTCGACGCCGGGGCGCGCACCTACATTTCGTCGCGCAACGCCGAGGTCTGCGACGCCGTGGCCGCCGAGCTGTCGGCGACGGGTGTCTGCATCTCGGTGCCGGCCGATCTGTCCACCGAATCGGGCTGCCGGGAGCTGGCGGCCGAGATGGGCCGACGCGAAGAACGTCTGCACGTGCTCGTGAACAACGCCGGCAACACCTGGGGGGCGCCCCTGGAGGAGTTCGACGACGCGGCGTGGGACCGCGTCCTCGCTCTCAACGTGAAAGGCGTCTTCCACACCACGAAGTTCCTGTTGCCTCTGCTCGAGGCCGCCTCCACCGAAGATGATCCCGCCCGGGTGGTGAACATCGGCTCCATCGACGGCATCCATGTGCCGGTGCTCGAGACGTACTCCTATTCCGCCTCCAAGGCCGCCGTCCACCAACTGACGCGCCACCTGGCCAAGAAGCTGGCGCCTCGCATCACCGTCAACGCCATCGCCCCGGGACCGTTCCAGTCCAAGATGATGGCCGCCACCCTTGAGGCTTTCGGCTCCCAGATCGCCGCCAATGCCCCCATGAAGCGGATCGGGCGGCCCGACGACATGGCCGGAGCCGCCATCTACCTGGCCTCGCGTGCGGGCGCCTTTCTGACCGGTGTCATCCTCCCCGTCGACGGCGGCATCGCCACCGTCGGATAACGAAAGGAGCCCCCATGCGGCTGAGCACCATGCTCGACTACTCCCGGGGTGTGAAGCAGTCCCTCGACGCCGTCGTCGATCTGGAACAGGCGGGGCTGGACATCGTCTGGGTGGCCGAGGCCTACGGCTACGACGGTCCCAGCCAGTTGGGCTACCTGGCGGCTCGGACCGAGCGGATCGAGATCGGTTCGGCCATCCTTCCCATCTACTCGCGCACCCCTGTGCTCACGGCCCAGACGGCCGCCGGGCTCGACGCCGTGAGCGAGGGCCGCTTCATCCTCGGTCTCGGCGCCTCGGGACCCCAGGTCATCGAGGGCTGGCACGGTGTGCCCTATACCGAGCCCCTCGAGCGGACGCGCGAGATCGTGGACATCTGCCGCCGGGTGTGGCGCCGCCAGGTGATCACCAACGACGGCCTCTACAAGATCCCCCTTCCCCCCGGTCAGGGCACTGGGCTCGGGAAGCCCCTCAAGCTCATCACCCACCCCGTGCGCGAGGCCATTCCCATCTGGATCGCCTCCATGGGTCCGAAGAACGTGGCCATGACAGCCGAAGTGGCCGACGGCTGGTTCCCCTTCCTCTTCATCCCCGAGAAGGCGGCCACGGTGTGGGGGCCCGCTCTCGAGGCCGGTCGGGCCAAGCGCGCCGCCGGGCTCGGGCCACTCGAGGTGGCGGCCGGCGGTATCGTCGCCATCGGCGACGGCCTCGAGCATCTGCGCGATCTCGGTCGGGGCATGACGGCGTTGTACGTCGGTGGCATGGGGGCGCGGGGCCGGAACTTCTACAACACCCTGGTCCGGAACTACGGCTACGAGAAGGAGGCCGAACTGATCCAGGACCTCTACCTCGACGGCAAGAAGGAAGAGGCGGCCGCGGCGGTGCCGGCCGAACTGCTCGAAGAGACCTCCCTCATCGGTCCGCCCAGCTATGTGAAGGAACGCATCGCCGCCTACCGGGAGGCGGGGGTGACCGTGTTGAACGTCATGCCCATCGGCGCCGATCCCCTGGGGACGCTCCGGCAGTTGAGCGAGTGGGTCCGATGAGTGCGGCCCCCCGCAACCGACGGCTCGTCCTGGCCGAGCGACCGAGCGGCATGGTCGATGAGAAGACAGTCCGGCTCGAGGACGGCCCCGCCCCCGATCCGGGCCCGGCCGAGGCTCTCGTCCGGGTCCGCTATCTGTCCATCGATCCCACCATCCGGACCTGGATGAACGACGCCCCCGGCTACCTGCCGGCCATCGCCATCGGTGACGTCGTGCGCGGCGGGGGCATCGCCGAGGTGGTGAAGAGCGGCAATGACCGGTACCGGGAGGGCGACCTCGTCTTCGGGATGACGGGTTGGCAGGACTTCGCCGTCGTCGACGAGGCGGCGGGCGCCATGCAGGTCCTCCCGGCCGGAATCGATCCACTGGCCGCACTCAGTGTCCTCGGCGTGACGGGCATGACGGCGTATTTCGGCCTGCTCGACGTGGGCCGGCTGGTGGAGCGGGACACGGTCGTGGTCTCCGGCGCCGCCGGTGCCACCGGATCGGTGGTCGGACAGATCGCCAAGATCAAGGGCGCCGGGCGCGTGGTCGGCATCGCCGGCACCGCCGAGAAATGCGCATGGCTCGTCGACGAGCTCGGCTTCGACGGGGCGGTGAATTACCGGACCGACAACGTCGGCGGCAAGCTGCGGGAGCTCTGCCCCAAGGGCATCGACCTCTACTTCGACAACGTCGGCGGGGAGATCCTCGACACCTGTCTCGGCCAACTGGCGCTACGGGGCCGGGTGGTGCTGTGCGGGGCCATTTCCACCTACAACGAGGCGGGCCCGGTGCCGGGGCCGGGGAACTACCGGAACCTGATCGTCGTCCGCGGCCGGATGGAGGGTTTTCTGATCCTCGACTATCTCGACCGATTCCCCGAGGCCCAGGCGTCCATGTTCGGTTGGTTGGCCGAGGGGAAGATCTTGCACTCCGAGCATGTGGTCGAAGGCCTCGAAAGCGCTCCCGACGCGCTCAACCTGCTGTTCACCGGAGGCAACACCGGCAAGGTGATCGTGAAGGTGGACGAGCCGTAGTGCCCTACCGGGCTTGGCGCCGGGCACCGCGACCGGGCCGACCCTACGGAGGAATCGACCGGTGGGGACCAGCGCCGGCGTCAGGACGGCCCGCTGAAATCGACATCCTTGGTCTCGGCCGTTCCGGCCGTCCGTCCCGGAGCCGCCTCGAAGGTCCAGTACAGATTGGTGTGCGCGATGACCTGGCCCGGCGGCGGCGCCCCGTATTCCGTGTGGTCCTCGGTGGTGTGGGCATCGCTCACGAGGGTCGCGTCGTAGCCTCTCGTGAACGCGCCGTGGAGCGTCGAGCGGATGCACGC
>Ga0209415_10010020_pt1 | contig 16184 bp, 13 predicted proteins | sample PeaSoiSIISIP2007_FD_187696 | JGI IMG/M metagenome (GOLD analysis project Ga0209415, IMG submission 187696) | Peat soil microbial communities from Weissenstadt, Germany - SII-SIP-2007 (SPAdes) (version 2) | ecosystem: Environmental > Terrestrial > Soil > Wetlands > Peat | place: Germany...
GAAACAATTGCAGTGAGTCTATGTGCCAACCTAATCGGCTGTCGAAAAGGTTAGATGCAGCAGCTCGATAGAAAGATTTATCTAATCTTCGCTCTCAGCTATAAAGAGATATTAGTCTATTACGCTAAACATTGGAATGGAAATCCGTCGTCGCCGCTACAACCCTCATAGAATCAGCATGGCCGACACAATGTATTGATATATAACCACTTACTTATCCCGCGGCGTAGGCAGGAATGACTCCTGAACCAGCCGGAGAGCCCCCTCCCGGGTGCTAACCCTCCCATTGAGCTGAGCATCCTCTACCGCCTCTAGGATCGCGTGGAAAGGCGGTCCCGGCGCATAGCCGAGGGAGATGAGGTCGTCGCCGGTCAGGAGGCGGGGTGGGCGGACTTGCTCCGGCGGGGTATCCGCGAGGAAGCGGCGGACGAAATCATAGTTATCGAGGTGCCCGTGGCTGGAGCTGCAATCGAGACGGTGTAGCTCCAGATGTTCGTCGAAGCGATCGAGACGCACGAAGCGTTTCAGTGTCGAGGCCTTCATCTGAGGGACATCCTTGAAACGCAGGTGGTTTGCGACGAGCGCTGCAATCTGCGCCGCGTCGTCGTTCGAGAAGCGGAAACGGCGGCAAATCTCTTCGGCCATGCGCGTGCCGACTTCGACATGCTCGTCAAACCGAATGCGGCCAGTGGGACCGGAGGGCGGCGTGAAAGTCGGGGGTTTGCCGACGTCGTGAAGCAGGACGCCCCAGGCGAGGGTGGGCGGGCATCCGGCGCGCAGCCCGTCGATCATGATGAGCGTGTGCGTCCACACATCGCCTTCCGGATGGAATTGCGGCGGCTGTTCGACGCCCTTCATGCGCGCGATCTCGGGAAGAAGCTCTGGCAGCAGACGCGTCTCGTCGAGGAGTTCAAAACCGCGGCGCGCGCCGCCTTCGACGAGGATTTTGGTGAGCTCATCGCGAAGGCGCTCGGCGGAAACTTCATGGATATCCGGAGCGGATTTCAGAATCGCGGTGAAAGTGGCCGCTTCGATCGCGTACCGAAACCGCGCGGCGAAGCGTACGGCTCGGACCATGCGGAGCTTGTCCTCGCGAAACCGGTCCGCCGGACGGCCTATGGCGCGAACGATTCCGGCGCGGAGATCGTCGCGCCCGCCGACGAAATCGAGGATCTCTTGCGTTTCGGGATCGAGGAACAGCGCGTTAATCGTGAAATCGCGGCGTTTGGCATCCTCTTGAGGCGAAGCCGAATACACAACTTGATCGGGATGCCGGCCGTCGGAATAGCCGACATCGGAACGAAACGTGGCGACCTCAACCTGCGCGGCAGGGCCGGGTTCGGAATCTTCGGTGACGACGATGACGCCGAATTTCGCGCCGACAGCCAAGCTATGCGGGAAAAGCTGCTGGACGCGATCCGGCGTAGCGTCGGTGGCAACGTCATAGTCGGCGGGTTCACGTGCGAGCAAAATATCGCGAACGCAACCGCCAACGAGGTAGGCCTGATGGCCCGCCGCGCGCAAAGCGTGGCAGATGCGTTCGGCGAATGCACGCGCGTTCATGGCCATAATTATGATTGAAAACTCCAGATCATGCTACGCGCAGACGCGCAGGACGAGACAGGTGATGTCGTCATGCTGGCGTGCGTAGCCGACAAAAGCATTTACATCCGTCATCACTCGCTTCAGCGTTTCGTCCGAGGCTTCGGGTGGCGCATTCTGGATGCACGGAAGCAGCCGCGCTTCGCCGTATTCTTCTCCTGCGTCGTTTACGGCTTCGACCACACCGTCCGTGAAGATGAAAAGCAGGTCGCCCGGCTGAAGCTGGATGCGTCCCGAAGCGTATGGAACGGGATCGTCGGTGAACAGCGGAAGTCCAAACGGTGGGCCTCCGCTGGAGAGGCGCTCGATCTGGCCGGAGGCGCGCCGCAGAATCGGATCGTTGTGGCCCGCGTTCACATAAATCATCTCACGCGTTCCCGGATCGATTTGCGCGAGAAAGGCGGTGGTGAAGCGGCGCCCGTCGAGGCTGTGGGCGCGGCAATAGCGATCGAGGCCGACCACGATTTCGTCGAGAGTCACTGGCGTCGCGGCGAGCGCGCTCAAGCTGGCTTGAAAGGTGGCCATCAGCAGGGCGGCCGGGACACTCTTTCCGGCCACATCCGCCACTACGATGAAAAGCGGCGGCGTGACCGAGTCTTGCGCCGGCAGCGGGCGGAGGAAGGCATCGTAATAGTCGCCCGCAACCGTATTCTGCGGACGAGTCGCGAATGCGATGTCCACGCCGGGCACGTTCGGCGCATGCTCCGGAACGAGCCACTGTTGAATCTCGCGCGCAATTTCCAAGTCGCGCTTCATCGTGACCCGATCCGCGAGCTCAACCGCCAACAGAAGAAATAAGATGATCACGCCCCAGCCGCCGAGGCTGACGCTGAATTCGCTGTGGGCACCCCAGCGAATATTGGGCTGCACCAGAAGCAGGGCAATCGCTAAGAGCAAGAGCACGCGGCGCGCAGGCGTGAGCTTCATCAGCATTGCCTGGAACAAAGCCCACGCCGACCGCCAAATCTTTCGCGGTCCGCGCGACGTGCGGCCCACTTCTTCCCAATCAACATCCTTGGAATATAGGGCGTAGCTGGCCTTCGCATCGGAAACGAATTGGCTGCCCAGTTGGTCGAGGCCGCGGCCTTCGGTCACGCGCGCCCAGAAGTTGCGGATACGATGGCGGCGAGACGCTTTCGGCGGAGCCGGAGTGGATGTGACAGCCATGATAATGGGAATTATACGGCGCGAAGTCGCCGCCTGTAGCGTTTCAATCTCGCTCCTCGCGATTCGCGAGCGAGCCGCCGAGTTGCACCTTGGAGAATCCGAATTTGTCGCGCAGGCGATCCGTGGTCCGCGCCAGGCGCTCGAGCTTTTCCCTGCGGCCGGGATCTAGCAGATCGAGCTGTCCGGAACCCGCCGAAAATGAAGTGAGCGCGACGCCGACGAGCCGCAACATCGCGGAGCCGTTCCACGAGCGCGCGAAGAGATCGCTGAACGATTTCAGAAACACGGCGTCGAGATCGGATGGCTCCGCGAGCGTCTGACTTCGCGTGATGGTGGTGAAATCGGCATAGCGGATGGTCAAAGTGACGGTGCTGGCGTGAAGTCCCGCGTCGCGCAAGCGCTTGGACGCTTTCTGGCAAAGATAACTGAGCGTCGAGTGCAACTTTTCGGCGTCTCGGGTGTCCTGGCCGAAAGTCTGATTGTGCGAAAGGGATTTCGCTTCGGCATCCACGAAGAATTCGTAGGAATCAATACCACGCGCTTTGCGATAGAGCGCCGTGCCCCACTGGCCGAAAGATTCCTTCAATCGCTCAAGTGGCAGGGCTTGCAGCTGCGCGATTGTCTCGATGCCAAGAGTTTTCAGCGCGGCCTCGGTGACCTTGCCAATTCCGGGAATTCTGCGCACCGCGAGCGGCGCGAGAAAAGCAGCTTCGCTGCCGGCCGGAACCCAAACCAATCCTCGCGGCTTGGCTTGATCGCTGGCCACTTTTGCGACCAGACGCGTGGCACTAAGGCCGCCGGAGCAAGGCAGGTTGGTCGTCGCAGTAACTTCGCGCAGAAGTTTATTCGCAGCGGAAAGCGGCGGGCCGTGCAGCCGCTCCGTGCCAGCGAGATCGAGATACGCTTCGTCAATCGAAGCCATTTCGACGATGGGAGAATATTTCGCGAGGATGGCGGCGACGCGGTCGCTCCACTGGCCGTAGAGATCATGATGGCGGTCGAGGAAAACGGCCTGCGGACAGAGTTTCGCGGCGGTGCGCAGCGGCATTGCAGAATGAACTCCGAAACGGCGCGCTTCGTAACTCGCCGAGGTCACAACGCCGCGCTGGTCGCGCTGCCCTCCGACGACGACGGGAAGTCCCTTCAGCTCGGGGCGCGCGAGGAGTTCGACCGACACGAAAAACGCGTCCATATCAATGTGAAGGATTGCGGCCGTCGAATCAGCCGCGGCGGCCAAAGGCGAGTCGTGCTTCGCGCGAAAATGCGCCAGCTTCGGCATGGCCCTCAATATAGCGCCAGAGTCCGGCAAAATCCGAAATTTCAACCTGTGGACAACTTGATGATCAGAACGTGCGAAGCGACATGGCGTGGGCGGGCCGGAGAGCCGGTGAGGGTCAGATTTTTTCGGCGGCAAGGACGCGTGGGATGCCGGCGAGGTCGTTGGTGATGCTCACGTTAGCCCAGCGACGTTGCACGTGGAACATTTTGCGGACCTGGTCCGCCGAGTTGTAGCCGAATTCGAGGACGAGAATTCCGCCGGGGCGAAGCAGCGTGCCCGCCTGCTCGATGAGCCGCTCGTAGACTTCGACGCCCGTGGGCCCGCCGAAAAGGGCCGCGTGAGGCTCGTGATCGCGGACCTCGCGCGGGAGAGTCCCGGATTCATTGCGCGCGACATATGGCGGATTGCTGACGATCAAATCGAAAGGACGTGACTCGTGACTCGTGACTCGTGACTCGTCTATACAGGCGTCGAGCAGGTTTGTGTGAAGAAAGTGAATCCGGTCCGAAACGGCGTGGTGGGCGGCGTTGCGACGGGCGACGTCGAGGGCGGCTATGGAAATATCGGTGGCCGTGATTTCGGCGTGCGGCAATTCGTGCGCGAGGGCCACGGTGAGGCAGCCGGAACCCGTGCCGACGTCTGCGACGCGCAGCTGTGGGCTGGGCGCACCCGTCACCATGTCGATTTTGATTCCGCGCGCGCCCAATCGCTCGAGTGCGACTTCGATGACGTGCTCGGTTTCAGGGCGCGGGATCAGGACGGCGGGGGTAACTTCGAATTCGAGGCCCCAGAATTCCTGCTTGCCGGTGAGGTATTGCGTGGGCTCGCCGGCGGCGCGGCGCGCGATGAGCGCAAAGTATGCCTCGACCGCACTGGGATCGAGCGTGGATTCGGGATTCGTGTAGATCCAGGTGCGATCGCGGCCGAGCGCGTGCATCAGCAGCAGTTCCGCGGCGAGCGTATGCGATGGGACATTCACGGCGCGCAAGCGGGCCATTGCTTCCTCCAGCGCGCCGCGAACATCCAGGGTGGCCACTTTCGTGGTGTTGACTGGCTCATGCATCGTTCTCTCACGTCCGCGATCGGGACGACGAGTTCGATTACGCCGCGTCTGCATCGAGCTCTTCTTTCAGGCGCTCGGACTCGAAATGGGTGACAAGAGCGTCCACGAGCGGGCTGAGTTTGCCGTCCATCGCCTCGGTGAGCTGATGCAGCGTGAAATTGATGCGGTGGTCGGTGACGCGATTCTGCGGAAAATTGTAGGTTCGGATTTTTTCGGAGCGATCGCCAGTTTTTATCTGGCCCCGGCGTTCGGCGGCGAGGAGCTGGTGTTGCTTTTCCTGTTCCATTTCGTAAAGCCGGGTACGGAGAACGCGCATGGCCTTGGCGCGATTCTTGATCTGCGATTTTTCATCCTGCTGCGAGACAACGAGGCCGCTCGGGATGTGCGTGATGCGCACGGCGGAGTACGTGGTGTTCACCGACTGGCCGCCGGGCCCGGAGGAACAGAACGTGTCAATGCGCAGGTCCTTCGCTTCGATCTTGATGTCGATGTCGTCCGCTTCCGGAAGGACGGCGACCGTGGCCGCGGACGTGTGGATGCGGCCCTGCTGCTCGGTCGAGGGAACGCGCTGAACTCGGTGCACGCCGCTTTCGTATTTCAGCTTGGAATAGACTTTGTTCCCCTGAATGGCCGCGACGACTTCCTTCATGCCCCCGACGGGCGATGCGGAGCTTTCCAGAATCTCGACTTTCCACTTCTGCGATTCCGCGTAGCGCGAGTACATGCGGAAAAGTTCGGCGGCAAAGAGCGAGGCCTCGTCGCCGCCAGTGCCCGCGCGGATCTCGAGGATAACGTTTTTCTCGTCGTTCGGGTCCTTGGGAACCAGCTGAACCTTTATTTCGCGCTCGACGGTTTCGCGGCGGGCGTCGAGCGCGACCTGTTCGTCATGCGCCATCTGCTTCATTTCGGAGTCTTCGGCCTCGGCAAACAACTGCTTGGCGCCATCGAGGGCCTTTTCGATCTCTTTCCACTCGCGATACTTGGCGACGATTTCTCCGAGTTCGGAGTGGCTTTTGGCGATCTTCTGGTAGCGCGCCGAGTCGTCATGAACCTCGGGCGAGGAAAGCTCGCGGGTCATTTCGTCGTAGCGCGATTCGATCTGCTTGAGTTTTTCAAAAAGCGTCAGATTGGCCATGGTTGTGACTCGTTACGATGTGGTGCGTGACTCGTGATTGATGATTCGTGAAAGGCGAACACACGTGAACGGCGTGCCAGCGTCCCCGAACGGGGCGGAGAGAAGAAAACGCTAATAGAACGAGGCGAACATGGCTGCGGTCATCTGGAGTAAGGATAGCGGCAAGCGGGCTACGAGTCAAACCGCGGCGCGCCCTGAATTGATTGAACCGCATGGGACGCGGTGGTAGGCTCGCCGCATAGGTCCCCGCTAAGCCCGTGAACGCCACCGGAACAAAACTCGAACGTGCGGCCTCGATTGACGCGCAGACCCTGGCAACGGTGCGCCAGCTTCTGGTGGAGCTGGGAGGATCGCGCGGGCTCGCAGAGCTGTCCGCGCGCGGCCCGGCGGCTCACCTCGAACGCGAGCTCGGCCTTGGCAGCCTGGAACGCGTCGAGCTAATGGTGCGCCTGGGAAATGTATGCGGCGTGAGGCTTCCCGATCGGGTCGTGGCCGAAGCTGAAACCGTTCAGGACCTGGCCGACGCGCTGCTCCGCGAAAACTCGGGCGAAAACGCCGACGCGGCAGCCCATCATGCGGGGCTACAGGGAGCGGCAGCGACACCTGCCATGATTTCGCGATCCCCCGCGAAAATCGCAGGTCTCGAAGAAAAAATACGCAGCGCCGAATCGCTGACGGAAATCGTGCGACTGCGAGGCCTCGGTGAGCCCGCGCGAGCACACATCTATCTATATGAAGAAGACGAACAGCTACATACGATCACCTTCGGAGAGCTCTACGCCCGCGCTTCGTCCGTGGCTCGCGAATTGCAGGCGCGGGGCCTGGAGCCCGGCCAGACGGTGGCCATCATGCTGCCCACGTGCGCTGAGTTCTTTTACACGTTCGCGGGAATCCTGCTGGCCGGCGGAATTCCGGTACCGATCTATCCTCCGTTTCGAGCGGACCGCATCGCGGAATACGCGACGCGGCAAGCAAACATCCTGCGAAACGCCGAGTCTCGATTTCTGATCACGTTCCGGCAAGCGGAAGGACTCGCGCGCTTATTGCAACCGCGCGTTCCAACGCTGCGAGAAGTTCTAAACGCGGAGCGGCTGGCGAGCTCCACGACTCAGCCTGAACCGGTCTCGACCGAATGGCGACCGGTGGAAAATCTTTCGCATCACGCGCGCGGCGAGGACATCGCGCTCCTGCAATATACGTCGGGATCCACTGGCGATCCCAAGGGCGTCACGCTAACGCACGCGAACCTGCTCTCGAATATCCGATCCATCGCCGCGGGTGTCGAGTTGCGGCCCGACGACGTGGCCGTGAGCTGGCTGCCGCTCTACCACGATATGGGATTGATCGGCGCGTGGTTTGTGCCGCTGTTTTCCGGCGTTCCGCTCGTGGTGATGTCGCCGCTCGCATTTCTGAGCCGCCCGGAGCGCTGGTTGTGGGCCATTCACCGCCATCGCGGCACGATCAGTCCGGCGCCGAATTTCGCCTACGAACTTTGCGTGCGAAAAATCGCGGACAAAGACCTGGAAGGGCTCGACCTGAGCTGTTGGCGGGCGGCATTCAACGGCGCCGAGCCCGTTCACGCCGATACTCTCGAACGGTTCGCGGCGCGCTTCGCGGCATATGGTTTTCGGCGCGAAGCGCTGCTTCCAGTTTACGGACTGGCCGAAGCAACGCTGGGTGTTTCAGCGGCAAAGGCAGGAGGCTACAAGTTGGACCGCATCGAACGCGCCGCGTTCGAATCCGCCGGCCGTGCGATTCCGGCAGCGGCGGAAGACGCCACGGCACTCGAATTCGTGGGCGCGGGAGAACCATTTCCGGACGTCGAGGTGCGTATCGTCGCGAGCGATGGCCATGACGCAGGAGAGCGCTGCGAGGGACGGCTGCGCTTTCGAAGCCCGGCGGCGACGAGCGGTTACTACAGGAATCCCGCGGCGACGAGCGAGCTGATGCGCGAGCCGGGCTGGCTAGACTCGGGCGACCTGGCCTATCGGGCCGATGGCGAGCTTTACATCACGGGACGGGCGAAGGACCTGATCATCAAAGCAGGACGAAATTTGTATCCGCATGAGATTGAAGATGTCGCCGGGCGCGTCACAGGCGTGCGGACCGGGTGCGTCGTTGCGTTTGGCGCGCCGGATGAGCGCAGCGGCACGGAAAGGCTCGTGGTCGCAGCCGAGGTACGCAGTCCCGCAGAGGCTACCCGTATATCCACGGACATTACTCGAGCCGTGCACGACGCGATGGGTGTGCCGCCCGACGTCGTCGAACTGGTGCCGCCGCATTCGATACCGAAGACTTCTAGCGGCAAATTGCGCCGCAGCGAGACGCGGCGACTCTTCCTCGACGGAAAACTTGGCAAGAAGGTAGCGCCGCCATGGATGCAGATCGCGAAGCTTGCGATGCATACGGCTGCGCCACGCGGATGGGCGTTCGTGAAGCGCGGCGCGAAGGGCGCGATCGAATTGATTTACGGCATCTATGCGCTGACGGTTTTCCTGCTCGCGTTCATTCCGCTGTGGCTTGCGGTAGCGACAACGCGGGACCCGAAGCGGACGGCGCGGTTCATGCATGTGGCGACGCGCGCGATGCTTTTCGCCGCAGGAATTCCGGTGCAGGTGGTGGGAGGAGAGCAACTCGCGTGGGCGGCCGAGTCAGGCCCGTGGATTTTCGCGCCGAATCACTCGAGCTATGTGGATATTCTGGTGATGGTGGCGTTTTTGCCGGCAGATGTGCGATTCGTGGTGAAGGGCGAGGTGCTGGCGATGCCATTCTTCGGCATGATGGCGCGACGGAGCGGACAATTTGCGTTTGATCGCGGCGATCCGCAGGCGCGAATCCGGCAAGCCGAAGATGTAAATGCGGCGCTGGGTCGCGGGGAATCGCTCGCGATCTATCCCGAAGGCACGTTCACAGCCGCGACGGGCATTCGGCCGTTCCAACTGGGCGCATTCAAGGCTGCGGTGGACGCGCGACGGCCGATTTGCCCCGTGGCTGTGCGCGGCGCGCGCCACATTCTGCAGGATCACACGTTTCTGCCCCGGCCCGGACGAGTCACCGTGACGTTTGGCCCACTGCTCACACCCGATGCGGCAGCCGGCGACGACTGGCGCGAGATTGTCCGCCTGCGCGACGCGACGCGAGAGATTATCGGGCGCAATTCCGGCGAGCCACTGCTGTAGGAAACCCATGTTGGGCAGTGCTGTCAGTCGTTAACGCGAAGGGCCGGGCATGCCCGGGGCCAGTGAACCCTTTAGAGCGCCACCGTCAGCGTTGATCCAGAGGCTACCCGCAAGCGCAATCAAAACCCAAAGAGCGATATTTCCGAGCGACATCACTTGTCCGCCCCAAAGGACGAGAATGATTTCAAATAGCAACGACGGGAGCAGGATGCCTAAAGCCATCAGAAGAGATCGAGGAATTGGCCGCGCGGCTACTTTTCTCCAGGCGAATCCGACAATACAACCTGCCGGGAAGAAAACCAGCGCATAGAAAATGTATTGATAGCGTTGCGACTCACTGGCTCTGAACCGACGGACGAACTGCGCGAGCACCACCCCAGGACCGAGTTGGTAGGCCCAGCGGTCTTTTTTGCCATCGACGTAAAGGAAGAGTTCCGAACCATCGTATGACACGAGGATGTCGCGCGCCTGGTCGATCGCAAATATATTCGGAATACGCCAGGCCATGCTGGATCGTTTGCCGGTAAGCGGAGTGCGAAACCAGAAGACGAGTTTGGCGCCTTCCTGCCAAACTTCCAAATTAACCGACCCAGACGCCTGTACAATGGAAACGATGCGGCAGTCCATTCCCGCCACTTCAGCTGGTTTGCAACGTACGCGTATAGCGAATTGCTGAGTCGTTTGGAAATCATTTACCAGAGCCGATACAGAGCCGCGAGAAGCAAGCCAAGACTCGCCGTCCAGAACGACCGCTTTCGCGCCGTTCAAGGTCGGTGTTTGAGGTGCCCCGGCGAGATCCGGAAGGAAATGACGCTGATCCTGGAACGACGGCGAGGCTGAGAAATCGTACTCGGCGAGTGCAGCAGGCCCGACGAGATCGACCGCCCCTTCGGAAGTGAGGCTCCGAGCAAATTGATCAGGAAGAGCGTGATCCCAGAGCTCGAGTTGATATACCTCGCCTCTCCAACCCGATCGAGATTGTCCTGAGATTGCATTGCCGACCACGAGCAGAGAATCCGGCTGCCAATTGCTCAACCGGGTTTGTCTCTGCAGCGGGACAGAGATGGTGAACCACAGGACAAAATAGAGGGCGAGAATCAAAACCACTCGCCAAAAGCTCAGCCACGCGCGCAAGACCCGCTCGGCATCCGAGATAAAGCAGAGTACAACCGTGCCACACAGCTCAAACAGTAAGAAGCCGACGACCGAACCAACCGAATTTGTGAAAACGTCTTCCCAACTCGAATCTCGCGTGGGAATGTAGAATTGCAGCAGCTCGATCGTATAAGAAAGTAACGCACCTCCCGCGAGACATACGCCCAGAGTCGCTGCCCTCGACTTACCTTTTGCGCGAGACTTTAGAGCAAGACCAAACCCGTAAGGAGCGAAGAGCAGAATATTTAGAAAGGCGTCGAATGTTCCGGCATCTTTTCCCAGCCATCCAGAAAAAACGGTGTTACAGGGCCATACAGATGTCCGTTGAGAGCAAATCGAAACGGGCAGAGCGTCAGCAAAAGGATTCCGACAACAGAGGCAATCAGGATCCGGTTGAACGAGGCGGAAGGGCGCAGCTGATCAATTGAATCCGTCGGTGCGTCTGTCATCTCTTTTACGTTGAGCGCTGCGCTGCGAGGCTCGACCGAAAGTCTAGCACGACCCATGCGGCGATCCGGTCCCCGCCGCGACACGGAAGGTATTTCGCTCTCACGGACCGAGCTTTGCGCTGCCGTTTTTGGCCCCCGGCCCTGTGTGGCGATGGGACAGGCTAACCCGAATGTCCTCATACCCAGGTCAGTTTTCGCTGTCCATTCGGACAGGCGAGGTTGCTGCCCTTTTATTAGTCCTCCGTCCAGTAGATACAAACTCCGACGCGTCCCTAGACTGGGGGCGACATGAAATCGCGCGCACAGAACCTTCCTTGTGAATTCCGAGGCCCAAACAGACAGAGCGGGACGTTCACTTTGGTTGCAACTTTGCTCGTTATCCTAACGAGCGCGGCCCTTTCGAGCTGCTCAGGTTATACGGTTAGCAGCACGGCGATCGTGCAACCTACAGATCCAAGCACAGGGGATCCAGGTGCCGGAGTGCTTACGCCCGGCTCCACGAGCCTCAGTTTCGGCGGCATAGCAGTGGGAGGCACGGGTACAGAAACCGTGAGTTTGACTAATACCGGAACGACCGCAATCAAACTTTCAAACACGACGATTTCAGGGGCGGCGTTTACGGTTGTTGGGGGGAACCCCTCCGGTTCGATTCCGGTCGGCAAGAGCGTGTCAGTGCAGATTCAGTTTGCGCCGCTATCTGATAGCTCGGTCACTGGTAGCTTGACGATCACGAGCAACGCTTCGAACTCGCCGCTCACGATTCCCTTATCCGGATCCGGCACCCAAGCGCAGATTTCAGCAACTCCCGCGAGCGTTAATTTCGGAACCGTGGTGAGAGGAACTAGTAATTCGCAAACCATCACGCTCCATAACGCTGGCAACTCGATCCTGACGTTCTCGCAGGTGACTCCTCCCGGAGCGGGGTTCAGCATTACGGGAATCTCCACTTCGACGACAATTCCCGCGGGTGGCAGCCTGGCGTTCAACGCGATCTTCACGCCGACTTCGACAACCACTATCAACGGGTTCGTAACGCTGGCCACGAATGGCACGCCTTCGCAACTCGTCATCGATCTGACGGGGGCCGGCTCGACTGCAACGGCGCAGCTGGGTGCAAGCCCGTCGAGCCTGAGCTTCAACACCGTATCGGTGGGTAACAGCAGCTCGCTGACGTCGACACTGATGAACATTGGAAATTCAAACGTCAACGTTTCCGGCGTGACAGTTACGGGTGGCGCGAGTCTTACCGCCAGCGGAGTTTCACCCGGCACAATCCTGATGCCCGGCCAGTCAGTCACCGTGACCGTGACATTTGTTCCGACGACGGCAATAGTGTTGACCGGGGCGAGCGTCAAGATTGCGAGCAACGCTACCAATTCGCCGACGACGATCCCGCTATCGGGAACAGGCCAGGCGGCGCCAACGCCCCCAACGCCCCATTCAGTGGCACTGTCCTGGAATCCCAGCACCACGAGTGGAGTGAGCGGCTACAACATTTACCGAGCAACCACTTCGGGCGGGTATGGCACGACCCCGGTGAACTCTTCGCCGGTTCCCGGATCTAGCTACACGGATACAACGGTCGCATCAGGCCAGACGTATTTCTACGTTGCCACGGCCGTGGATGCTGGCACGCAAAGCGTCGACTCGAACGAAGTGCAGGCAGTTATTCCCTGATTCCGCGCGGCCGGTGGGACTGGAACGACTGACGTAAACGGCCTCCGCGAGCATACGTAGCCAGTAAACCACCGAGACGCAGTTCCTTCCAGTTCTCACGCCAGGATTTCCGTCACCAATTCTCTGACATGCTCGGCGATAGCAGGGGCGGACGTAAGCCCAGGCGATTCGATTCCCATGAGATGAACGACATTGGGCGCTTCCGGATCCCGCTGAATGATGAAGTCAGCCATCCCCTTCCCGTGAGGCTGGTCACTCGCGATCTGAGAGGGTGGAGTCAGTTTCGCTCGGATTCCAGAATGAGCAGGCGCCAGATCGGCAGCTTCAATTCCAGGGAGCAAGAGGCGTGCGCCTTGCGCAAACTCCTCGACAGGCACGCGATTGCGCTCGTAGTCGTTCTTGTCTCCGACATATCGCGCCGTCGGACCGAGGAGAGTATTCCCCCAAAGCGTCCTCGTAAAATGCACGCCGAGGCTCAGCCCATCGGTACGGGGCATGGGATAGACGAGCCCGCGAATCCAGTCAGCCTTGGCGCGGGAAAGCTCGCAGTAGTCGCCCCTGACAGGGTAGATCTTGTGTTCCGCCATTTTCGAGCCTAGGAGGCCCGCGACCTCATCGGAATACAGGCCGGCGCTATTAACCACACAGCGCGCTTCGATCTCACCGGCAGTTGAAGTGACGCGAATCCGGTCAGGCGAGAGTTCCAGCCTCTCTACTTTGGCGTGCGTCACAATGTTCGCGCCCCGGTCCACGGCCACGCGTGCGTACGCTCTCACAAGGTCCTCACTGGAGACGATACCGGTGGATGGGACTTCGATGGCTTGCCAACCTTCGACGTGAGGCTCCCTGGCGCGAATCGCGGCGCGATCGATGATTCGCAAGTCCTGCACGCCATTCGCGCGCCCGGTATCGGCGAGGGCCGAAAGTTCCCCGGCTTCTGCCGGGGACGAGGAAACCACGAGCTTGCCAGTCTTACGGTGCGGCACGCCACGGGACGCACAAAATTCGTAGGTCAGGCGATTCCCACGAACGCAGTGCCGTGCTTTGAGCGATCCGGGACGATAGTACAAACCTGAATGGATGACACCGCTGTTACGTGAGCTAGCACCGAGTCCAAGCTTGGGGAGCGCTTCAAGCAAAAAGACATCGTCCCACTTCTCAGAAAGAGCGCACGCGATTGCACACCCAACCACACCGCCGCCGATGATTACTATGTTTGCCTCGTCGATGGCTAGATTCCTCCCGTGAATAATTCGATCGCGTATCGTTGTCCACGACGCCGACGATGCTGGCGCCGATAGCCAAGTCAGGAATGGCGTTAGACGCATCTCGCTATCCCGAGGCATATGAATGTACCTAACAAATGACCCCGAGGACCAGGGTTTGCCGGCGCGGATGCGGCGCGAAGGCGAAAAAAATCCGATGAGTGGTCGGAGAGGCTAAAGATGGTCCTTTACCCAGAGCGTGCTCCCCAGCAAGAGCTTCACGCGGGAGTCAATGGCGAAGGACACATGTGGGCAAACTTGCCGGAGAAATTCGCGGGCCGAACGAGTGTTGTACGTCAACTGTCCGGAACCTTTATTAACGCCTGCAAGAAGAACCATGCCGGTTTTAGCGTACGCCAACGCTTGCGTCAGGGGATAGTAGCCACAGCTTGGTTCGAGAAGGTGCTTTCGACTCCATTTGAATTCAGGGAGGTTGCCGCATAATAGTAGGTCTGGCCGGACTGCACATTCGTGTCGGTGAAGCTTGTCGTTGAGATCGGCACACCTGTCAGCAAGGTGTATGGGCCGCCTGATACGGTCCCACGGTACAGGTTATAGCCAGCCGCGCCCGAACTGGCATTCCATGTCAGATTCACAAAGTTAGAGAGTAGCTGAAGGCCGGCACCCGACACGGCAATCGACATTGGTGAATTCGCGGCGTTGCTGGTGACCTTGATGCTACCAGACACGCCCACGGTGGACGTCGGAGCAAAGGTGACATTCAGAGGTACTTGTTGGCCGGGTGTCAGCACAAGCCCGACGTATACACCGCTAGCACCTATGCCCGCACCAAGAATGCTGACGTTGGAGATCGTCACATTGGCGGTGCCCGAGTCGGACAGAGTGACTGTCTGCGAGGTGTTGCTGCCGACATTCACATTCCCAAAATTGAGAGTCAGTGTATTTGCCGACAGTTGACCTTGGCCGCCTGAAGGCGAAGTTCCCGAACCGCCGGCCGCAGTGTTACTGCCGCCAGCCGCCGGCTTGAATGCCACCGAGACCGCAGCCCAGAAGTCCGCGACGCCTAGGGAAGCGCCCGCCGAACTCGCCCCAGCAGTTGCTTGTGTCTGGTCTTCGGCAATCACGTTCGTGTTGGGTGAAGCGGGCACATTCTGTTCAATTGTATAACCGGTGCCGGCGGTGTAGGACTGCCCACCGGCCGTCAGAATTCCCCCCAACAGTAAATCCCCATTCGCGGTCGTCGTGACACTGCCACTGTTGGGAAAAGCGCTGGCCCCTTGCTCGGCTGCAGCTACGTCCAGAGCGTTCGTCTTTGCAACTCCCGAATACTCCAGAATCGCAAAACGGAATGAACCTAAAATTGTTTGATATACGTCAACCGTATTCGCCCCACCTGCGATGTTCGTCGCATAGTAGATGGCGATTGTTTCGCCCGCCGTGTCCTCATTCATCTGAATCGCTTGCTGGTACGTGTTCCCTTGTGAGTCCGTGACAGTAAACCCTTCGCCCGGTTGGCCCCCTTGAATAACGACGGCGATGAAGTTCCCCGCAGCATTGTTTGAGCCGAACGCAAGACTAGCCCAGTTTGAATTGCTAGCATCCGTACCAATGGACTGCACCAGCGCGATCCCTGCACCCCCGGACGTGCTCGAGGTGTTGGAAGTCGCTTGAGACTGCGCAGATGAAGCCAGCACCAAAAGTAACGCGACCGAGATCGCCGCACGCAAAATTCTTTCCTTCAACAAAACGGTAGCCTCCGTGCGTTTTTCTTGCGTCTGTCTTGTAGCGAGTTCAAGAATAACCACAGTTATCAGGTCGTGGCCGGGGAGGCGGCCTGAAGTGTGGAAGTTTAGGTCTGGATGTCTGTGGGAATCGACTGGTCTGGGGAGCAGGGTAGGTACAGGGAAGGGGACAGGCCGGAGCTTCGCGTCGGAGAAGCAGGTTCTCAAGAACACTGCTGAGGGAAACTTCTATACCCTGAGCAGCGTTGCTGCCCGGTGGGGCATGCGCGGGGGTGACCTGAACTCTCCCAACAGCATACTTGCACTCTGGTGAGTCAGCGGCGTGGAACGCAACGCTATCTACCGTCGTGTCGGATCAACAAACTCTGCGAGTCGCTGCTATCGGCGCACATGATCGAAGACCGAACCCTGACTGGCAAGCAGTATGAATCGGTCAATGGCCTCCAACTCCTCCGGGTTGAAGCGGGCTTGGACTCGATTCCTTAACTGTCCAGAAAGTTTGGCCCATTC
>Ga0209415_10010021_pt1 | contig 16184 bp, 14 predicted proteins | sample PeaSoiSIISIP2007_FD_187696 | JGI IMG/M metagenome (GOLD analysis project Ga0209415, IMG submission 187696) | Peat soil microbial communities from Weissenstadt, Germany - SII-SIP-2007 (SPAdes) (version 2) | ecosystem: Environmental > Terrestrial > Soil > Wetlands > Peat | place: Germany...
ACCGCGTGCTTTTCCGCTGTGAACTTGCATATCGACACTCTATGCGAGTGTCACTAATCATTCTGAACGGGAACAGTTTGGCGGCGTGGCAGCGCAGAGCTTCAACATTCACACGCCCGGCAGTTCTGCCGGGCGAGCCTCGACGGCAGATGGATTTGGGTTGAGGAGGCTGAACGCGCAAAGGCGCGCGACGAGAAGCAGCACAGCCATCGGAATCGTCATACTGGCCCAGAATGGGGCAGCCCAATATTCCTCCACAAACTTCGCTCGGGTGAGGAGTGAAGCCAGACTCAGAGCCGATGCAGCCAGCCAGGGCCAGAGCATCGCCGAACCTGTAAAGAGGCACAGCATCCGTGTGAGAGGATCCTTCCTCCACAGAAACGCGCCATGACGCACTATCAACAACACCGCTGGCAGCAAAAGGATCTGGTTGTAAAGAGAAGTCATGGGGATGACAACAAGGGTGAGGGCGAGAACCACGGAGGATACAAGAGCAAAGGCCGGGTCGCCAGAGGGCACATGGCGCATGCGCCAACAAATGACTGCGAGCCCCAGCACCACGAGTGCCGAGAACAACAGACCCAACTTTGGGGTGGTAAGGATAGACAAGATTGACACTTGCCTTCCCGTATATTGGCGGTAGGCGGCCATTGCGTCCACAAACTGTCCGATCCATCCAGGCATGACGAACTCGGCCGCAGCAAAGAGGGCGGTCATGGTCAGGCCAAAGCTCCAAAGGAAGCGGCGCCGCCGGCGATAGTCTCCGCACGCCCAAACGACGAGCCACGCCACGATGAGGAAAACGAGTTGGGGCTTTATGGTTGCGAAAGCCAACAGAATGCCTGCGAGCACGAGGTAGCCGCTAACCAGCAGCAAAACGCATCCAGCGATCATTCCGCCCACCAGCAACGTCAATTGCTCGAGCTTGATTCCCAACACCACGGGGAGAGTGCCCAGGGTGAGTATCACCAGGATCGACGTTAAGGCTGGCGACGGCCGCCACCGCGTCGTGCGCAACCAGAGCGGAACCGACGCGGCGGTCAGCAGCACGAAGAACCAGTGAGCCACGAAGCGGACAGGTAGAAAAGGCAGCGTGATCGTGGGCGCGAGCAGAAAAATCACATACAGGGGGTATGCAAAGGCCATCTGATCATGGGGATCGTCTGAACGATTCGGGTCAAGCGCCCGCCCGTAATACCCGATCTGAATTTCGCGCGTGATCTCGGGGCTGTAGGGATTGCGATGATGCAACAGCAACTCGCGCGCCCCAAACCAGCGCGGGTACAGGTCACAGAGATTGCCGCGCGGAATTCCATGAAGCGCGGCCTCGGCCTGTTGATGGCCAATCACCACGTGCTGAACATAGAACCACATGCTCCCCGCTAAAAGCAGTGCCAGGAGCAAACCGAGTTTGGAATTCCGCAGCAAGCGTCTGGCTGAAGCCGGCTTATTCGCGCTCGCCTTCACAGCCGTCAGGAAAGATATTAGCCTACACCGGCTCGACCAGCGTATTTCGAGGCGGACAGTTGGATCGTCAGCTCAAATGCAATTCATTGCCCAGACTCCGCCGCGATTCTGCAATCCATGCCAGTGACAGACCCATCAGCAAAAGTACTAACGCGAGCCAGTAGACGCCGCCGAAACGAAAAATCACGACCCAGTGAATCGGATTCAGTAAAAGGACTGCCCAACAGACAACGAAAAGCTTCTCAGGCAAACGCCGCTTTCTTAATCCCTGCAGGAAGAAACCGCCGAACTGCAGCATCGGGATCAGCAGCAACGTCAGGTCATAGGTGTAAACGTAATAACTGGTCAGCAGTGTCATCACGACAGACAAGGAAAAACCAAGACTCGGGAGAACGTGGTCGTCGTCCCTGCCGCGCCGCCAGATGCAGGCTGTGAAAACAACTCCACAGATCTCCAGCGCCCAAAGGAACCCGGTAACCAGCCTGGAGGTTTGAGACGTCCCCAAGGCTGCGAGCAGGCCACGGACGTTAGGCATGCTGGTCGCCGTCGTGACTCCGACCCCAGAGGCACGATTGAGGTCCCACAAGTATCTTGGATAGGATGTAAGGGTGGTCCACCCTGCGACTTGCGCCGAGACTAGAACCAAAACCAACGCAGTCGTAAGAAATCCCAAAACAACTCGATTTTTTCTCCTCAGCAGAAATACCAGCGCGATCGGAAGAACGAGGTGAAATTTGAAAAGCCCGAGCCCAAGAAACATTCCCGACCGAAAGTTCGCTCCCCGCTGCAACGAGTTCAACGCCAGAACGAGCACGAGCAATAAGAGAACGGCGTCTTGCCCCTGCAACAGATCGAACGCAACTGGAAAGAAAGCCAGTCCAAGCAAGCCTCCGAGAAAGGGTGAGCTGGCTTTCGGGTTACCCCGAACCGGGTCCATTACAAAAGGAATTGCCAGTAAGATGACAACCTTGACCGTCATCCACAACAGGAAGGCGTTCGGATAGCGCAGATGTGCCAATGGCCAGAAGAGCAATGACTCGAAGGGAGGACGAATGAAGGGCAATGGTCCGCGCCGAATCTTTACTCCAGAGGCAAATTCCTGCTGAACTTGCCATTGCGCCTCTCGGTCATACATCTGTGAAGCGCGTCCCTGCTGAACCAGCTTTCCCGCGGTATACAGAGCTGCGAAGTCGCTGTAGCCTTGAAGAATGGGCTCGCGCAGTTGCCAAAGAATCAGCGCATTGAGCGCCACCGCGCCAGCAAGGTAAAGGAAGAATGCGGTCTTGAGTTTGGAACCTTCCATGCGAAGCAGCGCTGAAGTACGCGAGGCGATTCTATACTGCCGGGGACTGTGACGATATCATCGACGCATCGGTGAACGACTTGCTTCAAACCCGGCGCCTGTTCCCCATCATCCTTGCGCTGGGTCTTTTCGCCATGGCGGCCCGCAGCGCAACCGATCCTGACTTGTGGTGGCATCTGCGCACTGGGCAGCTTATTGTCCAAACCCATGCAGTCTTCCATGCTGACCCTTACTCCTTCACGCGGTTCGGAAAGCCCTGGGTCGATCATGAATGGCTATCCCAGGTTTTGGTGTTCAGTTTGTATCGGCTGGCGGGATGGGGCGGACTCATTGTGGGATTCGGCGCGGTCATCGCGGCAGCGTTCATGGTAGTTTTCCTGCGTTGTCCGGGGCGTCCTTATGTCGCGGGGGTGCTCGTGCTATTGGGAGCTTTCGCGTCGGCTCCGAGTTGGGGTGTTCGTCCGCAGATGCTTACATTGCTGCTGGCCAGTGTGCTTCTCCTGATCCTGGAGCGTTCGTACCAGCGTCCCAAGCTTCTGTGGTGGACACCCTTGTTGATGCTGCTCTGGGTAAATCTTCACGCGGGATACGCAGTCGGCCTCGCGCTCATGACATTATTCCTGGTTGGCGATGCTCTGGACGTCGCCTTCGGTTTTGAACTTGGGACTCCAGCTCGCGCCCGCTTTCGCGTACTGATCCTGGCGGTTATGGTTTGCGCCGCGGTCGTCCCCCTGAACCCGTATGGGGTCGCACTATATGCTTATCCGCTCGAGACGCTTCGTTCGCGAGCCATGCAGAGTTATATCGGCGAGTGGCTTTCGCCCAACTTTCACCAACCCCGATACCTGCCGACGCTTGCATTATTTCTCGGGACGGTCGCTTTAACCGCGCTTTCGCCCAGGCGGTTGCGTCCGCGAGAAGCTCTGCTGTTATCCGTGACGATGTATGCAGCGCTGCGTTCGGTACGGCACATACCGATTTATGTGCTAGTTGCGATTCCCATCCTGAGTGCGATGGCGCTGCCCTGGCTGCAGGAGTGCGGGGTTGCGAAGTGGTTTGAATCGAAGCCGGCCGCATTGACTCCAGTCAAGACTCTCGTAAACGCAGTCTTGCTGGCTGGCGTTCTCGTTTTTCTGGTTGTGCGGGTGCATTATGTCACGCGCCGACAGCCCGAAACGGAGGCAAAAGAACTTCCCGCAACCGCAGTTTCGTTTATTGCTGCACAACGTCCGCCTGCTCCAATACTGAACCACTACAACTGGGGCGGATACTTCATCTGGAAGCTGTACCCGGAGTATCGGGTCTACATCGATGGCCGCGCCGACGTTTATGGCGATGCCTTTATGGACGACCTGGCCACGACCTACTATCTGAAAGGCGATTCGTGGCGGAGTCCATTTGAGAAATGGGGAATCCGAACCGTGGTTTTGCCGCCGGATGCTCCCCTGGTAACAGCGTTGCGAGCCTTGCCCGATTGGGAAACGATCTATGCTGACCCTCAGGCTGTGGTTTTGACCAGAAAAGCTCCTTAAAGGGGTTTTAATCTAGGTTCTCCCTTGAGCTGACAACGATACCCGAAGAAACCGGGGAAAGATCCCGGGATTCGCGCTGCTTGGCCCACAAAACACGCCCTTTCGGAGGCCGAGACCCTTACCCGCGTGTCCTCTGGCTGCCAATACCTAAGAAACTATGGTCACTTCCGGGAGGCCAAGCCGTGCAACAAATTGTCGCCCTGACGAGATGCCTCGGGTATGATGGTGAGGGGAATTGAGGGCGGCCGGCTTCCTCCCCGTAAACCTTTGATTCGAAAAAAGCAAGTCTTTGGCGCACCAGAACGCAAGTGCGCATAGAATTGCACAGCACCAGGCAGGGAGTGTCTTCTCCTCGGCCTGGCGCATGGAGGTAGAGAGATGAAGAATGTTTTCCGGGTGCTATGGTCGGAGGATCAGGGACAAGATATTGCCGAGTACGCGGTCATGCTGGCGGTAATCCTGGTCATCGTTGTGGGCACAATCCGTCTCATCGGTGCGAACGCAAACAATGTCTTCTCTTCCGTCGCCAGTTCAATCTCGCAATAGTGCGTGCGGAACCGCTGTGTATGGTTCGCGAGTTCTCGTGATGGAAGGCGCAGCTCGGTTGTTCGGTTGTGCTTTGGCCACCGGGCCGTGCCCGAGGCGGTCAACACGAGATTTCGATTCCTGAGGAGCAGTGATGAATCGCAACCGGCTCTTGTTAATCGGATTTATCGCTTTGGCACTGGGCGCGTTTGTGAGCCTTGTCGTCTATCGTAATCTGCAGTCCAGGGCAGGATCCAAAGCCCCACCGGGCGAAGAAGTGGTAGTCGCGGCGGACGATCTGCAGGTTGGGACGAAGATCGAAGACAAGGATGTCCACTTGGTCCACTTCCCCAGTGGCGAGCTGCCTGCAGGTGTCTTTCACCAGAAGAACAAAGTGGTGGGCCGAGGCGTGGTGCTGCCAATTGCCAAGGGAGAATTCGTTCTACCGCTTAAACTGGCGGGCGAAAATGCGGGCTTTGGTCTGCCGTCATTGATTCCGCCAGGCATGCGGGCAGTTTCTGTCCGGGTGAACGATACCACTTCCGTTTCCGGTTTCGTATTGCCCGGTACCCGCGTGGATGTGTTGCTGACCGGCAATCCGCAGGGATCCAGCGAGCAGCAGACTACGACGGTCCTCGAAAACGTTGCCGTCATCGCCACCGGCCAAAGGCTGGAGCGCAACTCCGCCGGCGAACCACAGAGTGCTCCTGTAGTCACCCTACTGCTGTCTCCGGATGATGCTGAGAGACTCACGTTGGCCAGCTCTCAAGGCCATATTCAACTGGCGCTCCGCAATCCGCTCGATACCGAACAGACAGACGTAGCCGCAGTGAAGGCCAACTCTCTTTACAAGGGTGGCTCCGTGCCAACGCCGTCGGCCGAGCCGCACAACAGCCGGCCCAAGCACGTTACGGTTCAGGCCCCTCCCCCACCGCCTACCGCTTACACAGTGGAGGTTTATAAGGGAGACAAGAAGGAAGAGGACAAGTTCTAAGCACAAGTCAGGGTTGCGAGGTTACAAAACATGTCGATCCGCTCCCGCAAGTGGGAGGACCGTGAAATCCAAGTTGGCAAACTGGTGGGAATGACGTTTGGCATTCTGGTGCTGCTCAGCGCGATTGCGGTGACACAATCTCAGGACCAATCGCCGCCCCAAGCTCCGCCACCGCAACCTGAGCAACAACAGGCAGCGCCTCAGGCTGTGCCGCCACAGGAAGCGCCTCCGGTCACGCCATCGCCGGAAGCACCTCAAGCCGCGGCGTCGCAGGCGGCGCCTCAGGGTCCGGCAGCCACAGCACAGACTTCTTCGGAATCTGAGTCGCACGGCGCTGCTCCCTTGCGGGTAATGGTGGGCAAGTCGCTGCTTATCAATACGACGGAGCGGCTGAAAAGAGTTTCGGTCACCGATCCCGGTGTGGCGGATGCCATCGTGATCACTCCCACGCAGATCCTGGTGCATGGGCGTGCCGCGGGTGAGGTCTCCTTGCTGATCTGGGACGAACTGGAGCGTTCGCGGAGCTTTGATTTGCGCGTCGATGTGGATGTCAGCGCGGCTTCGGAGGAAGAAAGGCGTATCTTCCCCGATGAGCAGATCACGGTCACACCTTCTCGTTCCGCCATCGTGCTTTCCGGTCACGTCACCACTGAGGATATCGCGGCGCGCGCGGGCAAGATTGCCGAGGCTTACTCGAAGAATGTGGTAAACGTGCTCACCTTCGGTCCGGTGGGCGCGCAAGAAGTGTTGCTGGAGGTAAAGTTCGCGGAGGTGGATCGCAGCGCAGCCTTGCAACTGGGGGTCAATTACTTCACCCCCGGCACAGGCCATACCGTGGGAACCTTGAGCACGGGGCAATATGGAGGGTCGACGGTCTCGACCAGTTCTACGACCACCCAAACCAACGGAAGTGCGACTACGACCTCCACTGCACCGACGGCTCCTACCATCAACCTCACCAACCCATTGAACCTTTTTCTTTTTCGTACTGACATCAACTTTGGGGTGGTGGTTCAGGCGCTGCAGCAGCAGAACCTGTTGCAGATCCTTGCGGAACCGAACCTGATAGCGGTGAACGGCAAGGAAGCCAGCTTCCTAGCCGGGGGAGAATTCCCTTTCCCCATCGTCCAACCGGGACAAGGCTTCACCGCAGTCAGCATTTCCTTCAAGGAGTTTGGCGTCAGGTTGAGGTTCACCCCGGTGATCATGCCGAACGGGAATATTCACCTGCGAGTGGTGCCCGAGGTGAGTCAGTTGGATTTCACCAATGGACTTACGATTTCCGGCTTCAACATCCCGGCCCTGAGCACGCGCCGGGCGGACACCGAATTTGAACTTCAGGACGGGCAGAGTTTCGTGATCGCCGGTTTGATCGACAATCGTCTAACCACGATTAACGACAAGATTCCGGGGCTGGGTGATATTCCGATTCTGGGCAATCTGTTCAAGAGCAAGAATGCACAAAAGAGCAAGACCGAATTGATGGTGTTGTGCACAGTACACCGCATCGCGCCCAGCAACCAGGAACCGGCTGGTCCCGCCTATCCCCAGCCGTTCCTCGACGACAGCAAGTTTGATGGAAAGAAGCCGCATGGCAGCAAGTAAAAGGCGGGAGTCGGCGCGCGGCGAATGCAGCCTTGTGGTAGCACGGAATATGTAGGAGAAGTGGCGGAGTCATGCCCGAACTTTCAGTTGTAATTGTTGCAGCGGACAACGAGCAGCGTGCCGTGTTGCAGGTTTTGGTGGACGGTACCAGTGTGGCGCGGGCTGTGCACACTCATGCCAGTTTTCCGATAGCAGCCAACGACCCCCTCGTGCGTCGGATCCAGGCGACAAAGGCTGATGTTGTTCTGGTGGACATTCCCGCGGATAACGCGATCCTGGCTTTACGGGCGATCGAACTGCTGCATCAGGAATTGCCGAGTATGGCGCTGTTTGCCATCGGCAGCATCTCGCAACCTCAGGTGATTGTTGGCGCCATGCGTGCCGGGGCTCGTGAATTCATCGAACGACCCACGACCACCACCGACCTCCTGGAAGCATTTGTTCGTCTCACGGCGGCCCAGCGAAAGGTAAACCGGGAAGGAACCAGCGGCAAAGTCTTTATGGTGGTGAACGCGAAAGGAGGGAGCGGTGCCACTACGGTGGCAGTAAACCTCGCGCTGGCTTTGCAGTCCGCCCATGGCAACACGGCGCTCGTCGATCTGGCTCCGCTGGGACATACCCAGTTGCACATGAATCTGAAGCCGCTATTTAACGTGACCGATGCGATCCGCAACCTGCATCGTCTCGACAGCTCTTTGCTGGAAAGCTTCATGACCAGGCACAACGACGGCTTGCAACTGCTGGCCGGCCCTAATGTACCGGTCGCAGTGGAACCTTCGACTGCTGAGTTCGCGCGATTGTTCGATATGCTGATGGGGCAATTCCGCTATGTCGTGGTGGATGCGTCTACGCGCATAGACCCGACTACGCGGCTTGTCTGTAGCTTGTCCCAGACCGTTTTGATGGTGGTCAACGCCGATGTTGCTTCTTTGTGGAGCGCAGCCCGAGTCCAGCAGTATCTCGGCGAATCTGGCGGCCGCGAAAAAGTGAACCTGGTGCTGAATCGCTTCCGCAAGATTCCGGGCTTCAGTGAGTCCGATGCCGAAGCCGCGGCTGGGGTAAAGTTGCTATGGAAGATCCCCAACCAATACTTCGCAGTGTCCACGGCGATCGACCGCGGAGTGCCGGTGATGGCGCAAAACCACACCGAAATCGCGCGTTCCTTTACCGGTCTGGCGGCGCGTCTGACGGAAAATGATTTGGAAGTAAAACGCAAAGCTTGGTCTTTATTCAAGACAGTTTAAGATTGAAACGGCTTTAGGAAAATCAGGCAGGCTTCATGGCGAATTTGCAGGCCTTTGAGAGAACTGAATACCAGCAGGTCAAGGCGGACCTTCACCGCAAGATTCTCGATCGTCTTGACCTGGAGAAACTCGGCAGAACCCCGAGCGAGGCTGCCCGGGATGAAGTCCTCCTTTTAATTCGCAATACGGTAAATAGCGAAGCCGTGCCTCTGAGCTTCGCCGAGCGGGAACGGCTATCGCGGGAGATTCTTGACGAAATCTTCGGCCTCGGGCCGCTGGAACCTTTACTCAAGGATCCAACCGTCTCCGACATTCTGGTGAACCGTTTTGATCGAGTCTACGTGGAGCGGGCGGGCAAGCTTGAGCCCACCGGATTGAGCTTCAAGGACGATTCGCATCTGATGCAAATCATCGACCGGATTGTCTCCCGGGTAGGCCGTCGCGTGGACGAGTCCTCGCCGATGGTGGACGCACGTCTTCCGGATGGCTCCCGTGTGAACGCCATTATTCCTCCACTCGCGATTGACGGGCCCTGTCTTTCCATCCGGCGTTTCGGTCGCGACCCGGTCACGGCCCGCAACATGATCGAAAACAAAACTCTGACCGAGCCCATGCTGGAGTTGCTTTCCGCTATGGTGAAGGGCCGGCTCAACTTGCTGATCTCCGGTGGAACCGGCGCCGGCAAGACCACCCTGCTCAACGTGCTCTCCGGGTACATCCCGAATTCTGAACGCGTGGTCACCATCGAGGATGCCGCCGAACTGCAAATGAAGCAGGAGCACGTTGTGCGCCTGGAAACCCGCCCGCCCAACATCGAAGGCAAGGGCGCGGTGCGGCAGAGGCAATTAGTAATCAACAGCCTGCGTATGCGCCCCGACCGCATTGTGGTGGGCGAGGTGCGCGGTGAAGAAGCGTTCGACATGCTTCAGGCCATGAATACCGGCCACGAGGGTTCGCTGACCACCGTGCACGCGAACGCACACCGCGACGCCCTGGCGCGATTGGAAAGCATGGTTTCGATGGCCAATCTCAATCTTCCCGAGCGGGCGATGCGTATGCAGATCGCATCTGCCATTCATGCCGTAGTGCAGATCGCGCGTCTCTCGGACGGAACTCGTAAGGTGATTTCTATTTCGGAGGTCACCGGGATGGATGGTGAAATTATTGGTCTGCAAGACATCTTTGTGTTTGACCGGACCGGGATCGACGAAAGTGGCAAGGTAAGAGGTGTTTTCCGCGCCACTGGGACCCGACCCCGATTTGCCGATCGCCTGGCTACCGGTGGATGCCGTCTACGTGCAGGTCTATTCGAGTCCCGGGTGGAGGTTTAGTGGAATCTCGCCAAGCCCTGTAGCGGAAAATCATGCTAGCACTTATCGCCATACTGGTTTTCGTCGTGGTCGCCATGGGCGTCTTCGCTGTCGCTTCCTTACTCGATCAGCGCAGCGCCCAAGCTCGGCTTCTTCGCGAACGTTTGGCAAGCGTGCAGGAGGCGGCTGCCCGCCAGCCCAGCGAAGAACTTGCCTTGCTGCGCGACGAAATGTTGAGCAAGATCCCGGCGATCGACAACCTCCTGCGCCGCTCTTCTCGAATTTCGAACCTGCAGCCCTTCCTCGAACAGGCCAACCTGAAAATACGAGCGGGCAACATTCTGATGCTTTGCGCGATCAGCGCGGTGGGCCTGGCTGGTGTGGGGTTCCTCGCGGCTGGGTCACTGCCGCCAAACCAGGCTTTGTTATTTGCCGCCGTTGGTCTCGTTCTTGGCGGATTCCTTCCCTACTCGTACGCCTCGTATCGCCGCACCAAACGTTTTCAGAAATTCGAGGAATTATTTCCCGAGGCCATCGACACCCTGGCCCGAGCCGTGCGCGCTGGCCACGCTTTTACCACCGCGCTGGAATTGATTGCCAACGAACTCTCCGAGCCTGTGGCATCCGAATTCCGTAAGCTCTTTGAAGAACAAAAGTTCGGCCTCCCCGTGCGGGACGCGTTGATGAACCTGGCGGAGCGCGTGCCCCTGGTGGACGTGAAATTCTTCGTTACCGCAGTAATGCTGCAGCGCGAAACCGGTGGTAATCTGGCTGAAATCCTCGATAACCTTTCTTACGTGATTCGGGAACGATTCAAAATCATGCGCCAGGTGCGGGTTTACACGGCGCAGGGACGTCTCACCATGATGCTTCTCATGGGGCTGCCTCCCGTCATCGTGATCACGATGCTGATGACGAGCCCGGCGTTCATTCGGCCTCTGTTCGCCGACCCCATCGGACACTTTCTGGTTGTAGCCGGCATTGTGCTGCAGACGCTTGGTTATTTTGTGATACGGAAGATCATTCGAATTCAGGTTTGATGAATGGCACTTGCGCTCACTATCGTAGTGTTCCTGACCATCGCTCTGGTCGTGTTTTCCTTTGGGGCAGCAGCCTATGCGCCTTCTTCCCTGCTCGGTTCCCGCTTGCGAGCGCTAGGATGGCAACGCGCCAAAGCCCCGGAGAAAACCGCCCTTAAAGAGCGCCTGGAACAAGCACTCGATCCCTTCAGCAAAGCCATACCGCTCTCCCCCAGCGAAGTCTCGCGCGCGCGCCGTTGGTTGATCCAGGCTGGTTATCGGGAATCGCGTCACATGACGGTTTACGTTGGCAGCCGTCTGGCGTGCGCAATTTTCGGATTCGCGCTGGTGATCCTCGGGAGTGGCTTCGACTCTCCCGTATTGATGGTTAGCGTGGGCGCTTTCGGGTTCTTTCTGCCCAGGTTTGTGCTCAAGCGGCTCATCAAGGGCCGGCAACAGCGTATCAAACTCGGTTTGCCCGACGCCTTGGACCTCACCGTGATCTGCGTCGAAGCTGGCTTGGCCCTCGATCAGGCATTGATGCGCGTGGGCCAGGACCTGCACCACGCGCATCCCGAACTGAGCGACGAATTCCACCTGGTAAACTTGGAAATGCGCGCTGGCAAGCCCAGAGCCGAGGCCCTTCGTAATCTGGTGGAGCGCACTGGAGTTGACGATCTCCGTTCGCTGGTGGGCACATTGATACAAACCGATCGCTTCGGTACCAGTATCGCCCAGGCACTCCGAGTGCACTCCGATTCGCTGCGCACCGAACGCCGGCAACGGGCGGAAGAACAGGCTGCCAAGACAACCATTAAAATGGTAATTCCCCTGGTTTTATTTGTCCTCCCCTCGATCATCTTTGTCACGCTCGGCCCGGCCATCATCGAGTTGATTCGGACGCTGGCGCCGGTGACGGGACACTGATAGAGCCGACGAATCAATTTTGGAGACGACCGACCGAATCCGGCAGTTCTGAATCAGGAGTTTTGATGTCGTTACAGGCCGCCACAGGATATGCGTTCAACCGGACGCGCAACGCCTACCTGGCGACCCATCTGTCCGTGGCTGAAACGCATTGGTCCCGCCTGTGCGGGCTTATGGGTAAAGATGCCGCAAGTTTTCCTGCCGGGGATGGCCTTTGGATTGTTCCATCCCGCGGCGTGCATACCTTCGCCATGAAGTTCCCGATCGATGTCCTTTACCTGGATCCGAATAAATTTGTAGTTCATGTAGAGCGGAGTCTCAAACCGTGGCGAGTGGCGCGAGTGAGCCTGCGCACCGCTTCGGTACTGGAGTTGCCGGGCAACACCCTCAAATCCAGCGGGACGGCTGTTGGCGATGAAATTGAGATCGCATTGGGCGAGACCACGATGAACCGGGCGCGGGAGGTGAGCGAAGCGTGAACGGCGAGCTCAAACTCCTGGTCGAGTGGTCGTCGCCGTGGCAGGAATTCGTTACAGCAATTCGGCCGGCACTGGCGCGTTCTCCCCAGCCCCTTGCGGGAGAAGCCAGAACCGGATTGGTTCCCTACCGCGGGATGGTCGGCTCGTGGATAGTGGAGGGCGCCGTCCTGGCGTTGGGTATCTTGATGTCTCAGAAGCTGGCCAGCCTGCAGCCGACTGTGCTGCCTTCCATGCCCAAGTACGACGTGATTTATTTCTCGGGCGAGGAACTGCCCCGTACCGAAGACACAGGTGGAGCGCAAGCAGGTCGGTCCGGGCGTGCGGGTGGACATGAAGCTCATCACCGTACCCAGACAATACGCGTGGCCCGTGGTGATTCGCTACGCGAACAGGTCGTAGACGCTCCCAAGCTGAAGCTGCCGCACTCAGATTCGGCGGTTGCCAATCTGCTGGCGTTCAATTCGAATCCAGGACCCGCGCCGGCGGAGGGTCTGAAATCCTCACCGCGAACCCCGGCACTCAGTGAAGCCGTGGTTGCTCCCACGCCTGAAGTTCGAAATGACAAGACCCAACGCGCGCCGGTGTTGAATGCTAACGTCATCCCGCCAACGCCTGACGCTCAACGCGAAAAAATGCGGTCCGCACCACCGCTGAATGCTGCCATCGTTCCTCCCAGTCCCAGTGCGCCACAGCGCGATGTTCCATCCGTCCGCGTGCCGGGTTCGCAAGCCGTGACCGTGATTCCGCCGCCGGTGTCCGCTCCCGAACAGGCCACCAATCTGCATCCCAAACTCACCCTTCCCGCGCCATCGGTGGTCGCACCGCCTCCGTCGCAAATTACACGCGACATCAGTCCCCGAGGACCCGGATTTGGCCCCGGCGAGTTGCAAAATCAGATCGTGCCGCCTCCGGCGTCGATGGCAGATGCCTCCGCCGAGCATCACACATTCGGCGGTCTGGGCAACGCCGCCGTGGTCCCGCCTCCGGTTCAGTTGAACGGCGCGGCGACGGGCACTCGCGCCGTGGCTGGTTTGGGGAACGCCAACGTCGTGCCTCCGCCAGTCCAGGTGGGCAGCGGTTCGCTGCAGCATCCGGCGATGACAAGCTTGGGCGGAGAAGGTCTAGGCGGAGGAACTGCCGTCGTGCCACCTCCGCCGTCGGTTTCCGGCGCAGGTTCGCCTTCTGGCCTGGGTCGCGGAAACCGCGGTGCGGGTCTGGGTGGTCCAATGGATGCTGGCTCGGTGACCGCGCCGCCGAGCAATAACGGTGGCAGCGGAAGAGGAACCGGCATTGTGGTTTCCAATCAACCCGGATCCAAAATCGGCGTGCCGGGTAACGGTGGCGCAGGCTCGATTGCCATGTCCCCGTCTGGAGGAGACAAGCCCGGACTAGGTGGATCGGGAGGCGGATCCGGGATCGGGCGTGGCGCTGGTCCCGGCAGCGGATTATCCGGAGAGGGCTCCGGTGCCGCGAAAGCCGACGCCACGAAAGACGGCACGGGCCGCGGATCCGAGACCATGGCTCGCGGAGGAATCTCCCCTTATCCGGGCCCCGGCGGCGCCGGCAGTGGGACCGGGGGTAAGCCGCCAATGCCCGGAGTCTCGGTAAGCGGGGGCAGCAATATTGTCACGCTGCCCAGCTTCGGCGCCGACGGAGGCGGTCCGAATATCGTCGCGCGCTCCTCTGTCGGCAAAGATCAACAGGGGCCGGGCATCACCGTAGTTGGCAGCGCTCGTTCGGGAGGCGCGTTCAATTACTACGGCATGCTCAAGGGCGACAAGGTTTACACAACCTACTTCTATACTACCTTGGGTACTGCCTCTTTCCAGTACGCGGATCCATCGTCCACGACGCATCCCTATGCCGAAGACTTGGTCGATCCGAAACTTATGCGATCCGACTTGCCCGCCAACATGAAACCCTCGCGGCTGGTGATTGCCTGCCTCCTCGATCGCACTGGAACGTTGCGAAATCTGCGAGTCCTCGAGTCCGCCGGCGGCGAAACGACCGCCAAAGTCCTAGTAGCGTTAGCTAACTGGAAATTTAGCCCGGTATTTCGTGGCGATCAACCGATAGAAGTAAGCGCCATCCTGGGCTTCAACATCGACACCCGCTAACCCAATCCTCGGACGCCCTCACGTTGCGTTATTTTCCCATTTCGCGTTCTTGTAGGAGAAAATGCCTCCAGCTGTGCCCACTAATAAGGACGACAAAGCCGTACCATCACGCCGGCGCCGAGCCGTGGCAAAAAACTCCATAACAAGCTACGATAAGCCAAGGTAAGAACATGGCTCTCGATTGGTCACAATGTCGCGCCGTGGAAAGCGTCCCCGGTAAGCGCAGCGGCGCGTGGGTATTCCGGGACACGCGGACGCCGGTTTCCGTCGTTTTTGACAATCTAGAAGTCGGTGCCTCGATCGACGAGATTATGGATTGGTTCCATTTATCGCGTGAGCAAGTTGTTGCGGTCATCGAATTCGCGGCGCGAAGCCTTGACGAGCCTCCTGTTCCGCCGCCCGCCCAAGTGGTCGATGCTGATACTCTTCGATAACGGCACGCCCGCCCCGCTTCGGTATTCCCTCAAGGACCACATCGTTGTTGAAGCAACTGAACGCGGATGGGACCGCCTTACCAATGGCGAGCTGATAGCGGCTGCGGAGGATGCAGGTTTCGAGGTTTTGCTGACAACTGACAAAAACATGCGTTACCAGCAAAACCTGAAAGGCCGGAAAATCGCGTTTGTGGTTATCGGCAATCAACAGTGGCCTACTCTGCGTCGCTACGTTGATATGGTTGTCCTAGCTGTGAATGCGGCCACGCCAGGCAGCTATGCCGAGGTTGATATTCCGTTACAGTAAGGCCTTTTTGCGGCACAGTATCGGAAAGGAACGTTCTCACGTTCACTCGCGATGAAACAGCACCGCCGTTCCGTCTTCATGAATTAGCTTCCATTCCGAAGTCAGCCCGAGAATCGTCCCCAACGACGAATCCTTCTGCACCAGCACCCAGTTCACATTCTTTTCATCCAGCACTTTGCTCCACTCAGGTTGGACAAAAACGACCTTCAAGTAATCCTCAAAGAACTGATCGCCATACAGATCATGACGATCGTCCACCAGGACCTTGGTCTGCGGATAGAGCCGGTAAATCAGATACCCTCCCCACTGGTCGGGACAAAAGATCGGCTCCCGGATATCGCGCTGGGCGATGACGGCGGCGGCCTCAACCGGAAAGCGTTTGTCATCGAAATACGCATTTATGAGCTGAACCGAACCGAGCCTTCCGCCGTGCATGCAAGCCCACAAACCGAGAACGAACGCGAGCACAATCCAAAGGTGACCTTGAAAACGTAGCTCCAGTTTTTCCATGCGAGTGCTGAAGTTGTTCACGCGGGAAAGCAGACCACGCAGCCACGATGCGATCTCCGTGTTCTCGCTCGCCGCCGCAACGGTCTCCGAAAGCATGGGAGCAATCATCAAGGTAAGCAGCATGGAAGAGACCGGAAGATTGCGCGAAGCGTAGAGGCCGCTATACGCAGCCAGCAGAATTACCAGCAAATGGGTGGGCCCGGGTTTTCGCCGCGCACTCGCCAGTGCCGCGATTGTGACCAGCAAAAGCACCGCGAAACACTGCTGCGCCACGCCGTGAAAATCAGGCGACAGAAACTCGGTGACGTGGTTCATCAGAAATCGGTCCGAAAGATACTGGTAAATATGAAGGTGCAGCTTGTAGCCGTAGGGGTTGACGAAACTCGCCAGCAGCGTGAGGACGCTAACCAG
>Ga0209415_10010024_pt1 | contig 16179 bp, 13 predicted proteins | sample PeaSoiSIISIP2007_FD_187696 | JGI IMG/M metagenome (GOLD analysis project Ga0209415, IMG submission 187696) | Peat soil microbial communities from Weissenstadt, Germany - SII-SIP-2007 (SPAdes) (version 2) | ecosystem: Environmental > Terrestrial > Soil > Wetlands > Peat | place: Germany...
GATATCGTCCACTTCCGCGATTCCGGAAGAGCTCGTCCCGACGGTCGTGAAGCTTTCCGTGTTGACTCCTCCTCCCTTGTTCAAGGCAAAAAGGGACAGGGTGCGTCCGGGGGCCAGGCCAAGCTTCCGTGCAAGCCCTGTGCCCACGAGGATCGTGCCTGATTCCCCGGGAGCAAGGTCCCGTCCACCGGCAATCGAGCGGAGGCTCAGATCCTTTCGCGCCTGCTCCGTGGGGTAGGCGGTCACACGGACGAAGCTCGTCTTGCCGGCGTCGGAAAGCGCGGCGGAAAAGGCCATGGTCGGCATGACATCCGCCACTCCAGCAACAGAGCGAAGCTGGGCTTCGATTGCCGTGCCGTTGTCCAGCATGAACGGAATGGGGTTCGTATCTCCGGCGTCGAAGTACGAAGCGGAGCGCGCAACCTGGATATGCCCTGTCCCGGTTCTGATGATCGCATCGCGGAACCCGTTCATGGAGTACGTGATGAACCCGTCCAGCAGGGTCAGCCCCAGCAGGCCCACGGTAATGGCGATCAGCGTGGAAAGCGTCCGTCCACGGTTGCGCAGAGATCGTCACGCCTTCGTGTGATTCGAGAGCCGCGCCTTTCATGGTAGTTTGCGGCTGCTGGGCTGCCGGGCCGTCAGAAAAAAGTGACGCGGCTAGAAAGGGAACTATAATGGCTAGGTTTCGCATCGGGTTATAATAGTCCTTTCTCATCTCGACGCCTTCGATTCCTGGGGGAAGTGCAGGGTTGCCCGCGCTACGCAGCCCGCTCGCGGCAGTGCGGACGAGAGACCGGAGCCACGTTTAGTGTATTTCATTTATAGCCTGTTGATGGGCCTCGCCGCCCTGTTGCTCACACCTTACTGGTTGGTGCAGGGATTGCGCCATGGCAAATATCTTTCCAATCTTGGCCAAAGGCTTGGTCTCTCATTTCCCACGCTTACCAAATTGTCTGAAAAGCATGCGGGCGCCATCTGGATCCATGCTGTTTCCGTTGGCGAAGCGCTTTCTGGCGTAACCCTTGCGCGACGATTCAAGCAGGCCTACCCGGATCGACCCCTTGTCATTTCCACCACGACTTTAACCGGCCAAGCGCTGGCCCGCGAACGCATGCCCTTTGCCGATGCGATTTTTTACTTCCCCTTGGATTGGTCGTTTTGCGTTCGAGCAGCTTTGCGCGCGGTGCGGCCATCGATTGTCGTCGTTCTCGAGACGGAAATTTGGCCCAACTTTCTGCGGCAAGCCCGGCGCCGCGATGTGCCTGTCGTGTTCGTGAGTGGACGCATTTCGGATCGCTCGTTTGCCCGCTATCAACGGTACCTCGGCATTTTTGGTTTTTTTCTTCGGCCGTTTCTCCGCAGCGCGCTTGCGAACGCATCTGCCTTTCTCATGCAGAGCGAGAAGGATGCGGAGCGGATTCGCGCTCTCGGCGCTCCGGCTGATCGCGTGCAAGTTAGCGGCAATCTGAAGTATGACCTGGAACTTCCGCCTGAGACGCCTATCTCTCAATGGCTTGCCGCCGAAGCACGGCGGCATGGGCGTTCGCCCATCATCGTTGCTGGCAGCGTCGTTGCGACGGAAGAACCGCTGGCCTTGATTGCCTTCGGAACACTCCAGGGAGAATTTCGCAACGCGCTCTTGGTTTTGGCCCCACGCAAACCGGAATGCTTTGATTCCGCTGCCGAGTTCATCGACGACTCCCATCGTAAGTTCATTCGCCGGTCGCAAATCCCAGTTCCCGGGCCTTCGCAAAACGGCACCAAGCCCGGTGAATTTTCTATTCCTGAGGATGTGACCGTCATTTTGCTCGACAGTATGGGTGAGCTTGCGTCGCTCTATCGCGTCGCCGACGGCGCTTTCGTCGGAGGATCGCTTGTGGAAAGTGGCGGGCACAACATTCTGGAGCCCGCCGCGTTCGGTAAAGTTCCGGTTTTCGGGCCGTCCATGGAAAATTTCGCGGAGATTGCGCAGCGCTTCACCGCCGCCGGGGCCGCTGTTCAAGTGGAAAGCCCGGAGGACGCTGGTGTCGCCTGGATTGAGTTCATGCGCGACCCTGAGCGGGCGTCGCGCATGGGTGCGGCCGCTCGCAATCTGGTCGAGAGCAGCCGCGGCGCCACCGATCGTGCTATCGCGGAAATCTCCAAGCGCCTCGAAGTCGCCGGCCGAGAGAAGGGATGAAACTCCCGCTGCTGCTGCCAGTATTGCTCTGGCCGCTTTCCGTTGTGTATGGCTGTTACGTCCGAGTTCGTGCTGCATTTTATGCGCGAGGCTGGCTCAAGCAGAAGCGTCTGCGCGGCAAGGTCATTAGCGTTGGCAACTTGACGGTCGGAGGCACCGGCAAAACGCCAATGGTTTTGTGGCTTGCGGAAAAATTTCTCGCGGAAGGGAAGCGCGTCGCCATTCTGAGCCGCGGCTATCGCGGCTCTGGCGGCACGAGCGACGAAATCGAGCTGATGAAGCATCGCCTGCAGGGCCGGGTGGCGTTTGGCGTCGGCAAAGATCGTTTTGCCGAAGGCCGTCGCATCGAGGAAAAGCAGCTCATCGATCTCTTTCTGCTCGACGACGGTTTTCAACATCTCCCGCTTGCCCGCGATCTTGATATTTTGATGTTTGACGGTTCCCGCAAGCTTAAAGACCAGTGGCTGCTCCCCTCTGGCGTCCTGCGCGAACCCATTTCTGCTTGCCGCCGCGCCGACATCCTTGTTGTGACGCGCAAAACGGAACGCCCCGACATAGAAGCAGGTGACGCCCACAAGTATTCCATCTTTTATGCTCAGACACGCTTGTTGGAATTTCGCCGACACGGCAGTCACACCGACATTCAGTATCTGAGCGAGATTGGCCACGGCCCCTTTTTCGCTTTCTGTGGCATCGGTAATCCTCAGGCATTCTTTGATGATTTGGGCCGATGGAATGTTCCCATCGCCGGTGAAAGCATTTTCCGGGATCATCATCGCTACACGCCGACAGACCTTCTGCGTTTGGTGAAGGCCTCTCAGCGGGCTGGCGCCATCGCTTTCGTGACCACCGAGAAAGATGCGGAAAACCTGAAAGGAATAGACGCTCCGGCGATCCCCATTTTCGTGGCCGTGATCGATTTCGTGCTCACCGCGGAGAGCGAATTCCTTGCCACATTGGAACGAAAGCTATCATCGCCGCACGGAGCGCCCGCGTGAAAATTCTCATTCGCTCTACGAATTGGGTCGGCGATGCCATTATGGCGTTGCCCGCGCTTCGTGCCGTTCGAATGCGCTTCCCGGAAGCAGAAATAACGATTCTCGCCAGGCCGTACGTGGCGTTCATCTACAAAAATCAGCGGGTTTGCGACAATATGATGCTTGTGGACTACAAGCGCGACATGGTGAGCGAACTCCGCGAACAAAAATTCGACAAAGCTCTTCTTCTTCAAAACGCGTTCGAAGCCGCTTGGCTTGCCTGGCGTGCAGGAATTCCGGAGCGCGTCGGCTACGCACGCGATGGACGCAGTCTTCTCTTAACGAAGGCCGTGCCGGTCCCCAAGCCCGGTGAGATTCCCGCCCATGAGCAGTACTACTATCTGGAATTACTTCGGCGCGCCAACTGGCTCGATTCCTTGCCGAACGAATCCTTCATCGGCCTCGATGCTCCTGAAGAGAATCGCAGACGCGCAGCGCAGTTTCTTTGTTCGAACGGCGTGAGGCCCGACAGCTTGCGAATCGCCATCGGAGCAGGCGCTTCGTATGGCTCAGCAAAATGCTGGCCGCCGGGCCGCTTTGCAGAACTCGCCAATCGTCTTCAAGCGCATTCGGCGGTCGACATTATTCTTTTCGGCACGCGCGCGGAGGAGCCTGTCTCGTCGGCCATCGCAGCCGGGATGCATCGTCCTCCGATTGATTTCACTGGAAAAACGCCCATCGACGACTTACCAGCGCTCCTATCTCAATGCCACCTATTCATTGGCAACGACTCTGGCGCCATGCACGTTGCCGCGGCTGTTGGCCTTCCCGTCGTCGCTGTCTTCGGGCCGACGGATCCATTCGGCACCGCCCCGGTCACGCCGCGTTGCAGCATCGTTCAGGAAAAGCCTTATTGCAGCCCTTGTTTTCTACGCCGCTGCCCCACGGATCACCGATGCATGACGCGCGTGACTCCCGATGCCGTCGAAGCCGCCGCGCGACACTGGATCTCTTCGATGGAGGTGCGCCCTGTCTGAAACCAGCACTCTCCGCCCCGCCGTTTTTCTAGATCGCGACGGTACCATCGCCGAAGAAGTCGGCTACTTGAATCACGTCAGCCGATTTCGTATTTTGCCGCACGTTGCGGATGGGATTCGCCGCCTCAACGAAGCCCAGATGCCGGTGATCGTGATTACAAATCAGTCCGGCGTGGGCCGTGGCTATTTCCCGGTCGCGCTTGTCCATACCGTCCACGAACTCATGACCCAGCAACTCGAAGCCGCTGGCGCCCGTCTCGACGCCGTATACTACTGCCCGCACACCTCTGCGGACGGCTGCGACTGCCGCAAACCAAAGACGGGTATGCTGGACCGCGCGGCTCGCGAACACGCCATTGACTTGCATCACTCTTTCGTCGTTGGCGATCGTCATGGTGACGTTGAAGTTGCTCGCCGCGCCGGCGCCAGCAGTATCCTGGTACGCACTGGTTACGGTGAAGGCGAATATCTATGGAATGCCTCGAAGTGGCAGTATCAACCTGATTTCGTCGCCGCAGACCTTGCCGATGCGGTGCACTGGATCTTGAGGCCAACGAAATGAAGCGTGTTGCAAAGAATTCTGCCGCAAAGAAGAGCGTCCCTTCGTCGTCCGTCGATCTCCTCGCGCTAGCGGATTACGTCGAGCAATTTTCCTCTAAGCGCGTCGTTCTTTTCGGCGATTTTGTTGCGGACGAATTTCAGTTTGGCGAAATTTCGCGGGTCTCGCGCGAAGCTCCGGTTATCATCCTTCGCCATCGCGAGACCCATCTGGTTCCCGGAGGCGGAGCCAATGCCGCGAATAATTTTGCCGCCCTCGGCACGCATGTGTTTCCTATCAGCGCCGTTGGTGATGATCAGGCCGGAGACGCGCTGATCGCGTATTTCCGGAGCAAACACCTGGACGTCTCCGGGATTCTCCGCGTCAAAGGTTGGACGACCCCTACCAAAACCCGCATCCTTGCCGGGTGGGCGCACACCGTGGGCCAGCAAGTTCTCCGCGTCGACCGCGAGCCGCACTCTCCCTTGCCGGCGGTTGTGCACCGCAAACTTCAGGCCAAGTTGCAGGCTAAGCTTCGCTCGGCGGATGCCCTGGCCGTTTCCGATTATGGATTTGGAGTCGCCGCGCCTGCTCCTCTCCGTCAGGCGCTTTCGGCGCAAAGGAGCGCAAGGCCCGTCACGCTCGATGCGCGCCACAATCTTCACGCTTACGCGAAGACCGGCATCACATCGGCCACACCTAACGAGGCCGAACTGGAAGCTCTCCATCATGTTTCCATCGGGCAGAATCTTTCTGAGCTGACCCGCTGCGGTGCTGCGACACTCGCGGAGATGAAATTGAAAGCCCTGCTTGTTACTCGCGGTCGTCATGGCATGGCGCTCTTCGAACCGGGAAACCACCAGACGCAAATCTCTGTGTATGGCAGCGACCAGGCTGTCGATGTCACCGGCGCCGGCGATACGGTCCTTGCTGCGTACACCCTTGCCCTCGCCTGCGGGGCCTCTCCTCTCGAAGCTGCGCACATTGCCAACATTGCTGGTGGTCTTGTCGTTATGAAGCGTGGCACCGCGACCGTAACTCGCGATGAACTTCTCTCCGCTATTCGACGGCAGGCAGGCGGAGCCGCCTCCTGACCTATGCGCAGCGCTGAATCCAAGATCGTCAATCGTGAATGGCTCCGCGCCAAACTACTCGAGCACAAAAACCGCGCGCAGCGCATCGTTTTTGCTAACGGCTGTTTCGATACGCTTCATGTCGGCCACGTTCGTTATCTCGAAGGCGCGCGCCGCGAAGGCGACGTCCTGGTTGTCGGCGTGAACGCAGACTCCAGCGTTTGTGCGCTAAAAGGCCCTGGCCGTCCCATTCTTGGCGAAAACGCGCGGGCGCTTCTCGTCGCCGCGCTTCGTGCCGTTGATTACGTTGTGCTGTTCAGCCAACCGAGTGTCGAATCCTTGCTCGAAGAGCTGCGCCCGGACGTCCACGCCAAAGGAACCGACTACACGGCAGAAACTGTGCCCGAGCGGGCCACTGCCGCACGTCTCGGCATCAAAGTCGCCATCGTCGGTGATCCTAAAGATCATTCGACGCGCGATCTTCTCGAATCCGTTCGCAAGGCTCCGCATGTTTGAGCCGCGCTTTTTGGTTGTCCGCCTCGGTTCTCTCGGCGATATCGTGCACACCTTCCCGGCTGTTTCCGCATTGCGTGAAACTTTCCCGAATGCGGAAATCGTTTGGCTCACGCACCCGCGCTGGAAACTTCTGGTTGAGAGCAGCGGCTTGGCCTCACAAATCTGGACCACCGAAACTCGGTCCATTCCTTCGCTTCGAAAAACAATCGCTGAACTACGGAGCGCTCACTGGGACGCGTCGATCGACTATCAGGGCCTTTGGAAATCAGCCGCTCTGCCTTTTTTCGGCGGGATCAAGCACAGAATCGGTTTTTCCTCGGAAACGATTCGCGAGTTTGGCGTTCCTCTCCTCTATACCGACAAAGTTCACAGCACCGCGATCCACGTCGCCGATCAAAATGGAGAGTTGTCCTTGCGGGCGGGAGCGCGCATTCCAGTCGCGCCCTTTAGATTGCGGGTCCCCCAAGTGGATGACTGCGGCATCCGCGATTATCTGCAGCAACTCGGACTGGATCGCTACGTCGTTCTAAGTCCCGGCGGTGGTTGGCGTTCCAAATGCTGGCCACCCGAGCGTTTCGGCCAACTCTGCCTGCTGATTCGAAACGCTCTCAACCTCCGCTGTGTCGTCAATTACGGCCCTGGCGAAGACGATCTCGCCCTCGCCGTCCGCGAATGCAGTGGCGACGCCGATCCTGTGCCTTACAACGGGCCGCTCGGCCCATTGATGGCTCTGCTGCGCGGCGCGGCGTGCATTGTGGGTGGCGATACCGGCCCGCTTCATCTTGCAATCGCTCTAGGTACTCCGGCCGTCGCTCTTTTTGGGCCCACCGATCCTGCGCGTAACGGCCCCTACATGACAGTCGACATCGTTTTGCGCGCACCAAACGTTATCACCACGCACCACCGCGACCACCAAACCCACCCCTCCATGCTGCATATTCAGGTGCCCGAAGTTTTCCGCTCCGTTCGCAGCCGCCTCGGAGTCGTTGCTTGAGCTCCGCCAGCGCTTTTTTTGCCCGCTGGCGGGTCCGCCTCAGCTATCCGCTCGCGATTCTTGTTTTGTGGTTTGCGCGCCCGATTCCGCGCAGCTTTCTTTGGGGAGCGCCCCTTGGATTGCTCGGATTACTCATTCGCGCTCGCGCTGCGGGCCATCTGCACAAACAGGAAGTTTTGACCGTGACAGGGCCCTACGCTTACACACGCAATCCGCTCTATTTTGGCAGTGCTATCCTCACGATTGCGGCGAGCGTTGCCGCGCACTCTTGGATCTCCGCTCTTATTCTGTGTACTTACTTTGCGCTGTTTTATTCGATCGTTATGCGACGTGAAGAGACAGAGCTTCGCGCACATCACGGGGCTGCGTTTGAAGAATACGCCCGCACCGTCCCTTTGTTCTTTCCGCGGATCACCCCCGCCAGGTTGCCTTTTGCTGGGGCTGGCGCGTTTTCGTTCGCGCAGTACAAAAAGAATCACGAATATGAGGCGGCCGTGGGGTTCCTGCTACTGCTCGCCTTGCTTTTGTTGATATGGTGGCTTCGACTGCGCTGAAGCGGCTTTTCCCGTTGTATCCGGACAAGCCACAAAGCAGCTGATTTCGAGTCTCTTTCCATCCGTCAAGATGTGCACTGCTCCGTCGCGATCTGTCCGCAGAATTCGCACGCCTGCCGTTTCGAGCCGTTCTAGCAACTCCTGGTTGGGGTGACCGTAGGGATTGTCTTCTCCCGCGCTGATCACTGCGACGCGAGGGCGCACGGCTGCCAGAAATCCCGGCATGGTGGAATTCTTGCTCCCGTGATGACCAACTTTCAGAACATCCGCATGAAGCGCTGTTTCGCTGTTTTCATCCAGGATCGCGCTCTCCGCCTGTTTCTCCGCATCTCCTGGAAGCATAAAAGTACGCTCTCCGTATTTCAGGTGCACTACCAGCGAATCATTGTTCTTTGGCGAAAGTCCAATTTCTTGCGGCGCAATCTCCGGCCAGAGCAATTGCGTTTCGACCCCGTCCCACGCAAATTTGTTTCCACGGACTTCGTGCAAAACTAGAATCTTTTTTCCTCGCGCCAGCCTTTCTAGATTTGCCAAGGCAGCCGACTCGACTTCCCGCCCGATCCATAATGTCCCTACGTGGAAGTTCTCCAGAATCGCCGTCAATCCTCCGATGTGATCCTGATGAGCGTGCGTCAGCGCCAGGACGTCCAATTTCTGAAAACCTCGCGACCACAAGTACGGCGAAACGGCTTCCTCCCCCGGATCTATCCCGTTCCGCGCCTCACGCTGAGAATATCCGCCGAATGCTCCTCCCCCGTCGATGAGCATCGTTTTTCCATGCGGTGATACCACGAACAGCGAATCTCCTTGTCCCACATCCAACACCGTCAATTCAAGCTTTCCCGCCGCCCAGCGCGGCGCGAATGGAAAAATCGCAATAGTGAGAGCGCTGAGCGCCAATACTCCCGCAGCGCAACGTGACGCCCATCCCTTCCAAGAGAACGAGATGCGCGCCGTAACCTCCAAAAATACACCACTCGCCAAAAAGACAATCACCAACCACGTCGGCGGTGCCGGAATGCGGTAGCTCCAATCCGGAAAGTGCGCGAACCACCGCACTACATGCAAAAGAAGCGCCGTCACCCACGAAAGCGGGGCCGCCAGAAGTTTTCCTAAGGAAGGCAAAATCAGCCCGCTCGCAAGCGTCAGAAATCCCAGCGGCACGACAATTCCCGTCACTGGAACCGCCACCAGGTTGACCAGCGGCGCGCTCAGCGTAACGCGATGAAAGTCTCGCGCCATTAAGGGCAGCATCCCGACCTGTAAGGCCAGCGTGATCACTAATAATTCCCACACGCGAAGCGAAACCGCGATCCCGCGCGCCAGCGCATCGCTTGCCGGGTTTCCCAAGCGCGCAGGCAGTCGCGACGAAATCCATCGAGCCACCGTACGCATGTCAATCCGAAATTGCGCCGCGCGAGGTTCGTGCCCGGCATCACGAGTAACGTCGCGCCAACCACGCAGCGCCTTTGCGTACGGCTGAACCGTTTTCTCCAGCCACGGCGCGGCCAGCCCCGCAATACAACCGATCGCCAAAAACGTGAGTTGAAAACTCGAATCGCGCACGGCGAGCGGTTTCGTGGCCAGCAAAATCAGTGCCGCCATTCCCGCGGAGTTCAATAAATCCAGCCTCCGAAAAAACAATCCCCCGATCACCACGATCGCCGTCATCAAAGCTGCGCGGATCACCGGCGGCCTCTGCTCCACCACGGCCACGTAGGCAATTAGAACAGTGAGCGTCATCAACGCCGTCCAGAAAGGCGTGAGCTTTAGCACACGGCCAATCCAAAAGAGAAGCACTGCAATCGCCCCCACGTGCAGCCCTGCCACGACCAGCACGTGGAACACGCCCGTCTTTTGAAAATCAGTGGACTCCGCGCGGTCCACAAAGCTCCGGTCACCCAAGAGCATCGCGCGCAACACGCCTCCAACTTCCGGTTTGCTCTCGAAGAGCGCGTTAATCTCATCGCGCAATCTGCGCCGCGCGCGTGCCAGGAGTGTCGCCGCCGTCATCGGCCCCGACGCAGTTCGCTCCATCAGTTTCGGCGCGCGCAACCTAGCAACCAGATCGATGTTCTGCTGCTCCAAATAAGCGCGGCGATCAAACGCCCCATCATCCCTGAACATCTGCGGGCGTTTTGCTTCAGTCGCGACGACGATTTCGTCTCCTGCATGAACATCCGGCGCGGCTGCGTGCTCCTGACTTTCCGAAAAGCTCAACCGCAATCCACCGCGCACATGTTCGAACGATCCCTGATACTCCACTCCCGTCAATTCAATCTCGTACCCGTAGCCCCACGGCAGTCGCGCTGGCTCGTCGCGCAAACGTCCGTGCCACCGCAACGGCGTTTTCAAATCCAGACGCCCCGCCTCCACCAAAGACAATACGTAGTCCGCAGGCCGCGGCTGTTCAGCGATGCCCGCTCCTAGAATTCCCAGAATTGCCCAACTCAGAACGGAAACACCCGCAGCAGGGAAGAGGCGCCCGAGGCGGGACAACACGATCCCTACGCAAAGGAGGACTCCGACGAAGAAAAATCCAGCCGCAAGAAAAGTATGCGACGCACCATGTTTTGCAAACCACTCCGCCTGGCCGAGCACAGCGCCGCATGCAAATACCACAGCGATGGCAACGGCCGGCAATCTCATGGCACCCTTCGCAACCTCACCAGAGTTTCAATGTGATACGTCTGCGGAAACAAATCGAACAAATGCATCTCCGTGACTTCATATCGCACGCTCGGCGCCGCAATTTCCTTCGGCTTTCGCGTCGAGCCAGTCAGAACCGCCAGGTCCCTCGCTAATGTCGACGGATCGCAGGACAGATAAACGATTTCCGCCGCTCCAAGCTCCGCAAGTTTCGCTGCCGTCTCCGCTCCCAATCCCGCTCGCGGCGGATCGAGCACCACAAACTCCGGCCGTTCCTTCGTCTTCTTCAAAAAATCTTCCGCACGCTCGTTGTGCGTTGTGACCGAGACTTTCGCGGCCTCCGCGTTGGCATAGAGATCGCGCGTCGCCGCGAGGTTTGCGTCCACGCACACAACTCGTTCGAACGCCCGCGCCAGCGGCATCGTAAAAAATCCCACACCGGAATACATATCCAGCGCCAGTTTACCCTTCGCCCCCGCCGTCACCGTCTTCAGCAAATCCCCAATCAAAAACCGGTTCACCTGAAAAAAAGACAAATGGCTCACGCGAAATTTGAACCCGCCCGCCTCGTGAATCAAATACCCCGGCCCCGTCAACTCGAACTTATCCTTCTTCTGATCCAGCAGCAGCAAACTATCGATCTGCGGGATCGCTTCGCGCAGCACGGCAGCAAGTTCCGCCGCCGGCTTTGGAAATCGTTCGAACGCCACGTTCAAAGCAATCTTCTCGTCTGCCGAATCCGCAAACGCCTCAATCTCCAGAATTCCCTCTGGCAGTCGCCCCGACCTCGCCATCTCCTGTAATTTTCCAAATGTCTCAGCCAGTCGCGGCGAAAGCACCGGACACTGGTCAATCGGCACGATGAACGAACTCTCCGGCAAAAAATATCCCAGCGCCCGAGGCATCCCGCTCTTCACTGCCCACTGCGCGCGGTTCCGATACGCGTAAGGGTCCCCCGTGTGCTCCTGAATCTCCCCACTCCACGAAATTCCGCTCAGCCGCGAAAGCGTCTCTCGCAAAATCTCTTTCTTCAGCAGGACTTGCTCGCCAGCCGAAATGTGCTGATAGTGGCACCCGCCACACGTTTGATAATGCGGGCACGGCGCTTTGACGCGTTCCTTCGAAGCGGCCGTCACTTCCAGCAGCTTCCCCCACACTACTTTTTTCTTCTTTGATTTCTCCGCCGCGCGCACTTCTTCTCCCGGCAGCACAAACGGTACAAAAACAGTATTCCCGTCGGCGTGCGCCAATCCGTCTCCGCCGTACACTAGCTTCTCAATCGATAAGCGTAACTCGTCAGACATATTGGTAAGGCCCCATTCTGCGATTTTTCGCAAGGAAAGAAAAGGTAATTGCTTCTGGAAAGCGTGCTTCAGGAAAAGTAGTACAAGCTCAGCCGCGGCAATCGAAATTCCTGCAGCAGCCGCTTCTGCAGATATTGTTTTTCGATCAGCGCAATCTGCTCCGCCTTCATTTTGCGCCGGTATGCCGCAAGCTGGCCGTCCATTTCGCGCCGAATCGTAAGCATCGTTTCTTCGCCGGCGTGACTCACCAGCAACGCGTGCAGCTTGTCGTCCAAAATCGTCAGCCGCCTCTCCAAGTCTTCCAAGTCCAGCGCTCTCGGCGCATCCAGCAGCGTCGCCGTTCCGCCAAGCGACTTCGCAATCTCGCGAAGTCTTTCCCCTAGTGCCGCGCTCGTTGATCCGTTCCCGTCCGCCGCCGCAACAATCTGCGCCGCATTCTTCGTAAAGTACTCTCGAAGCTCCTCCCGCGAAAACGGTTCCTTCGCCGCGCCTTTCCCATTCTTCGGCGTGCTACCCGCCGCAGCCTCCAACTGTTCTTCCGCCGCTTCCAGTACAGCGTCCGTGCAATACGCCAAACTCTTCAGCGGTTTCCCGGTGCCGCGCCGCGATCTTTGATAACTCTCAAACGCGCTATCGATCCCTTTCAACACCGCATCCAGCGGCACGCCCGCCTTCTGCCACGTCTCCATGATCGCCCAATCGAGCGGAGACACCAGCAAATGCGCCCCGCGCTTCTTCCAGAAATAATTTTCAATTTCCGTGAAGTAATTGAAGTAATTCCAACTGTCCATGTGATTTGCCAACACGATGTCGCGCATCAAATCCCATCGCGCTCGAAAAGCAGAAGCATGCCACGCGGCCGCGCGTAAAACTATTTCTGAACTCTCTTCGTCGCCGTTCCCGCTGGCTCCGCGCCATGCGTCCCGCGATTCGCTCCCGCCCCTTTTGCTGTGTCCGCCGGCTGATTCTTCTCCCAAATAATCCGCAATCCCGTCAACGTCAAAAACTCATCTGTCTCCTCAATCAGTTTCGACCCCTTCGCCACCAATCTCGCCTGCCCGCCCGTCGCCACCACCTTCGCATCTCCGCCCAACTCCGCCTTCATCCGCGTCAACATTCCGTCCACCATATCCACCGCGCCGTAATAAAGTCCCGCCTGCATGTGCGTCACGGTGTTCGTCCCAATCACTTTTCCCGGGTCCTTAATCTCTACGCGCGGCAACCGCGCCGCCCGCGCAAACAGCGCCTCCGACGCAATCCCAAGCCCCGGCGCAATCACGCCGCCCAAATATTCTCCGCGCGCCGAAATCGCATCAAACGTAATCGCCGTGCCAAAATCCACCACAATGCACGGCCCGCCATATTTCGCAAACGCCGCCACTCCATTCACAATCCGGTCAGCGCCCACTTCCAGCGGATTATCCACCAGCACCGCCATCCCCGTTTTCACGCCCGCTTCCACGAACAGCGCCTTCTGCCCAAAATAAATCCGCGACATCTCCGCCAGCGTCCGGTTCACCGGCGGCACCACCGAACTGATAATCACGCCGCCAATCGCGTCGCGGTCCAGCCCCGCCAGGGTAAACAAATTCCGGGTCAGCACGCCGTACTCGTCGATCGTCTGCTGCCGCGCCGTCGTCAGCCGCCAATTCGCAATCAACTCCTCGCCGCGGAAAACGCCCAGCACCGTGTTCGTGTTCCCGACATCGATCGTCAGTAGCATCTACCGCGCCTCCGCCACATCCCCCGAAATCACCGTCACCACCCGCCCATCCTCTCGCGTCACCTGCAACAATCCCTCCGGCCCCAATCCCGCCGTCACACCCGCAAAACTCTCCGTCCCGCTCGTCACCCGCACTCTCTTCCCGCGCGCATAACTCGAAACAGCCTCAAATTTCTCGGTTACCACGCTTGGCCCTTCGCGCAAAAATCGATTGTAGTCGCTCTCGAATTCCCGCAGAAATCGCACCAGCAATTCTAATCGCGATACCTGCTTGCCCGTCTCGATCCTCAGCGAACTCGCCGTCGTTCCCAACTCCCCCGGGAATTTCTCCTGATTCACATTCAATCCAATCCCCACAATCACAAACCGCACCTGCGACGGCTCCGCATGCATCTCCGTCAAAATCCCGCCCACTTTCTTCCCGCCAATCATCAGATCATTCGGCCACTTCAGGTCCGCCGCCAGCCCCGTCGTCGCTTCGATTGCCGTCCGCGCCGAAAGCCCCGCCATCATCGTCAAGAGTGGTGCCTGTACCGGCGCCAGCCGCGGCCGCAAAAGCAAAGTCACATAAATTCCTGCCGCTCGATCCGATTGCCACGTCCGCCCCGCGCGCCCCTTGCCCGCGGTCTGCTCCTCCGCCAAAACGACCGCGCCTTCCGGCTCGCCCGCATGCCCCAACTCCAGCGCCACGCGATTCGTCGAATCCACTTTAAAAAAATGATAAATCCGCTTCCCGAAAAGACCGCCCTTCAATCTCTGCCGCAGCATGTCCGGCGTCAAAATATCCGGCACGCGTTCCAAAAAATATCCTTCGCCGGCTTTTCCTTTTACGCGCACCCCAAGCCCGCGCAATTGCCGCGCCCACTGCCACACCATCGATCGCGACACACCAATCTCTCGCGCAATCCGCGCCCCGCTGATCACAATCGTCGCGTTCTCCGCCAGCAGCGTCAGCAGCGCCGCCAGCCTCTTATCCGTTATTCCCGGAAGTGTCTCTTGAGCCATCGATGTAGCACAGACTTCAGTCTGTGCGCCCCTCCATCGCCGCCTAAGCTTACGTGTCTACAAGCTCAGCCACAAGTTGACGGGACTTTGCGGTCTATTCTGTGAGATCTCCACGTGACAACTAAGCGGAAGGAATGCTCTTTTCGAGCTGTGCCACCCTATCCGTCAACTTTCGAAGCTCCATTCGGCGTTCTTCCAAAGTAGCTTCCATCCCCTTGATAATTTTTTCCGGAGCTTTGCTTCGAAACGTGCTATTGCCTAGCTGTGCCTCTTTCGAAGCAATATCCTTTGTGAGTCCTTCAATATCTTTTTTTGATCGCGCCAATTCAACCCGAGGATCGACTATCTCGTCAAACGGTATGCGGACGTCGAACCGTGGTGTCGAGCGTATCGCCCCACCAACGCCGAGCCTCTCGGAAACCATCTGAAGGTCTGACAGAAATGCCAGTCGTTTTATTGTCTCAAGGTTTTGTTCGACAAGTTCTCTAATCGCTGAGTCCCGTAGCAGCAGTTCGGCCGTAATCCTTTTCTTTGTGTCGATCTTTTGCTCCGCACGAATGTTTCGCACTGAGGTGATGAGATACTGAAGCACCTCAAATTCTTCGGACGCAGCAGAGTTTTGCCATTTCTGTTGCGCTTCCGGATACCTATCCAGCGCAATCGACTTCGCCCCGGCCGCCTGCGGCAACTGATGCCACAACTCTTCCGTCAAAAACGGCATAAACGGATGCAACAGCCGCAGCGCCGCGTCAAATCCCGCGAATAAATTCTTCCACGCCACCGCCGCTCGCCCGCGGTCCGCATTCTGCAACTCCGGCTTCACCCACTCGATGTACCAATCGCAAAAATCCCCCCAGAAAAACTGATACACGCCTTGCGCCGCCTCATGAAACCGGTAATTCGCAAGCGCCTCATTTACCTGCGCCGTAATGCTCGCTAGCCGCGAGAACAACCACGCATCAGCTAGCGGCACCGTTCCATGGAACGCATACGGCGCCCCCGCCCGCACTTCCGGCGCCGCCAACTCTACCATTGCCGTTCCACCCTGCTCAAACTTGTCCAGATTCACAAACAAAAATCGTGCCGCATTCCAAATCTTGTTCGCGAAATTCCGCGCGCCCGCCAGCCGGTCATCCGACAAAATAATATCCGTCCCCGGCGCCGCCATCGAAGCAAGACAAAAGCGCATCGCATCCGTTCCATACTGCTGATTCAGGACGACCGGATCGAGCCCCGTCCCCTTCGACTTTGACATTTTCTCGCCGCTGCCCGTCCGCACCAGTGAGTGCAGATACACCGCGCGGAACGGCACTTTCCCCGTGAAATGCATTCCCAACATGGCCATCCGCGCCACCCAGAAAAACAAAATATCGTAGCCGGTAATCATCAGACTCGTCGGATAATATTTTTCAAAATCCGCGGTCTTCTCAGGCCAACCCAGCGTAGAAAACGGCCAAAGCCCCGAGCTGAACCACGTGTCCAGTACGTCCGGATCCTGCGTCAATTTCCCCGATCCGCATTTTGTGCACTTCGCCGGAACCTCTTCCGCCACGATCAGCGCTTCGCAATCCCCGCAATACCACGCCGGAATCCGGTGCCCCCACCAAAGCTGCCGCGAAATCGTCCA
>Ga0209415_10010025_pt1 | contig 16176 bp, 15 predicted proteins | sample PeaSoiSIISIP2007_FD_187696 | JGI IMG/M metagenome (GOLD analysis project Ga0209415, IMG submission 187696) | Peat soil microbial communities from Weissenstadt, Germany - SII-SIP-2007 (SPAdes) (version 2) | ecosystem: Environmental > Terrestrial > Soil > Wetlands > Peat | place: Germany...
GGCGTTACGAGCAATTTGGAGAACCGCGTTTTCGACCACAAGAACCATACACGGCCCGGTTTCACTTCTCGGTATAAAGTGGACCGTCTGGTCTATTTCGAGCGGTTTGGCGAAGTTCACGCGGCGATCGCACGCGAGAAACAGATCAAAGGATTGCTGCGGCTCAAGAAAATGGCATTGATCGTTTCAATGAATCCGGAGTGGAAAGCTTGAGCGCAGGCTGGTACGAACGACACCAGTTCCACCCCGAAAAAGCATAGATCCTTCGTCGGGAGCCTTCGCTGCGCGCAGGCTCCCCTTCCTCAGGATGACACCGAATGCTCACATGCCCCTGTGACCTCCCTCACAGACCCCAGCCCGTGCCTGGGGCTTCAATAGACGGTTGGGCAAATCATGCGCCGGCGGAGGACTCCATCGGCGAGGAGAGCATTCATGAGCACTATGGTATTGGACAAGAAAGCCGACCTGGCGGGTCCAGGCATCGGCGACTACAAGGAATTGGAAAAGATTCTGCCGAAAGACTACCACTCCCTGCTGACTCCAAAGGAGACGCAGCAGGCCATCTTCCACGTGAAACGTTATATCGAGGACAACCTCTGCCGGGAACTCAACCTGATGATGGTCGAAGTGCCGCTCATCGTGGACGTGGAAAGCGGCGTCAACGACATGCTGGACCGCGACGGCTCGCGTACGCCCATTCAGTTCCACATCTCGAACGATCGCAACCTGCACCCGATTGATGCACAGGTCGTGCAGGCGGCTACCAAGTGGAAACGCGTCGGGCTGAAGCAATTTGATTGCAAGCTGGGCGAAGGCATCTGCACCGACATGCGCGCCGTGCGCAAGGATTATTTCCTCGACCACGACCACTCCGCCTATGTGGATCAGTGGGATTGGGAACGCGCAATCACCGCCGAGCAACGCAACCTGGATTTCCTGAAGGCCATCGTCAGCAAGCTCTGGAAGGTGCTGGTGGGGGCGGAGAAGTTTGCCCAATCCATGTTCCCGCAGTTAAAGGATTTTCGCTATCCCGATCTGCCCGAGGAGTTGAAGTTCCTGCATGCGGAAGAGATTCTCGACATGTATCCCGACCTGCCGCGCAAGCAACGCGAGACCGAAGTGCTGCAGAAATATCCGGCGGTCTTCATCATTGGGATCGGCTGGCCGCTGAAGGATGGCTATCCGCACGAGATGCGCGCCGCCGACTACGACGACTGGGTCACCGATACCCACGACCAGACTGGCAAAGACACGCACGGTCTGAATGGCGACATCCTGGTATGGAACCACGTGACCAAGCGCCGCCATGAACTGACCTCGATGGGCATCCGGGTCACGGCGGAGACCCTCAAGAAGCAATTGCAGCTCTCTAACCAGCTTGACTTTATGAAGCTGCCCTATCATCAGGCAATTCTGAACAACCAGATTCCGCTCTCCATCGGCGGCGGGATCGGGCAGTCACGGACCTTGATGATGCTGCTGAGGAAAGCTCATCTGGGCGAAGTCAGCGTAACCGTGTGGCCGAAGATTCTGAAAGAAATGTGCGCTCGGAAGAGTATCTTCGTGTTGGAGTAGTCAGGAGTCGGTAGTCAGGAGTCAGCGGGTGCCCCATCCTTTGCGCGTTCTGTGCGCAAAGGGTGGGATTTCCTGACAGAACGACGGTACAGGCGTGGGCATTCCTTCCATTGGCACCAGATAGGATACTTGACATCCCTTCTGATCCCAGCTAGGATATCGCTTGTCATATCTGCGCGCCGGACACCGTGAGCAGAAAACGGGCAAAGAAAGCCGTCAAGCGGGAAAAGAAAATTGATGAGACGCTGCGTCTCTCCGGCAAAAGACGAGGTGCAGTGCTGAAAGAAGAAGTCTGGTTCGAGGGTGATCGAGTGGTGAAGTACAGCCTGGCTTACATCAATCCTCGGATTTGTGCTGTCGATAATGGCCGTGTTCTTGGCTACGACAACACTCACCAGTATCACCACCGGCATTTTAGGGGCAGCGCGGAGCAGACTGAGTTTCACGGCTACGAGGCGCTGGTAACAAGGTTTGAACGAGAACTACACGAACTCTGGAAGGCGGAAGATGAGCAGAGGAATGAAGGTCCGCATCAGTAACGACGGCGTGAAAGGGTTTTTCGGCCGCGCCCGGGAGCATGCGCGAACGCTGGACCGCGGCGGGGAACTCGCGCCCGAGATGACGATCTCCTTTGAGAACGCCAGTGACATGATGAGGATACTTTCTCCCCAGCGGGTTCGCGTCTTGCGTGTTGCGCGGCAGGGAGCTGCGCCGGTTTCTAGGCTGGCCAGCGGTCTGAAGCGCGATACACGCGCGGTCAGCCGTGACATCGACTTATTGGAACAGCTGGGACTGCTGCGCACGTGGTACCAGGCAAATCCCGGACATGGCAGACGAAGGATCGTGGAACCTTGCGCCGCAAAGTTCCAGTTCGTGGCGACAGTTTAGCGAAAAACAAACGGGGCGGCTTTCGCCGCCCCTGAACTTCTAGCTACTAACTACCAGCTACTAGCTGCTACGTTCCCTCACTCCAGCCCGCCAGATATTCTTCCTGCTCCGGCGTCAGTTTGTCGATTTTGATTCCCATGGATTCCAGCTTCAATTTGGCCACGCGCTTGTCCAGGTCATCCGGCACTTTGTAAACCTTTTTCTCCAGCGATTTGTAGTTTTTCACCATGTACTCGACCGACAATGCCTGGTCGGCAAAGCTCATATCCATGACCGAGGCGGGATGTCCCTCGGCGGCCGCCAGGTTGATCAGGCGGCCTTCGCCCAGCAGGTTGATCTTGCGGCCATCTTTCAGCGAGTACTCTTCCACCGAAGTGCGCGTGGTGCGCTTCGAGGACGACATCTTCTCCAGCGCCGGGATATCGATCTCCACGTTGAAGTGGCCCGAGTTCGAAATAATGGCGCCGTCTTTCATCAACTCGAAGTGCTCCTTGGCGAGCACGCTTTTGTTGCCGGTCACGGTGCAGAAGACGTCCCCCATCTTGGCCGCTTCGTTCATGGACATGACCCGGAAACCATCCATGACCGCTTCCAGAGCCTTGGTCGGATCGATTTCCGTGATGATCACCTCAGCCCCGGCGCCGCGAGCGCGACTGGCCAGCCCGCGTCCGCACCAGCCGTAGCCGGCGACCACAAACTTGGAACCCGCGAGCAGGAAGTTTGTGGCCCGGATAATGCCATCGATCGTGGACTGCCCGGTGCCGTAACGGTTGTCGAACAGGTGCTTGGTGTCGGCGTCGTTGACCGCAATGATGGGGAAACGCAGCACGCCTTCCTTCGCCATCGCCCGCAAGCGGATAATGCCAGTGGTCGTTTCTTCCGTGCCGCCGATCACGCCGGTAAGCGCATCCTGGCGCTTGGTGTGGAGAATCGAGACCAGGTCAGCGCCATCATCCATGGTGATATGCGGCTTGTGGTCGATGGCCGCGAGGATGTGGCTATAGTAGGTATCGTTGTCTTCGCCCTTGATCGCGAACACAGGAACGCCGTGATCGCGCACCAGGCTGGCGGCAACATCGTCCTGAGTGGACAGCGGGTTGGAAGCGCACAGAACCACGTCCGCGCCGCCATCGCGGAGCGCGATGGCCAGGTTCGCGGTCTCCGCCGTCACGTGCAGGCATGCCGAAACGCGGATGCCGCGCAGGGGCTGGTTCTTGATAAATTCCTTGCGGATGATCTGCAGAACCTTCATGGACTGGTTGGCCCAGTCAATACGTTTCTTGCCCAGATCGGCCAGTTCAACGTTCTTGATGTCACAATTTACTTGGGTTGGTGTCGTTGACATACTTCTCCTGTGGCGCTGATGGCTGTGTTGCAAAACCTAAAGTCTTGTCATTCCGAGGAGCGAAAGCGACGAGGAATCTGCAGTCTTCCTTATGATTGTGAACCACTGCAGATCCCTCGCGATGCTCGGGATGACAACAAGAAGTGGCAGGAATCCGCCCGCGATGCAATGCGGCTCCTCGCCGCCCATTGCTACTTCCGCACCGCGTGCGCAACCGGCTCGCGCAGGCCCGCATCGCTGGCCAGCTTGGCCGCCTTTTCCGTTGACTCCCACGTGAAGTCAGGATCGTTGCGGCCGAAATGTCCGTAAGCTGCCGTCTTGCAGTAGATGGGCCGCCGCAGCTTCAGCGATTCAATGATTCCCTTGGGCGTCAGCTTAAAGTGCGCCCGCACAATGTCTGGAATCGTGCCCTTATCGACTTTCTCCGTGCCGAAAGTATCCACCAGCACGCTCACCGGATCGGCAACGCCGATGGCGTACGCGAGTTGCACCTCGCAGCGGTCGGCGAGTCCGGCCGCGACAATATTCTTTGCGATGTGTCGTGCCATGTAGGCTGCCGAGCGATCGACTTTCGTCGGATCTTTTCCGCTGAAGCAACCGCCGCCGTGCCGCCCCATGCCACCGTAAGTGTCCACGATAATCTTGCGCCCAGTCAGGCCGGTATCGCCCATCGGCCCGCCGATCACGAAACGTCCCGTGGGATTGATGTGATACTTGGTGTCTTCGTCGAGCAGGTGAGCCGGGATGGTGGCCTGGATCACATGCTTCAGGATGTCGCCGCGCAGTTCGTCGTTGGTAACAGTCTCGGCATGCTGGGTGGAAATCACGACGGTATCCACGCGAATCGGCTTGCGATGCTCGTCGTACTCGACCGTCACCTGCGATTTGCCGTCAGGTCTGAGATAGGGGAGTTTGCCGTGCTTGCGAACTTCGGAGAGGCGCATGCAGAGTTTGTGAGCCAGGGAAATCGGCATGGGCATCAACTCGTTGGTCTCGTTGCAGGCATAGCCGAACATCATGCCCTGGTCGCCGGCGCCCCCGGTGTCCACGCCCATAGCGATGTCGCCGGATTGCTTGTTGATGCTGGAGATCACGGCGCAGGTATTGGCATCGAAGCCATAAAGCGCGTTGTCGTAGCCGATGGAGGAAATCGTGCCGCGGACCAGCGTCTGGAAATCCACATACGCCTTGGTGGTGATCTCACCGGCAATCACGACCAGCCCGGTCGCGGTCAGGGTCTCGCAGGCGACGCGGCTCATGGGATCATCGGTCAGGCAGGCGTCGAGAATGGCGTCGGAAATCTGGTCGGCAATCTTATCGGGGTGGCCCTCGGTCACCGACTCGGATGTAAACAGATAGCGATTCTTATGCGGCAAGCGCGTTTCTCCTTCCAATCATCTGGGCGTCAGGTCGGGCAGGGAACCAGAACACAACGGCCACGAAATCTACCTTTTGGAGTCTCTAAAAAGCTATCAGAGAAGGGTTTCGAGCGCAATTGTTTTGGGTCCGGCAGCGAGCAGAAACAGCGAGAGGAATCCCACATCTGGCAGGCGGGGAAAGGCGAGGGTCAAACGGGGAAACCCGGAATGTAGAGCGGACATTCTTGTCCGCTGCTGTTGACCGTGGCCAGACTTCGGCAAAACCCAGGTCTTAAATCTGCGGACTGCGCAGAGAACGGCCCAGGGAGTGCGGGCGGGTGGCCCCGCCTTTCACCGGTTTTGATCTTGCTGGTACTCCATAACTGAGGGGTGCCCCATCCTTTCGCGTTCTGTGCGAAAGGGTGGGAAGCGGAAATGCCGTGCCACTCTCCCTTCTGAATTCGGCGCGGCAATGAAATTTGGGTCCGCTGGAGTATCGTTCCAATTTGGGAATTCCTTACTATATCTTGTAGAATAGCTTTCCGCGTAGGCGCCCCTCTGGCGAGCTCCCGTATACCGGGATGACCGAAACCTCGTCCGAGCGTCCGGTCGTCGCCCCACGGGCCTGCAAATGCAGTTAAATGGGATTCTACGCGATAGACGGACCGCCATTTTGCACTCCCAAATCTCAGCCGAACCAAGATTCAGCAAGTTAGCTTGAAGTGAATCATATTGAGACAAATCCACTAGGGCTGCCCACAGCCTCGCGAGAAATTACTGACGCGTAGGCCAGGATCTCAATACGCTGAGGTGACCGTGGACGCAATACCACCTGCATCTCGGCGTCGCCAGGCAATCCGCCCTGGCTCAGGTTGAACCCAAGGTCGTCAACGGAATCCCCGGTTTGCATTGACACCCTTACGGCCCGCCCCTAGACTGGATTGTCGAAGTCCCGCTGCGGCGCGGCAAGCGCGAATCTTCCGACAGGATGCCGAGGACACTGCATGGCCTGGCTGCAAAACAAGTTTGAAAAGAATTTCCTGATCACCACGGTGGACTACGTCTTCAACTGGGCGCGCAAGTCGGCGGTGTGGCCCATGACCTTCGGCTTGGCCTGCTGCGCCATCGAAATGATCGCCTCGTCCACGGCGCGTTTTGATATTGCGCGCTTCGGCTCGGAGGTATTTCGTCCCAGCCCGCGGCAGAGCGATCTGATGATTGTGGCCGGAACGGTTACGTTGAAGATGGCGCCGGTCGTCAAGCGCATCTACGATCAGATGCCGGATCCCAAGTGGGTGATCTCGATGGGCGCGTGCTCCTCGGTCGGCGGCCCGTTCAATACCTATGCCGTGCTCCAAGGCGTGGACAAAATCGTACCTACGGATGTGTACGTAATCGGCTGCCCGCCGCGTCCGGAAAACCTGTTTTACGCGCTGCTCAAACTGCAGGACAAAATTGACCAGATGACCCTGGCGAAGAAGCCCACCGAAGTCCGGCTGGAGCCAAATATGGTGGAGGCGTTCAAGCGGCAAGTCATGATTGCGCAAACGCTGCAGCCAAAATAGCTGTCAGCTTTCAGCTATCAGCCCATCAGCCGTGCAGCCGTCCACGGGGCCCTCGAAAGGTCTGGCTGAAAGCTGAGAGCTGATGGCTGAAAGCCTGAATCCATGTCGGGCTTCGTCAAACTCACCGCCCAATCCGAGCTCCCTCCCGAAGGCGAAGCCAGAGAGTTTCCCTGCGGAGACAAAGTCATCTGCGTCGCCAACGTGAATGGAACCATTTCCGCGATGGATAACGTCTGCCTGCACCGCGGCGGGCCGCTGGGGCAGGGCGTGATCGAAGGAAATAAGCTGGTCTGCCCCTGGCACGGCTGGCAATGGGATCCGAAGACGGGCGAGGCAGCGCATGATGCTAGCGCCAAGGTTGCCGTGTATCCGCTGAAGATGGATAGTGGAGATGTGCTAGTCGAAATCTAGAAGATAGACTGTGAGGGTTTCTGACTAGGCAAGGCGACGACAATAACAGACGAAGAACGAACGACGACTTCCAAAAATCGTTTACCCACAGTTACTTCCCGTTTAACGTCTTTGGGGAGCCGATGCCGGTGCAGAAGTCCCAGCCTTTCTTGCACCCATTGATGCCCCTCGTGATGTCGGTCCAGTCGGCTTTGTATTCCTTGGAGTTTCCGTATTCCTTGTAGGCTTCGGTGAGTTCAGCATTGGTCGAAGCGTTGAATTCACCGGCGGCATTGACGATGCCGGCCAGCGTGGGTGAAGAGACGCTCGTGCCGGACACCTCGCACCAGCCTTCACAACCGTATTCGGAGTAGATCGCCACGGGAGAACCGGCATCGGAAGAGAAGTCCGGCGTACCGCGGTGGGTGCCCACGATTTTCTTGATGATGTTCTGATAGCTGGGACGGGGCTCGACCTGACTGGGCCCCGCATAGCTCCAAGCTTCTTCGTAGAGGAAGTTGCCTTTCGAGTCGCGTTCGATTTGGGTGCCGCCCGCCGAGACCACGTCGGGCGAGACGCTGGGGTAACATAACTGGCCACCCGATTCGCCGGCCGCGGCAAAATAAACCACGCCCTTCCCGCGGAAGTGCTTGTCATAAGCCTTCTCGCCTAAGAACTCACCACTGCACCAACTGTTGGAGGCTTCGCCGCCGCCGGCCGCCTGAAGTAGTTCGGTCGCTTTGTCCTCGGCCGCCAGCAAGTCGCTAAAGGAATTCGAGTTCGCCTCTACCAGGTAGATCTGGGCATTCGGGGCCTGGCCGAAGGCGTATTCGATATCCAATGACTCCTCCAGAGCCCAGCCGGCGTTCGCTGAAGGGTTGCCCACTTTTACCACCGTGAAGTTTGGTGTTCCGTAGCCATATGCGGCCGCAAAGGTCTGGATATCGGTCGCCGCATCGGGGTTATCGTAGGCGTCAACCAGAGCGATGGCCTTCGTTCCGCCGGTGGGAAGAATCTTGCTGGTCGCGGGGCAACCCTTGGTCCGTTTGACCAGATCGTAGATGCACGCCAAAGATAACGGGTTCTCCGCAACCGGGGTGCCGTTGTCGCCGATTTCAATCACCTCGGGCAGGACAAGGGTGATATTGGTGTGAGCGTAGACGCCGAGATCCTCGGGGTGCGCGACGCTGGACTCGGGAACAACAATCCGGCTGCCGGTTTGGGCAGCTGCGACTGTGGATGTAGCCGTCAGCGAAAGTACTACGGCAATCGCTAGCAGCGCGACAGAACGTTGCATCGCGAATCTCATTTTTTGAGCCTCAAGAACCCACCCCAGTGTATGCCTGGCTTCCCGTTCGCAACACTGTGAAACAATTTTCATCTGGGTCTCCGCCACCCGCGTACCGACTCAAAGGATAGGCGAGAGATTCCTCTGCAAATGCGCGGTAGTGGCTTAGTTTGATATGGAAGCGAGCCAAACGCGCGATTCTTGCGTCGCAAAGAACGCGACGCATCCGCGCGGCTCGCCCAGATCCCTCGCTGCGCAAAGAACGCTTACTCGGGATGACTGAGCCACTACCAAATGCGGCTTTTGGTTGATGCTCCCAGACTCTCATGGTAAACTCCGCCGAGCGGATGGCTCGATTGACTGCGGGGCAAGCCAATGAAGAAGTTTCTGTGCATTCCCCTCCTCCTGATGATTTTGTCGATGGTGGTGGTGTCGCCGACCAACGAGTTCGGCGCTACGCCTTCCGCTCACTTTGTTTTTACCAATGACGATGTCACCAGCGAAGGCAACTCCGCGACTTTTTACAGGGTTGCGAACGACGGTAAGTTGACGAAAAAGAAGATCGTGCGCACGACGTGGAATGGAATCGCGGGGGGATACTTCGCGATGAACCGGATTGTCGCCCTGGAGAGTGGAACTTTGAATTGCGTGTATCTTTCCGACGCCGGCACCGGTCAGCTCGTGAGTATTGACGTCTCCAGTCTGAAAACGGCCGCGAGCGCGAAGGGCTCCAAGAATGATGCCGGCACGTCGAACGGCATAGGCCTGGCCGTGAATAGCAACTACTTGTACGCCAGTTTTTCGGACTCTAACACCATCGGCACCTTTCAGGTTCAGGCGGGCTGCAAAATGCATTTCATCGGGGATGTCTCGGTGGGCGGCCTGAATGGGGGCGTGATCGACGGCATGGCCATACATAGTGACATTCTGGTCGCCACTTACGGAGACGGCTCGATCGAATCGTTCAACATTGCCAGCGGTGTTCCTGTTTCCAACGGGGACGAGCAGGATTCCACGGGCTCGAGGAACGATTCGGCGTATCCCGGTGGAGTAGATATCACGTCGGACGGACATTTTGCCATCTTCGGAGACGTTTCCACTTCCACCATCGTCGAAGTCTCCGACATCTCGTCCGGCCAGCTGACCAAGACGATCGTTTATCACCTGGGGAGGGGGATCGGTTCCAGCAACATTCTTCTCAGCCCAGATGAGACCCTTCTATATATCGACAACAATCAAGGCGATACGGTCACGGCGGCGTTTTTCGACAAAGCTACGGGCAAGCTTTCTAAAGGTTGCATCTCGAATAAGCTGAAAGGATACGGCGCCTGGACATATTCCGCGGCACTGGCCCTGCAGAACACGACCGGGGACGGCGGAACTGTGTATGTTGCCGAATTTGGCTCGCCCTCTTCCATCGGTGTAATTGATGTGCAATCCAGCGGCGGGAAGTGCACGCTGAAGGAATCTTCGAGTTCGCCGGTCATTGACCAGAGCAGTTCCGGGCTGTTGTCCATTGGGGCTTACCCGCCGCGACCGTTTTGAAGCAATTCAGATCTCCTACAGGAGATTTAGAGGAGTCGTAATATGTGCATCGCCCGCAAAGTTTTTCTGCTGGCTCTGCTATGTGGATTCAGCCTTGGAATCGCCCTCGCGCAGTGCCCGCAACGTCCTGATCCCGGCACGGTGGTGGAGGATCCCCTCGCGCTGAATAGCAAGAATGGGAGGCTGGACGCTGACTTCACGATGCGGCATTCAGTGGATAGCAGCGGCTATAACCATTACTGCTCTAACTACAAGACTGCAAAGGGAGAGGTGGAATCCCCGACGTTACGCCTGAATCCTGGCGACGTACTGGCTATGAGTGTCAAGGACCGCATCGAGCAGGATGCAACCGACGGAATGGGCATGGATATGTCTCCACTGGGCAAAACCTGTGGCGACGGCGGATTAGCGACTCTAAGTTCCACCAATGTTCACTTCCATGGCTTGAATGTTCCTCCCATCTGCCATCAAGATGATGTGCTCACCACGTTAATCCAACCCAATACGCGTGCCTTTGAGTTCAAGATGCAGATTCCCAAGAATGAGCCACCGGGGTTGTATTGGTACCATCCCCACGTGCATGGGTTTACCGAGTTTCAGGTCAATGGGGGCGCCGCTGGCGCAATCGTTGTCGAAGGGATGGATAAGGTGCGTCCGGAGGTGGCGGGACTCAAGGAACGGGTGTTTGTGATTCGCCAACAATTTCTTGTTCCCTGGGTGCCTGGGCCGTATCAATTAACGATCAATTACCAGGTTGCGGATTACCCTCGCTCTCCCTCCCCGATCATCCAGATGAAACCCGGCGAAAAACAGTTCTGGCGGGTGGCAAATGCTACGCTCCAGGATTTTTTGCTGCTGGACTTTCTTGTGGCAGGGAAACCGCAAGAACTGGAGTTGATCGCTCTCGACGGTTATCCGCTGGCCAAGCCGCGATTCGAAAGCGTCATTTTGTTGCCGCCGGCCAGCCGCGCGGAATTCATTGTCAAGGCGCCCCCCAAAGGGGAGTTCGCAATCTTTCACACCCGACCGTATATAACTGGGCCGACGGGTAATCCCGATCTTGAGCAAACCTTGGCGGATGTGCAGGTCACGGGTGACGATGCGGATGAAATTCAGGCCTCAACAACCTCCGGCAAAACGCTTCCCGGTGCCACGAAGCAACTCAAATTTGCTGACTTGAGCACACAAAAAATCACTGCCAACCGAAAACTGTATTTTTCGGAAGAATTTGGTGGGACCAACGGGCCCATCCAGTTCTACATCACGGTGGATGGCCAAAAACAAGAGGTGTTTGAACCGAATGAGAAACCCGCCATCACAACCAAGGTTGGGGCGGTGGAAGACTGGACGATTGAGAACCGCGCCTTTGAGACGCATGCGTTCCACATCCACCAGATTCATTTCAAGGTTTTGGAAGTGGACGGCAAACCCGTCGAGAATCAGGATCTGCGGGATACGATCGAGATTCCTTTCTGGGAAGGCGCAGGGCATCCCTTTCATAGCGTAAAACTGCGCATGGATTTCCGTGATCCGACGATTGCCGGCACATTCGTGTTTCACTGCCATATTCTGCTGCACGAGGACTTGGGCATGATGCACAAGATCCTGGTCAAGCCAAAATAACCATTGATGCCGGAGAAGAGAGGTCAAGGCAGATGCACAAGAGGATGTTTCTGGTATTAGGCAGCGTGTTTTTGTTTGTAGCTGGATATTCGACGGGAAATCAGACGATGGGTGGATATGCGGCAGGGAACAAGAGCGGCGAGCACGCTCCGCCTACCCACGGAAGCGTCCCGAAGTCCTATGGGCGTCTGGTTGCAGCGATCGCGGACAAAATAGGGACGGGCTTGGTTTTCGAGGACAGCGAGGGCACGATTCGATTTGTCAGCATGACCGGCATGAAAGAGGGAGAACTAGTGCGCTATGACAAAACCCCGACACACGGGGGGATCCCACAGTCCTACGGTCATCTGGTGACCGCGGTCGTGAACACTGAAGGGACCGGTTTGGTTTTTGAGGACAGCCAAGGCTTGGTGCGCCTCGTTAGCATCGGTGGCCAACCAGAAGGTGAGTTGACGCGCAATTAAGATTGATTTCGGCAGGCACGCTTCGCGACGCAATTGAGCTCCATTTTGGACAGCGACTCTATTCGAGTTCCGGACGATGTTTGTGCTCCAGGTAGTGCCATTTGCTGACCCGGTCAGCCTCCTCAAGTTGCCGTACTGTGCAAGTTTTTTCACAAGCCCCTGTCATCTTTTTGTAAAACCTTCGCTAACGTATTGACCCGCCTATCCCCATGTGGTAGCTTGCGTGCAAACACCGAAGTTAGATGTGGGTAAAGGGCTTTCCCTCGCACTGTAATTTGATATCCATGGCTGTCATCACCGGAAATTGCTGAAGGAGTTCGTTATGCGCGCTTTTTTCAAGTCCCTTCTTGTGCTTCCAGTCTGCGGATTCGCTCTAGCCGGTGCGATGGCCCAGCTACCGAAGTGTCCTCTACGCCCCTCACAGGGCGACGAGATCCGGAATCCCCTGGATCTCCAAAGCCAGAACGGCGAACTTGACGTCGACCTTACCCTGCGTAACGCACTTGACTCGCAAACTTTTATGCACGTCTGTTACGACTACCAAAATGGCGATCATCGCGTTGAATCACCAACCCTGCGGATCAACCCGGGAGATTATCTGGTCATGCATCTGACGGACGATCTGGATCCGAAGTCGATCAACGGGTTGATCGAAATGGGTGGGGAAGGCGAAATGGAGATGTCCGGCATGTCGGACCCAGCCTCAGACGATCCTTGCCATGGCAAGCACATGACGGCGGCTTCCACGAACGTTCACTTTCATGGGATGAATATTCCGCCGGTATGCCACCAGGATGAGGTCGTTGACACTCTCATTCGGCCCTACGATCCAGCTTTCGAATACCGCTTCCAGGTTCCCAAGAACGATGCGCCCGGCTTGTATTGGTACCATCCCCATCCGCACGGATTCGCCTCGACCCAAGTGAATGGCGGAGCCACTGGAGCACTGATCATTGGAGGAATCGAGAAATTCAAGCCGCAAGTGTTGGGACTGCCGGAACGCGTGTTCCTGGTGCGTCAGCAGTTTCTTAATGGCAATGCCTGGGTGCCGGGGCCGAATCAACTGACCCTGAATTACCAACAGGCTCTCAATTTTCCCCCTTTCGGCGTCATTAAAGTGAAGCCCGGTCAGAAGGAATTTTGGCGCGTGGCCAACACTACGATTCAGGCTTTTCTCACGCTGCAGGTTCTGTTCGGGAAAACTCCGCAGAAGATGGAACTCATCGCTCTCGATGGTATTCCCGTCAAGACGCGCCGAGAGGTGACCACCATTTTGATCCCGCCGGCCGGCCGGGCGGAATTCATCGTGCGCGGTCCGCGAAAGAAGGTCACTGCCACCTTCCAGACCGCAGGCTACAACACCGGTATAACGGGTAACCCGAACCCGCAGACAACGTTTGCCAGCATCGTTGCCAGCGATGATGCCGATGAACCTCCACCGATCGTGCCTGCAGTTGTGCCCGAGGTGACGCCGCGCTTCGCCGGATTGGCTGCCGCTAAGCCCACCAAACAACGCAAGCTGTATTTTTCCGAGAGATTTGGCGGAATCAATAGTCCGATTCAGTTTTACGTCACCGTGGATGGGCAAAAGCCCAAGGTGTTCAATTCCAATGATCCGACCGCGATTGTGACTCATGTAGGCGCGGTGGAAGACTGGACCATTGAAAACCGCGCCCTCGAAACCCACGACTTCCATATTCACCAGATTCACTTTCTGGTGTTGGAAGAGAATGGCAAGAAAGTACCCTATCCGGAACTGCAAGACTCGATTGCGATTCCGTTCTGGAAGGGCTCGGGCCCGTACCCAAGTGTGAAGCTGCGCATGGATTTTCGCCAGCCCAGTATCGCTGGCACTTTCGTTTATCACTGCCACATTCTGGATCATGAGGACGCCGGCATGATGGCCAAGATCCGAGTCGATCCTTAAAGTGCATTGCGCCATGCGAGTTGTGCCGGGAACGCTGCAGTCCGCAGTCGGAATAGAGGAAATATTGTGAAACGGATGTTTGTTGTAACCACGCTCATCACTGCCCTGGCTGCTCTGGCAGCGGCACAGGACGAGACATCACCCTCCAATTCCGCGGGTGGGAATATTCAGGTTCTCAGTGCGGCGTCGGCTGTGTCGCCGGGCTGGCAGATGGTGCATACAGGGACGGCTCCGAACTATTGCAGCCCCTGTCTGTTCTACGAAGGTGACTTTAATCCGAACAACCCGAACGCCAACGCTCTGCTTTCCGGAAAAACCTCGTCGGGGAACGGGAAAGTTTATGCTGAGTTCAATGTCCCTAAGGGCAAAACCTGGACCGTCACCGGCGCCTTCGTCAACGACCTTTCCACCGCCAAGCGGCTGAACCCGGTTGCGACTCCGTGGTCCATCTCCAGCGGCGTGAACGTGGGCAATGGTGGGACGACCGTCTGCTCCGGTGCCGACAACGCCACCTTTACCCCGACCGGACGCACCGGCTTCGGTTATAAGGAGTACACAGTCCAGATCAAGAAACTCAAGCAACCGTGCCAGCTGAAGGCGGGTCAGTACTGGCTGATGATCCAACCCCAAGACAACCATTCCAACAGCTTCTTCTACGAAACCGACGTTGAAGATACTCCCCCGAGGCATCACTTCGGACCGCAGGCCACGCTGGATGACTCCTTCTGGACTTCCAAGGCCAACGCGGCTTACTACCAGCCAACTTGGGGAACAAACGGAGCCTGCGGAAGCCGGGGTTGCGATCAGTTCTCGGACGGTCTGACAGGAACGCAGAAGTGAAAGATCAAAGATCATAGTCGCCGACTGGACGAATCCGTCCGGTCCGCGTGAGGCGGAAATGAAGAGTCTTTCTAAATTATTGTGGATGGGAATCAGGGTCACAGCCGGGGTTGCATTTCTCGCGGCGGGCGCCTTTACGGCAGACAAGCCCGCCCCGCACTACGTTTTTACCAATGACGATCTAGCCGGAAAACGGCTTAACAGCTCCACCATTTACACCATAGGAGCTGCCGGCACGTTGACGGAGAAAACAGCCATTCATCCAGGCAGTGGTGGAATAGCGGCTGGGCTTTTCGGACTGGATAAAGTAGGCGCGCTCCAGAACGGCAAGCAGGAGTGCTTTTATGTTACGGATTCCCTTGAAGGCCAGGTCGCGGGAGTCGTCGCTCCGACGCTAACAGTGGCCGGGGTCTACCCGGGCTCCAACGCCGATGGAGGTCAATACAACGGTGTCGGCTTGGCTATGAATAGCAAGTACCTATACGCAAGTTTCACCGCCTCGAACACCATTGGAACTTTCAAGGTGATTCCAGGTTGCAAACTGAAGTTCGTCGGAGATGTCGATGCCAGCGGTATCAACGGTGGAACCCTGGATGGCATGGCAGTCCACGGCAATTTGCTGGTCGTCACTTACGGCGACGGGTCCATCGAATCGTTCAACGTCTCTAAGGGGAAACCGATCCCGAACGGCGATAAGCAGAACTCTACCGGTTTCCGAAGCAATAACTATCCCTCAGGCGTGGACATCACTGCGGACGGCCATTATGCGATCTTCGGGGATCTGTCAACATCCACGGTCGTGGAGGTCTCCGATATCTCCTCCGGCAAGCTGACCAGGACGGTGGTTTACGACCACTTGGGCTCAAACCTGAATTCCGTCAGCGTGCGACTGAGCCCGGATGAGAGCTTGTTGTATATCGGCAATACCCAAGGTGGCGAGATCACAGCTGCCTTCTTTGACAAGACTGCCGGCACGCTCTCGAAAGGCTGTTCCTCGGCCGTACTGCAGGGATTCGGCTCTACCTGGGCATACATCGGGACAATTGTCACCGAAAATAATACGGGCACAGGGGGCGCGGTGTACGCTGCCGAATATGGCGCTCCCTCGTCGATCGGGATTGTTGAGGTGAAGTCGAGTGGAGGGAAGTGCACGCTGACCGAATCCTCGAAGTCACCAGCAATGGATGCGACCAGCTCCGGGCTGCTGTCCATCGGCGTTTACCCGCCGCGGCCATTCTGAAAAATAAGAACGGCTTTGCCGAAGAATAAGATTCCCGCGGTAGCCATCCAAAATTGGCGGGGACGACGGGACTCGAACCCGCGGCCTCTGCCGTGACAGGGCAGCGTTCTAACCAACTGAACTACGTC
>Ga0209415_10010026_pt1 | contig 16176 bp, 11 predicted proteins | sample PeaSoiSIISIP2007_FD_187696 | JGI IMG/M metagenome (GOLD analysis project Ga0209415, IMG submission 187696) | Peat soil microbial communities from Weissenstadt, Germany - SII-SIP-2007 (SPAdes) (version 2) | ecosystem: Environmental > Terrestrial > Soil > Wetlands > Peat | place: Germany...
GCCCCCGGCGCCCCCCGCGCCCCCCGCGCCCCCCGCGCCCCCCGCGCCCCCGGCGCCCCCGGCGCCCGCTGGCCCTCTTGCTGCATCGGTGCCGTCCAGCTGTCGCGGAGCGCAAGGGCTACCGTGACGCGATGACGCGCGTGGGAGTCTTCGGCGCCGCAGGGCGCATGGGAGCGACTGTTTGCGCGGCCGTACTTGACGCCGCGGATCTCGAACTTGTGGCCGCCGTCGACCCCGCTGCCACAGGACGGCGACTCGACGAAGTCGTCGCCGGAGGAGCCACCACCGGGATCGAGATCGCCGCCTCGCCTGAGGCCATCAGCGAAGCCGGGGCGGACGTAGCCGTGGACTTCACTGTGGCGGCAGCGGCCCGTTCGAATCTCCGATGGTGTGCCGAGCACGGCGTTCATGCCGTTTGCGGCACGACCGGCCTCGAAGACAGGGATTTCGAGCACATACGTGCCTGGTTCTCCGGTGGCGTGCACGCGGTCGTCACTGCGAACTTCTCGATCGGCGCGGCCCTGATGATGAAATGCGCCGAGCTGTGCGCCCCGTTGGTGGGAGGAGCAGAGGTGATCGAGCTCCATCACGACCGCAAGCGTGACGCACCTTCGGGAACGTCTCTAGAGACCATCCGCCGGATGCAGGCCGCGCGTGACGCGGCTGATGCAGGGGAGTGGGCTGCCGATCCGACCGAAGTAGAGCTCCTACAGGGAGCGCGAGGCGGACGAGCCGAGGGCGGAGTGCACGTGCACTCCGTTCGGCTACCCGGTCTCGTGGCTCACCAGGAGGTGATCTTCGGTCTGCAAGGCGAGACACTGTCGATCAGGCACGACTCCTTGGACCGGGTGAGCTTCATGCCCGGCGTGCTTCTGGCGGTCCGCCGGGTCGCGGAGCTCCCGGGGTTGACCGTGGGGATCGCGGAACTGCTCGACCTCTAAGAGGCGCATCCTCGGCCCGGCGAAGTCCCCTCGGTGTCTCATTCTTCGCGCGAACTTGCCTCGCCAAAACATAGCGAGCGCTCGCTATGTTTTGGCGAAGCAAGTTCAAGTGAATTTTGAAACGACGCTGCGGGCAAGAGGCCCGCCACCGCGGGCAACAGGCCCGAATCACGACCGCTGCCGGGAACCCCGGCGTACGCTGCGACGGTGGACCGTGACGTCCGGACCCGCATACTCGACGGCACTTACGCGTGTGTCGCCCGGAAGGGGATCTCGCACACCTCCCTCGAGGACGCGGCGCGCCAGGCGGGAGTCTCGAGGGCAACTCTTTATCGCTACTTCCCAGGAGGCCGAGACGAGCTGATCGGCGCAGTGATCGTCTTCGAGACTCTGCGCTTCTTCATGCGGTTGGCCGAAGCTGTTCAAGACGCACCCGACCTCGAGCAGCTCCTGGTCGACGGCATCGTCTTCGCGCATCGCGCGATCGAGGAGCACGAAGTGCTCCACAAGGTGCTCGAAACAGAGCCCGAGCTCGTCGTACCCCGCCTCACCCTGGAGAGCCGCAACCTCATCGAGCTGATCCGGGGCTTTCTCGAGCCACGGATCGCGGCCACGCGCCTACCCGACGGTCTGAGGATCGAAGAAGCTGCCGACTACGTCGCTCGGATGGTGCTGTCGTTCATCGTCTCACCGGGCAGCTGGGACCTCTCGGATTCCACGCAGGTCCGGGCACTCGTCGACAGCGAGCTTCTCGCCGGCCTCAGGCCCGCCTGACAGAGAGGAGAGAGAATCTCACTCTAAGTGAGAAATACAACCGCAAAGAGTGCTAGAACGCCTTGACGCTGAAACGAAACCAAGCGTACTGTCTCACAATGGGCATCGGCCTCGTCGAGCGTCCGGGCGAGGCCGGCGAGGCCTCCGTCGTCGAGACCGGTGCCCGGGCACGGGCCATCGAGGCAACGCTTCGCTGCGTCGCGCGGTACGGGGCATCCAAGACGACCGTCGACGACGTCGCTCGAGAGGCCAAGTGCAGCCGAGCAACGCTTTACCGCGCATTTCCAGGAGGCAAGGACGAGTTGATGGTTGCCGTCGTGCGGAGCGAGGTGAGCAGGTTCTTCAAAGTGCTCGCACGCCGGATGCAAGAAGCAGGCAACCTGGAGGAGCTTCTCGTCGCCGCGATCTCAACGGCAGTGGCGGAGGTCGAGGGCCATGAGGCGCTCAGTTTCCTGATGCTGCACGAGCCGGAGCTTGTCTGGCCGCACGTCGCCTTCTCCGAGCTGGACCGAGTGCTCGCCTTAGCCGCAGCCTTCGTCGAGCCGTACCTCATCGATCGCCTCGAGCCCGAGCATGCGAGGCGCATTGGCGAATGGGTCGCCCGCATCGTGATCTCGAACGTCGTATGCCCCCCGGCCAGCGGATCAATGGACGCCCGGAGCGCGCAGCGGCTCGTGCGGAACTTCCTACTTCCCGGGATCGGCGAGCTCGAGTCGAGACAAGCCGCCAGGACGGCCTAACCACGAGTCGCTGGCGCCGCCAGCGCGAAGGGACCACAGCATGGCATCAAACCTGGAGGACGTGATCGGGCGAAGCGAGATGGATGACGTCGAGGCGATCCTCTCGGTGTCGAACACGGACGTCGACGAGGCGCTCCACGCAGTCCGATCGAACTACGACACCATATTCACCTGGGACTACGACAAGGGCTCCAAGCCCAAGCTCGGCCGGCTGTACGAGAAGGCCAAGCACTCGATGTGGAACGCCGAAACCGACCTGGACTGGACGATCGACGTCGACCAGCACAAGCTCATCGCCGAGCAGCAACTGATGCTCGGCCCGCCGCTGCACACCTACGTCGACCTGTCCGGCACCCCCCTCGCGAAGTGGGGGGAGAAGGAGTGGATCCAACTTGGCGTCGAAGGCCAGAACTGGACCCTTTCCCAATTCATGCACGGCGAACAGGGTGCGCTCGTCTGCACGGCCAAGGTCGTCGAGTCCGTTCCGTGGATCGACGCCAAGTACTACGGCGCGACCCAGGTCATGGACGAGGCTCGCCACGTCGAGGTCTTCGCCAAGTACCTCGACACGAAGCTGTCGGGTCACTACCCGATCAACGCGCACCTTCGGCTGCTCCTCGACGACATCATCGCTGACAGCCGCTGGGACATGACCTTCCTCGGCATGCAGATCATGGTCGAGGGGCTTGCTCTCGCGGCGTTCGGTTTCATGAGCGCAATGACCACCGAGCCGCTGCTCAAGAAGATGCTGCGCTACATCATGTCGGACGAGGCCCGCCACGTGGCCTTCGGCGTCTTGGCACTCCAGGACTTCTACACGGAGCTGTCCGGGCCCGAGATCCGTGAGCGCCAGGAGTTCGCGTTCGAGGCGGCGGTTCGCATGCGAGACCGGTTCCTCCAGCAGGAGGTCTGGGACCGTATGGGAGTCGCCCCGAAGGACGTCATCCCACTCGTGCTCGCGGCGCCCGACCGGGCGGCGTTCCAGGTGATGCTGTTCTCCAAGATCGTCCCGAACCTCAAGAAGCTCGGGCTGCTCGACGCCGGTGACGGCTGGCTCCGAACGAAGTTCACCGAGCTCGGAGCGATCCAGTTCGAGAATTGGGCCGACACCGAGGAGGAGGTGGAGATGTTCCAACTGGCCCAGGGCGAGGTCGCGTCGACCTGAGGTACGAACCGAGCACGTCTCACCGGGCTCCTGCCCCGCCTCGAAACTGACCGGGTCTCGAACCCGCAGGCTGCTAACTTTCGGTCCGTGATAAGGCCGCGGAAATCGTGACAGCGGCTCGACGAGCCGGGCGGTTCGGCGCAGTGGTGACCGCGATGGCGACCCCGTTCGATGCCGAGGGGCAAGTCGACCTCGACGGCGCCGTGGCGCTCGCCCGCTACCTCACCGACAACGGGAGCGACGGGCTCGTTGTCACCGGAACCACTGGCGAAGGGCCGACTCTGACCGATTCGGAGCGCATCGAGCTCTGGGCCGCCGTGGCACGCGCGGTCACCGTGCCGATGATCGCAGGCTCGGGGACGAACGACACGGCTCACTCGGTCGAGCTCACCCGGGCGGCCTCCCAAGTCGGAGCAGCCGGGATCCTGGCCGTCACTCCCTATTACAACCGCCCTTCCCAGAGTGGCATCGCCGCGCACTTCGCGGCCGTCGCCGCCGAGACGACGCTCCCGGTCCTGGTCTACGACATTCCGGTCCGTACGGGACGCAAGGTGAACCTGGAGACGATGCTGCAGCTGGTTCGAGATGTTCCGAACATCGTCGGCGTGAAGGATGCGTCCGGTGACCCGGCCGGCGCCGCACGGCTCGTGGCCGCGGCCGGACCAGAGTTCGACTGCTACAGCGGCGATGACGCGCTGACCCTTCCGCTCCTCGCCGTGGGAGCGGTCGGTGTCGTGAGCGTTGCGTCGCACTGGGTCGGCCGGGAGCTGGGTGAGATGATCGCCCGCTTCGTCGAGGGCGACGTCGAAGGCGCCCGCGAGCTGAACGCGGCCCTGCTCGAAGCGATCGCGTTCCAGTCCAGCGACGACGCGCCGAACCCGCTGCCCACCAAGGCCGTACTCCGCGCGCTCGGCCTGCCGGGGGGCGAGTGCCGTCTCCCGATGGGACCCGCCCCGGACTGGTTGGAGCCCAAGGCGCGTTCGATGCTCGCCAAGCTCGAGGCATGGCGCTCGAACCGCTTAGCCCGGAGCGCGGTGGCTGGGCCGCATGCCTGAAGCGGTCCGGATCTCCTTCCTCGGCGGGCTCGGGGAGATCGGCCGCAACTGCGCGGTCGTCGAGCAGGCAGGCCGCCTCGTCGTCCTCGACTGCGGAGTGATGTTCCCGAACCCGGAGATGCCCGGGGTCGACTTGGTCTTGCCGGACTTCTCGTTTCTCCGTGAGCGCGCGGGGGACGTCGACGGGATCGTGCTGACCCACGGGCACGAGGATCATGTCGGGGCGCTCGCCTACCTCATGCGCGACGTCGACGCCCCGATCTACGGGTCGGCCCTGACCCTGGGGTTCGCGCGCAACCGGCTCGACGAGGCGGGCCTCGGTCAGAAGGCGACACTCGTGCAGGTGCGCGACGGCGAGCGGCGCACGATCGGCCCTTTCGACGTGGAGTTCATCCCCGTGACGCACTCGGTGCCGAGCGGTTTCGCCCTCGCCTTCCACACGGCGCAGGGGGTCGTGCTCCACAGCGGTGACTTCAAGCTGGACCTGACCCCGGTGGACGGGCGACGGACGGACCTCGCCCGGATCGGGCAGATCGCCGCTACCGAAGGCGTCCGCCTTCTGCTCGCGGACTCGACGAACGCGGAGCTTCCCGGATACACCGGCAGCGAGAGCGCGGTCGGCGAGTCGCTGCGCAGGATCTTCCTCGCGCAGCGGGGTCGACGCATCGTGGTTGCCTGCTTCGCGAGCCATGTGCATCGCATCCAGCAGCTCGCCGACGCGGCGATCGCCAGCGGCCGCAAGGTAGCGCTGCTCGGCCGCTCGATGGTGAAGAACGTCGGCATCGCGCTCGAGCTCGGCATGTTGACGATCCCGGACCGTGCCTTTGCCGACATCGAGACCATCGGTGACCACAGCCCCGGCGAGATCTGCATCATCTCGACCGGCTCGCAGGGCGAGCCGATGTCGGCGCTGGCGCAGATGGCCTCGGGCGACAGCAGGTGGCTGCACGTCGAGGAAGGCGATGTCGTCGTGCTGAGCTCGCACGCGATTCCCGGCAACGAGTGGGCCGTCGCCAAGGTGATGGACGGTTTGGCACGCCGGGGAGCGGAAGTCATTCACGCCGGCGTCGCTCACGTGCACGAGAGCGGGCACGCCCGCCAGGGCGAGCTGGCGACCTTGCTCTCCATCGCTCGGCCACGCAGTTTCGTGCCTGTGCACGGCGAGTACCGCATGCTGGTACGGCACTCCCGCCTGGCGATCGAGATGGGCGTCGTCCCCGACGAGGTCCTCATCTGCGAGGACGGCGACGTCGTCCAGCTCGGCGACGAGGGGATCGACTTCGCCGGCGAGGTGTCGGCCGCGCACGTCTTCGTCGACGGCATCGTGGGCGACGTCGGCCTCGGCGTGCTGCGCGACCGGCGGGTGCTCGCAGAAGAGGGTGTCGTCGTCGCCGTGATCACCGTCGACGGTCGGACCGGAGAGCTCGTCGGCGCCCCGGAGATCGTCAGCCGCGGCTTTCTCGACGAACCCGGCGCCGAGCCGGTCGTGGAGGAGCTGCGTTCCGCCTTGGTCAAGGCGATCGAGGTCGCTGTCGGCGAGGGCAGCCAGGACCCCGACGCCCTCCGCCGGGTGATCCGCCGGACGGTCGGACGGATCGTGAGCGACCGCACTCGGCGCAGGCCGATGATCGTGCCGCTCGTCCTCGAGGCCTGAGCACCCACTTCCAGCGATCCCCGAGGCGTCTGGGGTCGCAGTCGCTTGGAGTGCCTGGTGTTAGCGTTGTGTCTACTGTGGCTGTGTCCCGACGCGTCATCTCGAGCCAGACCGGGCCTTCGCGCGCAACTCCGACCAAAGGGAGGCCCGCCGGCTCGAGCCGGAGCGCCGCCGCGCCGAAAGCCCCGGCGAGACGGCGGCCGGCCCCGGCCAGGGCCCCGGCCAGGGCCACGCGCAGACGGACCGGCCGGGCGGCGCCCGCGCGGCGGAAGACGACAGCGCTCGGCCGAGGAGCCGGACGGCTCGTCGATCTCGTTGCGGCGCCTTCGGAGGACACGTGGGGCTGGGTCCTCCTCCTCGGCGGCGTTCTCACGGCGCTGGCGATACATTTCGACCTGCTCGGACCCGCCGGGCGCTTGCTCCGCGGGGCAAGTGCGCGGACGCTCGGCTGGGGCTCCGACGTAGGCCCCGCTGCGCTGGCGGTCGGCGGCGTCATCCTCCTCGCGGGACGGGCGCGACGCGGCCTCGGAGGTGTTCTCGCCGCCTTCGTGCTCCTGCTGGTCGCCTCCGCCGGACTCGCGGACTTGGCGGCCGGGTCACCTTGGACCTCCGCCGGATGGACTCGGCTGGGAGGTGCGGGCGGCATCGTCGGCGCTGGTGTCGGCAGCGGGCTCTCGAAGCTCATCGGTGCCGCAGGAGCCTCCGTCGTGTTCGGCGCGATCGCTCTCGCTGCGATCTGCGGCTTGCTCGGCATGCCCCTGCTTGCTGTCATCCAGGTGGCCGGCCGGGGGCTCAGGGCTGGGTTTCGCTGGACCGGCGGTCTGTTTGCAGCCTGGATAGCAGCGATGCGCATTCAACCGCTCGAGCACCGTTCGCCAGCTGCAATGCCGATGGCACCGGACGCCGACGGCTTCGGCGTCTGGCCGGGCACCGGGAACGGGGTCGCTCCCGGAACAGGTCACGTGTCCGTCCTTCGCGGCGGGCAGGCAGGACCAAGAGGCGGGGACGGAGAGAATCCAGAGGTTGGCACCGCCGACATTCGCGTGGGACCGGCAGATCCAGCGGTCGCGGGCGCCGAACCGTCCGCTGTGGACGTGCTCGGCGCCGCGGCAGCTGCGGGCAGGACCGAGCAGCTCAGCTTGCCGGTCACGCCGACGTCCGGGACGTGGAAGCTGCCGCCGCTCAGGCTCCTCAAGCGGAGCAAGGAGCAGGATCTCGATCGAAAGGTGATCGAAGAGCGAGGTCGTGCTCTTGAGCGGGCCCTCGCTGCTCACGGCGTCGAGACGCATCTGGTCGGGTACACGGTGGGCCCCACGGTGACCCGTTTCGAGCTGGAGCTCGGGCTAGGCGTGAAGGTGATGCGCGTGACCAGTCTCGCGAAGGACATCGCGTACGCGATGGCCTCGCCCGACGTGCGCATCCTCGCCCCGATCCCGGGGCGCTCGGCGATCGGTGTCGAGGTGCCCAACCGTGACCGGCAACTCGTCACCCTGGGCAGCGTGCTGCAGTCGATCGAGGCGCAGAGATCGACACACCCGCTCGAGGTCGGGCTCGGCAGGGACATCGCGGGGCGCCCGGTGATGGTGAACCTCGCCGAGATGCCGCACCTGCTCATCGCAGGGGCTACCGGAGCGGGCAAGTCGTCCTGCATCAATTCCCTGGTCACCTCGATCCTCATGCGGGCCACGCCCGACGAAGTCCGCCTCATCCTGGTCGACCCGAAGCGAGTCGAGCTCGGCCACTACAACGGCCTGCCTCACCTGCTCACCCAGGTCGTGGTCAATCCGAAACGGGCCGCCAATGCGCTCGCCTGGGCGGTGACCGAGATGGAGCACCGCTACGACCTGCTCGCTGAATGCGGCATGCGCGACATCACCGGCTACAACGCAGCAGTCGAGCGCGGGGAGCTCGACGACGGGCCACGGCGCGCCATCGGGACTCCTTCCGGACTTGGCGCCGAGGCCGCTGCACTTGGCGCCGGCGCCGCTGTACTTGGAGCCGAGCCCGGTGATTCGGGCGACGGGCACGCCGCCCCTGGAGCCGAGCCCGGTGCTGCGGGCGCCGAGCCCGGTACTTCGGGCGTTGTTCTCGGAGACGATTCCGATGCTCAAGCAGGCGACGACAGCGACAGCGACAGCGACGCGTGGCTCGCTGACACCGAACTGACCTCGGGGGCCGTGGTGGCCGGCGCCAGTCCCGACGCCGACCGCGACCTTGCCTTCGGAGTCCACCGAGCGAAGTTGCCGTACATCCTCATCGTGGTCGACGAGCTGAACGACCTCATGATGGTCGCGGCCCGCGATGTCGAGGAGTCGATCTGCCGGATCGCACAGATGGCACGTGCGGTGGGGATCCACCTCGTCATCGCGACGCAGCGGCCCTCGGTCGACGTGATCACGGGCGTGATCAAGGCGAACATCCCTTCGCGTCTGGCGTTTTCGGTCTCTTCGCTCGCCGACAGCCGTGTGATCCTCGACCAGCCGGGTGCAGAGCGCCTGGTCGGCCGTGGTGACCTCCTGTTGCTCACCGCGTCCTCCAGCATCCCGCGCAGGATCCAGGGCCCGTGGGTGGGCGAGGACGAGGTCCGAGCCGTCGTCGGTCAGTGGCGCCGCCAGAGCGGGCCGCGTTACGTCGAAGGCGTGGAAGGTGAAGAAGCCTCCGGTGGCCGAGGCAGGGGAATCGAGGACGACGACGACGAGCTGCTCGGTCAGGCGATGGAGATGGTCGTCCGGTCACAGCTAGGCTCGACCTCGATGCTCCAGCGCAAGCTCCGGGTCGGCTTCGCTCGGGCCGGCCGGCTCATGGACCTTCTCGAGAGGCGTGGCGTGGTTGGCCCGTCCGAAGGTTCGAAACCCCGCGCCGTCCTGATGACAGCCGAGGAGCTGGACAACCTGTAAGCGCCGACGGCCGAGACGGCGACCCGGTCAACCTGATGGACGGCAACGAGGACAGCTCGGTGCTGGCGGGGTCGCGGTCTGAGAGCCCGCGGACGGTCGCCGTCACGGCGAAGGCTGACCGGGCGCGGCACCTCTCTCCGAAGAACGCCCGCCGCCGCCTCCGGAGGCGCCGTCGCTTGGCCGTGCTGGTGGTGGTCGCCGTCGTCCTGCCGGGAGTGCTGTGGCTGGCCATACCGCGCGGGTCCGCATCGGCCAAGCACGACCCGGGCCGCCCCCGGCAGACGACGACTTCACGGCCTCGACCCGTCATCCTGCCTTCGCTCGTCTCGCTCGTCCCGGAGCTGACGACGTTCCCGGGGACCCTGGCGGCGCTTCCCTTCCCGTCGACGGGTCAGTCGGCGGTGTTCGTCCAAGGGGTCGGACTCCTCGGGGCCACCTCGGACGAACAGCCGGTGCCGATGGCAAGCGTGACGAAGGTCATGACCGCCATCCTCGTGCTCCGAGACCACCCGCTTGGCGACGGATCAGGGCCGACGTTCACGATGACAGAGCCAGACCATCTTGCTTTCATCCACGACGCGACGAACGACGACTCGAACCTCGACGTCGTGGCCGGCGAACGTCTCACCGAGCGCCAACTGCTCGAGGCGCTCATGATCCCATCGGCCGACAACATCGCCGACTATCTCGCTCGCTGGGACGCGGGGAGCATTTCCGCCTTCGTGCAGAAGATGAACGCGATGGCGGAGGCCCTCGGCCTGAAGCACACCCACTACGCGGACGCCAGCGGCCTGAACCCGGACTCTCAGAGCACTGCTACCGACCAGGCTCTCCTCGGCGCTTACGCGATGAACATCCCTGGCATGATCTCGGTCGAGGATCACCCGACCATGACGTTTCCGGTCGAGGGCACGGTCGGGAACTTCAACCCCGTCGTGGGCGAGGACGGTGTGATCGGGCTCAAGTCCGGCTTCACGTCCGCGGCGCAGGGCTGCCTCGTGACCGCGGCGAGGCGCACGGTCGGAGGCCACACCGTTCTCATCCTGAGCTCCACCCTCGGTCAGCCCATGAATCTGCCCCAGGTAGGAGACATCGACCTGCAACTGCTCGATGCCGCGACCGCCGCGCTGGAGGTGCGACCGATCCTGCAGTCCGGCCAGACTGTCGCCGCGGTCGTCGCGGGCTGGACCCAGCAGCGGCGGACGGTCGTCGTCACGGGCGATCCCGCCACGGTCGTCGGTTGGCCGGGCCTTCGCGTAAGAACGGTCGTGACGGCGGCGATCCCCATCCCTGTGGGCCCGCAGCGCGGCTGGCCAGCGAGCACGCCGGTGGCGACCGTGGAGGTGTCGACACCGGGAGGGCTGCAGTGCTTGGCGTTCGGGATGCTCGCTAGCGACCTTCCGCCGGCTCCGCCCGGCTGGTCTCCGCCGCCTGCAGCCGGCTCTGCGCCGGGCTCGACGAGCTAGGCGGCGAGACCGACATGCGCGCCCGAGCTCCCGGCTCATCGGCCAACCTCGGTCCAGGCTTCGACGTCCTCGCCCTCGCCTTGGCGCTCTACGTAGAGGTCGAGGTCGCACCCGCGGCGCGACTCTCACTTCGCACAGAGGGCGAGGGGGCAGACCTTGTCCCGGACCATGAGCATCTTGCGGTTCGGGTGGCCGCCGCGGTCTGTGGTCACGACCGTTTCGATATCCATATTCGCTCCGAGATCCCGCTCGGGCGCGGGCTCGGCTCGTCTGCGGCTCTCGCCGTTGCGACCGCGGCCGCTGTTGGAGCTGCAGATCCTTTCTCGGTTGCCGTCGGCTTCGAGGGCCACGCGGAGAATGCGGCAGCCTCGGTCCGCGGCGGCCTCGTCTCGGCTGCGCTTCTCGATACCGGCCCCGTAGCCTGCGCACTGGCGCTGGACCCGGCGCTCGTTTTCGTCGTACTGGTGCCCGACCGGCAGCTGCCGACCGAGGAGGCGAGGATCGCGCTCGAGGCACAGGTATCACGAGCCGACGCGGTCTTCAACCTCTCGCGCATGGGTCTGCTCCTCGCGGGCCTCGCCGATCACCGACAGCTCGTCGGCGCGGCCTGTGACGACCGACTCCACCAGCCCCAGCGAGCTCCTCTGTTTCCCGAGGCGCCGGAATTGCTGGCCCGGCTGCTCAAGGGCGGCGCCCTCGTGTCGTGCTGGTCCGGCGCCGGTCCGAGCCTGCTCGGGATCTGCGTGGGGCCCACGGCGGCGGCGCACGTCCGGGATGCGGGTGAGACAGCGCTCGAAGCCGTCGGCGTTCCTGGGCGAGCTCTTGTGCTCTCGCCCGACCTTCAAGGTTTGATCATCCAGCACTGAGCGCGCTCAGTCCAAGGCCAGGGGGAGGAACGGTCATGAGGATCTTCAGCTTCCATCTCATGCCCTATCCGGCCCTTCCCGCCGACTACCGGGGCCCGGCGTGGATCACCTGTCCGAACGAGTTCTTCGATCCAGCGCTCGGCAGCCAGCTGTACAACCGTTACCTGGATGAGCTGCTGTACGCGGAAGAGCTCGGTTTCGACGGCGTGTGCGTCAACGAGCACCACCAGAACGCGTATGGGCTCATGCCCTCACCGAACTTGATGGCCTCAATCCTCGCGCGCCAGACACGACGGGTGAAGATCGCCGTGGTCGGCAACGCCCTCCCGCTCTACGACCCGCCGACCCGGGTCGCCGAGGAGTTCGCGATGATCGATTGCATATCGAACGGGAGGCTGATCGCCGGACTCGTCGTCGGCGGCGGCCCCGAGTACTACTCCTTCTCCCTGAACCCGACTCAAGCGCGCGAGCGATTCAGCGAAGCACATGATCTGATCATCCGCGCCTGGACCGAGCCAGGCCCCTTCGAGCACGTCGGGAAGCACTACAAGCTCCGCTACGTCAACGCGTGGCCCCGCCCCGTGCAGGTCCCGCATCCCGAGGTATGGATCCCGGGCGCCGGCTCCATCGAGACGGTCGAGTTCGTCGCCCGGCACCGGTACGCGTACATGGGCATCCCGTACTTCCACCTGAGCGTGTTCGAGCGGATGTTCTCGTTGATGCGGGCGGCCTGCGAGAAGGAGGGCTATACGGCTGATCCGCTGCAACTCGGCTGGCTGGCGCCGATCTTCGTCGCGGAGTCCGACGCCGAGGCCCGTCGGCGCTACGAGGAGCATTTCTGGTACTTCGTGAAGCGCCTCCTGCCGGGCATCTCCACGTCTCCGCCGGGATACACCTCGGTGCGCTCGCTCGAGAACATCATGAAGGGTGGCGCGACCTTCGCCGAGTTTCTCGAAACGTGGGAACAGGTCGTCGAAGGCCAGTACGCGATCGTCGGCTCGCCGGAGACCGTCCGGGAAAGGCTGACCGAGAACATCGAGCGGCTCGGGGTGGGCAACCTGCTCGGCCTGTTCCAGCTCGGGACGCTCCCCGCCGACGACACCCGTCGCAATCTCGAGTTGTTCGCGACCGAGGTGATGCCGGCACTTCGAGCGAGGTTCCCGGGTACGCAGCGTCCGGCCGTCGGAGCCTCAGGAGCGCCCGCGTGAACGGGCGCCAGCTCGTCACCAACCGGCTCCCGACCGCCGTCGGCGATGTCGTCCTCACGCGTGGGGGCAGCGGGCCGCCGCTCGTCTACCTCCACTCGGCCCAAGGCGAGACGGTGGACCTCGTGGCCCCCTTCCTCGAAGCGCTGGAGGGCTATGAGATCTTCGCGCCGATGTTCCCCGGCTTCGCGGGGTCGGAAGGGCTCGGCGCCATCGAGGACATGGAAGATGCCGTCTATCACTGCCTGGACCTGTTCAACCGGCTCGGGATCGGGAAGGACAATCCCCCGCACCTCGTCGGGCTCTCGCTCGGCGGATGGATGGCGGCCGAGATCGCGAGCCGGTATCCAGAGCGGGCGCGCACGATCACGCTCGTGAATGCAGCAGGCCTCTACCTGCAGCACGCGCCGATCCGGGAGCTCTTCGGGCGGAAGCTCGACGAGCTCGCCGACGAGGTCTATGCGGACAAGAGCCACCCCGTCTACCTCATGGCCCAGCAGCTCGGAGCCATGTCCATTGCAGACGCTGCGGCACTGCCCTTCGATCTGATCCGGCCCTTCTTCGAGGCGCAAGCTGCGACCGCCAAGCTCGCCTGGAACCCGTACCTTCACAACCCGAAGCTGCCGCGACACCTCGCCTGGATCACCGCCCCCACCCTGGTCGTCGCCGGAAGCGCGGACGGCTTCATCCCGAACGCGCACGCCGAGGCCTACGCGGCCGGCATCCCCGGCGCCCGCCTCGAGATCGTCGCAGGTGGAGGACACATGCTCCCGCTGGAACAGCCCCGACAGCTTGCCGAGCTCGTTAGCAGGCACGCGGGTGCGCACTGAAGACCCGGCGGACCCATCACGATCCCGCAGCGGCCTGAACGACGCACGCGGGGACGTGGAGCGCGGGACGCGACGAGCGCGCGGCGTCCGAGCTCATGCCGCGGACGGCGTTCGTGAAGCACACGGCGTTCGCGACACACACGGCGACCGATACAAGTGGGTAGCGCTTTCGAACACGACGCTCGGCGTGCTGATGGCGACGCTCGACTCGTCCATCATGCTGATCGCGATGCCCGACATCTTCCGGGGCATTCACCTCGACCCGCTCCAACCTGGGAACAGCTTCTACCTGCTTTGGATGATCCTGAGCTTCCTCATCGTGAGCAGCGTGCTCGTCGTGAGCCTCGGCAGGCTGGGTGACATCTTCGGCCGTGTGCGGATGTACAACCTCGGCTTTGCGGTCTACACGGTCGCGTCGCTGATCCTCACCGTCGACTGGCTCACTGGCCGTGGCGGCGCGCTCTACCTTGTCGGGTTCCGCGTCGTGCAGGGCATTGGCGCAGCGTTCCTCGTCGCGAACTCTGCGGCGATCCTGACCGACGCTTTTCCCCCGAACCAGCGTGGCCTCGCTCTCGGCATCAACAACGTGGCGGGCATTAGCGGATCGTTCATCGGCCTTGTCGTCGGCGGGCTGCTGGCGCCGATCGACTGGAGGCTGATCTTCCTCGTGTCGGTGCCGTTCGGAGCTTTTGGCACCGTTTGGGCTTATCTGAAGCTTGAAGACCGCGGCGTCCGCCACCGGGAGCCCGTCGACTGGCTCGGGAACGTGACATTCGGGCTGGGGCTGACGCTCGTGATGATCGGGATCACTTACGGGATCGAGCCCTACCAACGCAAGGCGATGGGATGGATGAACCCTGCGGTCCTGGTCGAGCTCGGCGCAGGAGTCCTCCTGCTCATCGGTTTTCTCTTCATCGAGACGAAGGTGGAGAACCCGATGTTCCGCCTTCCGCTCTTCAAGATCCGCGCGTTCACAGCCGGTACGCTGTCGAGCTTCCTGTCAGCGCTCGGCCGTGGCGGCCTGATGTTCATGCTGATCATCTGGCTTCAAGGGATCTGGCTCCCGCTGCACGGTTACTCGTTCTCGAACACGCCCCTTTGGGCCGGCATCTACATGCTGCCGCTGACCGCGGGCTTCCTCCTGGCCGGGCCGATTTCGGGGATCCTGTCGGACCGATTCGGTGCCCGCCCGTTCGCGACCGGCGGCATGGTCTGCGCGGCCCTGACCTTCGTTCTGCTCGAGCGACTGCCGGTGAACTTCGGCTATCCGGTTTTTGCGGCAATCCTGCTCATGAACGGGCTCTCGATGGGAGCCTTCGCCTCGCCCAACCGCGCCGGGGTGATGAACAGCCTGCCGGCTGGAGACCGGGGTGCTGGCGGCGGGATGAACGCCACCTTCCAGAGCTCGGCTCAGGTCCTGTCGATAGGGATCTTCTTCACTCTCATGATCCTCGGTCTGTCCTCCGCGCTCTCGACGAGCCTCTACCACGGCCTGACCGTTCACGGGGTCCCGACCGCGATTGCATCGCGCGCCGCGAGCCTCCCACCCGTTTCAACGCTGTTCGCAGCCTTCCTCGGCTATAACCCGGTGCAGCATCTGATCGGCCCGCAAGGGCTCGCGGCGCTTTCGGGGCCGCAGAGAAGTGTGTTGCTGGGACACAGTTTCTTCCCGAGTCTGATCGCTTCGCCGTTCCATTCAGGCCTGCACGAGGCGTTCGCCTTTTCCATAGCGGCTTGCCTGATCGCAGCCGTCGCCTCCTGGTCGCGGGGCAAGCGGTACGTCGATCACGGGAGTGCGGCTCGTAGCGCAGACGGCTCGGAGGAAGCTGGCCCCCCGGAAGGCGCGCCCGTCGTCATCGACGGTTAGCTCGCCAGCCCGCTCAGGTCCGCGCCGTGCCGCCGTGGCCCAAGGCCCCGTCCGATCACGTCACAGTAGATGACAAGCGCGAGCGAGGCGGCAAGCAGAGCGGCAAGGGTGGCTGCGGCTGCAATGCGTGTCGAGGTGGAGCGTAGGCCACCACCGAAGGTCCGCCACCGAAGGTCACAGTCTCGGCGCGTGAGCCGCGGTCGACCCGCACCGGCAAGGGAGGCGGCTCGCGCGCGAGGTTCTCGTAGGGAACCGAGATCAGCTGTTTTCCCGGTGAGAAGAGGAGTGTCGGCTGCTGGCGTCTGGTCGGTGCCGGGCACGGTCAATGCGCTCGGAGCCGCGATGCGGTGACGGACGCCATCAATGGGTTGATAGACGGTCCGACTCCCGGCAACTCGCTCCCCGCGTTTCCATCCGAAGTCGTCTAGGCCGCGCGTGGGGAATTCTCGGCAGAAGGTCGCGCGAGCTTGAGCACTGGGTCACCGGGTGGGCGGGGCGGGCGGGGCGGGCGGGGCGCTTCCCGCGGGACATTCGAATTCGGGCGGAACTTGCCTCCGCAAAACATAGCGAGCGCTCGCTATGTTTTGCGGAGGCAAGATTGGCCGCCAAAAAAGGGGACTCCTCGGGTTTGTGTGGGTAAGTCGCGCCGCTCAGGCCGGGGTCAAGGGCGCCCGAAGGGTGGTCGTGACGGACCCTTGACGCCGGCCGTGCCTCAT
>Ga0209415_10010027_pt1 | contig 16176 bp, 16 predicted proteins | sample PeaSoiSIISIP2007_FD_187696 | JGI IMG/M metagenome (GOLD analysis project Ga0209415, IMG submission 187696) | Peat soil microbial communities from Weissenstadt, Germany - SII-SIP-2007 (SPAdes) (version 2) | ecosystem: Environmental > Terrestrial > Soil > Wetlands > Peat | place: Germany...
CGATCCCCGCCTGTTCGCTTACGCTTCGGTCATCCTGGCGGCGGTGCAGGTCTTCTTCTTCGCGCTGGTATGCTTCGCGGCGAACCCGTTCGGCCTGATCGAGGGTCCGATGCGTGCAGACGGTCGCGGCCTGAATCCACTGCTGCAGTATCCCGAGATGGTGATTCATCCGCCCATGCTCTATCTCGGCTATGTCGGATTCACCATCCCCTTCGCCTTCGCGCTGGGCGCGCTGATCATGAAGTATCCCGGCGAGAAATGGATCCAGATCACCCGCCGCTGGACCATGGTGACCTGGGGATTCCTCACCTGCGGCATCTTTCTCGGCTCTCACTGGGCCTATTCCGTGCTCGGCTGGGGCGGCTACTGGGGCTGGGATCCCGTCGAAAACGCCTCGCTGATGCCCTGGCTGGCGGGTACCGCCTTCCTGCATTCGGTCATGATGCAGGAGAAACGCGGCATGCTGAAAGTCTGGAACATGTGGCTGGTCTTTGCTACGTTCTGGCTGGCGATTCTCGGAACGTTCCTCACTCGCAGCGGCATGATCAGTTCCGTCCACGCCTTCGCGCAGTCCTCCATTGGAAGTTGGTTTGCGTTTTTGCTGGCCATCAGTTTTGCCGTGTTCGCATTCTTTTTTGTGAAGAACAGGAACAGCCTGCGCAGCGAACATAAACTCGAATCGCTGGTGTCGCGCGAGTCGAGCTTCCTGTTCAACAACCTGCTGTTTGTGCTGCTTTGCCTCGACGTGCTCTGGGGAACATGGTTCCCCAAGATTTCCGAGCTGGTGCAGGGCAACAAAGTCACCGTGGGAGGGCCTTTCTACAACCGCGTTGCGATCCCTGTGGCGTTGATGCTGATGCTGCTGACCGCCCTCGGCCCGCTGCTCGCCTGGCGTAAGACTTCGTTCGAGAGCCTGAAGCGCAACTTCAAGTGGCCCACCCTCGGTGCGCTCCTGATCGCGGCGTTTGTGATGTTCACGCCGGCAAGCTGGGGCTCGATCTTTGGCCTCAAGCCGTGGAAAGAGATCGGAAATTTCTACGCGCTGATGAGCGTCTTTCTTTCGGCGCTGGTCACCTTTACCGTGGCCAGCGAGTTTTACCGCGGCGGCAAAGTCATCTCCAGCCATACCGGCCAGGGCATGTTCGCCTCGATGGTGCAGCTTACTCACCGCAACACTCGCCGCTATGGCGGATACATCGTCCACTTTGGCGTCGCCCTGGTGATAATCGGATTCTCCGGCTCGGCCCTGAACCAGGAAGAAGAAGCGACCATGGACAACGGCGACAAGATGACCATCGGCAATTATGAGTTGGTCTGCCGCTCCTTCACCCAGGACGACAACCCGAACCAGGCCAGTGAATGGGCCCTGCTCGACGTGTACCAGAACGGCCAGAAGATTGACACCATGACTCCGGTGCGCTTGTTTTACAAAGCCAGCCAGCAGGCTTCGACCAAGCCCGACATCCGCTCCAACTTCAAGGAGGACCTGTATCTGGTCTACGAGGGGCAGGACGACACGGGCAAGCCGGTGATCAAAGCCCACCTGAATCCCCTGGTGATCTGGATCTGGATCGGGGCCTGGGTCATGGTCGGCGGCACGGGACTGGGATTGGTGGAAAGCGCTCCGGCTCCGGTGACGGTGCGCGCCCCAAAGATGGTAGGAGCCGCAGCGCCAGTGGCGACGGGAGATTAATTTTGAATATGTGGGGACAGCCGCCCTCGGCTGTCCGCCGGGCAAAGCCCGGCTGCTTTTGACGCGAATGACGACCAGACCAAAAGCCGCTCTCCTCCAGGGCCTCCTGCTTGGTTGCGCCCTCACGGCGCTTCTCGGCGCCGGCGATCCCGGCTCACGCTTCACCCAGATCGGCCATCAACTGATGTGCATCTGCGGTTGCAGTCAGATTCTGCTCGAATGCAACCACGTCGGGTGCCCGTCCTCCGACGGCATGCGCAACGAACTGATGGCGGCGGTGGAGCGCGGTGACAGCGACAGCCTGGTCGAGCAGGCGTTCGTCCAGAAATACGGACCGACCGTGCTGGCCGCGCCCACCACCACCGGTTTCGATCGCACTGCGTGGATTGCCCCTGGAGTCGCCTTGTTTGTCGGCTTCGGCATCGTCGTGCTGGTGGTGCGTTCCTGGAAGAATCGTCCCGCGCCCGCCATTGCCGACGGTTTGAGCCCTGCCCGCGGCGCCGAACTTGAAAAATTCCGCGAGCAGGCGGGCGAGGAAACCGACTTATGATGATCGAACTGATCTGTTGTCTTCTCGTCACCGCCGCCGGCCTGTTCTACATTTTCTATTTGCCCGGGGAGCTGTATCTGGGACCGGAGAAGACGCGCGCTTCCTATCTGCGCGAGCGTAAGGACGCGGTCTACGAAAACCTGCGTGACCTGAATTTCGAGTACCGAGCCGGCAAGGTGCCCGATGCCGACTACCAGACGCTCAAGTCGTCGCTCCAGGACGAAGCCGCCACCCTGCTGGCCGAAATCGCCCGCCTGGAAGCGCTCCCATCGACTCCAAGAAAAGCGAGATCATGAACCGACCCCGAACAACGACGATTTATGTGGGGACAGCCGCCCCCGGCTGTCCGGTCGAGCGCAGCTCGAGAGCATTCTCTGTGGCCATGCAACTGCCGGGCTTTGCCCGGCCCGACGGCCGCGGACGGCCGTCGCCACATGCCTTGCTCGCGACCCTTGCCGTCCTGCTCCTCCTTTCTTCCCTCGCCTCCGCCCAGACGCTCACCGGCACGGTCAAGAACTCCACCACCGGCAAGCCCTCGGCCGGCGATGAAGTCGTCCTGCTCAGCCTTGGCCAAGGCATGGAAGAAGCCGGCCGCACCAAGACCGACGCGAAGGGCAATTTTTCCATCAAGCTCGACAGCGCGCAGTCTCCGCATTTGGTGCGCGTCATCCATGAAGGCGTCACCTATCACCGCATGGCGCCTCCGGGAACGACTTCGGTCGAAGTCGAAGTCTACGACGTCGGCAAGAAGGTGGAAGGCCTCGAAGTGGTTGCCGACATCATGCGGGTGCAGGCCGAGCAGGGACAACTGGAAGTAATCCGCGCCTTTGCCGTCGAGAACAAGTCCAAGCCTCCGCGCACCCAGATGAACGAGCGCAATCTCGAGTTCAACGTTCCTGAAGGAGCGCAGATGCTGGAGGGCCAGGCCATGACCGCCAACGGCAATCCGGTGAACTCCGCGCCCGTTCCCGTGGACGACAAGAAAACTCGTTACGCATTTCTGTTTCCGCTGCGCCCCGGCACCACCCAGTTCCAGGTGCGCTATCAGGTTCCCTATACCGGCAGCGCCAACATTGATCCGAAGAGCGTCTACCCGCTGCAGCATTTCGTGGCCATCCTCCCGAAGGGAATGGAATTTTCCGCCGCTCCCGGCACGAATTTCCAGTCCATGAACGACCCCCAGCAGCCCGACGCTACCGTGCAGGTAGCTTCCGGCGCGGCTCTGGGGCAATCGCTCGCGTTTAGAGTCTCCGGCGAAGGAGCGTTGCAGGCTCGCCAGGAAAATGCGGGCGCGCCCGGTGAAGGCGGCGCGGCGCGGGGTTCGGACAGGGGTTCGGACCGCAGTTCGGACAATGACAACCGGCCCGGCGGCGGTCTCGGCCCGCCCATAGACGCGCCCAATCCGCTGCAAAAATACCAGCTCTACATCCTGTGGGGATTCGCTCTCGCGCTGGTCGGACCCGGAGTCTTCATTGCCCGGCGCCAGCAGTCCATCAACCGTACGCGGAAACAGGGCAAGCCTGCAGCAGCCGCGGGCACTTCGGTCGAAGAAGACGAGTACTTCGAAGCCGCCGAAGCTCCGGTCGCGGTTGCGGTAGCGGACACCCCGCTGCCCGCGCGTCCAAGCCCTGCGGCACAGAGTTCGCCGCCTCCGCGGCTTGCCCCGGTGCGCAGTTCCTCTGCCTCGATGTTGCTCGAGGGACTGAAAGAAGAAATCTTTCAGCTCGAAGTCGAGCACAAGCAGGGCAGCATCTCGCAGCAGGAGTACGAAAAAACCAAAGCCGCCCTCGACCAGACCCTGCAGCGCGCCCTGAAACGCGAAGCCGCCAACCAGACCTGATCCATATGGGGACAGCCGACCCGGCTGTCCTTCCAGGTGCCGCGCTCAGCGGCTTACCTCCATGAGAGGGTTCTAGGGTTCACCTCCCATCCCCAACCTGCTATGGTGAGCTTGGATTCTCCACAAAGGAGGTCACGGGAATGATAAAGACAGGAGCAGTAGTGTGGTTGCTCTGGCTCGCAGGTTCATTCGGTTATGCCCAGAATCCCGTACGGGCTTCGCGGGCATGGGCTTCGAGATCAAGCAAGGCGAGGAAACACACTCGCCCGAACAGTTTGGCGAATGGCTGAAAGAATACGGAAAGCCCAAAAAGTGACAATTGCCGCCGTTAGGCTGCCGACTTTTTCCGCTTTGACTTCGACCTAGGAGTCTTTACGTCGTCCTTCGGCAGAGGCGAAGTCGCCAGCATCTTCTTCAGCAGGGTATCGAACTTGCTCTTATCAACCTTCAAGTCTTGGGCCATATTCTCAGTTTATCAGCGTTGCGGAAGATTCGGACATCCAGTCCGTTATCCGTATAGGAGAGTTGTACATGGCTCGATTTGTGATTTCCTACGATCTTCGCAAACCCAACTACACGGAAGCCGATTACCAAGATTTATACGACGAACTGGATACGCTAGACGCAAAACATATTCAGGATTCTGTTTGGGCCGTAAAAAGTACGTCTAGTGCGAGCGAAATTTTTGAGGCTCTGTGGCGACACATGCACAAGAAAGACAGGCTCCTAGTTGTGGGCACCACTACTGACTTCAAGAATGTCAACGGAATCACCCGATTCAAGGATTCCTGAAGTTTCGAGCGGATCATTACCGATCTGCCCATACACAATATTCAATGCCCGTTTTTCTTCGCTGGTCTCGCCCCTCAATACCAGCGATTCGTTCAGCCACATGATCTTCATTTGACGCCCCCTTCGTCTTTTCTTCCCCTATCAGATCGCTCCTACGTCAAGTATATAATCATATCAGTTCTCGTTTTGTCGCTAACTCCAAGATTCCAATAGATCGAGGAGGAGGGGAGGAGGGGAGGAAGTACCGCTCTTTCCCAAGAAAGGAGCCCTGCATCTCCCCACGGGCCCCATCATCCAATCAGATAGACTCAATAAGACTATGGGAAACACTTTCAAGACCGCGTTTCTGCTGACCGCGCTGACCTTGCTGCTCATGTTTATTGGACGTGCCTTCGGCGGCCAAAACGGAATGATGCTGGCGCTGGTCCTTGCCGCCGTAATGAACTTCGTCTCGTATTTCTTCTCGGACAAGATTGCGCTGGCCATGTATCGCGCCCAGCCGGTCACGCGCGAACAACTGCCGCGCGCTTACCAGATCGTCGAGCGGTTGACCCAGAAGATCGGCCTCCCGATGCCGAAAATCTACGTCATCCCAAACGATTCGCCCAACGCCTTCGCCACCGGACGCAATCCGAGCCACGCGTCGGTCGCCGTGACCCAGGGAATTTTGCAGCTTCTCAACGACGAAGAACTTGAAGGAGTGCTGGCCCACGAACTGGGCCACGTCAACAACCGCGACATCCTGATCAGCTCGGTGGCCGCCACCATCGCCGGCGCGATCACCATGCTGGCCAACATGGCCAGGTGGGGAATGATGTTTGGCGGATTCGGAGGCCGCGACCGCGAAGGCCGCGGCGGCGGAGGCCTTTCCGCCCTCCTCATGATCATCGTCGCGCCCATTGCGGCCGCGTTGATCCAGCTTGCCGTGTCGCGATCGCGCGAATATCAGGCCGACGCCACCGGCGCGCACTTCACCGGGAATCCCTACGCGTTGGCCAGCGCGCTGCAAAAGCTTGACGCCTACTCGCGCCGCGTGCCCATGCAGGCGACCCCGTCCACGGCGCACCTGTTCATCATTCAGCCGCTGCTCGGGATGAACCTGGGCAACCTGTTCTCGACCCATCCGCCGATCGCCAAGCGCATCGAGCGGCTGACGGGACGACCGGCAGAGTTTACGCAGTGAGCTTTCACCGTCAGCCGTCAGCTTTCAGCCCAGTCTCTGCAAGGCTGGAGCCTTCTTGCGTTCTTAAAGAGCGGCAGCCCGAGCGACGCAAGGTGGCCGGGCTTAGCTGACGGCTGAGAGCTCATAGCTGGTCCTGTGACGTAGGTAACTCCAGGCGCCGCCGAGGCCGATAGTAGAATTCTGACAATGCCGCCCGAGACTGCCAGCGCTGTATCCCACAAAGCCCCCGTTTCTCAAAAAGCAACGGAGCTTGAAAAGGCGCTTCGCCGCGTGATTCGCGGCAAGGATGACGTGGTTCGGCTGGCGCTGGTCTCGATCTTCGCCCGCGGACACCTGCTCATCGAGGGCGTTCCCGGCGTCGGCAAAACGACACTTGGCCAGGCGCTGGCCCGCGCCATTGACTGCACCTTTCAGCGCGTGCAGTTCACCAGCGACATGCTGCCGTCGGACGTGCTCGGCATTTCGGTGTATTCGGCGATGGAGCAGCAGTTTGAGTTCAAGCGCGGCCCGGTCTTTGCCAACGTTTTGCTGGCCGACGAGATTAACCGCACCACGCCCAAGACGCAGTCGGCCCTGCTCGAAGCCATGAACGAGAGCCAGGTCACCGTAGACGCGCATTCCTACGAACTGCCCCAGCCGTTTCTGGTGATCGCGACGCAGAATCCGGTGGAGCATCATGGGACCTACCCGCTGCCCGAATCGCAGCTCGACCGCTTTCTGTTGCGCGTGCGCATGGGATATCCCGACGCGCAGGCCGAGCGCGAAATCTTGCGCTCGGAAGCGGGCGCGTCACATATGGGCGAAGTTCGTCAGGTGCTCACTGCCGCGGACGTGCTCGAGATGCAGCAGGCGGTGAAGAACGTTCGCGTGGACGAATCGCTGGTGAGCTACACGCTCGAAATCGTGCGCCGGACGCGGGAATCGGAATTCCTGTCGCTGGGCGTTTCGCCGCGCGGCTCGCAGGCCCTCTACCGTGCCGCGCAGGCCATGGCCTTCCTCGAAGGCCGGACCTTCTGCACGCCGGAAGATTTCAAGCCGCTGGTGGTTCCCGTCTTTGCCCACCGCGTGGTCGTCAACGGCCTCTACGCCTCGACCTTGAAAAAATCCGAGCAGTCGGATCAGGTGCTGAAAGAGATCGTGGAGAACGTTCCCGTGCCTGTCTAGCTCCAGAATCAACAACGTCTTCGGTAGAATCGTGAGGATGTCGACCAAAGACCCGTTTCGGATTAATGTTGCTATTCGCCATCCTTCTTTCACGCCGCTGCGGATTTGCAAGGCCCTGTCGATTAAGCCCCTGCTCTCCCACGCTGCAGGCGGCAAGTTCCTTCGTGACAGAAGGCGGAGGTGGAGCATCGTTAGCGCGCAACTGCAGGAAGGCAACTCCGCGTCACAGTTTGAGCGTGGGCTGCGGAAAACCGTGTCCTTCATCAAGAAACACTCCGAGTTCCTGAATGCTCTGATTGGAAGTGGCGGAGAAGTTGAGATCATCTTGAACCACACAATAAGTCTCGTAGAAAAGGAAGGCGACAAGAACTTCGATCTTTGCCTCGCTCCGGCTTTCGTCGCACAGTTGGCCGGTCATGGCATCGGCCTAAGAATCCAAGGCTGGCAGGGAAAAGCTTCTCCGATCAAGTTCAGAATTTGTCAAAAATAAGAGCACTGCGACCCCGCTGTTCTTACTCCTGTACAGACGCTGCGGCTATAATTCTCCGTCATGTCATTCCTTCGCTTCCTCATGCTGCTCTCGCTGGTGGCCTGGATCGGCGGAATCATCTTTTTCGCCATGATGGCGCCCGCGGCGTTTCAGGTGCTGCCTACCCGGCTTCTCGCTGGAACCCTGGTCGGAAACCTGCTCACCAAGCTGCACTGGATCGGCATGGTTTCCGGAATCGTCTTTCTAATCAGTTCGATGGCTTATAGCCGCCTCACCGATGGCGACGCGCACGTGTTCGCCATGCGTCACGTGTTGATTTGCCTGATGCTCGTGCTCACGCTGGTTTCGCAGTTCGGGATTACTCCCCGGATGCTCACGCTGCGTGCGCAGGTGGGAGACTTCAACTCGACCGCGGCCGACAATCCGGCGCGCCTCGAGTTCGATGCCCTGCATGTGTGGTCTACACGTGCTGAGATCGCGGTGCTGTTGCTCGGGCTGGCGGTGATTTACTCGGTGGCGAGCGCCTTCAGCCGCCACTAGCGGCCGGAAAACCAGCACCAGCAACTCAGCACCGGCAAATCAGGTCCAGGAAATCAGGTCTAACGGCGGGTGCGCGCTTCCAGCGTTTCGCGAATCTTCCTGGCGAGAGAATTCAGTTCGAAGGGTTTCTGCAAGAGGGTTGTAGCCGTCGTCAGCTCTTCGGTAGCGGTGAAATCCAATCCGCCTTCGGTGTATCCCGACATGAAAATGACTTTTATGTCAGGACGAGAAGTGGAGAGACGGCGCGCCACTTCGGGGCCGCGGAAGCGCGGCATGACAACGTCGGTCAGCAGCACATCAATTGTGCTTTTGTATTGTTCCGCCAGCGCAATGGCATCGCCGCCGTCCTTGGCCTCCAGCACCGAGTAGCCGAGTTCCTGCAGGAACTGGCAGATCATCCAGCGCAGATCCGGTTGATCCTCGGCCACTAGGATGGTTTCATTCCCGAAATACGGACTCTCCGCCGGAGGTTCCGCCGGCAGCGGTTTCGGCGATGCGGAGGTGCGAGGCAGGAACACCTGAAAAGTAGATCCTCGTCCCGGCTCGCTGCCGACCCGCACATGGCCGCCGCTGCCCCGCACAATGTTGTAGACGACTGAAAGTCCCAGCCCGGTGCCTTTATCCTTGCCCTTGGTGGTGAAGAAAGGCTCGAAAATGCGGCTTTGGGTCTCGGCGTCCATGCCGACGCCGGTGTCGGAAACCGCCAGCATCACGCAGTCTCCCGCGGGCAGGGCTGACGACCGGCTGGTCCGGCCCGGATCCGCAGCAATGGGGGCCGTGGCAACGGTCAGCCTTCCACCCTGCCGCATTGCGTCGCGGGCGTTGACCACGAGATTCATGATCACTTGCTCGATCTGGCCGCGGTCGGCGTTGACACAACCGGCGTCCGGGTCCAGTTGCACGACAAAATCCATCTCCTCGGGCAGAACTCCGAGCAGCATCTCGCTCATTTCGCGCACCAGGGAGTTGAGGTCCAGGACTTGCGGGCTGAACACATGCTTGCGGCTGAAAGAAAGCAGTTGCCGGGTCAGGTTGGCTGCGCTCTCGGTGGTTCGCACAATGGTCTCAACGCTCTTCCGCAAGGTCGGATTCGACTCGGTTTGCTGCAGAACAATTTCGGCGTATCCGCGGATGACCATGAGCAGGTTATTGAAGTCGTGGGCAATACCGCCTGCCAGGCGGCCAACCGCTTCCATCTTTTGCGACTGCCGAACCTGCTCTTCCAACGCGCGACGTCCAGAGGCATCGCGAGAAGTGACCACGATGCCGCCCACCGCGTCATCGTCCAGGAGATTGTCGGCCACCGATTCCAGCCACACCCAGGAACCATCGCGGTGACGAAGACGAAACTCGCGAGAGGCGGTGCCGTTTTTCGCGACGACTTGTTCGAGCGCAGCCCGGACCGAGGCAGTGTCCTGGGCATGAACAAAGAGCAGAAGATTCTTGCCCACGAGTTCCGCCGGCGGGTATCCCGTTACTCGTTCGATGGAAGGGCTCTGGTAGAGTATGGTGCCATCGGCGTCGAGAACGGTGATGACATCGGAAAGGTTCTGGATGAGATGGGTAAAGCGCTGTTCGCTGCGGCGCAGAACGGCGGCCGCTTCCAGCCGATCGCGAATGTCGCGAAAGATTCCGAGGATGGCCGGTCTTCCCCCCAGTTCGGTGGCGCTGGCACTGACTTCGACGGGCACAGCCGTGCCGTCGGCGCGCTGCAGTTCCAGTTCCCGTCCGCGAGCCGTGGCCTCGGTTTGTGGGGTTAAGAAGACGCGGGGTTGATCGCTTCCTCGATCCGGGTAAAGCCGCGCTTCCGGCATGCCGGCCAGCTGCCGTTCGGGGACGCCCAACATTTCGCTGGCTTTGCTGTTGGCCTCCAAAATGAGCCGGGTCTCGGCGTCAATGACCAGAATGGCATCGTTGGCGGTGTTGATGAGATTGCGGTATTTTTCTTCCGAGTTGCGGATCTGCTTCAGCACCGCTGCCGACAGGGCAAGGCCGATCAGCAGCATCAGCACCGTGGCCACGAGCGTGGCCAGCGACAGTACCCGGTTGATCCAGCGGGCTCCCTGGCCCAGAGTCGAGGAGAATTCGTCTTCCAGAGGAGTGAGGCGGGCATCAACGGCCGCCACTTCAAAGCTGATCTGCTCAAGTTTCCGCGGGTCCGGATGGCCAGAGTTGATCTCCTGATGGAGATCCTCAGCCAGGGAACGAAGCCGCTCAATGTTTCGGTCGCCCTCCGTCCAGATGGCGATGGCCCGCGCCATATAACCAAAGTGTCCGAACCGCCGGAACAGGGTGGCCATGCTGTCAACGTCTTCCGGGCTATTGCGGCCCTGAACAAATCCCCGATACACCTGGTCCATGTCAGGCAAGGGATTTTGCAGTTGCAGCCGGGCCTGCCGGTCTCCCACCGGAGCAGCCACTTCGGTGAGGTACTGCTGGTAGTCACTCTCGGCATGACTGGCAGCATAGTGGGTGAGGTTGAGGACGGCTTTCTTCTCCGCCTTCGACCACAGGCCCTCGCCGCCCACGTAGGCCCGCACTCCGGAAAGAATCTCCGAGCGCAGGACGCCCAGGCAAAAGACGCAGATCACGATGGCGACAAACACTCCAACGATGACCAGCAACTTCCTGGCAACGGGAAGATGGCGGAATATCTCTCCCTGAATGCGCATTTGGACGTACGATTCCCCGGAGAAAAAGGCCCTGATTCTAGCCAGAATATCGCGACAGGACGGGCCGTCAAGGCAAATCAGAAGGACTGACACACCTTGGAGTCACTAGGTGGTTACCACGGAGGCGAAAACGCAACCGGCGGCGCGGGCGAAGAAACGTTCATCAACCGGATAGCTTGTGGCGGAAGCAGTCCACCATGTGATCGTTCACCATGCCGACCGCCTGCATGAAGGGCATAGCAAATAGTGAGCCGACGAATTTGAAGCCGCGGCGCTTGAGGTCCTGGCTCATGGCATCGGACTCAGCCGTTCGCGCCGGAACCTGCTTGAGTGACTTTCGCGAGTTTACCCGCGGCTGGCCGCCAACGAACTGCCAGATGTAGCGATCGAAGCTGCCGAACTCTTCCTGCACGCGCAGAAAGGCCTTGGCGTTCCCGGCGGCGGAAGCAACCTTCAACTTATTCCGGACGATGCCGGGATCGCGCAGCAGTTGCTGTATCTTGCGCCGGTCATAGCGCGCGACGCGCTTGGGATCGAATCCGGCGAAGGCCTTGCGGTAATTTTCCCGCTTGTTGAGGATCGTGCTCCAGCTCAGTCCTGCCTGCGCTCCTTCGAGAATGAGAAATTCAAAGAGCGTACGGTCGTCGTGCACCGGCACGCCCCACTCCTCGTCGTGATAGCGCACGTAAAGTTCGCCGCGCGCCCAGGCGCAGCGGACCGGCCGCTTGGAAGCTTGCACCACAGAGGTCACAGAGTCTCACAGAGAAAGATTCGGAGATGTCACTCCAGCGACTTCGGGTCAGATTTGTTGACCGGCGATTTGCGGTCGAGCAGAGAGACCAGTTCACGGGCGCAGGCCGGGATCCCGACCTTTCCCCCGCGGATGATCTGCTTGGCCGTGAGTTCCTTTCCGTACAGCTTCTTGTTGGCGCTGCCGTCGGAGCGCAAGGTCGAGCCTTCCAGAGAAATTCCGGCGAACAGGCCTTTGTTGCGCGAGTAGGAAAGGATCTCGGCACTCATCACGATGTCGGTGGCGCCTTCGGCAGTGCGGCCCTTCGGACCAGCTGCCGCAGAAGCGTCGGCCCCGAGTCTCACTTTGCTGTAGAGCAACGACTCGGCCCCTTTGGGGTTCATAACCAGCAGCACAAAATCCGTAGCCTGGCCGCCTAGTTGAAATCCGATGCTGACCCCTTCGAGCGCATACAGCGCCGGAGCGCCCCACTTGCCCTTGTAGTGCTCGCCGCTGCGGCACACCATCACGCCGCGGCCGTAGCTGCCGCCGATTCCGAAGGCGCCTTTTTTCACCGAGGGCAGGATGATGACGCATTCGGCTTTGTCGAGCAGGTCCTGCGGAATGTCGTCGGGAATATTCAAGATCTCTTTCATTACGACACCGGCGTCTTTCACACGGTCCTCTTCGCGCTCTGCTTCTTCGGCGGCGAACGCCGTGACCGCAGAGAGCAGGACAAGGAAAAACCCTGCGATAAGCTTCTTCATGAATTCCTCCAATAAAGATCTAACGAACGATGTTGTGTGAAATGAATCTAAGTATCTTAGATGAAGCACGGCCTGGGCAAACGGCGAAAATTGGCAGGCACGGACGCATGCGCAAGTATAAGAATTTGCACGTTTTGTACCATGACCAAACGTGTGCTCCTTTTGTAACTTGGCACTGGCGCGGCCGACTCCTAGAGTCAATCAGATAGCGGCATCGGGCGCTGGTTGCGAGTTTCGGCATCTGGCGTGCAGCAAGGGGTTTGGCAGTGTCTCTAGGGTGGTTTAGAGTGAAAATTTTGTACTTTCCGGGCATGAAGTACACGAGCAATTATTTACGGAGTTTGACCCTGGCGCTGAGCCTCGCGGCGATGTGTGGGCACTCGGCGGCGCAGTCGGTTTACGCGGCCAGCTTGAATGCTTACAGTTCAACCAGCGCCGTGCCGGCCGAGTCTGACGATCCGCAGAGCGGAGTGATCACGTTCCGCACGCGGGTGAATGAAGTCAATGTACTGTTCATCGCGACTGACAAGCACGGCAAGTTCGTGCGCGACCTGACGCAAAATGACTTCAATATCCTCGACGACCACAAGCCGCCGCAGGCCATTCTGAATTTCCGCCGCGAAACCGATCTGCCCCTGCATCTGGGCCTGCTGGTGGACGTCAGCGGTTCGGTGGACAGCCGCTTCGACTTCGAGCAATCCGCGGCCACCAGCTTTCTGCAGCACACCCTGCGCACCGGGTTCGACAAAGCTTTTATTATCGGGTTCAACAGCCACAGCCAACTAGCGCAGGATTTCACCGACAATGTGCAACTGCTTTCGGCGGGCGTGCGCCGGCTGCACGACGGCGGCGGAACAGCTCTCTACGACGCCGTGTACCGAGCCTGTAAAGACAAGTTCCTGAAAGATCGCTCCGATCATCCGCTGCGCAAGGCCATTATTATTGTCAGCGACGGTGAGGACAATCAGAGCGAAGTGTCCAAGGCGCAGGCCATCGAAATGGCACAGCGCGCCGAGGTGATCATCTACGCCATTTCGACCGATGACAGCGGCCTGGTGATGCGCGGCGATAGAGTTCTGGAACAACTCGCCGAAGCCACCGGCGGGCGCGTCTTCTTCCCGTTCAAGATGAAGGACATCACGCACTCTTACGCCGCCATCGAAGACGAGTTGCGCAGCCAGTACGTCGTTTCCTATAAGCCCGCCGACTTCGACGCCGACGGCCGCTACCGCTCGATCGAAATCTCCGCCCTGAAGAAAGATCTGCAGGTACGCGCGCGCAAGGGATACTTCGCGCCACAGCAATAGACCGTCGCCAGTCCTCAGTCAACAGTCAACATTCAACAGTCATCAGTTCTGACCCGGTTGAAACGCTGTGCAAATCACTTTATCGCAGAATGCAAAGGCACGCTTTGCCCGGCAATTGCGACCGGGCTTCTGCTGTGTTAACTTCCCATTGATTCGCAGTTCACACTTGTTCTAGCGCTTCCGGAGTCGCCCATGTTAATCGCCCTTCTGGTAATTCTCGTCGTCATCGCCGTGGTTTTGATCGGCATGTACAACGGCCTGGTGCAGTTGCGGGTGCGCTGCGATTCGGCCTGGTCCGACATTGACGTGCAGCTCAAGCGGCGGCACGATCTGATTCCGAATCTGGTGGAAACCGTGAAAGGCTATGCGGCGCACGAGAAAGGAACATTCGAGAATATCGCGAAATTCCGCTCGCAGGCCATGCAGGCAACCACGCCGGCGGACAAGGCGGCAGCCGAGAATCAGCTCACCGGCGCGCTCAAGAGCCTGTTTGCGGTGGCCGAGAATTATCCCGAACTGAAGGCTTCCGAGCAGTTTATGCAGCTGCAGGGCTCGCTCAGCCAGACCGAGGATTCGATTCAGAACGCGCGCCGGTATTACAACGCGGTGGTGCGTGACCTGAATACGAAGATCCAGTCGTTCCCGACCAACATTCTGGCCGGGATGTTTGGCTTCAGCGCCCGCCAGTTCTTCGAGACCGGCGAAGCCGACCGCGAGCCGGTGCAGGTGAAGTTCTGAGAGATTGAGTCATTTGGTAATTGGGGAATTGAGTAATTGAAGATTCCAAAGACGATTGCGTTTTGCCTGCTCTCCCTGCTTTTTTGCGTTTCGCCTGGTACGGCACAGTCGAAGTCCTGGCGCGTGGCCGATTTCCAGGAAAACGTCGTCGTCGCCAAGGATGGCAGTGCGGTGGTCACCGAGCGCATCACGCTGGTGTTTGCCGGCGAGTGGCATGGAATTCATCGCACGATTCCCATCGAATATCCCGGTCCGAACCGCACCAATTATGAGCTCTACCTCGCCGTGAAAAGCGTGACCGACGGCGACGGTGGCGCGCTGAAGTATGACTCTTCGTTATCGAACGGCTCCCGCGACCTGAAGATCTACATTCCCGGCGCGGTGGACACGACGCGGACCGTCGAGATCGTATACAGCGTGCGAAACGGCACGCGTTTCTTCAAAGACTACGACGAGTTCTACTGGAACGTGACCGGCAATGACTGGCCGGTGCCGATTGATCATGTCGCGGCCACGGTACGCTTGCCGGATGCGGCCGCCGGATCGCTGCGGGCGCAGGCGTTTACCGGCGTGTACGGCTCGGTGGAGCGCGACGCCAGCGCCAAAGTGGATGGTGCGACCGCGCAGTTCGAGACCAACAATCCCCTGCCCATGCGCGGCGGGATGACGATTGACGTCTATATCCCGAAAGACATTCTCGCGGAACCGGGAGCACTCACGCGCTTTTTCTGGTTTATCAGCGGCAATCCAATCCTGTTTCTGCCTGTGGTTACGCTGGTGGGGATGTTTGCGGTCTGGTGGCACAAAGGGCGCGATCCGGATCCGGGCGTGTCGGTGGCGCCGATGTACGAGCCCCCGCCTGGCATCTCTCCGGCGGAAGCGGGAACGCTTCTCGAGGATACGGTTCATCCCCGCGACATCACTTCGACCATGGTGGACCTGGCGGTGCGCGGGTACATCAAGATTGAGGAGACGGAGGAGAAGGTCCTTGTCTTCACCCACAAAGACTACGTGTTTCATTTGCTCAAGCCGCGCGACGGGTGGGGAGATGACCTTGCTCCGCATGAGCGCGTGATGCTTGAGAACGTGTTTGCCACCGGCGACGACGTCCGCCTCTCCAGCTTGAAGAACCGTTTCTACACGGCGGTGCCGGCCATCCGCGAGGATATTATGTCGGCGCTGAAGAGGAAGGGCGTTTATCTGCTCGATCCCGAATCGGCCAACGGATACAGCGTCGTGGGTGCGATCGCCATTTTGATTCCGTTTGGCATTCTCCAGTACCTGGGATGGGCCAACTTCTTCAATTCGCCTCTGCTGCTGATCGTGTGCCTTCCGCTCTCGGTCCTGATCTGGTGGCTGTTCGCCCGGGTCATGTCGGCGAAGACCATCAAGGGCGGGCGTATGCGTATCGCTGTGCTGGGTTTTCAGGAGTTCATGAATCGGGTAGACGCGGAGCGGCTCAAAGTCATGCCGCCCACGACGTTTGAGAAGTTCCTGCCCTACGCGATGGCTCTTGGGGTCGAGCATCACTGGGCGCAGGCCTTTGCCGGGATCGTCAAAGATCCTCCGCAGTGGTACGCCGGACCCGGCGGATATTACGGCGGGTTCAATCCGATCTTCTTCTCGAGTTCGATGCACAGCATGGCGACGGATATGCACCAGGTCTTCGTGTCGGCTCCGCGCGCCAGTTCCTCAGATCCGGGATCGGGT
>Ga0209415_10010028_pt1 | contig 16176 bp, 13 predicted proteins | sample PeaSoiSIISIP2007_FD_187696 | JGI IMG/M metagenome (GOLD analysis project Ga0209415, IMG submission 187696) | Peat soil microbial communities from Weissenstadt, Germany - SII-SIP-2007 (SPAdes) (version 2) | ecosystem: Environmental > Terrestrial > Soil > Wetlands > Peat | place: Germany...
CACCAGGATGTAGCCGGTGTGGGCGATGGAGCTGTAGGCGAGCATGCGCTTGACGTTCGACTGCGTCAGCGCGACCAGGTTGCCCAGGGTCATGGTCAGCGCGGCCAGGATCACGATGGCGCCCACCCAGTCGGCCTTGACGGGGCCGAGCGCGCCCACGAACAGCCGGAGGATCAGGGCGAACGCCGCCACCTTGGGGCCCACCGAGAGATACCCCGTCACCGGGGTCGGAGAGCCCTGGTACGCGTCGGGCGTCCAGTAGTGGAATGGCACGGCCGCGATCTTGAAGGCCACGCCTGCGAGCAGGAACGCCAGCCCCATCGCCAGGCCCGGCGCCAGCGGCTTGCCCGCCGCCACCGACTGCAGCGCCGCCGAGACTCCGGCCACGCTCGTGGTGCCCGTGTACCCCCACACGAAGGCAAGGCCGAACAGGAACACGGCGCTGGAGAACGAGCCAAGCAGGAAGTACTTGATGGCGCCCTCGGTGGCGAGCCCGTCCCTCTTGGCGAACCCGGCGAGCATGTAGCCGGGCAGCACCATGAGCTCGAGCCCCAGGAACAGCACCAGCAGGTCGCGCGCCCCGGACAGCAGCATCGCGCCGCTGATCGCGAACAGCAGGGTGGCCGAGAACTCCGCGAGCGGCAGACCGCGCGGGCGCAGGTAGTCGGGCGCGAACAGCAGCGTCAGCACCGCGATCGACAGGAAGAGCAGGTCGAGCATGACCGTCAGCTGGTCGAAGATGTACGACCCGCCGAACGCCGTGCGCGGCGCCTGCGGGGCGATCGCCGCCGTGACGGCCATCACGGCCAGTGCGCCTATCGTGGCGATCCCCGAAGAGAGTCGGTCGCGGTCCGGCGCGATGACGTCGACCAGGATCACCAGGAACGCCACGACCCAGATCGCCGCCAGGGGCAGCATCGCGGTCGCGTCGGCCGCGTTCATCGGGTGACCCTCACGGCAGGATCCCCAGCGCCACGCCGTGGCCGACGTGGTCCAGGACGCCCGAGACCGGTCCCTGGATGAGGTTCAGGATCGGGGCGGGGAACACGCCGAAGACGACCACGAGCGCGGCCAGCGGCACCAGCGTTGCGATCTCGATCGGGACCATGTCGTGGAGATGGTCTCCGAGGCCCTGCAGGAAGTCGGAGAGGTCCATGAACGCGACCTGCTGGAACATGTAGAACAGGTACGTCGCGCCCAGGACCATGACGATGGCCGAGATCCCCGCCACGACGGGCGCCACCGCGAACGTTCCGAGGAGGACGAGGAACTCGCCGACGAACCCGGAGAGCCCGGGTAGTCCGGCGCTCGCGAGCATGAAGAAGCCCAGCGTCGTGGCGTAGAGCGGCATCTTCCCGGCCAGTCCGCCCATGACCGCGAAGCGGCGGTCGTGCGTCCGCTCGTAGATCACGCCTACGCAGAGGAAGAGAGCGCCGGTGATGAGGCCGTGGTTGACCATCTGGAGCACGGCACCCTGCAAGGCCTGCGACTGGAAGGCGAAGATGCCCAGCGTCACGAACCCCATGTGGCTGACCGAGCTGTAGGCGACCAGCTTCTTGAAGTCCGGCTGCACCACCGCCACGACCGCGCCGTAGATGATCGCGATCACCGAGAGCGCGATGATCGCCGGGGCGAAGGTATGCGCCGCGTCGGGGAAGAGGGGCAGGGAGTACCGGATGAAGCCGTATCCGCCCAGTTTCAGGAGGACGCCCGCGAGGATCACAGAGCCCGCGGTGGGCGCCTCGACGTGCGCGTCGGGCAGCCACGTGTGGAACGGGAACATCGGGATCTTGATGGCGAACGCGAGGAAGAACGTGACGAACGCGAACGTCTGGATCTCGGGCGAGAAGTGGAACCCCGACAGGTCGAGATAGCTGAAGCTCCACGTGCCCGTGGCCGAGTGGTACGCGTAGGCGGTGGCCAGGATGCCCACCAGCATCAGCAGCGAACCGACGAGCGTGTACAGCACGAACTTGATGGTGGCGTAGATGCGGTTCGGGCCGCCCCAGATGCCGATGATCAGGTACATCGGCACGAGCACGATTTCCCAGAACACGTAGAAGAGGAAGAGGTCCAGCGCGGCGAAGACGCCGATCATGCCGATCTCGAGGACGAGGAAGGTGATCATGTACTCCTTCACCCGCTCCTGGATCGGGCGGAAGGAGGCCAGCACGCTGACCGCGGTCAGCAGCGTGGTGAGGATGATCAGGATCAGGCTGATGCCGTCGACGCCGACCTGGTAGTGGATCCCGAAGACCGGGATCCATGGCACGTCTTCCACGTACTGGAAGCCGCCGGCGCCGGTGGCGAAGCCGGCCAGCATGACCAGCGACCAGCCCAGGGCAACGAGCGTCGTGGCGAAGGCCAGCCAGCGCGCGACCTGGGGCCGGTCGCGCGGCACGAAGGCGATCAGGATCGCTCCCACCAGCGGCGTGAAGATCGTGAGCGAGACGAGGGGGAGCATCTCCGCCTACCTGGCCGTGATCACGAGCAGGCTCGCGGCCATCACGAGCAGGCCGATGGCGATCCCCAGGGCGTAGTTCTGGACGCGGCCGGTCTGGATGCGGCGGACCTCGCGACCGGAGAACACGGTGAGCGTACCCACGCCGTTGACGACACCGTCGACCACGTGGCCGTCGAACCACCACGCGGCGCGAGCCACCACCCCGCCGATCACGTAGAAGAGGCCGTGGTACAGGTCGTCGAACCACCACTTGTGGAACGAGGCCACGTACAGGGGGCGGAGGCGCGCGGAGGCCGCCTCGACAACCGCTGGCTTCGGCTCGACGTCGCGGCCCGGCAGCCGCAGCCCGAAGAGCCGGACTGACGCGACCAGGCCGACTGTCGCGAGGGCGACGCTCACCAGGAGGAGCGCCCCGTCGATGCCGAAGACCTGGAACGCCTCGTGAGGCACGCCCAGTGTCTGGTCGGCCTGCGCGAAGACGGGATCGAGCCACTGGTGCACCAGCCCGGAGTCGGGCGGCCAGCCGATGGCGAGGCCGAGCAGCGCGGCCGGAATCGCCAGCAGGACCAGGGGCACCCACATCGTGGGCGGCGACTCGTGCGGGTGGACGTCCGGTGAGACGTGGCTCGGCCCGTAGAACGTCTTGCCCATCAGCCGGAACATGTAGAAGGCGGTCAGCGCCGCGACCACCGCCCCGATCAGCCAGACCACGTAGAAGCCGTTCCGGAAGCTCGCCCCGAGGATCTCGTCCTTGCTGAAGAAACCCGCCAGGGGCGGAATCCCGGAGATCGCGATCGAGGCGATGAGCATCGTCGCGTGCGTGATGGGCATCTTGCGCCACAGGCCGCCCATCCTGTTCATGTCCTGCTCGTCGTGGACCCCGTGGATCACGGAGCCGGAGTCGAGGAACAGCAGCCCCTTGAAGAAGCCGTGCGTCATGAGGTGGAAGATCGCCGCCGCGTAGGCGCCCACGCCGAGTGACGCGAACATGTAGCCCAGCTGGGACAGTGTCGAGTACGCCAGCACGCGTTTGATGTCCGTCTGGGTCAGCGCGATGGTCGCGGCCAGGAGCGCGGTGAAGATCCCGACGGCGGCCACGATCACCATCGCCGCCGGAGCGTGGCTGAAGATGGGGTTCGCGCGCGCCACCATGTACACCCCGGCGTTCACCATCGTGGCGGCGTGGATCAGCGCCGACACCGGGGTCGGGCCCTCCATGGCGTCGGGCAGCCACACGTGGAGCGGGAACTGCGCGCTCTTGCCGACCGCGCCGCAGAAGAGCAGCAGCGCGATGCCGGTGATCTGCCAGGACTGGATCTGGCCGGAGGCCAGCATGTGGGGCAGCTTCGTGAAGACGTCGGAGAAGTTGAGCGAGCCGACGGTGGTCCAGATCGCCCAGATCCCGATGCTGAACCCGACGTCGCCGACCCGGTTGACCAGGAACGCCTTCTTGGCGGCCAGCGCCGCGCTCCGGCGGCGGTACCAGAACCCGATCAGCAGGTAGCTCGAGAGTCCCACCAGCTCCCATGCCACGAACAGCAGCAGGAAGTTGCCTGCCAGCACCAGCAGCAGCATGCTGAACATGAAGAAGTTCAGGTAGGCGAAGAACCGCCACTTGCCCGGATCGTGGGCCATGTACCCGATCGAGTAGACGTGCACGAGCATCCCGATCGTGGTCACGACGATCAACAGGGCCGCGGTCAGGTTGTCCACCGCGAAGTTGGCGTCGAGCTGGAACGTTCCGGCGGGGATCCACGTGTAGAGCGTGAAGTGCAGCCCGTCCGGCCCGAAGCCTCCGGTCAGCTGGCCGAAGACGACGACCATGCCGGCCGCCCACGTGAGCAGGATGGCGCCGACGGAGATCGCCCAGGACCTGTCGCCCAGCCGCCTCCCGAAGACGGCGGTGAGCGCGAACCCGGCGATCGGCAGGACCAGGATCGCGAGAACGAGCGCCTCGTTCGACATCGCCGCCTACTCCCGCATCGTGTCGTACTCGTCGACGAGCGGTGTCCGCCGGTTGCGGAAGATCGCGATCACGATCGCCAGACCCACCGTCGCCTCTGCCGCGGCGACCGCGATGACCATGAGGGCGATCACGGAGGCGTGGACCGTGAGCCGGGGCGTGAACGCGCCGAACGCGACGATCGCCAGGTTGACGGCATTCAGCATCAGCTCGATCGACATCAGCATCGCGATCGCGTTGCGGCGGGCGAGGAACCCGAACATGCCGGTACAGAAGAGCAGCGACGACAGCGCCAGGTAGGCGTCGAGCGAATGGCTCACGTCAGCGCTCCTCCCCGCGCGGTTCGTCGCGCTTGGCCAGGAACACGCCACCCACGACGGCGGCGAGGAGCAGCACGCTGACGACTTCGAGCGGGAGGACGTAGTCGCTGAAGAGCAGGCGGGCCAGCGCGTCGGTCGCGGTGTGGAGCTGGTGGCCGACCGTGTCGGGCCAGGCGGTCGTCGTGACGACACCGACCAGCATCGCCGCCAGCGCGATCGCGGCGACGGCGCCCGCCCACGCCTGGTGATGGAACACGAGCCTGGCGGGACCCACCTTGGTCTGCGTGAGCATGATGGCGAACAGGACGAGGATGCTGATCGCGCCGATGTAGATGAGCACCTGGGCAGCGGCCACGAGCGGCGCGTCGAGCATCACGTAGATCCCCGCCAGGGCGGCGAACGAGACGATCATCGCCAGCCCCGAGCGGATGATGTCGCGGCCGAGGACCACGGTCAGGGCGGCCCCCAGCACGGTCCCGGCCAGGGCGAGGAACAGGAGATCCGCCCAGGACCACCCGAGCCCCGGGATCGTCGCGCCTGCCAGCGCGTTCGACATGGACTCCCCTTACCTTGCCGGCCCTGGTGGCAGCTGGTGCGCCTCCCCGCCGCGCCCGTTTCCGCTGCCACCCGCGCCGCCGTTCCCCTCGCCGCGGCCCGGACCGATCCGGGCCGACAGCACGGGCAGCAGCCGGTCGATCGACACGTCGCGACCGGCGGCAAGGGCGCGTGCCATCCAGTCCCGCTCCCGCCGGACGTAGCTCATCTCGGTATCGTGCTGCACGGCCGAGTACGACAGCAGGTCGATGTCCGGCACGGCGCGGGTCTCGTGCGCGAGCTCGAAGTCCGGACCGCATCGCAGCGCGTCGTACGGACAGGCGTCGACGCAGATTCCGCAGAGGATGCAGCGCGATTCGTCCACGTCGTACTGCTCGAGGACGCGTGGCTTGGGCATCAGTGCCCCTGTCGGGCACGTCTCCGCGCATCGTCCGCACGAGACGCACGGCGTGTCGTTGAGGCTCATGTCGAGCGGCGTCGTCACGAGGGTGTCCATGCCGATGCGCATGAAGTCGTAGCACGCGGCACCCACGACCTCGGCGCAGACGCGGGCGCAGCGGCCACAGTCGATGCACCGGGATGGCTCGCGCAGGATGAAGGCGTGGCTGTCGTCGCGGATGTAGTCGTGGTTGTATCCCGTGAACCGGTTCTCGAGCACGCTCCGATGGCTGAACCCGGTGCGCGACGGCTCGAGCGTCGCGAGGGTCGTGCCGTACTCGATGCCGAGCCGCCGCAGGTCGCAGTACCCGATGGCCTCGCACGTGCACTGCAGGCAGCGCCGCGCCTCGTCCATCGCCTCGACCTGGGTGTACGGGATCTCGTACTCGACGTAGCTCCTGTTGCGCACGTCGGCCGGCATCGAGCGCAGGCGATGCCGCGGCTCCTTGAGCTCGCCGGTGAACGGTACGATCGAGAGGAAGGCCGGCTGCGGCTCGGCGATGGTCTGGCGCGTTCGGACGTCGTCCAGGTCCATGCCCTTCAGGTACGCGTCGATGGCGTACGCCGCGCGGCGGCCCTCCGCGATGGCCTGGACCACCGTGGTCGCGCCGACCCGGACGTCGCCGGTCCCGAAGACGCCGGCCCGGCCGGTGGAGAAGGTCACCGCGTCGGCGGCGAGCCGGTTGCGGTTCACCCTGACGCCGTCGGAGCCGTGGTCCAGCCATGCCAGCTCCGGCCCCTGCCCGATGGCCAGCAGGACCCGGTCGCACTCGATCGTGAACTCCGTACCGGGGACCGGTTCCGGGCGGCGGCGCCCGGAGGCATCGGGGGCGCCCATGCGCATCCGCTGGAACTCGACGCCGGTCACGGTGTTGCGCTCGCTGGTGATGACGCGCGTGGGCGCGGCCTGGAAGATGGCGTGGGCGCCCTCCTCGATCGCCTCGTGGACCTCGCTCGAGGCCGACATCTCCTTCATGTCGCGCCGGTACACGAGCGTCACCTCGCTGGCGCCCTGGCGGAGCGACGTCCGCGTGCAGTCCATGGACGTGAAGCCGCCGCCGATCACGACGACCCGGCTGCCCGCGTGCCCGGGGAACGGAAGTCCGAGGGTGGCGGTCCGCAGGTACTCGAGGCCGTCGAACACGCCGTCGGCGTCCTCGCCCGGGACCCCCAGCTTGTTGGTGTCGTAGCAGCCGATGGCGACGCAGACCGCGTCGTAGCCCTGGTTCTGCAGGTCGTCGAGCGTGAAGTCCGTGCCGAGCGCGCGGCCGCACTCGAAGCGGCCTCCCAGGTCGAGAATCGACTGGTACTCGCCGTCCACGACGCTGTCCTTGGGCAGGCGGTACTCGGGGATGCCGTACCGCAGCATGCCGCCGGGCTTCTCGTCGCGCTCGTAGATGGTCACGTCGTGGCCGTCGATCAGCAGGTAGTAGGCCGCGGACGCTCCGGCCGGGCCGCTCCCGATGACTGCTACCCGCTTGCCGCTCCTGGGCTGCAACTCGAAGGGGACGGGCGCCTTCCGCCCCTCGGCCTGGAGGCGGAGCACCTGGTCGCCGGCGTAGCGGTGGCTGTCGCGGATGGCGATCGCCTCGTCCACCTCGTCCCGCCGACAGTGCTCCTCGCACGGTGCCGGACACACGCGCCCCAGGACGCTGGGGAACGGGATCGTGCGCTTGAAGATGCGCGCCGACTCGACGAAGTCACCCTCGGTGTTGGCCTTCAGGAACCCGGGGATGTCGATGTGGCTCGGGCACTTGTTCTGGCAGGGCGGCAGGCAGTAGGCGTTGTGGTCGCTGAAGATCAGCTCGAGGTTGGTGTGCCGGAGGGCCCGCACACGCTCCGTCTGCGTCCGCACCACCATGCCTGCCTCCGCGGCGCGGGCACAGCTGATCGGCGGGTGGTCCTCGCCCTCCACCTCGACCACGCACATCCGGCACGCGCCGAACCCGGGCAGTTTCGGCTCGTAGCAGAGCGTGGGGATCTCGATGCCGTTGTCCCGGCAGACCTCCAGGATCGTCTGCCCCGCGCGACCCGTGACCTGCCGCCCGTCGACCTCGATCGTGAAGGCGGGTGCGGAGTGGGGCCGCTGCGGCGACTGCGTCTCGAAGAGACGCTCCGCGAGCGTGGGCGCGGTTGCCTGGATCTCGATCAGGTCGGCCATGCTGACATCCGGGTCACCGGGGAGCCGCCGCGACGGGCGTGACGCGCAGGGGATTGCAGACTCCGGCGGGACACGTGCCGGCGTTGAAGTGGGCGTCGAACTCGTCCCTGAAGTATCGCATCCCGCTGATCAGCGGGTTGGGCGCCAGGATCCCGTGCCCACAGAGCGAGCCGTCCCGCACGTCGGCGGCGAGGTCGAGCAGGAGCTGCGGATCGGTGGGGCGCGCGCGTCCCGAGGTGGCGCGGTCGGTGAGTTCGAAGAGGCGCCTCGTCCCGATCCGGCACGGGATGCACTTCCCGCAGGACTCGTCGGACATGAAGCGCTCCATCACGCGGCCGAGTTCCACCATGCAGGCGCGCTGGTCCACGACCAGGATCAGGCCCGACCCCAGGATCCCGCCCGCGGCCTGGAGCGCGTCCGGGTCGAGCGGGGTGTCCAGCCGGGACTCCGGCAGGAACCCTCCCGGAGGACCCCCGACGAGCAGAGCCTTGAAGGTGCTCCCGTCCGACATGCCGCCGGCCACCTGGTCGAGGATCTCGCGGAGGGGCGTGCCCATGGGGACTTCGGCGACGCCCGTCAGCCGCGCGTTGCCCGAGACCTGCACCAGCTTGGTGCCGGGCAGGCCGTTCCGCCCGGCTGCCGCGAACGCTTCTGCGCCCTGGCGCACGATCCAGGGGACCGCGGCCAGCGTCTCGACGTTGTTGACGACGGTTGGGTGGCCGTCGAGCCCTCGAACCGACGGGAACGGCGGCCGCTGGTCGGGCATGCCCCGGTCCGACTGCAGCGCGTGGATGAGCACGGTCTCCTCGCCCAGCACGAAGGCGCCCTGCAGCGGCCGGACCTCGACCTGCAGGTCCAATCCGCGCTCGGCAGCGCGGGGCCCGAGGTACCCGGCATCCTCCGCCTCGGCGACGGCGGCGCGCAGCCGGCTCACGGCCAGGTCGTACGCGGCGTTGACGGCGACGCAGGCCCGGCGTGCGCCGACCGCGTAGGCCGCCAGGGCCGTCCCTTCGATCACGGCATGCGGGTCGAGCTCCATGAGGGTGCGGTCGACGAAGGCCCCGGGGTCGGCCTCGATCCCGTTGGCGATCACGACGCGCTCCGGGTCCTCCTGCGATCGGGCCGACCGCCACTTGTCCGCGGTGGGGTAGCCCGCGCCACCCAGGCCGCGCAGCCCGGCGCGGGCAACGAGTGCGACGAGCCCGTCCGGGCTGGATCCGACCGCCTGCCGCCAGGCCGCCCACGCCCCGACGCGCTCCGCCGCAGCGAGCCCCTCGTCCGGGTCGTACTGTCCAGCCGCGGCGAGCGTGATGCGCGGCCAGCCGGCGGGCGTGGCGAGGATGGCGGGCATCAGGCGCGCCCGGCCGGCGCGTGGCCGGCCAGCGATTGCGCGAGCCGCACGGCGCCGGCGGCGGTCATGTCCCTCTGCGGTCTGCCGTCGAGCGTCACCCACGGCGTGCCGGCGTTCTCGCCGTGGCAGTCGTCGGTGGCCAGCGCGACAGACCCGTCCGGCGTCGTCCCCCCGAGCGGGACCCCGAGCTCGTCCTCGAACGCTGCGCGAACGGCCCCGCCGCCGAAGAGCGAACAGGACGGGCAGCGACAGATGCCCAGCCGGTGCGCGGCGGGAAGCTCGAGACGCAGCTGTCCGTAGAAGGACGCCGTGCCGTAGACCTCCGCGTACCAGATTCCGGTCGCGGTGGAGATGTGCTTGACCGCGGCCACGGGAATGTACCCGTAGATCTCCTGCGTCCCCTCGAGGATGGGCAGCAGCCGCCGGGGGTCGTGTTCCTCCTGCTCGAGGAGCGCGTCCAGCCGGGTCGTGTCCGCCCGGTCGAACGCCGCGAAGTTCGGGTCGGGCACCGGCCGGCCGGAGCGGCGCAGGGCCTGCTCCTCGCGGCGCTCCGCGTACTGCTCCGCCGCTCCCCAGTGAACGTGGAACCGGTCCTTCGTGTCGGTGCCGCCCATGTCGATGCACTCGATGGGGCAGGCCATCGCGCACTGGAAGCACGTCTCGCACTTGAGTGCGCCGTACTCGTCGTACAGCAGCTGCAGGCGGCCCCGGTGTCTCGGCGGGATCTCCGGTACCTGTTCGGGGTACTGGACCGTCACCTTCGGTTCGAAGAACCGGCGGAGGGTCAGGGCCATGCCCTTCACGATGCCGATGCCGGGGACGAAGCTCATGGGTGGACCACCAGGATGGCGAGCGCGGTGAGGAACAGGTTGACCAGTGCGGCCGGCAGGAGCCATTTCCACGCCAGCCCCATCAGTTGGTCGATGCGGACGCGGGGCAGCGTGGCGCGCATCCACACGAAGGTGAAGACGAAGACGTAGGCCTTGGCGAAGAACCAGACGATCCCCAGCAGCGCGTCGAGGTTGATCAGCAGGTAGATCCCGAGTGCGCCGACGGCGAGCGCCGAGAACAGCCCCAGCCCGAGGATCCAGGCGCGCCAGAACGGCCACTCCGATCGCAGCATCCACAGGGGGAGCGCGAACAGCGCGGAACCGACCACCGGGACGACGATCACGAGCGCGAGGAGCGCCAGCCCGAGCTCCCCGGGGGCGAGCAGGACGTGCACCGGCCACGGCCACGGAACCGGTGCGGTCCAGCCGCCGAAGAACAGCACGACCGCGAGGCCGGAGAGCAGGAAGACGTTGACGTACTCCGCGAAGAAGAAGAACCCGAAGCGCATGCCGCTGTACTCGGTGGCGAAGCCCGCGACGATCTCGCTGTCGGCCTCGGTCAGGTCGAACGGCGTGCGGTTCGCCTCGGCGGTGGCGGCGATGAAGAAGACCAGGAACGCGAGCGGCTGGCGGACGACGAACCAGTCGAGGAAGCTCCCCGATTGGGCCTGCACGATCCCGTTCAGGCTCATCGTGCCGGCCAGCATGATCACGCCCACCACGGACAGGGTCAGGGGGATCTCGTAGCTGACCATCTGCGCGGCGCTCCGCAGTCCGCCCAGCAGTGAGTACTTGTTGAAGCTCGACCAGCCGGCCATCAGGAGCCCGACCACGCCCAGGCCGCCTACCCCGAAGAAGTAGAGCAGACCCACGTTGAAGTCGACGCCGAAGAGGCCGGGGCCGAAGGGCAGCACCATGAATGCCATGACGCTCCCGACGAACGTCACCACGGGGGCGAGCGTGAACACAGTGACGTCGGCGCCGGTCGGGGTGAAGTCCTCCTTCGACAGCACCTTGAGGCCGTGGACCACCGACGCGAGCGTGCCCCACGGTCCGACACGGTTGGGACCGATACGCAGGTTCATGAACGCGATCACCTTCAGCTCCAGGAAGATGATCACGAACGCCGTCGGGATGGTGAACAGCAGCACCGCCGTCGCCGCGACCACGAACCGGACGATCGCGATGTTCGCGAGCAGGACGCCGCCGATCCAGATGACGATCCCCGGGATGACGCCGGTGCCGACGCCCAGCATGAGCACCAGGAAGAGGAGGACGAGTGTGCCGAGCAGCGGCACGACGACCCTGCCGGACGGAGACAGGCGGCCTGTGGACCGGACGACAACGCTCACTTGTCGATGCCGCCCATGACGGGGTCAAGGCTGGCCATGACGGCCATCGTGTCCGCCAGCAGGTTGCCGGGCATCAGCGGCACCACGGCCTGCAGGTTCACGAACGACGGGTCGTGGATGCGGAAGCGGTACGGCTGGTCGGTTCCGTCGCTGATCGCGAAGCACCCGTACTGGCCCCGTGGGCTCTCCACCGCGGCCCAGGCGCGGCCGGGTCGCGGCGTGATGCGACGCGGCAGCTGGGCCATGACGGGGCCGTCGGGCATGCGGTGGAGGACCTGGTCGATGATGTGGATGCTCTGCTTGATCTCGTCGATGCGCAGCAGGTACCGCGCGTACGAGTCCCCCTCCTCGCGCGTCGGGATCTCGAACTCCAGCTCCGGGTACACGGAGTACGGGTGCGCGCGTCGGACGTCGTACGGGACGCCGCAGGCGCGGATGTTGGGCCCGCTCATCCCGAAGCCGATGGCCGTCTGCCGGTCCATCCGGCCGAGGCCCCGCGTGCGCCGCACGAAGATCTCGTTCTGGTTCAGCAGCGCGGTGTCGGCCTCCACCTGGGCGAGTGCATGGCCCATCCAGTCCCCGAGGCGGCTGAGGAACTCGTGGTTCAGGTCTCCGTTGACACCGCCGATGCGCATGTAGTTGAAGAGCATCCGCTGGCCGGTCAGCGCCGCCAGCATCTCGACGATCTCGTCGCGCTCGATGAAGCTGTACAGGATCGGCGTGATCCCGCCCAGGTCCAGCGCCATCCAGCCGATGAACAGGGCGTGGCTGGCGATCCGGTTGAGCTCGCACGACAGGACCCGGATGTACTCGGCGCGTCGCGGGACACGGAGGTCGAGGAGTTGCTCGAACGCCATCACCGGCGCGAGCTCGTTGAAGAGCGAGCTGACGTACTCCAGCGGGTCCGTGTAGCAGATCGCGTGGTGATAGTCGGCGTTCTCGCTGAGTTTCTCGATCCCACGGTGGAGGTAGCCGAGCACCGGATCGAGGTCCACCACGCGCTCGCCGTCGATCTTGACGACGAGCCGCAGGACACCGTGCGTGGACGGGTGCTGCGGCCCCATGTTCACGAGCATCTCGCCGTCCCGGAGCCCGTAGAACTCCGCCTCGCGCTCCGTGCGCGGCGCATACGGGGGGATCGCGTCGTAGATGGTCGCGGGGGTCGAGACGAGGACCCGCGGGTCGTCGAGGGACGGGATCCGGGTAGCCATCGGCTTCCCGGTCAGCGCGCCCGGCTGCGCCGGATCGGCGCGGCCGATTCGACGGGGGCGTGCACCTGCTCCATGTGCCTGACACCGAGCCCGGGCGATCGCGAGGAATCGTCGGCGATGTAGAAGTCCTTGCGAAGGGGGAAGCTGGTGTAGTCGGGGGGCATGTAGATGCGGCGCAGATCCCGGTTGCCTTCGAAGACGATCCCGAACATGTCATACGCCTCGCGCTCCATCCACTCGGCGCCTTTCCAGAGGAAGGTGGCGGACGGGACGCGCGGGTCGTCGCGGGACAGGTCGGCCACGATCACGCGGAGCCAGTCCGTCGTTGTTTCGGACCACAGGTGGTAGACGACCTGCATCGAGTCCCCGGTGTCGACGCCGGCGAGATCGGCCAGGACCTCGAACCGGAGGTCGGCGTCGTCGTGCAGCGTCCGCAGGACGTCGACCACGGAACCAGCGGCGATGCGGATCTCCGTCTGGTCGTGGCGCTGGCGAACGGGCGCCGCCAGCAGCGGGCCGAGGCGTGTCTCCAGGCGCCGCCTGAGCGCGGTATCCGTGTCGCTCCTCCAGTCAGTGCCCGGCCGGAACGGTCGGACCGACCGCGCGCTCCGCCCAGTGGCCGCGACGTTCCACGATCAGCTGCTGCAGCTTCATCATCGCGTAGATGAGCCCTTCCGGGCGGGGCGGGCAGCCCGGCACGTAGACGTCGACGGGCATGATCCGGTCGATCCCCTGGACGACGGAGTAGGACCGCTTGAAGCGACCGCCGGAGCATGTGCAGTCGCCCATCGCCACGCACCACTTGGGCTCGGGCATCTGCTCCCACAGGCGCAGCAGCGGCCCCGCCATCTTCGTGGTGAGCGTCCCCGCCACGATCAGGACGTCCGCCTGCCGGGGGCTCGCGCGGAACGGAAACATGCTGAAGCGGTCGACGTCGTTGCGGCTCGTCGCGGTCGACATCATCTCGATGGCGCAGCACGAGAGGCCGGAGAGGAGCGGCCAGAGGCTGTTGGCCCGCAGCAGGTCGAGCAGGTAGTCGGCCCGCGCCGGGACCACCTGGAGCGCGCCCCACCGGCCGTTGTCGCCGGTATCGGGTCCTTCGGCCACCTGCTCCAGGTGCGTGATGGCCGGCGGCCGGCCACCGCCGTACGCCTCCGGGTTCGAGGACGACCAGAAGTCATTGGCGACCACGATCGGTTCACCGACCGCCTGTCCAGGCGGCGAGACGAGGCCACGGCCGGCGTGGCCCGGCACGTCCCCGGCCGTTGCGTCGTCGGTCGGTCGGGGGTCGGGGATCAGCGCCACCGCAGCACTCCCTTGCGCCACGCGTACGCCAGGCCAAGCAGCAGGATGGCCACGAAGAGCGCCATGTCCAGCAGGCCGCCGACCAGGACGTCGCGGAACACGATGGCCCACAGGTAGACGAACACGACTTCGATGTCGAAGGCGACGAACAGCAGGGCGTAGATATAGAACGAGAGGCCGAATCGACCCCAGGTGTCTCCGAACGTGTCGATCCCCGACTCGTACGGCAGCCCCTTGTGGCGGTCACCCCGGTTTCTGTGACTGATGAGCCAGGCGAGCCCGATCGTCATGAACACGAACGAGACGCCCGCGATCAGAAACCCGAGGACATACCAGAGTCCGGTCACGTTTCCTCGTCATGAGCCGGCAGGCGCCGTGGTGAGTGTCCGGGGCGCGCCTGCACGTCCGGCATTCTATCGCAGAGCACCTGGACGCCCGAGAGGCCCTCTCGGTTACCGGATGCCGCGCAGCAGCAGCGGGACTCCCGGGCCCACGAGGCTGTGGCCCCCGAGGACGATGGGCGTGGGCGCCACCAGGGACCCTGCGGTCAACTCGCGCAGCCACGGATCGCCTACGCGGTCCGCCAGCAGCAGGTCCGAGGCGAAGCGATCCTCGGCGCCGGGCCACGCCGCCTCGTCGGCGCCCAGCCGGTCCGCGAGCAGCACGCGCGTGTCGACCACCGCCGCGTCGGCCAGGGTCGCCACCAGCCGGCCCAGCGAGCCCGGACCCTCGCGTTCCAGCAGACGACCGAGCGTGGCCCGGGGCTGGCGCTCCGGGACGACGGGCGGCAGCTTCGTGCTCCCGGGCGGCGTCTCACCGCGGGAGGGGACGGCCCCGATGGCGAGGGGGGAGGACGCCCGCATCCCGCGCTCCTCTGCCAGGAAGCGGACGCGGCAGCGCACGTGGCGCTCGAGCCAGGCGAGCGTCCCCGACGAGCTTCGGCCGAAGACGAGCAGCTCCCGGCGAGGGTCGGCGGCGACGACGCGCACTTCGTCGGCGCGCGGGACCCCAAGGCCGGACATGCTCACCAGGCGCCGCAACGGCGCCGGGCAGTCCGGCGCAAGGGCCAGCAGAGCCAGATCGAGCGGCGTGTCCAGGTCCAGCGCGAGGCGCTCGCGCCCACCGAGCTCGCCAACGTCGAATCCCGCCCGCTCCTCGAGCCAGCGGGGGAGGGCGTTGTCGGACGGGAGCGGCGGGAGGTCGCGGAGGACCGCCGCGTCCGCCACCGCGCAGACGTCGGACGAGTACCGGTTGTTGGTCAAGGCCCGCGCTCCGCCGCCCCGCGCGCTCTCGACGAGCCGCCGGGCATCGTTGAGGCGGAGGCGTGGCACGGCGCCGTCGCCCAGCACGACGCAGGCGTCGATCCGCTCGTCGCGGACCAGGCCGGCGAGCGCTTCGCCGAAGGTGCGTCCGCCTGTCGGCCGGAGGGGCGGGAGAGGGCGAGCGAACTCGCTCCGCGACCCGGCGGCGACGCTCGCGGCCGGGGTTCCCTCGGCCCGGGCTTCGGGGCGTCCCGCGGCGAACCGGACCATACCGGCCGCGGGGGAGACGGCCCGGTCCTGACTCGGCAGCGCACCGCGCCCGGCGGCGAGCACGACGCGATCCACCCCGGCACGCCGGAACAACGCCACCTGGCGCTCCGCGAGCGCCTCGCGGCCGATGTCGAGGAGGGCGGTCAGCGGTGGCGCGCCTGCACGGCGAGGCGTATGGAACAGGACGAGCGTGACTTCGGGCACGGCGGCGCAAGTCTACGGGTCCGTGTCCGGCGACCCCGCGCGAGTGTCGTTGCTCCCGTGCCGGCGTACGCCGGGGTACTCTGCCGGCAGCAGAGACAAGGGGATGCATGTCCGGTCGTCGTGCCGTGGCGGTGTCCGTCGTCCTGGCGGCGACGGGCGCGCTCGCAGTCGCGCTCGCGAAGCGGTCGGCGTCGCGGTCGGCGCCGGTGCGTCAGCGCACGCCTGGTCACGGGCATCCGGGAGGCCGGCTCATCGGCGACGCTGGCCACTACGACCTGGGGTCGCGGTTGCTCTTCGGGCCGGTCTTTCGGAGGATCGCCGCCGAGGTCGCCTCGGTCGCACCGCCGCGCTCGGACGTCCTCGAGGTCGGGTGTGGATCGGGGCACCTGGCGATCCGGATGGCGCGCGACCATGGGCTGCGCGTGACGGCATCGGACCTCGACCCGGCGATGGTTGCACGCGCCCGGGCGAACATCGACCGCGTGTTCCG
>Ga0209415_10010029_pt1 | contig 16175 bp, 8 predicted proteins | sample PeaSoiSIISIP2007_FD_187696 | JGI IMG/M metagenome (GOLD analysis project Ga0209415, IMG submission 187696) | Peat soil microbial communities from Weissenstadt, Germany - SII-SIP-2007 (SPAdes) (version 2) | ecosystem: Environmental > Terrestrial > Soil > Wetlands > Peat | place: Germany...
ACCCGGCTCTGGGCGCTGGGCAAGAAGTTCGGCCACCAAACGCAGGTGGCCTTTTTCCGGGACCGGTGGGAGTGCGACACCATCGGCACGATCATTTTTGCCCTGAGCGCGCTCATGCTGGTGCCTTACATGATCATCAGCATCATGGGGGGCGGGACGGTCCTGGCCCAGATCTCGCACGGGAGAGGCGTTGCCGCGCCGCTCATCCCTTACTGGCTCGGCTGCGGAGTGGTCGCGGTGGTCGTTACCCTGGGGGTCTTCCTGGGCGGGATGCGGGGCACCGTCTGGGTCAATATCCTGCAGACCACTCTGTTCCTGTGCTTCGGCGCGGCCGCCGTGGTGACCATTTATCACGCCCTGCCCGGCGGTTTCGGCCAGTACATGGCGCAACTGGCCGGCGATCCCAAGACCCGCTTTCTGGTCACGCGCGAGCGGATGCCGCCGCAGGCCTTTTGGAGCTACACGCTGATTCCGCTCTCGAGCATCATGTTCCCCCACATGGCCATCATGTGCTTTTCCGCCCGCAAAGTCACCGCCTTCAAACGCACGGTCGTATTGTATCCGCTGGCCATCCTGCTGATCTGGCTGCCCTGCGTGTTTCTCGGCGTCCTGGGCGTGGCCGCTTTGGGCAAGGTCGCCGACCCGGACGGCATCCTGCTGCTGATGCTCGAAAAATATGCGCCGGTCTGGTTGGCGGGTTTGCTGGGCGCCGGGATCATTTCGGCGGTCATGGGCTCGGATGCCCACCAGGTCCTGGCCCTGAGCACGATGTTCACCAAGGACATTTATCAGCACTACGGCGGGCGGGAGAAGTACGGCGAAAAAGCCGCCGTCCATTTCGCCCGCGGCTTCATCATCATCGTCACGGTGGCCGCCTATCTGATCGCGCTCGCGCTCAAGGCCAAGCAAGGCATCTTTGAGATAGCCGTGCGTTACGCCTTCTCGGGGTTCGCCGCGATGGCGCCCATCATGGTCGCCGCCCTGTTCTGGAAGCGGAGCACCAAATGGGGCGCCCTGGCCGCCGCGCTCTTTACCGCGGCTTGCCTGCTCTATTTCGCCGTGCTCCAAAACTCCCGCCATCCGGGCGAGGTCATCTGGCAAATCGGCCACGGCAAGACCGCCATTAAACTCCTGTTCATCAACCCGCGCGGGGACGTGAGCTTTTGGAACGGGTTCCTGACGGTCGTGCCGATGGTGTTCGGCTCGGCCTTCTGCATGCTCGCCGGTTCACTCCTGACCCATCCGCCGAGCCGCGCGACCCTGGACAAATACTTTCCAGGAGCCGAATGTCAGCCCGCCTCAAAGGCGGCAGGGATGGCGGAGCGTTGCGTGAATAATTGAACCCTCTCGTGCCATAGTAGCTTATGCCAACCATCGTAAGAACCCCGGAGGCCGCTCAAAACCAGCTCGACACCCACTTGCGCGAGATCATCGATTGGCATTTCTCTCCCGAAACCGGCTGTCCCTTCTGGCTCGATTGGGCGTCCAAGGCCGGCTGGGACCCGCGCGCGGAGGTCAAGACCTTTGCGGACCTGCTGGCCAGGTTTCCCCACTTCCAGGACCAATGGCTGCGCGACCTCCCGCCGGAGGTCTGGGTCCCCGCCAGGTTCAAAGCTCGCCCCTACCACATCTTCGAAACCGGCGGCACCACCGGCATCCCCAAACAGCGCATCGGCTGGGACGATTACAAAATCGATTACGAGGAATTCTCCTCGAAGATCTCCGACGAGCATTTTCCGCGCGGCGCGGCCTGGCTCATGGCCGGCCCGACCGGCCCGCGCCGGCTCCGACTCGCCATCGAGCATCTGGCCAACTTTCGCGGCAGCCCCTGCTATTTCGTCGACCTGGACCCGCGCTGGGTCAAGAAGGTGATGTCGCAAAAACAGTTCGACCAGGCCCGCGCCTATATGGAGCACGTCGTGGACCAGGCGGTGATCCTCCTCAAGCACCGGAAGATAGCCAGCCTTTTCACCACCCCAAAGTTGCTCGAGGCGATCGGCGAAAAGCTCGACTTGCGCGAGGCGGGCATTCGCGGTGTTTTTTGCGGCGGCACGACGATGACCCCTCAATACGTGCGCTTCCTCATCGAGGAGGCGCTCGGGGAGGGCATCGGCTTCTATCCCACGTATGGCAACACGCTCATGGGTCTGGCGGCCAGCGCGCCGCTCCGGCCCGAGGACAATTTCTCGGTCACCTACTACGCCCCGCAGCCGCGGGCGGTCCTGCGCATCGTCAACCCAAGTCAGACCGAAGTGCTGGTCAATTACGGCCAATGGGGCCGCGTCGAGTTGACCACGCTCACCCAGGAATTGTTTCTCCCGCGCTTCCTCGAACGCGACGAAGCCATCCGCCGAAGCGCTCGAGACCCTTACCCCTGGGACGGCGTGGGGGACGTGCGGCCCTTGGGCGCCCTGGAACAGACGATTGTCGAGGGAGTCTATTAAATGCTCCCCCACCTTCCAGCCCTGCGGCGCGGCAAGCCTTACGCCAGCCTGGACCAGGCGCAGGTCCACGACTGCCGCACCGGCCAACCCCTGGCGCGCATCAGCCAGGTCAACGCCGGCATCATCCGAAAAGACCTCGCCCGCACCAGCGAGGCCCGGGCTGCTTTGAAAGAGTTCACTTGCGAAGCGCTGATCGAAATCTGCCGCAAAGCCAGCGGCCTTTTTCTACATGGAACCTTGCCGGCCGGCGAACAGGGCCACACTCAATCGCCGGATGAATATGTCGAGACCCTCTCGGCCGCCAGCGGTTTGCCGTGGGTCATGGTGCAGCGAAACAGCGAGAAACTGGGGCACGTGCTGGGCAACATGGGCCTCATTCTCGACGGCCTGACCCGCGGGCTCGACCTCGCCATTCTCGATCGCGGCCTCGGGGAGCAGCACGGCAGGCGTATGGCCTTTTATCCCACTACCCAATGCCTGGGGCTGGTGATGCCGAGCAATTCTCCCGGCGTCAATTCCCTCTGGCTTCCCGCCATTCCCCTCAAGATCCCGGTGGTCCTCAAGCCGGGCCGGGACGATCCTTGGACGCCTTACCGGCTCATCCAGGCGCTCGTGGCGGCAGGTTGCCCGGCCGCGGCCCTGGGTTTTTATCCCACCGACCATGAGGGCGCTGCCGAGATCCTCCGCGGCTGCGGGCGCGCGCTGCTGTTCGGCGACACCTCGGCAACCGCGCCCTACGCGAGCAACCCCGCTATCCAGATTCACGGCCCCGGGCTGAGCAAAATCCTCATCGGCGAGGACCAAATCCATCGCTGGCGCGAGTTCATCGATTTAATGGTCTCGTCCATCGCCGAGAACGGCGGGCGCAGTTGCATCAACGCCTCGGCCATCGTGGTGCCCAAACACGGCGCCGAAATTGCCGAGGCCCTGGCCCGCGAACTCGGGCCGGTTATGCCCCGCCCCGCCTCCGCCATGAGCGCCCAACTCTCCGCGTTTGCCAATCCTTCGATTGCCGAGCGCATCAATGCCGTCCTCGAAGAAGGTCTTCGGGTCCCCGGCGCAACGGAAATCACCGCCCAGCATCGGGACGGCCCGCGAAAAGTCACTCTGAACGGCGCGGTTTATCTGCGCCCGACCCTCGTGCGGTGCAGTTCCTTCGCCCATCCGCTGGCCAATCGCGAATTTCTTTTTCCTTACGCGAGCCTGATCGAGATCCCCCAAGCCGAAATGCTTGGGCAGATCGGTCCCTCGCTGGTGGTTACGGCCATCACTCAAGACCCGGCCTTCCGCGGGTCGCTCCTCGAGTCTCCGCTCATCCAACGGTTGAACCTCGGCCCGATCCCCACGACGCGGGTCTCTTGGGACCAGCCCCATGAAGGCAACCTCTTCGAGGTCCTCTACCGCCGCCGCGCGATTGAGGTGAGCGACGGTGTGTGAGCCTTCCATGAGCACGGACACGAACGTTTGGCCCGCCTCTGCCGCCGCCTTCGATTACCGCCCGCGAACCCGGCTCATCTTCGGCGTCAACAGCGTCCAGCGGGTCGGCGCCCTGGCGGTCGAACTGGGCGCCCGCAAGGTTCTGGTGGTGACCGACCGCGGGATCGTGTCCGCCGGACACGCCGGACGGGTGGGCCGCTTGCTCGAGGGGGCGGGCCTGTCGGTTTGCTGCTTCGATGGGGTTGAGGAAAACCCGGGCACCCGCTGCGTCGAGCGTTGCCTCGAGGCCGCTCGCCGTTCAGACATTGACGCGATCGTTGGACTGGGCGGCGGCAGCAGTCTCGACACCGCCAAGGGCTGCAATTTCCTGTTTACCAACGGCGGCCGGATGCAGGACTACTGGGGTCTCGGCAAGGCCACGCGGCCGATGTTGCCGTTGATCGCCATCCCGACCACCGGCGGCACCGGCAGCGAGTGCCAGTCGTTCGCCCTGATTACCGACGAGCAGACCCACCAGAAAATGGCCTGTGGCGACCCCAAAGCCGCCGCCGCCATCGCTCTGCTCGACCCCGCCCTCACCGTCTCCCAACCGCCCAAGGTCACCGCGTACAGCGGCATCGACGCCATTGCTCATGCCGTGGAAACCGCCGTGACGAGAAAACGCACGCCGCTCTCCCTGGTTTTTTCCCGGGAAGCCCTGCGATTGGCCTGGGCCGGGCTGCCGCGCGTGCTGGCCGCGCCGGATGACCTCGAGGCCCGCGGTTGGATGCTGCTGGGCGCCGCCTTCGCGGGAACCGCAATCGAGAACAGCATGGTCGGGGCCGCCCACTCCGCCGCCAATCCACTCACCGCTCATTTCGGCATCGTCCACGGCCACGCCGTCGGCCTTATGCTGCCCCACGTCGTCCGTTTCAACGCGCGCGACCTTGCTGCGGCGCAAACTTACGCCGAAATGGCCTGCGCCGCCGGGGTCGCTGAGCCGTCGGAGCCTCCGGGGGAGGCGGCGGCTCGCCTGGCCGGCCTGTTGGAAGGGATTTTGGATCGGGCCGGCCTGCCGCGCTCCCTCAAGAGCCTGGGCGTGGACGCCGCCGGAGTTCCTGCTCTCGCCCTCGAGGCCGCCCGGCAATGGACCGCCCAATTCAACCCCCGGCCCGTAACCGCGGCGGATTTTGAAAGCCTCTACGCCGCGGCGCTTTGAAGCTTTCGTCACTCGAGGCGGCCGGCGAGGGAAATGTCCACTACCTCGCCGGCGCGGAGCTTGAGGTTCGAGGGCAGACTGATGTTAAGGGGGAGCCCCTGGACGATGCTCGCAAAGTTCACAGGTCCCAGCAGGGTCGCCGGGACGATTTCCAACTGCGTGCCGACCTCGAGGATGGTGGCTGAACCGGACTGGTGGCGGAGGCCGCGAGTGCGGATCGAGACCTTCATTCCGGGCTTGAGTTCTTGCCGGATGGGAGGGCGGAGATAGCCGACGATGCGGACGGGATCGATCGTGGCCAGGGCCACGATCGGCGTACCGGGTGTCACCGCCTCACCCATGTGATGGTAGATGGTGGTCACGATGCCGTCCATGGGCGCCTTCACGATGACCGGGATGAGTTCGGCCTCGGTCAGGCGCAACTTGGCTTCCTGCACCGCAATCGTGGCGGCCAGCGGGTCGGTCGTGACTTTCGAAAGCTCGAGCGTATTGGTGGGCTGGAGGTCCGCCAAGTGGGTCTCGCATTCGCTCAACAGCTTGCTAAGCTCATCGACCTCGTCCTGCCGCCGGTCCCGCTGCTCCTTGGCCTGCTCATAGGTTCGCTCGGCGACAATCTTCTCCTTGAACAACGTCTCCATCCGCCGATACTCGCTCTGGGCATATTGCAGCTCCGCCCGCGCGGTGGCGAGCTGGGTCCGCTCCTTCAGCCAATCCAAACGGTATCGGTCGTAGTCCATCGCCGTCCGCTGCCGGGCGGTGATCGGCGTCATGGTGACGCGCAGCATTTCGATCTCGGATTGAATGACCGCGAGCGACGCCGTCAATATGCGCGGGTCGACGAGCGAGACCTGCCCGATGGGGTCGCCCATCTTGATGCGCTGGAAGCGGCTCACGGTCAACTCCGAAAGCACCCCGGTTTTGTGGCAACTCACGTCCGACACGACCGGCTCAGCCTGGCCAATCAAGGCGGGGGCCCCCACATCCCCCTTCCACAGCAGCGCGGCGGCACCCACGGCCGCAACGAACACCAGCGCCGGCAGATAGCGGACGCGGACATCGAACCAGCGCTGATCCAGTGGTATGGGAATGGACGGGCGAGACTCAGGTTTCATGCTTCAGTCCGGCCCGAGGTACACGCTTCCGCTCTGGCTGGGACGCAAGATTCCGCCCTGGCTGGCGCCCAGGAACAATCCATAACCGGCGTTGCTGCCCCGCAGCAGCACCCCGCTGATGGCAACGCCGCTCTTGCTCCCATTAACCGGCACGGTGCCCTGGAACAGACCCGAGGCGGTTGTCAGCGTCAAGCTCAGCTTGTTGGTGCCGCTCAGCTTGTTGTTCGCCCCGAGCGTCACGGCGTTCGTCAGACCCGAGGAAAGGCCGCCGTCCAATTCGATCACCCCTGCCCCTTGGGGCCAGTTCAGCACGGGCTTGCCGTTAGTGTAGGCGTAGAGCGACTCCATCACCTGGACGCCGTTGGTAAAGCCGTTGGGATAAAGCGCCCCGGGCGCTCCGGCCGGCTTGAGCCAGGTCAGTTGGCCTACCGTCTCCTGGTCGGTGCTGTTGGTCACAAAACTCACCCAGCCCCACACCAGCCCCTTGCCCGAGTAAAGCGAGACGCAGAGCGGCCACTGGCCCGAGCCGGCCACCACGGTGCTAGCGGTCACCTTGGTCCCATCGCCCAGCATCCCGCTGAACTTGACGGTGCCCGAGGCGCTCACGCCCAGCGTCCCAAAGCCGTAGCCACCGGGCGCGGTTGAAGGATCGGCCGCCCCCGGAATCATCAGCGTGTAGTTCTTGCCCGCTTCGACGAGGTTAGTTTTGGAAACCGGCAGGTACGCTGCCAGGCCGGCGGTCCAGGTGGGGTTGCCGACCGAGCCGGTCATGCCTTGACTGCCGCTCAGGTCCAGTTGGAGTTGGACTGTCAGCGGGTTGCCGCCCGGGCCGGGGATCGAGTTGGAGTAGGCGCCAGAGGGCGAGAGCGACCCGGAAAACCGGTAGGTGCTCCCCGCCAGTTGGAGTTGAGCGCTCAGGCTGCCCTGCCCAGTGAGCGTAGCGGAGATGGCGCCAGCGCTGGCCGCAGAAAAGTTGTTGGTGTCGGCAAACAGCCCGGCGTACGTCCCCGCGCGGGGGATAAAGGGGTTGGGAATGAAGTTGGCCCAGAGAGTGAGGCCGTTGGCCATCGTGAAGGTGAGCTTGGGTGTAGTGCCCAGGATGTTGCCCGCGCCGTCGGTCCAGTTGACGAAGAGGTAACCCGCGGCCGGTTTGGCGGTGGTGGTATAGGACTTGCCGATGACCAAGGACTGGCCTTGGTAAGTGGGCGAGATACTCCCATAGCCGGTAGCTCGCAGCGTCAGCGCCGTCGAGTAATGGAAATGCACCGTATTGGTCGCGGAGGTTTTTCCGCTGCCGTCGACGGCATAAGCGCTCAACGTATTTTGGCCCGGGTTGGCCAGCCTGACCACGGCCGTCCAGTTGAAGCCGCCCACGGCTTGGAACCAGGCGCCGCCATCGAGCTGGCACCAGACCGCGGCGACCTCCACGTCATCGTTGGCGGTGCCGGTGATGGTCAGGGTGGAGGTGGTCACTTGCTGGTTCGTTTGGGGTTGGCTGATGCTCAACGTCGGCGGCGTGAGATCGTTGGCGATCCAGAGAGTCCCCAGGGCGGCGCGCCCGAGACTGTCGGAGCCTTGGAAACGGACCATAAACAAATCGGACACGTCCGGCGTGAGTGTCGGACTCTGAGCTGTGGTCGAGGACAACTCGGCGGAAGAGGCGGAAGGGTAGCGAACGATGTCCCAGGACCACGAAGTGGCGGTGAGGTTCGTGACCCCAAGATGGCGGGTCATTCCCGCCGGCCCGAAGGGCGAGTCCACCACCGGCAGGTCGGACAGAGTCGGGTTGCCTTTGCGAATCGTGTTGCTGCCCGCGCTCGTGGCGTACACCGTGCCATTGGCATCGACGGCCACCCCTTCAGCGTAGTTGAACAAGGCCTGAGCCCCGCTCCCGTCGATTCCGCCCTGCTGGCCGGCGAGCCCGCCCAGGGTCCTGACCGTGCCGTCGGGTGAGACCTTGCGAATCGTATTGTTTCCGTTGTCGGCCACATAGAGATTGCCTTGGCTGTCCACCGCCATGGTGAAAGGATTGTTGAACTGGGCGGCCCCGCCGATGCCGTCGCTGGCGCCGACCTGTTGGGCTTGGCCGGCGAGGGTCGAGACGACCCCCTCGGGGGTGATCTTTCGAATCGTAGAGTTGCCCGTATCCGCCACGTACACATTGTTGCTGCCGTCGACGGCCACACCCTGCGGGTAATTGAACAGGGCGGTGGCTGCGGGCCCGTCCTTGGAACCGGCGGTGCCAGCCACGCCGGCAAGGGTGGATACGGTCCCGCCAGGGGTGATCTTGCGAATCAGGCTGTTATCGGTGTCGGCCACATAGACGTTGCCCGCCGCGTCCACCGCCACCCCCAACGGTTTGAGAAATTGAGCCGCGCTACCCGTCCCGTTGGTCGAACCCCCCATGCCCGGGCTGCCCGCCAGCGTGGTCACGACGCCGCCCGGAGCGATTTTACGGATGGTATCGTTTTCATAATCGGCCACATACACATTGCCGTTGGTGTCCACTGCCAGACCGGCGGGATTCGCAAAGCTGGCGGCGCTGCCGGTCCCGTCATTCGTGCCTGTGCCGGAACTGGCACTGCCGGCCAGCGTTGTCACTACCCCGGCCGGAGTGATCTGGCGGATGGTGTTGTTGGCCAGATCCGACACGTAGAGCGTGCCGGCGCTGTCCACCGCCACTCCACACGGATAATTGAAATGGGCCGCGCTGCCGGCGCCATCGTTACTGCCTGGGCCAGCCGCAGCTCCAGCCAGGGTCGTCACCACCGCACCCGGCGTAGTCACTTTGCGGATCGTGGCATTGTAGGTATCGGCCACATAGACGTTCAGGTTGGCGTCCACCGCCACACCCAGGGGTTCGTAGAACAGGGCGCCGCTCCCGGTGCCATTGGTCCAGCCCTTGGTCCCCGCCGAGCCGGCCAGGGTGGTGACCACCCCGGCAGGGGTTACCTGGCGTATGGTATTATTGCCCGCGTCCGCAACGTACACGTTGCCACTGGCGTCCACGGCCACAGCGCAGGGATAACTGAAGCGCGCCCCTGAGTTCGTGCCGTCGGTTGAACCCAGGTTGCCGGCCAGACCCGCCAGGGTGGTCACCGCGCCCCCGGGGCTTATCTTGCGGATTGTCTGATTGCTCGTGTCGGCCACATAGACGTTGCCATTGCTGTCTGCCGCCACACCGTAAGGCTGGGAGAACCGGGCGGCGGCGCCGCTGGCGGCGTCATTAGTGCCGATAACCCCCAGTTTTCCGGCCAGGGTGGTGACGACGCCGGCAGGGGTGATCTTCCGAATTGCAGAGTTGGTGGTGTCGGCCACATAGACGTTGCCGCTCGGGTCGACCGCCACGGACTGCGGGTCGTTGAACCGGGCGCTGCTGCCGGTGCCATCCACGCCGCCGGGGACGCCCGCCAGGCCCGCCAGGGTCGTCACCACCCCCGCCGGCGTCACCTTCCGAATCGTGTGGTTCGAGGAATCCGCCACGTACACGTTGTTGTTGCCGTCCACCGCCACGCTCGAGGGAAAATGAAAACGCGCTGCCTGGCCGCTGCCGTCGGTTGCCCCGGCCGGAGCGACGGCCAGGCCCGCCAGCGTGGTCACCACTCCATTCGTGGTCACCTTTCGGATGGTATTATTGGCCGTGTCCGCCACATAGACGTTGCCGCTGGCGTCCACGGCCACGCCGAAGGGTTCGTTGAACTGGGCGGCAGGGCCGGTGCCGTCAAACCAGCCGGGGGCCTGGCCCGCGAGGGTGATGAAAGTATAATTCTCATAATCTATCTGGGCCAGGGCTGGGGGGGCCAGGCACGAGACGCTCAGGACAAGGGCGGCAAAGGCCGTTGAAATCCGTTTTGAATGCGGCGAAGAAGGCAGTTTCATGTCAGTTAACCCCGGATACTACCAAGCCGGCAGACAAACCCAAGAAGAAAGCGTTGGAACGTTCGGTCATTTCCGCCTAACGTGTCGGGCGATGGCCAGCGAGGCCCAATTGACACCCATGATGGCGCAGTATCGCCGGATCAAGAGCGAACTGCCCCACGACGCATTACTGCTGTTCCGCCTGGGCGATTTCTACGAAATGTTCTTCGAAGACGCGCAGACGGGAGCGCAATTGCTCAATGTGGCGTTGACCCGGCGCGGCGTGGTGCCCATGTGCGGCATCCCCTTTCACGCCGCCAACGCTTACATCGGGCGGCTGCTTCGGGCGGGGCGCAAGGTCGCGGTCTGCGACCAGATGGAAGAGGCGCGCCCCGGACAATTGGTCAAACGCGAGGTGACGCAGATCCTGAGCCCTGGCGCGCATTTCGACGAGCGCATGCTGGCCGCCGAGCGGAACAATTACCTGGCGGCCGTTTGTCCCTTCGGCCGGCTCTTTGGCTTGGCCTGCGCCGACCTCACCACGGGCGATTTCCAGGCCACCGAGATCGAGGGGGAGACGGCCTTGCTGGCGGAACTGCAGCGGCTTCGCCCGGCGGAGATTGTCTATCCGAGCGAGCGAGAGGGGCTGCGCATCTTGCTGCGCGGAGGGGCCGGCCAGTCTGCGGGTCCGGAGCGCGGCTCGGAGCGCCGGCTTCAGCCGGCAGCGGCCGCTCTGCCAACCCCCGGCACTGCTACGGCACCCGTCGCGCCCCGCACTGCCGCATCCTCGGGCATGCTGCCGGCTGAAACCGGCGCTCCGGCTGCTACGGCGCCCGTCGCGCCCGGCAGTGCCGCATGGCCGGGCCAAACGCCCGCCCTCGTGGGCAACGTGGCGGCTTCCTTTGGCTGGATTCTGAACGGGTACGAGGACTGGGTGTTTGCGCCCGAAACGGCGCTCTTCACGGTGCGCGACCATTTCGGGGTCGCCTCCCTGGACGGCTTCGGGTTGAAAGACCGAGCGGGGGCGGTGGGGGCGGTGGGGGCGGTGCTGCACTATGTGACCCAGCACCTCCGGCGCGAGGCCACCACCCTGACGCGCGTCTCGTTTTATCAGCGGAGCGATTACCTGGGACTTGACTACACGACGTTGCGGCATTTGGAAGTCCTTGAACCGCTTCATGCCCAGGGACCGCGCCAGGCCTGCCTCTATGCGGCCGTCAATCGCACCGTGACTCCGATGGGCGCGCGGCGCTTGCGCGATTGGCTTTCCCAGCCGCTGGCCGCGGTGGACCCCATTCGGCGGCGCCAGGAAGTCGTGCAAGCGCTGCTGGAAAATCCCGCCTGCCTCGGGCGCCTCCGGGGCCAACTCGCGCAAGTGCGGGACGTGGAGCGGACCACCGGACGGTTGAGCGCCGGCAGCGGCAATGCGCGGGACCTGGCGGCATTGCGCCTGGCGCTCGAGCAGATGCCGGGGCTCAAGGCAACCCTGAGGGACCTGGCCGGAGCCGGCCCGCCATCGGAACCGGCGCTGCTGTCCGAACCGGCCGAGACGCGCGTGCCGCCCTTGCTGAGCCGCCTGACGGAACAAGTCACCGAGTTGCCGGCCCTGGTGGAACTCATCGCCCGCGCGATTGTGGACGAGCCGCCGCTGGGGTTGAAAGACGGCGGGTTAATCCGCGACGGTTTTGATGCCGGGCTGGACGAGCTGCGCGCCGCGATGCGGGACGGCAAGGACTGGATTGCCAAATTGCAGCAGGCCGAAATCCTCCGCACCGGGATTGCGTCGCTCAAGGTCCGGTTCAACTCCGTATTCGGGTACTATATCGAAGTGACGCGGGCGAACCTGGAGAAAGTGCCGCCGGAATATGTGCGCAAGCAAACGATCGCCAACGGCGAACGCTTCATCACGCCCGGGCTCAAAGAGATGGAAGGCAAGATACTCGGGGCGGAAGAGCGGAGCATGAAGCTGGAATACGAATTGTTCCAGCGCGCGCGCGAGGCGGTGCTCGAGCAGGTGGCGGACCTGCAGCGGGCGGCCGGAGCCCTCGCGCAACTGGACGTGCTCGGGGCCTTCGCCGAGACCGCGCGGCTGTTCAACTACTGCCGGCCGCAGATGGGCGTTGAGGGAACGCTCTTCATTCGCGACGGCCGCCATCCCGTGCTCGAACAGACGCTGAGCGAGGAGCGCTTCGTGCCCAACGACACTTGCCTGGATGCCGCGACCCAAATCGCGCTCATCACGGGCCCGAACATGGCGGGCAAGAGCACCTATATCCGGCAGGTCGCCCTCCTGACCCTCCTGGCCCATACCGGCTCGTTCATCCCCGCCGCCGAGGCGCGCCTGGAGGTCGCGGACCGCATCTTCACGCGCATCGGCGCCAGCGACGACCTGGCGCGCGGGCAGTCCACGTTCATGGTGGAGATGTGCGAGACGGCCAACCTCCTGCATAATGCCACGCCCCGCAGCCTGATCATCCTGGACGAGATCGGCCGCGGCACCAGCACTTTCGACGGTCTCAGCCTGGCCTGGGGCATCGTCGAGCACCTCCACAACCAGGTCGGGGCCAAGACGCTCTTCGCGACCCATTACCACGAGTTGACCGAGTTGGCCGCCCGCCTGCCGCGCCTGAAGAATTACAACGTCGCCGTCCGCGAGTGGCACGATCAAATCGTCTTTCTCCGGAAGATCGTCGAAGGCGCCACGGACAAAAGCTACGGCATCCAGGTGGCGCGGCTGGCGGGTCTGCCCAAGAGCGTGCTCGAGCGCGCCAAAGAAATCCTGCGCAACCTCGAGGACTCGGAACTCACCCCCGAGGGCAATGTGCGCCAAGCCACGCGGCGCCAAAAAGATCGCGAAAAACTCCGGCAGCTTGCCCCGCCCCCGCAGATGGACCTGTTCGGCTAGACCGCCCGGTTGTAAGTCGAGCCTGTCTCGGGACCTTTGTCGCACCTTTGCCGCCAACCTTTGTCGCCAACCTTTGTCGCCAACCTTTGCCGCCAACCTTTGTCGCCAACCTTTGTCGAAATCCCGATTCGGAATCGGGACCGACAAAGGGGGGCCGACAAAGGGGTTCGACAGAGATTTCGACAAAGATTCCGACAAAGGGTTCCGACAAAGGGTTCCAACAAAGGTTCGGAATCGGGAGCTACGCCTTCCGGTTACCGTTCACCCGTTCCTTGCCGCCGCTGGTCTTCGATAGGCTGGGGCGCTTCGATTTGGTTGTCCTGGATCGTGGCGCGGCCCACTTTTTCTTCGAGCTTGATGCCGACGGTTTGCTTGCGTTCGCCGGCCGGGCGGGTGTCGCGGAGGGTGTTGTGCTTGAGAACAAGGTCGCGGGTTTGCCCCCGGACCCGAATGCCGGCGGCGCCTTCCTCGAGGCCGTTGTTTTCGATGAGATTGTTTTCCAGGCGGTTGCGGTGCGGGGCCATCCCTTCGGTTTCGTTGCGGAAGAACACCCCGTCGCCATGATTGCGCCGGACCTGGTTGTTGCGGAACAGGTTGTCCGTGTCCTTATGGCCGACCGAGATGCCGAAGCCGAGGTTGTCTTCGAGGAGGTTGTCTTCGAAGAGCCCCTGTTTTACCCGCCAGCAGAGGAACAGGCCGTCCTGGCCGTTGTGGCGCGCCACACACTGGCGAAGGACGGGACGCTGCGAGCCGCTGCCGGGGTGCAGGCCCAGGCCCGTGTTGCCCTCGCTGACGCAGGCGGCGAGCAGCACGTCGTTGCACTGCTGGAAACTGATGCCGTCGCCGTTGTAATTGCGAACCAGGCAGCGCTCGAGGACGGCTCCATGGCAACGGTACAGAAAGATCCCTCCGCCCCGGCAGCCGTTGAGCGGCACGTTCTTTTCTTTGTTCCCATCAATGATCAGGTCTTCAATCCTGGCCCCTTCGGCATAATAGCCGCTCACGACTGGAAAGACGGTGGCCGCCTGGGCGCCATTCTCGACCATGCAGTCCGCGTTCAAAGGCAGGCTGATGGCCATCGTGTTCCCGCTGGCCCCGGTGATGCGGGCCACCGTGGTATGGAAGCCCCCGGAATTCTTGTCCCAGACGGCAACGCCGTCTCCGATGCCAAAGCCGGTTGGGTCGGCCACCGTAATCTGTTCTTCCCCGTAATCGCCGTCGAGCTTGAGCGGGGAGGCGGTCGAGGGCGCTTTGCGCAGGACCGTCTGGCCCGGGGTGCCGCGCACCGCCACCTGGGACCGGAGGTGAAGCGAGTCCCGCATAATGTATTCGCCCGGCCCGATAGCCACGGTCCCTCCCCCGAGGCCGGCGACGTAATCCACGGCTGCCTGGAGCGCGCGGTTGTCGCCGCCAATGATATCGCCGGCGCGCTGGCCCACGGTGATATGGGGGCGCTCTTTCATGGGCGCATGCATGGCCCGGGGGACTTGCGTGGGGTCGGCTTCGGCAGCCACGTCAGTCGCGGCGCCCGCCACGCGGGCCGCCCCGCAACTCAGCGCCAGGAGGGAGAGGAATAAAGTGGTTTTCATTTGTTTGGTTGGATTTGGTTGGATTTGGTCGGATTGGGCTTTGGAGTGCGGTGGCAAGCGAAGCGCAACACCGCTTTGGCTCGGGCGGCATCCGGCGTTCCTGGAGGTCCCGGGCGGCCGAAAGCGCCGTCGGCGCTTCGCTCTGCCGGCGCACTCCAGACCTGCAGCGGACGGTTCTGCATCCATAGGCAAGGAGTTTCGCATAAGTCGAGTGGGCGGCGCAACTGCTCCATTGGCTGTATTGGCTGCATTGGCTGTATTGGTTATAGTTGCGCTTTGGCCCATTCCGGTGTCTATTATGGAAGATTCTCCGGACTCATGCGCGCCCTCGCGGGTGCGACAAAGTCCGGGGCGGTTTTCATGCAAACGGCACCGAGACAAGTGACTCGCAGCCTGGACGCGGTTGGCGGCGGGGATGGACAGGCGGCTGAGAAGCTGCTGCCGCTGGTTTATGACGAACTGCGCCGGTTGGCCCCGCCAAAATGGGCAGGGAGGCGCCGGGCCAGACCCTTCAGCCGACCGCACTGGTCCACGAGGCCTGGCTGCGCCTGGGCGCGGACCGGCAGCCGGCGTGGCAGAACCGCGCCCATTTCCTTGCCGCGGCCGCCGAGGCCATGCGGCGGATCCTGGTCGAGAACGCCCGGCGCAAGCTGCGGCCCAAACACGGTGGCGACCAGCAACGCGTCGAATTGGATGAGTCGGTCATCGAACCACCGGCGGAGGACGAGAAAGTGCTCCAGGTGCATGAGGCGTTGGACGCTCTGGCGGCCGAAGATGCGCAAAAAGCGGAGATCGTTAAGCTCCGCTTCTTCGTGGGACTTGGGAACGAGGAGATCGCCGCCGCGCTCGGCTTGAACGAAAAAACGGTTCGCCGCCACTGGGAGGTGGCCAAGGTGCGATTATTCCAGAGCATCAAGATGCATCAGTGAGCCGCCGATGTCCGTTTTTTCCGCCGAAAAGCGCATGAAGGGGTGGTGTGAAATGTGCGGATGACATTTATCTGAAGGCCCGGGAACTGGCGGATCCGGCAGAACGTTCGCAGTTTCTGACCGAGGCCTGTGGCGCCGACGCGCAGTTGCTCGAACGGGTCGCAGCGATGCTGGACGCCGCCGGCGCCGCCGAAGCTTTCTTCGATGGGGCGGGGAGCAGAATTTCCAGGGCGTTGACGTCCCCGATGACAGAGGCGCCCGGCACGGTTATCGGCCGCTACAAGCTGTTCGAGAAGATCGGTGAAGGTGGCTGCGGGGTGGTCTATGTCGCCGAACAGGCCGAGCCCGTGCGCCGTCGGGTGGCCTTGAAGGTCATCAAGTTGGGGATGGACACCCGGCAAGTGGTGGCTCGCTTCGAGGCGGAACGGCAGGCCTTGGCCTTGATGGACCATGCGAACATCGCCAAGGTGCTCGACGCCGGCGCCACGGAAACGGGGCGGCCCTACTTCGTGATGGAACTGGTCCGCGGGCTGAAGATCACCGAGTTCTGCGACCAGAACCAGTTGCCAACCCAGGAGCGGCTCAAATTGTTCATCGAGGTTTGCCGCGCGGTTCAGCACGCTCACCAGAAAGGGATCATCCACCGGGACCTCAAGCCCTCCAACATCCTGGTGACCGTCAACGATGGCGTGCCCGTGCCCAA
>Ga0209415_10010030_pt1 | contig 16175 bp, 10 predicted proteins | sample PeaSoiSIISIP2007_FD_187696 | JGI IMG/M metagenome (GOLD analysis project Ga0209415, IMG submission 187696) | Peat soil microbial communities from Weissenstadt, Germany - SII-SIP-2007 (SPAdes) (version 2) | ecosystem: Environmental > Terrestrial > Soil > Wetlands > Peat | place: Germany...
CCGAGGTGGGAGCCGTATGCGGGAATGCCGCACGTACGGTTCTGTGCGGGGGGCGCGCAGTAATGCGCGTCCCTACCCTACCGCGACTGAGCGAGCTGCGCGCCACGTTTCTCTCTCACGCCGACGGATTGCCACCGCCGCCGCGCACGCACCACCCCGTGACGCTGCTGCTCATCGGACTGGGGATCGTGACCTATGTCACCGGGCTGATTGTGCTCGGCGTGACCCCGGGTCGGATCTTCTCCCGCCTTGGGCGGCTGGGCGACATCTTCCTGCTGATGCTGCCACCGTCGCCCAGCACTATGGCGCATTTCTGGGTCTATCTCAACGCGCTGGGGCAGACGCTGGCCATCGCATTTGTCGGCACGACGGCCGCCGCGGTGATCGCACTGCCGCTTGGTTTCCTCGCCGCGCGCAACGTGGTGGCCGGTCGCATCGTGCATTTCCTCACGCGGCGTGGGCTGGACTGCGTGCGCAGCGTCGACACGCTGATCTGGGCGCTGATCTGGATCAACGTGGTCGGGCTCGGACCGTTCGCCGGCGCGCTGGCGATCGCCTGCACGGATCTTGCGGGCCTGGCCAAGCTGATGTCGGAGGCGATCGAGACCGCCGCGGAAGGCCCGGTCGAGGGCGTGCTGTCTGTCGGCGGCGGGCGGCTCGCGGTGATCCGCTTCGGCCTGCTGCCGCAGGTGCTGCCGATCTTCGCCAGTCAGGCGCTGTATTTCTTCGAATCCAACACCCGCTCCGCGACCATCATCGGCATCGTCGGGGCGGGCGGCATCGGCCTTTACCTCTCGGAGATGATCCGCGTGCTGGAATGGCGCGAGGCATCCTTCCTGATCCTGATGGTGCTGATCACGGTCGCGGTGATCGACGCGATTTCGCGCCGGTTGCGCGCGGCGATCATGGGCGCGCCACAATCGTAACGATCGTAACAACCGTAGGGCGGAAAAGCGCAGCACATTCCGCCATGCTTCGTGCGGGCGGAAAGTGGCGGAATGCGCTGCGCTTTTCCGCCCTACGATTTTCACCCCACCCGCACGTTGCGAAACTGCCAGGGGCATTCGCCATCCACATCCTCCGCGAACAGCCGGCCGCGGTCTTGCAGCGGCGTCCAGTCCGAGTACGCACCGACCACTTCGCCAAGATACGGGCGCGCCACCTCGAGCACCCGGGCATGGTCGAGATGATCGGCCTCGACGATCCCGGCGCGCGGGTGCTCCAGCGCCCAGACCATGCCGCCCAGCACCGCGGCGGTCACCTGCAGGCTGGTGGCGTTGTTGTGCGGCGCCACCCTGCGCGCCTCATCGATCGACAGTCGCGAGCCATACCAGAACGCGCCCTTCGCGTGGCCCATCAGCAGCACGCCAAGCTCGTCGATGCCGCTGACGATCTCGTCCATCATCAGCCGCTGCGTGCTCTGCATACGCCAATTCTTGCCGCCCAGCTCGTGCACCGACAGCACCGCGTCGTCGCAGGGGTGATAGGCGTAGTGCACCGTCGGGCGATACACCGGCGCGCCGTCGTCGCCGACGGTGTAGTAGTCGGCGATCGAGATCGACTCGTTGTGGGTGATCAGGAAGCCGTGGAACGGGCCTTCCAGCGGCGTCCAGCTTCGCACGCGGGTCGCGGCGCCGGGGCGCAGCAGATACACCGCGGCGTCGCAGCCGAATTCGTGCCGCCGCGCGTCGGCCGGCAGCGTGCGCTCGTGTGTGCCCCAGCCCAGCTCGGCCGGCTGGCAGCCCTCGCCGACGAAGCCGTCGATCGACCAGGTGTTCACGAACTCGCCCGGCCGCTTGCTGATGTTCGCCACCTGGGTGTCGCGCTCGGCAATGTGGATCGCCTTGACGCCAAGGCCTTGCGCCAGCCGCGCCCAGCCCTCCCGCGTGGTGGGCACCTTGGTCGGCTGGCCGACATCGCGCGCGATGGTCAGCAATGCCTGCTTCACGAAGTGCGAGACCAGACCTGGATTGGCGCCATGCGTCAGCACCGCGGTCGGCCCGCCCGGCAGCGCGCGCCCCAGGTCGAGCGCACTCTCGCGCAGCGCGTAGTTGGAGCGCTGCGAGGGCGTGAGCGACGGATCGGTGTAGCCGCCGGCCCAGGGCTCGATGCAGGTGTCGAGATAGAGCGCGCCCAGTTCCTGGCACAGCGCGATCAGCGCAACCGAGGACACGTCGACCGACAGGTTCAGCAGGAAGTCGCCGCTGCCTAGCAGCGGCGTCAGCACGTCGCGATAGGTCTCGCGGGTCAGCGGCTGAACCCGCATCGCAACGCCGTACCCAGCGGCAATTGACGCGCCGCGCGCATCGCCGGTGACGATGCCGATCTGCGCGGGCGCGATGTCGATGTGGCGCAGGATGAGCGGCAGCACGCCTTGGCCGATGCTGCCGAAGCCCAGTATCACCAGTCGGCCGGCGAAGGCGACGTGCTGCATCGGTCGAGCTCCCTCCAGGACAGGTTGGCGGTCAGGCGGCGCTGCGATGGGCGGTGCCGGGGTCGAGCGGGTTGCAGGCGAGGACGATGTCGGCGGCCGCATCCTGGCGGGTGGCGCCGAGGAAGCCGGTCGAATGGCGAAGGTCGGCGGGCCAGTCAAGACGGATTGCGATGACACATCGGATGGAGCCGCGACGCGGAACAGGGTGCGGCTTGCCGCCGTATCACCGAATGGCGCCGGCCGGCCACATTTCCTCGCATCCAAAACGCGCTCCGCGACGATCATCGCCATCGTCGGGCATCGCCATCGTCGGGGCGGGCAGGGCTGTTCAACGCTCCCAGGTTACGCACCACTTGGCGCGGGCGAAGCCGACGATTCGCTCGGAAGGCCGGTTCGGCACGGACCCATTTGCGTTCATTTGCGTTCATTTGCGGTTCAATCTGCTTCGCCTCGCCACAGGGATCAGACGATGACCCGGGGGCTGACTGCCCGAGGGCTGCCCCGCCAGTGAGGAAGGTTTTCAACCGCAAATGAACGCAAATGAACGCAAATGGGCCGGTAACCGAGCAGGCACCGAACGCGGCACGCGATTTGCGGGCGCGGGTTGCCGGACCCAATGTTCTATCCATGTGGAGCATCAATGGAGAGCGTTGAACAGCCCTGTCGGGGCGGGTGCATCCGCTTTCACCTTTCGGAAATGATTCGTGTGCTGGAGTGACGCGAAGCGGCGTTCCGGATCCTGATGGTATGGGCCATCGTCGCGGCGATCGACGCGATGTCGCGCCGTTTGGGCGGGCGTGGCCGCCGCGCCGGGCTTGCGCCATACGCCGCGGCAATGCTGCCGCCGTCGCGACGGCTGGCTCACTTCGCGTGAGTTTGCAGCCGGACACTGCGACTTCCGGGTAGGCTTGCGCAAATACGATTTAGGTTTATTATCGTCTGAAACTAACCCAACAAGAGGACGCCATGCCAGTCACTCGCCGCCACCTGCTAGCCGGCTCGGCCGCCGGCGCCGTCGCGCTTGCCTCCGGTCTGGCTCGACCGGCGATCGCCACGTCGGAGCCGATCCGCATCGGCTGGTTGCCGGCACTGACCGGCGCCAGCTCGTCGACCGGCATCGCGATCAACCGCGGCACCGGGCTTGCGGTCAGCGAGATCAACGCGGCGGGGGGCGTCAACGGGCGGCAGATCGAGCTGATCATCCGCGACACGCAGAGCGATCCCACCAAGGCGGTGAACGAGGCGGTCGAGCTCATGCGCCAGCAGAAGGTGCATGTCATGTGGGGCCCCGGCAATTCCGGCGAGGCGCTGGCCGCCACGCCGATGATTGCCCGCAACCACATACCGCACATGGACGGGTGCTGGGTCGACGACGTCATCAACGTGGAGAAGTACCCGCTCGCGTTCCGCTGCGCGCCGTCGAACCAGCAGGTGGGTGCCGCCGCGAACCACTATGTGATCGACGTCATGAAGATCAAGGACGTTGCCGTGATCGGCGACACCACGGGCTACGGGACCTCGTCGGTGGAGACCTATGTGCCGATGCTCAAGGCCAAGGGTGCCAACGTGGTCTATCAGGGCGTCGTCGACTCCGCCCAGCCGGACCTGAAGCCCGATATGCTGCGGATGCGCAACGCGGGTGCCAAGGTGATCATGCCGTGGAGCGTGAATGCGGGGATGCTCTCGCGCATCATCAACACGCGCGGGCAGATGGGCTGGGACGTGCCGATCGTCGGTCAGACGACGCTCGGCTCCGGTCAGACCAAGGCATTGCTGGAAAAGCCGGAGTACTGGGAGAACGTCTATCAGAACAACTTCCGCAGCACCAGCTATGACGAGCAGGGCAAGCTGTCGCCGCGCTCGTCCGCGTTCGTGGACCGTCTGCACGCGGCCAAGATCGACAGTTCCGACACCCTGCTGTGGTGGATCGCCAACGGCTATGACGTGCCGTACCTGGTCGCCGCCGCGGTGAAGAACGTCGGCAGCGAACCGGACCAGATCGCCGGCTATTGGAACACGGTGAAGAATTATCCGGGCGTCTACGGCGACTACACCTGGACGCCGCAGAACCACAACGGCTACCCCGACGCCGAGGTCGTGATGTGCCAGGCCAACTCGTTCCGCGAAGGCACATTCAGGCTGGCCCCGGGATATGCGGTCTAGCGCGCGGTTCCGCCGCGGCGGGTGGTAACAACCGCAACGATTGCGACCAACGGGGTGGCGCGATCCGCCATCGGCATGGCGATGGCCGGCCCATGCGTCGGCGCCACCCCTCGATTGCGTCGATAGCAAGGCTGCCGCGCTTGGGCGCCCGCTTGCGTGATGCAGGCAGGCCTGTATCGTCGGCATGCGGCAAAGAACGATCGACAGGGAGGTCGCATGACCATCACACGGCGCGGATTCGCGCTGGGCTCCGCCGGCGCACTCGGCGTTGCCGCATCGGGGGCCGCATCGGGGCTCGCCCGCCCGGCGATCGCCGCCAACGAACCCATCCGCATCGGCTGGATGGGTGCGCTCACCGGCCCGCTCGCCGCCCCTTCCATCGGCTTCGATCGCGGCACCAAGTGGATCGTCGCGGAGATCAACGGCGCCGGCGGCGTAAAAGGCCGCCAGATCGAGATCGTCGCGCGTGACACCCAGGGCGATCCCACCAAGGCGGTCAACGCGACGCAGGAGCTGATGGCGCGCCAGAAGGTGCACGCCGTGTGGGGGCCGGTGAACTCCGGCGAGTCGCTCGCCACGACCCCGATCATGGCGCGCCAGAAGATGCCCGACCTGCATCCCTGCGTCGTCAATTCGCTGATCGATCCGGCGAAATATCCCAACGCGTACCGCATCTCGCCATCCAACACGCAGTGGGATGACGCGGTGCGCAACTACTGCATGAACATTCTGAAGCTGCGCGACGTGGCGATCTTCGGCGATTCGACCGGCTATGGCACGTCGGCGGTGAAGGATTCGGTGGCGGGCTTCGCCAAGGCGGGCGCCAACATCGTCTACCAGGGGGTGATCGATCCGAACCAGACCGACGTGACGCCTGACCTGCTGCGCATGCGCGACGCCGGCGCCAAAGCGATGGTGTGCTGGAGCGTGACCACCGGGCTGAACGCGCGGTTGATGAACGCCCGCGCCGCGATCAACTGGAACGTGCCGATCGTCGGCCATCCGGCGCTCGGCGCCGGCGAGGTGGGCAAGCTGGTGGACAAGCCGGCCAACTGGCAGAATGTCTACATGGACGGCTACCGCAGTTGCAGTTTTGGGCCGGACGGCAAGCTGCCGCCGCGCAGCCAGGAATTCGTCGACCGCATCAAGGGCAAGATCGAGCTGGGCGATACCTCGCTGTGGTGGATCACCTGCGCGGTGGACGCCATCAACCTGATCGCCAAGGCGGTGGCGGAAACCGGCTCGACCGAGCCCGACGCGTTCATCGGCTACTGGAACAAGCTCAGCCGCTATCCCGGCCTGTTCGGCGACTACACGTTCACCCCGACGGAGCACAACGGCTATCCCACCGACGAGGTGGTGATGTCGGCCGCCAACTCGCAGCGCGACGGCGCCTACACGCTGGCGCCTGGCTACACCTGACGCATGCTTGCCGCCATCCTTGCCTCGGGGCTGGCGATCGGCGCGGTCTACGCGCTGATCGGCGTCACCTACAACACGATGTTCTCCGCCTCGCGGGTGATGAGTTTTACCGCCGGCCAGCTCGGCATGCTGGGCGGCGTGTTCGGCGCGCTGTTCATCCTGCGGCTCGGCCTGCCGCCGATCGTCGGCTTCCTGCTTGCCATGGCCGGCTGCGCGGTGATGGGCGTGATCACCGAGGCTATCGCGGTCCGCCCGGTGCTGGCCCGGCTCGATCAGCACCTGTATGTGCTGTCCACGCTGGCCCTGGCGCTGATGATCCAGCAGGTGGCGGCGATCGAGTGGAGCACCGAACCGCAGCCCTTCCCGCGGCTGTTCGGCATCGGCAACGGCGACCCGTTCGACGAGAAATTCTGGCTGCCGCTGGTGGCCTGCGCGGCGGTCATCATCGGCCTCGAGCTGTTGTATCGCCGCACGCTGGTCGGCCGCGCCTTCCTGGCGATCGCCGAGGACAATTTCGCCGCCCGCGCGCTCGGCCTGCCGGAGCGCAACCTGCGCATCGCCAGCTTCGCGCTGGCCGGCGTCATCGGCGGCCTGGCCGGCTTCGCCAGTGGCGAGCTGATGCTGGCGTTCTTTGCCAATGGTGCGATGCTGAGCTTTTACGGCTTCGTGCCGGTCGCCCTGGGCGGGCTGGGCAACAACCGCGGCGCCATCATCGGCGGCCTCGGGCTTGGCCTGTTCCAGCAGGCGGCCAACTTCACCTTCGGCGGCGTGTTCGCCTCGGTCGCGGTGTTCATCGTGTTCATCGTCGTGCTGCTCGCGGCACCGCAGGGCCTGTTCGGCGCGCCGGTGGCGCGGCGGGTATGAGCACCGATACCGAGAGCCTGGCACCAGCCGCGCCCGCCGCCGGGCGTGGTGCGCAGGTCCGCCTGCGCGCGGCGCTGCCGTTCGTGATCGTGTTCGGCTTCGCGCTCGCCTTGCCGTACATCACCAACGACTACTGGATGCTGATCGGCACGCGCGCGGCGATCTACTGGGTGCTGGTGGCGGGCCTCAATCTCGCCGTCGGCTTCGGCGGCCAGCTCGCCATCGGCTACGTGGCGCTGCTGACGCTGGGGGCCTACACCGCGAGCGTTCTGGTGGCGGGCAACCTCGGACCGCCCTGGCCGCCCATCGCCGCGCTGGGCGCCGCCGGCGTCGTCGGCGCAATTGCCGGCCTGATCATCGGCCTGCCGGCGCTGCGGCTGCGCACCTTCTACTTCGCCATGACCACGCTGGGCTTCGCGACCATCCTCACCCAGGTGGCGCTGGCGTGGCAGAGCGTGACCGGCGGCGGCGTCGGCGTGCCGGGGCCGGTGCTGCCAAAACCGTTCGACAGCGGCCTCGGCTTCTATCTGCTGTGTCTGGCCATCGCGGCGCTGTGCACCTGGATGACCAGCAACATTGCGCACAGCCGCTTCGGCCGCTCGCTGGTGGCGATCCGCGATGCCGAGGTGGCGGCGGAGGCCACCGGCATCTCCAAGGCCGGCCTGCTGATCGCGGTGTTCCTGTTCAGCGGTGCCACGGCGGCGATCGCCGGCGGGCTGTTCGCCACGCTGCAGTCCTACATCACCCCGGATGCCTTCACCTTCGACCTGTCGGTGCTGTTCTTCATCGCCATCCTGATCGGCGGCCGCGGCTCGATCATCGGCCCGCTGCTGGGCACCATCATCCTGACCGTGCTGCCGGAATTCGCCGCCCCGCTGGTGGCCTGGTCCACCTTCCTGTACGCCGCGCTGCTGCTGCTGATCGTGCTGCTGATCCCGGGCGGCATCGCCGATCTGCTCGACTTCGCCAACCGCCGGCCGCTGGAGAGCCACCGCGCGATCGTGCCGCGCCCGGCGTTGCTGGCGGGAATCCTGGACCACGGCGCGGCGCGCGACACCATCGCGCTGCGCGGCGTGGTGCTGGCGTTCGGCGGCGTGCGGGCGATCGACGGGCTGGACCTGGAGATCCGCCCCGGCCAGGTGCACGGGCTGATCGGCCCGAACGGCTCGGGCAAGACCACCACGCTGAACGTGATCAGCGGCTACAATCCGCCCGAGGCTGGGCGGGTTGCCTTGGGCGCGCGCGAACTCGCCCATGGCGCGCCGCAGACCCGCGCCGGGTTGGGCATCGCCCGCACCTTCCAGACCCCGCGCATCATCGGCGAGGCCTCGGTGCTGGAGAACGTCATGATCGGCGGCACCGTCGATGGCACGGCGACGTTCGTGGAATCGCTGCTGACGCTGCCGCGCCATCGGCGGGACGAAGCCACGATGCGGCGCGAGGCGACGCTGGCGCTGCGCGTCGTGGGGCTGGAGGCGCTGGCGGCGGTGCGGGCGGATCGGCTGCAGCATAGCGAGCTGCGCTTCGTGGAGATTGCCCGGGCCTTGATGGTGCACCCGCGGTTTCTGCTGCTGGATGAGCCCGCCGCGGGCCTGTCGACCGACGAGATCGCCCGGCTGGGCGAGCTGATCAAGCAGATCAGCCGGTGCGGCACCGGCGTGCTGCTGGTCGAGCACCACGCCGACCTGATCTTCGACATCTGCGATCATGTGACCGTGCTGAACCTGGGCAAGGAGCTCGCGGCCGGCACGCCGGCGGATATTCGCGCGCACAAGGAGGTGGTCAGTGCCTATCTCGGCGGCTGAGCCACTGTTGTCGGTCAGCGGCCTGCGGGCCGGCTACGGCAAGATCGGCGTGCTGCACGACGTCGGCCTGACCGTCGGCGAGGGCGAGGTCGTGGCGCTGCTCGGTCCCAACGGCGCCGGCAAGACGACGCTGCTGCGCGCGATCTGCGGGCTGCTGCCGTGGGAGGCCGGGCAGATCAGTTTCGGCGGCGACGATCTGCGCGGCGCCAGCCCGCGCGACACCACGCGACGCGGCCTGGTGCACGTGATCGAGGGGCATCGCGTGTTCACCCAGCTCTCGGTCATTGACAACCTGCTGCTGGCGGCCTACGATCTGCCGCGCGGCGAGCGCGCCGGGCGCGTCGAGGAGGCACTGGCGTATTTCCCGGAAATCGCCGCCAAGCGCGCCGATCGCGGCGGGTCGCTGTCGGGCGGCCAGCAGCAGATGCTGGCGGTGGCGCAGGGCCTGGTGCGCCGGCCGCGCCTGCTGCTGCTGGATGAGCCCTCCGCCGGCCTGTCGCCGGTGCTGGTCGATCGCGTGCTGGCGGTCGCGCGCCAGCTCAAGGAGCGGGGCACCGCGATCCTGCTGGTGGAGCAGCTTGTCGAGAAGGCGCTGGCGCTGGCCGACCGGGTCTATGCGCTGTCGCGCGGGCGGATCGTGCTGGAGGCGGCCACCACCGAGCCCGACCTGCCGCACCGGCTGGAGCACGCCTATTTCGGCCAAGACGTCCCCAGTCCGATCCACACCTGATCTTGGGGTTCGCGCGGTGCTGGCGCGCGGTCGGCCGCGTGGCATGACCAATGGGCTACGTTCCGATGTGACATACAATCGCGAGCAATCTTTTTCAAACGATTGATATAAATCAACAAACCGTTGCGAGCGCTGTGCTAGGCTGCTATTCTGCCGGTCGTGGCAGCCGCGAACTTCGGCAACTGCCTGCAAACGGGGCGAAAAAAAAAGAGGGGACTGCATGGACGGACTGTTGCCGATCGCCGGCCGGGCGTCAGCCATGGACGGCGACCAAAGGCGCGAACGTCCCCGGCTGTCCGCGCCAACCCCGCGGCCCCGGAACATGCCGCTGGCGCTGGCCGGCGTCCGCGTTGCCGATTTCAGCCATTTCATCGCCGGCCCGCTCTGCACCATGATGCTCGGCGACCTGGGCGCCGAGGTGATCAAGATCGAAAAACCCGATGGCGGGGACGATTTCCGCCGCCTGCGTCCGGCGGTGACCGAGGAGGGGGGGGCCCCCTACTTCTGGTGCAACCGAAACAAGAAGAGCATCGCGCTGGACCTGAAGCACCCGGAAGGCCAAAGGATCGCCCGGGAGATCATCGCCCGGTCGGATGTGCTGGTGGAGAATTTCGCCACCGGCGTGATGGCGAAGCTGGGCCTGGACTACGCAACCGTTTCGGCAACAAACCCAAGGCTGGTCTACGCCTCCGCATCCTCCTACGGACGCAGCGGCGTCAACAAGGATCGGGTGGCCTTCGATCCGATCGCGCAGGCCGAGTCGGGCTTCATGTCGATGAATGGCGAACCGGAACGCGTTGGCGTGCGGGCCGGCCCATCGGTCATGGACATGAGCGCCGCGATGATGACCGCCAATGCCGTGCTGGCCGCACTGTTTGCCCGGGAGCGGCTGGGCCACGGGCAGTTCGTCGAGACGGCATTGTTCGACACCGCCGTCACGATGGTCGGCATGCACGCGATGAACTATCTGGTGACCGGCGACGAGCCCACCCGATACGGCAACAACAGTCGCGATACGGTCCCCTGCAACGCATTCGATACCGCGGATGAGCCGATTTATGTCGATTGTGCCAGCGACCGCACCTGGCGCCGGATGGCTTCGCGCGTGCTGGGCAGGGACGATCTCGCCGAACACCCCGACTACGCCGGGCAACGCGACCGCCTGCGCCATCGTGACACACTGGTGGCAATCATCCAGGAGATCATGCTGACGCAGCCGCGTTCCTACTGGCTGCCACGGATGCAGGAGGCCGGCGTGCCGGCGGGCGCGATCAATTCGATCGCCGAGGCGTTCGCTTCGGAAGAGATGGTCGCCCGGGATCTTGTCCATGCCATTCCGCATCCGGTGGTGGGATCGGTGCCGAACATTCGCCTGCCGTTCCGGCTGCACGGAACCCCGCTCGCCGATCCGACGGCCGCGCCCGGCCTGAGCCAGCACGCGGTCGAAATCCTGCGGGATTTTTTGGGCTACGACGCGGCGCGGATTGATGCCCTGGCGGCGTCGGGCGCGGTCGTTCTGCCAGGGTGCTAGGGCGTGCTCACGCAGACTGGAATCGCCCGCCTGCCCTCGGGCGCTTGACCCGAGGGTCGCTGCGCTCCTCGCAATGACCGATTCCGCCACGCGGAACTTGCCCCCGCCCCGGTTGATGGATCAGCGGTCGGGCTGGCTGGAATGGCCGGCGCCAATTCCGCGCGGAAGCTGCAATGCGAGCACCAGGACGGCCAGCCCCATCAGCGCGGTGAGCACGAAAATACCACGGAAGGCGTGCGAGACGGCAGTGGCCAGGCTTGCGCGTGCGGGACCGGCGAGCGCAATCGCAGCCTGGGGATCAAGCAGCCTGCCCAACGGGTCGGCGACCTCCGGCACCGCATAGCGAAGGCCGAGGGAGAGAATGACGCCAGCAATCGCCGCGCCAAGCGCCTGGCCGAGAAACCGCATGAACAGCACGGCCGACGTCGCCGATCCGCGCTGTTCGTAGGCGACCCGGGTCTGCACCGAAACGATCCAGGTGGTGTTGCAGAACCCCAGCCCGATGCCGAGCACCGACACACCCACCGCCGCGTGGACGATCGAGGAAAGTGGCGTGAGGGTGATCAGCAGCGCGGCCCCAGCCATGATCCCGATGGCGCCGGTGTACCCCGTAGTGCGATAGGGGATGTGAACCATTAATCGGCCAGCGGCGACGCTGCCGAAGGTCCAGACCACGAGCATGATCCCCAGCACGACGCCGGCCATGCCGGCGGTACGACCCATCGCCGCCTGGATGTAAGAGGGGACGAATGCGATCACACTCATGATCGCCGCACCCACGGCAAACGCGCCGAGGCTGCCGACGACGATGATCCGGCTGTTCCAGAGAGAGCTTGGCAGCATTGGTTCGGGCGTCCGCCTCTCGTGGTAGGCCAGCGCCACGAGTGAGACGATCCCAACGGCCGAGGTTAGCAGGACATTCGTTCCGCCGATCTGCCGCCAACGATCCGCGGCGAGGACAATGCCGCTGATCCCGACCACCAGCAGAATTGCCCCCAGGATGTCGATCCGGTGGCGGCGCGTCTTGCGGTTCTCCTGGAGACAAATGATCACCATCACGATGGCGGCGCCGACGATCGGCAGGTTGATCCAGAACACGTATCGCCAGCTACCCGCCTGCACCAGGAGCGCGCCAAGCGTTGGGCCCGCGATGGCGGCGCAGCCAAACACCCCGGACAACATGCCCTGGATGCGGGCGCGTTCGGTCGGGGTGTAGATATCGCCAACGATCGTGTAGGCGATCGGCTGCACGCATCCGGCACCGCAGCCTTGCACGGCGCGAAACACGATCAGCGTCGTGATGCTGTTGGCGAAGCCGCACAGGGCCGAGCCGACAAAGAACACCATCGATCCGATCATGAAGATACGCTTGCGTCCGTGCAGATCGGCAAGCCGGCCATACATCGGGATTGTCACCGCCTGCGTCAGCAGGTAGGCCGAGAAAACCCATGAGTAGAGCTCGGCCCCATTCAGTTCGGCGACAATGGTCGGCATTGCGGTGGCAACGATGGTGCTTTCAACGGCGGCCGTGAATGTCGCCATCATGCATGCCGCCAGAACAAGGCCGCGCCGCGGGTGAACCGGTTCATCGTACGGCACTTCGACGCCCCCCAGGGAAACCGCCGGCAAACGGCCACGCCGCCGACTCAGGCGCGTGGTGTGGACTGATCAACGCCGCCCAGGGTAACATGCGCGTCGGCGATCGAGCCATCGGGGAGAACATGCATCTTGCCTCGCTTCGCAGCCGTTGGCGACAGTGCGCTGTGCGTCGAGTTTGACAATGAGATCAATCCGGGGGTCAACGCACAGGTCCGGGCGCTGGACACAGCGATTGCGGTGTCAAACCTCTCGGGCATCATCGAGACGGTTCCGTGTTTTCGCTCGCTGCTGGTCATTTATGAGCCGGAAGAGATTGGCCTCGACACGCTGATCGAGGAACTGGGCCGGCTGATCCACGATGGACTGAATGCGCGGACGACCACCGGAAGGTCCTGGACGGTCCCGGTGGCATACGGATTTCCAACCGACGACGATCTGCTGGAGGTTTCCGCGGCGACCAGCCTTTCCCGCGATGAGATCATCGCGATTCACAGCGGCGCCGAGTATCACGTTTACCTGCTCGGCTTTGTTCCCGGTCTGCCGGTCCTGGGGGGGATGCCGGCGCCGCTTCACTTGTCCCGCCGCCCGGAGCCTCGGCCAGGCATTCCGGCTGGCCGCGTGATGATCGGCGGCATGCAGGGGTTTATCGCGCCGATGCTGATGATGACCGGCTACTACAGCCTCGGCCAGACGCCGCTGCGTCCGTACAATCGTGGCGCCACCGATCCTTTCCTGTTCCGTCCGGGCGACCGGATCCGGTTTCGCCCGATCACGCCGCGGGAGCTGGATGCCCTCACCGGGGCGCCGGGCGAGCGTTTTCTTGCCGTTGACGCTTAGGGATGGACGGCCCGCTGCTTCGCGCTGTCGCGCCCACGCCCTGCGTCACCATCCAGGATGGCGGCAGGCGAGGATGGCGGCGGTTCGGCCTCGCGGGCGCCGGCGCGATGGACAGACTGTCGCTCGCGGTCGCCAACGCCCTGGTGGGCAACCGTGCGACCGAGGCCGCGCTGGAATTCGGTTATGCGGGCGGCGAATGGACCGTGGAAGCGTCGAGCTGCCGGATCGCGATCGCCGGCGGTGAATTTGCCGTCACGGTCGATGGTTCGCCGCTGCCGCCGTTCGCATCGGCGGTGCTCGGCCACGGCCAACGGCTGCGGATCGGCAGCGCGGCGCAGCGGGTCTGGGGTTACCTGGCCGTGGCGGGCGGCTTCGATATCCCGATCGAGTTCGGCAGCCGGGCGACCCATGTTCCGACCGGCGTCGGCGGCCTTGATGGCCGCGCCATCCGGGCGGGCGACGCATTGCGCCTGCGCGCTGACCGGGCCCCCAACGAACCGGAACGGCGCATCAGCGCCCCTGCCGAGGACGCGGGACCCTGCCGATTGGTCCTCGGGCCGCAACAGGAATTCTTCGACGAGCACGCGCTCGCGCTGCTGCTCAGTGGCGAATTCCGCGTGACGTGGCAGCAGGACCGCATGGCGTACCGGCTGGACGGACCCAGGTTGCGGCATCTCAGCGGCTACAACATCATCTCCGATGGCGTGGTGCCGGGATGCATTCAGGTGCCGGGAACCGGTGTCCCCATCATATTGATGCGGGACGCCGGGACCAATGGCGGATATCCGAAGATCGGCACCATCATCGAGGCAGACCTGGGTGGGTTGGCGCAAAAGCGGCCTGGAAGCACGGTGCATTTCGCGGCTGTCAGCGTGACCGACGCGCAGGCCGCACGCCGACAATTTCTGGCCCGCCTGCAACTTATCGCGGAGGAAGTGGCGAGTCCGCTACCAGACCCGCTAACGTGATCAAGGCGGCTGTTTCGCGCCGCCGACGATCGGACCGGGCGTCGGCGATTGCCCCACCGCCGCGCCTGGCGCGAACTGTGGTGACCATTGGCCCGACGGGCCGACGACCCGGCGTCCCTGGGAATGGGGGGGGGAATTTCCAGCCGCTCCCATCGCAAATCCCGGCACGGAAGCGTACGCCCGCCGCGCATTTTGAGCAGCTCAGGATGCTACGGCGCGCGCTCGCGGAACGGGGATGGTCATCGTGTCGCCATAAGCGGCCAGCAGGAAGCGGCGCTGCAATGCCGTCGCCTCACAGCGGCGCAGCACATCGACATACTGCGAGGCAAGCTCCGAATAGGCGACAATCACCGGTTGAAATTCAAACAAAAGCCCGGCGCTGGCTTCGCGTGCCTCCGATCGATACCCAGCATCCGCGAGGGCCGCTATCCGTCGGAGCTGCCCACGCACGTGCTCCAGCTCCGCGCCAGGGCGGATCGCGCGGCCGTGCGGTGTCGGGCCGCGCTGCACGCTGGCGCGGTTCGCTGGCCCGGGCGGAGGGTTTTTCTGAAGTCGCGCTGCCGGCATCGGTGGATCCCAACTCTCCAGGTTCCCATGATTGCTCGTTCCCTGGTTGCCTTCTGGTTTCACCTGGACCACGGCATGGACTGAAACCACTCCGTAATCGGGATCGCTATAGCTTGTCCCCTGCGTCGTGCGGCGCCGTACCGAGACCTCTGGGCATGAGGCGCCGTACCGAGACCTCTGGGCATGAGATGATGAGTTTCGGCAAAGTCCTGAACGGAGCGGTTTATTTCCCGAATCCCGGGAGAATCCTGGGGTATGGCCGGATGGCCTCGCTGCATCGGGGTATCGGGCGTGCTCGCGCGAGCATTCGGCGGCGTGATGACCTAGGCCGGGTGCTGCGACCCGTGTTGGGGGAATGTCTGGCCATCCTCAGTCTGTTGGGCATGATCTGGATGAGCACCACCGTGCTCCTCTGGAGGGAGCATGCCCATGAACTGGAAGAAGCGCGCGGCGTGTCCGTCGCCCTTTCCGAGGCGTTCGCGGAGACCACGGCCCGCATCATATCCGAAGTAGACCAGACGTTGCTGAGTGCGCGAACGTCATACGTGCAACTCGGTAAGGAGTTTGACATTCAGCGCTGGGCGCACAGTCAAATACGCAATGACCAATTACGGGTCCAGGTCGCGTTGATGGACAAGAACGGGGACACAGTCAGGTCAACACTGGCGACAGCAAATCAAGGGAAGGTCAACATCGCGGACCGGCCGCACTTCAAGTATCAGCTCGATCCATCGCGCGATGAGCTGTACATCAGCGACCCGGTTCTCGGCCGTGCGACCAAAAAGCAGACGATTCAATTTACCCGCAAAGCCTTGGATCAAAACGGCGAATTCGCCGGGGTCTTTGTCCTGTCTTTGAGCTGCGAGGAGTTGTCGCAGTTTTATAGTACCATCGGGTCCAATGAAGGTTCGGTTGCAGTAGTTGATGCCCGCAGTGTGATAATCGCGAGTGGCGTTGCGCATTCCCAAAACGTGGGATCGACCGTGGCGATCCCATCGGCTGTCGGCCAGGTGAGCAAGGAAGACGCTACCTTGTTTACGGCCGTGACAGCATGGGATCGGTCAAGCGACGAACTGGTCAGCTATCAGAAGCTCAAGCGTTACCCCCTTACCATCATGATCACGCGAAGCGCCGACCAGATATACGGACGCTACTGGGCTACCGCGCGGAACTTCATCCTAGCGAGCTCGATCGCCAGCGCAATAACGATCATTCTTGGCATCTTCTGGATCTCGCAGCGGCGCCGGGCGAGCGG
>Ga0209415_10010031_pt1 | contig 16175 bp, 9 predicted proteins | sample PeaSoiSIISIP2007_FD_187696 | JGI IMG/M metagenome (GOLD analysis project Ga0209415, IMG submission 187696) | Peat soil microbial communities from Weissenstadt, Germany - SII-SIP-2007 (SPAdes) (version 2) | ecosystem: Environmental > Terrestrial > Soil > Wetlands > Peat | place: Germany...
CGGACAGATCATGTGTGAATGAAAGCGGACATCTTGACTAACTACCGACAAGCGATGGCAGCCTACACTTGGCTCACCGGTCACGGCGTGAGGCCGGCGTGACGACACCCGCGGAAGTCTGTCAGCTGCGTGGGCGGCCGGGCGTGAACGGAGGATAGGTTCGCGGATGCAGGACTTCCCGCTCGAGGAAGAAGTCGGTGAGGACCGCGCAGGATTCGGCAAATTCGGGATGCTGGTCAAATTCGTGCGGAACACCCGCGAAGGTGTGCAACTCGGACGGAACTTTGGCGCCGCGAAGCACCTCCAACAAGTGCTGGCTGTTCTCCGGAGGAATGGTCACATCCGACAGACCGTGAAAAATCAGGGTGGGCGGATAGCCTTCTTTGATATGAGTGATGGGGCTGGCATCTTTGATTGCGGCTTCGTCAGTTGGTGAAGGCATCAGCGCCTGTGCAATAGGCTTTACGTCGGTTTGCGGATAGAAGGCGATGCAAGCGGCAAGTTCGGCGTCCGGCTGGCCCGCCGTAAATAGCGCAATATGGCCTCCGGCCGAGTGACCAACGATCGCGATGCGCTTGGGGTCGATGCCCAACGAATCGGCATGCGCGCGCACCCATCGGATATGGGTCTTCGCGTCATCGATTTGCGCAGGCCACTTCGCCACGCCGCTCAACCGGTATTGCGCCGCGATCGATACGTAGCCGCGCGCCGTGATTGGCGTCACCTGGTCGGGGAGCGTTTCCTTGCTCCCGCGAGCAAATCCGCCGCCGTGAAAGTGAACCAAGGCCATGCGTTTTTCGGTTCCCGCGGGCGGTCTATAAATATCGCAATGAAGGTCGATATCGCCGCCTTTGCCAACGACGACATCCTTTTCCATCTTGACGCCGGCCGCGCTGGACGTACTGGAGGTTTGCGCCGCGGCTCCGAGGCCGAGCGCGGCAGCGCCGCTCACCCCGAGAAAAGTTCGGCGAACTATCGGCAGGTTGTTAGACATACGCGAATTATACAACGCATTTTGATACCGTGAACACGCTTTTGCGCGCTGTTCGCACCCTGGCCATTGTGGGCTGAGGCGGGGACAACGGTGCCGCCCCTTCCCTTGGCGGCCGTGATATGGTAGTTCGGTCGGTCGAGCCGGCCCCACGCGCTCGCGTCGACGGAATGCTGCCCATGCCGCAGCAATGGGAGGTTCTGATGCCGTTTCGATTCGCGACTGTAGCCACGCTGGCCGCGCTTTTTATGATTCCTTCCTCTGGGATCGCGCAGGTGCTGATGCAGCGCGACGTTTCGCTTCGCATGGCCTTGACGATCGCTGAAACGGCCCTGGGCGAATGTGGAGACAGCGCATCGGTTGCGGTCGTCGATCGCGCCGGCCGGCTCCGTGTTTTCCTCCAGGCCGATAAGGCCGCGCCGCACAATATCGAGCTGGCTCGGCGCAAGGCCTATACCGCCCGGACCTTCCAACGGACGTCCGCCGAGTGGGCGAAGATCACCGAAACAACTAACACCGGGCAGCGAATGCTTACCGACGTCATTCCGCTCGGGGGAGGCGTTCCGATCAAGGTCGGCGAGGACACAATCGGCGGCGTCGGCCTGAGCGGCGCCCCGAAGGGCCAGCCACAGGAGGAGGCTTGTGCCAAGGCCGGCATTGCGAAAGTAGCGGATCAACTGAAGTGAGCTTGGCCGCGGCTTTGGGGATAAGTCTCCCTCGCTCGGCCCTTGCACCCGAACTCAACGACCAACTCCTGCCCTTCATCCATCGAGTTTCGATCAACGGCCCCGCGATCGCGTAGCCTCGGTTTTCGCGGCGTCGAATCTCGCGGCAAGTGTTTCGAAGCCAGGCAGGGGGCCGTTCCATCGTAATTGGTCCACGTTGTCGAAAAGCTGGATGTCGGTCCGGAGCGTAGCGAGTGTGCGGAACAGCATTGCTTGGCCGCGCTGCTCGGAGAGCGTGCGTGCGAGGGCGCCCGCGTTGGCGGCGTTCACGTGCCACTCGCGCCAGTCCGCGGGGATGGATTCAAGATGGCCGAACTTGGCGAGTACAGCCGCCGTCGATTTCGCTCCCCAGCCGCGCAGCCCCGGATACCCGTCGGACGTGTCGCCCACCAGGGCAAGGTAGTCGGGGATCGATGCTGGTGGCACGCCAAACTTTTGGACTACGCCGGCCTCATCCAGCGTGACACGGGTCCGGCGATTCAACTGAACGATGCGAGTGCCGCTTACGCATTGACCGAGATCCTTGTCGGGAGTGCAGATAATCACGCGATCGACCCGCGCGTCACGAGCCGCGGCCGCCGCGCCGGCAGCGAGCGCATCGTCCGCCTCGAACTCAATCATCGGCCACACCACGACGCCAGCCATGGAAAGCGCCTCTTCGAGCAAAGGAAACTGCGCCAATAAGTCGGGTTCGATGCCTTCGCCGGTTTTGTACCCCGGCCAGAGTCCATTGCGAAACGACTCAATGACGTGATCCGTCGCCATCGCAACATGCGTGGCGCCGCCACTGATCATCCCCAACACCGATGCGAGTACGCCCCGGACCGCACCGACCTCGAAGCCGTCCCGATCGCGCGCGGATGGCACTGCGTAGAAGTGGCGGAACAACTCGTACGTGCCGTCGATTAGGTAAACGTCCAGGGCGTATCTCCACGCACAACCTTATCCCAGCGGCAGCGTCTCTTCAACGCAAGATCGAATGCTTCTGATCGCCGGTTCCTACTTCGAGATTGCATGAGATGCTTTTTGCAGGAAACTGGAAACCTGACGCAACCCTGCCTCATCAGCAGTGCATGGCCCGAATCCGCTACTTCTGTGCTCGATCGGTCGCATTCATCGTAGCCAGTACGCTCCTCACGGTGACATCCTTCTGTCAAACGGCGGCGCCTGGAAGCGGCCAGAAAAATGATGCTGCTCAAGCGCCGGAACCAAAAGACAAGCGCATCTTCTGGATCATTCCGAACTACCGCACTTCTCCTACTTTGATCGATTATGAGCCCATCGCGCCAAAAGAGAAATTTAAGATCGCCGTCGACGATTCTTTTGACCGGGGCACCGTGGTTTTGGCCGCCGCATTCGCTGGGGAAGGGCAGCTGACAAATTCGAATCCATCCTTTGGCCAGGGAGCAGCGGGATACGCGCGTTATTTCGGGACTGCTTATGCCGACTTCGTCATTGGCGATTTCATGACGGAGGCGATCTACCCGGCTATTCTGCGCCAAGATCCCCGCTATTTCCGTCGCGGCATGGGAAGCGGATGGTCACGGCTCGGATACGCAGTGGGACAAATATTCTGGACCCATACGGATTCGGGAGGCACCCAGTTTAACTTTTCAGAGATCGTCGGCAACTCGACAGCAGTGCCGATTTCGAGCGCATATTATCAGGACGGGCGCGATGTCACCAGCGCGGTGTCGAAACTGGGTTCCCAGCTCGGTGTTGATATGGCGGCCAACATCCTGAAGGAGTTCTGGCCGGATTTGCGCCGGAAGTTTTCACGAGATCGCAAGGCAACCGGCTTTTCCCAGCCTGCACCTCCCGGGAATCGATAAGTCTGCCCCAGCTACAAACCACGATGACGCTTGCCGTGTTGTGGTGCTGGCGCGCCCAACTCTATGCAACTAGAGGGTCTTAGTTCCGCGGAACTACCACTCGGTATCTGTGGATCGTGGTGCGCGCCCGGAGGGACTCGAACCCCCGGCAGGGGATGCCCCGGAGCAGGCGAGTTTGAATCGGAATAGTGACATAATGGGAGCCATTCTTTAGGGCCGCACAACTATGCAAACAAAAACGCTCGCCGGTCTGGTGCTGATCTGCCTGGGAAGAGTGCTTTCAGCCCAAGCGCCTTCGGTAATGAAGGTTCCAGACGGAACCGCGCTGCGCCTTTCCTTGACTCAAGACCTGAGTTCCGCGACCAATGCAGTCGATGATCCGGTCCACTTTGAAGTTATGGAGGATGTCAAAGTAGCTGGCGTTGTTGCGTTTCCGATGGGCTCAACGGCAGCCGGACATATCGTGGAAGTTGACCCTAGGAGACGAATGGGGCGTGCTGGCAAGCTGAACTTTACAGTCGATCACGTCAAAGCGCCCGACGGCAGTAATCTCCGCCTGAGGGCCTCATCGACGCGAAAAGGTGAGGACAAAACTGGCACCGTCATTATTGGGTCGGTCGTATTATCTCCACTCTTTTTGATTATGCGCGGGAAGGATATTACGATTCCCAAGGGGACCGAGATCACTGCCTACATTGATGGCGATCGTGAGTTCGCGTTGGGAGCACCAGCAGCGCCGCCCGTGGGACACACCGTTCCGCAGGCAAACGCCACGCAATCAGGCACGGTTACGTTTCAATCCGAACCAGTCGGAGCAGACATTACCGTCGATGGGAAATTCGTTGGGACTACGCCGTCTAGCTTGCAGCTCACGGCCGGCGACCACTCCATCACAATCGAGAAGGCGCACTATACCTCTTGGAAGAGAACCATGACCGTCGCGTCTGGCTCTTCGGCGAACGTAAGCGCGACGCTCGAAGCGGCTCAATAAGAACCCCGGGACCCAATGCGACTATAGACGCGGCTCGCATGGCTGGCCCGGCCTAAACCGTGTGCATCTGTACCGGATCGGAACCGGCCAGCAGAGGCATTGAACCGCTGCCGAACGCCAAAAAATCATCGCCGACGCTCTGGACGTTAAAATGCGCGATCTGATCGGGAACATGTAGCTGCTCCTGAAGCTAGCCAAGAGCCAATCAGCTGGATCTGGCATACTCGACACTTGTGGACTTCCAAGCATCGGTATTTACACCCTTGCGCGCCCGTTGGCCGCACCCCCAGCGCGAGATTATCCGAGGCATTCGGATCGTCGAAAAGCCAACATTCAATGAAGACTCGTGGAGCTTTTGGAATCTGCGTCGCACGGAAACTGAGGATGCACTTAACCGTAGTCATTGGTTGCAAGTCGATGCGGAATGCGAAACCTACCAGAAGGACCGGGTCTTAAACAACCTTGTCGCGGTCCTCAGGGAAGCGATGCTTGGATTTCAGTTGTGGTGCCCGATCGGCTGGGACGGCATAATCATCTGTGCGCGGCGCTCAAATGCCGGACTGCAAGTCGAGACCGTCAATATTCCGGAGCCCTATCCCAGATCGCTATGGGGAAGGATGCTCGACATCGAAAGGTATGATGCGGCGCAGCTCCCGGCTTTTGTCGAGGGCACGCTGGCGGCACTTGAGTCCACGAGTACTCGGCAGAAAAACCCTTTTCAATTTCTGGAGATCGGGTTGCAGTCTGCGGTTAATCACTACCGCGCAGGAGCATTGCTATGGACCGTCGGACTAGATGGCTTGCTGGGCGCTCAGAAGCGCGACGTTTTCCTGGCCCGACTGGTTCGGCTACTCGGAGAAGACACGCTCGTCTTTCCTGAAGACTTCATGGGCCGGCGGCCGTCCTGCACGGTCGGTTTCGTAGCGGGCAAGGTATTCGATTGGCGGAATCTCATCGCGCATGGAACAGAGATTTTGGAGGATTACAGGAAGCCACTTCAGCTCAAGCTTGAACCTTCGGAATTCGCCCATATTCCCGTTGACGATTGGACTCATGAAATGCTCTACTGCGAAAGCGCGCTGTTTATGCTGCTCGCGTCGCTGAGGAGGATCATCACAGACGGACTATTGCCGACGCTCGGCAACAAGCGGGAATGGGACAGATGGCTTCGATCGACTACTTGAGTTGTTTGATCTCCGCGCCCGCGCTTCGCACAAATGGTGTCCTTCCCCGTTGACGGTGTTGTTTAACGGCCCGCGTTTCGCACAGAATGAAGGCGTGAGCCCGGCACTCCCGCTGCGTCGCGATCAACCAATGGCAGCACGGGTGTTCGATTCAATGCAGCTTCATCGAGACGTGCGCTCCGTAGTTACTACGGCGACGCATTGTACACCCTTCGGCACACCTGTCTCACGCGCTGGGCACCGCATATGGACCCCTGGACGCTGGCATACCTCGCAGGCCACCGCGATATGAACATTACCAAGCGGTACATTCATCCGCAGGAACAGACGATACGTGCGGCGATGGATCGGGCGCACGTGGCGAGCGGTGGGCATACTTCTGGGCATACCCATGAAAATGCCGATTTGGAGAATACGCCTGTTCTGACGCTAACTGTCTGACTTGCTTTTGGTTAGGTGGCGCGCCCGGAGGGACTCGAACCCCCGGCCTATTGGTTCGAAGTTTTACGGGCTGCGGCTAACTGAGTGAAACCTAGGCACGAGTGGCAACTCAAAGGAACGCCTGGGAACGGTAGGAAATGCTTATTGGGAGTCGAAAGGGAGTTCATTTTCGAGAGATTAGTTTTTAACCAATAGGTCGCCCGATTAGTGAGGGTAGTTCAAGCTGACACGGGAAGGAATCTGCGTCAGTTTGCCTCGGGCTGGATCAAGATAGATCGTGTGAACTGCTCGTGTGCTGTTACGAGGGAGGAGGCTCACCCGATTCGTGCATGGCGGTCTCGTCAATTACCAACCAACGCGTGGCGGCGATTTGACAGCCTCCAATACCCAGAAGGATCGCCCTGTAAAGATCCTTATCGCGTTGCATCCCCAAAAGCAGAGTAGATCATTTCAACCCGGGCAGGGCAAGAGCTAAGCGGGGGCCAGCGGACCTTCGTTGGCAAGGCGACTCTTCGCCTCACGCTGTTTAGATCTGCATAAATCCGGTCCAGATGATACCGGGCCTAGCTAGCGGTATGACGCATGAAGACCGTGACCCGATCCGCGTTCGAATGTCCGAATCAGCCGTTCCACAAGACCAGCATCGAGACGGGTTGGCCGGCATCATGAGATAGAACGAGGTGCCCACGCGGGGTCAGACCCAAACCGAGAGATACGGAGCGCATGCTGCGAACCCATCAGCTTAGCAGGCCGCCAGTGCGGGCCCGAATATTCCCATCGTAGCTCAGTGTAGAATCAAGGAGCCACAGGAAGATTTTGCGGTACATCACGGTGCATCGGAGACCAGATGGTATCGGCGATGGGGGTCCTGTGGTCCGCTGCCAATTTCCGCTACCAACCCACGCTCGACGAGTGACGCGAGACGCGTTCGGGCCGTTCGCAAAGACACCCCGATCCGCGTGGCGATCTGGGACGTTGAAAGCCCGCTCTCGGAACTGGCGGCTAGCGCACCAAGGATGGACTGGTCCCGTTCGTCCTTTGCTGGCGCGTGACGGCGTATAGCGGAGAGTGTGACTCGAAAATGCGTGCCGATCTCTTCAAACTTCGGAGTGTCCAATCCCCGATCATGGCACGCGGCGGTCATTCGTTGAATGCCACTGCCCCAATGCTCGATCAGCCCCAATTCCTGAAATACTCGACCGATGACGCGGTTGCGGAGCTTGGAGATGCCTTTTTGGATGTCCTCAATAGTAAGGCCGAACGGAAGCAGGCCAGGATTTTCAATCTCTAGGCGATCATCAAATAGGGCGACACGGATTGGAGCGCCGTGTTGAGCGTAGTCGGCATGAACAATCGCGTTCATGATTGCTTCGCGGACCGCAACAACTGGAAACGTCCAAAGGTCGGTCCGCTTTACCGATCCGATGACGGCTTCGCGGGTCATGTGCTTTCGCAAGAACGTGATCACTTCCTCAGCAGCTCCAGGAAGATAAGAGCGCACTTCCGTAGAATCCAGTATTCGGCGGCGGTCGCTCCCCGCGAACCTTCCAACCTGGACCCACGCATCCGGGAAATGGTTGAGCCGGGAAGGGCTGAATAGAAGGACTCCCCCGATCGTTGGCACAACGCGACCCTGGTAGCTGGCCGTCACCTTTAGACTCTGGAGCCCATGGAGCGTCAGTTTGCGAATTGGCTTGAAGAACTCGGAAGCTACTCGGAAGTCGATAGCTTCCGAGTTCAAATCCGGCATCGGTTGTTCATCGAATGAGGAGACCTGGTTGTAGCGGCGCATCTCCTCGATCAGGAATGAGTCGGCCCGCCGATTCGTTGAACCAACACGTACAAAAACGCCTTCCACCGGGCCCAATCGATTGAGGTAGTGTGGCCGATTGGGGCTCGGATAGATCTCAACTGCGAGTACCTGAGTCTTTCGCCACGGCATCACTTCCATGGAGGGAACCAGCTTGGGGGAGATGCTATCGGCAATCAGGCTGGCGAGGCGCTCCTCTTCCGCCAGCACGTCGCTGACGCCCTTGACTTTCTTCGTGCCGTCCTCGACTCCAAGCACAATGATGCCGCCCGAGGTGTTCGCGAACGCTGCAATGGCTTTCAGTACGCCTTCTGGGGAGGAAAGATCGCGCTTGAACTCCAGCGTTTTTCCTTCGGGACGACTGAGGAGGGTTACCAGATCCACAACTCTGCATTTTACTCGGAAGTCGGGCTGCGCGCAAACCTTCCGAGTACGCCCGAGCCCTACACTCCCTTCATTGTTCCCGCCAGAGATCGCCGGGGATCACCGCCCTGCGTAGAGTCCAATAAGAGTCCATAACGGACCGCCGAAGTCGGCCCCTGTAAAACGACCGGCTTGGGATCGTCAGCAATCAACCCGGGAGCCGCCAAATTTTGTATTATCAATCTACGGTCAATTTCCCAAATCAACGCTACTTTGTAAATCAAGAATTTAGCGTTCACGACGGAACGTTTTAAGGCGATTTTCAAGCACTGCAGTTTTCAATGGCTCCCCTTATTGGAGCCAAACGGAGCCAAGGGACCGATCACCGAGTCGAGGCCCAGTACGGATCGTGAACATGTAGGCGCCCCCGCCCCCTTCCCTCGCTCTCTTTCCACGGCGGTTCTCGCCGTCAACGGTTCGCTCCGCCGCCAGAAGACCGGCGCGCCGTTAACCGCTCCGGGCAGATCATCCTTAGAAGCGGGTTCACCTGTGAAGAAACAGGCCGAAACGGCCGAGGAACCCCGAACGCCTCGCAGACTCGAAGCAACGTAAAACACAGTCATCGGGCGGCCCGATTCAACATCTGCCAATGGCGGAAGCTAAATCCATGCGAGATCATGTCCTCCTGGTCAGCTCGCGCTTCGTTCGGTAGGGCCGAATTTTATGGCCCAATGCTCGGAAGAACCGAGCATAATGGGCTGGCAGATCTCTGCTGGCACCCACCCTTCCACGCTGCGACGAGCAAAACTACGTATTCAGCGCTCCCCACGAGCTCTGCCGTCAGAGGTATGCTTTACTCTTGGAGTTTTTGGCGTTGAGCGCGACTTGAGCAGCGTTTAGGGACCCTCTCCGAATAGTGACTCTCGCCCTTCGCCGAGGAGTTCAACTATGGACAGGAACAGGTCGCGATCAAACAGTCAACGCCCGAATCGGGCCATGCTCGGCATCGCCGTTCTGGTCCTAGTGGCGGTTGTGTCCGTGTCGTACCGGCAATGGCAGCAGTTTAAGCGCGCCAATGCGGAAGTTGCCCTATCGCGGGGCGTTGTCGATTCCATTGACCTGCTTCTGTCCAGCCTGATCGATGCCGAAACAGGCCAGCGTGGATTCCTGCTCACGGGCGAGAATCGCTACCTCGAACCGTACAATCAGGCGGTCCAAATCATCCCAAACGAGCTTGGCACGGTGAGGAGGCTTCTCGCGGGGCGTGCGAGCGACGCGGGCAATATGGCGCGCTTGGACAATCTTGCGGACCAGAAGCTTGCAGAGCTTCGCCAGACAATTGACCTCCGGCGCACACAGGGCGTGGCAGCCGCGACGGCGGTTGTTCTCACCGACCAGGGTAAACAGGTAATGGACGAGATCCGCGCTGTTTGCGCGGAGATCCGGCGTAGCGAAATCTCTTCCCAGAGTCAGGCTTCCATCGAGGGAGAGGCGGGCGCGCAAACGGTGCTGCTGGCGACCGTCGCCGGCTCGCTCGTGCTGCTCATCTTCTTTAGTATCGGATTCGAGCCTTTCATGAGCCGCGCCTCCGCCCTCAAAGCAAGACCCTGGTTTCTGAGTTATGGTGCGGCTGTCGTGGCCACTGGCGTCGCAATACTGCTGCGCGTGGCCCTGACTCCCCTGCTTGCGGGAAGCCATAGCGTGGTTCCCTACATCACGTTTTTCCCCACGGTTCTCTTTGTTACCTGGTACGGAGGATTCCGTGCTGGCGCATTCAGCATCCTGCTCTCCGCGCTGGCCGTCGCATATGTCTTTCTTGAACCCCTGGGATCATTGCGAGTCGCCAATCCTGGCGACCTCGTTACGTTGTTCATCTTTGTCCTAGTGAGTTGCGGCATCGCTTTCACGACTGAGTCCCAACGGCGTGCGGTCGAACGCGCTGATCGAGCAGAGAACGCCGAACGCGAGCAACGGCAGCGGTTGGAAACAACGCTTGCGAGCATAGGAGACGCGGTTATAGCCACGGACACGGCAGGGCGGGTGACGTTCGCTAATAAAATCGCGCTCTCGCTCGTAAGGTGGCCGGAGACTGAAATTCCTGGCAAGGAGCTCGATCAGGTCTTTCGAATCGTCAACGAATTCACTCGCGCGACCGTGGAGAGCCCAGTCACGAAGGTGCTGCGAGAGGGCGTCGTGGTCGGACTAGCGAATCACACCGTCCTCATTGCACAGGACGGGACGGAGATTCCGATTGACGACAGCGCTGCTCCAATTCGGGTCGGGGACGGGGCCGTCCAAGGCACGGTGCTAGTGTTCCGGGACATCACGGATCGGCGGCGCGCTGAAGCGACCAGCCGTCTTCTCGCCTCCATCGTCGAGTCGTCGGATGACGCGATCATCAGCAAAGACCTGAACGGGATCGTGACAACCTGGAACAAAGGCGCGGCGCGCATGTTCGACTATGCGGCCGAGGAGATGATCGGCCAACCGATTTCGGTCCTTGCTGCTCCCGACCGCGTGGACGAGATGCCGGACATCCTGGGGCGAATCAGGCAAGGCGAACACGTCGATCATTTCCAGACCGTCCGGCGCACAAAAGGCGGAAGATTAATCCATGTCTCGGTATCGGTTTCGCCGGTGCGTGACGCGGCCGGACAAATCACCGGCGCGTCGAAGATCGTCCGGGACATCACCACACTGGTCGAAGCTCAAGCGGAACTGGCGGAACAACGCGAACGCCTGCATGTAACCCTGAGCAGCATCGGCGACGCGGTCATGGCGACTGACACGAACGGCCGCGTCTCTTATCTGAATCCGATGGCCGAGCAATTGACCGCTTGGGCCTCCGGAGAGGCGGAGGGCAGGCCGCTAGAGGAAGTGTTCCGAATCATAAACGAAGAGTCCCGGCAGACGGTGGGAAACCCCGTGACAAGAGTGTTACGGGAGGGAAAGGTGGTTGGCTTGGCCAACCACACGGTGCTGATTTCACGGAATGGGAACGAGATCGCCATCGACGACAGCGCTGCTCCGATTCGAGACGCTCGGGGTGAAATGATGGGCGTCGTCCTCGTGTTCCGGGATGTTAGGGAGAAGCGGGCCGCCGAGCAGTTGCTGGCCGCTCAGAACTTCGAATTACGCCAAAGAACTCATTTACTGGAGTACGCGCATTGCTTCGTTCGGAGTATCCCGGAGGACCGCATCGTTTATTGGAGTCCGGGAGCCACGGAGCTGTATGGCTTCTCGGATGCTGACGCCGTTGGCCAAAGCAGTCACACCTTGCTGAAGACCGAATTCCCTGCGCCGCTCGACGAGATTCTCTCACAACTGATGAAAGAAGGCCATTGGGATGGGGACCTGGCGCATACGTGTCGTGATGGGAGGCGTGTGACCGTGGCGAGCCACTGGGCGCTCCACCGTGATGCTGAGGGCCGGGTGGCGTCGGTCCTGGAAGTCAACCTGGATATCACGGAGCGTAGGCGCGCCGAGGATGCGCTGCGAGCGGCACTGCGGGAACTGCAAATCATCACAGATAACATGGTGGCCGGAGTCACCCGGTGCAGCCGCGACCTTCGTTATTTGTGGGTAAGCCGCAACTATGCTGACTGGCTGCGGCTGGCGCCCGAGGAAATCATGGGCCGGCCGATCCTGGATGTGGTCGGGAGCGCGGGCTATGAGGGCATCCGGCCTCACATTGAGAAGGTACTCGCCGGGGAGAAAGTGGGCTACGAGGCCCAAGTGAACTTTCATGGGGCCGGTGGGCGATGGATTCATGCCGTCTATGTGCCCACGATGGACGAAGACCAAGAGGTTAACGGATGGATTGCGGTGGTCACCGACATCACCGAGTACCGGCAAGCTGAGGAAAGGTTCCGACTGGCGGTGGAGGCGGCGCCAAATGGGATGGTTGTAGCGGATGAAGGTGGAAAAATCGTTCTCGTCAACTCCGAGATGGAGAGGTTATTTGGTTGGAGCCGGGAAGAAATCATTGGACAGCTGGTCGAATTCCTGGTGCCACAGCGGCTCAACGACGAACACCAGCGATATCGGGAAAGCTACTACGCCGATCCCCGAGCCCGGCGGATGGGAGAAGGCCGGGACCTCCGTGCACGCAGGAAAGACGGCAGTGAGTTTCCGGTCGAGATTGCTCTGAACCCGATCGAGACCAGCCAGGGCCGATGGGTTCTGGGCGCCATCGTGGACATAACCGAGCGGAAGCGGGTTGAAGAGCAGCGCCTTGAATTACTGTCAAAAGAGCGTGCGTTAGTCTCCGAAAGAACCTTACGCGAAACAGAGGCAGAGCTTGCTCGCGTAGTTCGGGCATTGTCTGTGGGCGAACTGGCGGCATCTATAGCGCATGAGGTCAATCAACCCCTCGCTGGCGTGGTCACTAACGCCGAGGCCGGACTGCGCTGGCTTGGCGGAGAAAGTCCTAGCCTAGAAGAGGCGAAGGAATCGCTGGCGCTGATCGTGCGGGACGGGAATCGGGCGAGCGCAGTGATTCGGCGTATTCGTGAATTCTTGAAGAAAGAGAGCCCGGACTCGGCGTCAATCGACATTAACGAAGCCATTCAAGAGGCGGTCGCCCTCGCGCAGGCTGAATTGGTGAAACGTCAGATTATTTTGCGCCTTGAGCTATCCGGTGACCTTCCACCGATGCGGGGGGATCGAATCCAGTTGCAGCAGGTGATGCTAAACCTGATAATGAACGGCGGTGAAGCCATGGTCTCCACCGAGGGATCGAAAGAACTTCGGGTGACCTCGCAAGAATCCGCTGAGCCCGGCGGGCGCCCCGGCGTTCTAGTCGCGGTGCGAGACTGCGGTGCCGGGATCGAGCCACCGGACATGCAGCGGATGTTCGACGCTTTCTTTACGACAAAACCCAAGGGTATGGGAATGGGATTGTCCATCAGCCGATCAATCGTGGAGGCCCATGGTGGGCGAATCTGGGCTGAGGCAAACGACGGCCCGGGGCTGACCGTGCAATTCACTTTGCCAGGCGGGCGCGAGAACCAACGATCGTCTGACGCGAGTAGCCCATCGTGAACGCAGAACATCTCGGTGTCTTCATCCTCGACGCCGCGGTAGGAAATTCAGAATGGCCAAAAAGACTCTCAGGCGATTGAAACATGCTGCGGCGCCAGCCAAGCCCGCGTCACAAGCGGAGAAACGTCCACATGGAAAAAAAGGGGTCACCGAAGACGCCCAACAAGCAGTAGTCCAGAAGCAGTCATTCCCGATCGTTGGTCTCGGAGCGTCGGCCGGTGGCCTGGAGGCGTTCACGGCGTTTCTCAAGCACTTACCTGGCGATTCCGGCATGGCATTTGTGCTGATTCAGCACCTTGACCCGAAGCAACATAGCCAACTGACAGATCTTCTCTCCAAGGCATCCCGTATGCCTGTCCTAGAGGTCAGTGCCGACACTGCCGTGAAAGCGAACCACGTCTACGTCATCTCGCCTGGCGTGACCTTGAGCATGTCGAATGGCCGTCTGCAGGCCGAGCCGCGAGAGTCCGGCCGGAATCTGCCCATAGATCATTTCTTACGATCATTAGCTCAGGACAAGAGTAGCAACGCCATCGGAGTCGTTCTATCCGGTACCGCATCAGATGGCACTCTCGGACTCAAGGCGATTAAGGCCGAGGGCGGCATTACGTTCGCGCAGGAGCCGGCGTCGGCAAAATTCGACGGCATGCCTCGCAGCGCGATTGCTGCTGGTGTCGCGGATTTCGTTCTGCCGCCGGCTGAGATCGCCAAACGTGTGGTCAGGCTTGCGCAACATCCTTATGTTGCCCGAAAGCCTGAACAGAGTGACGATGCAGCACAAGAAACGGAGTTCGAACTCAACCGAGTATTCCACCTGTTGCGAACCGCCACTGGCAATGATTTTACTCACTACAAGCCTCCGACCGTGCGCCGGCGAATACAGCGCCGCATGGTACTCCACGGCTACGAGAGACTGGGCGACTATGTCACGTATCTCCAGGAGAACCCCGCTGAAGTTCGGGCTCTGGCGGATGATCTCCTGATCTGCGTTACTTCATTTTTCCGGGAGCCCAAGGCATTCGAAGCCCTGGCCACCAAAGTGTTCCCGCACATTCTCAAGAACCGATCTGCCGAGGAGCCAATTCGAATCTGGGTTCCGGGTTGTGCAACAGGCGAAGAGGCTTACTCCATCGCGATGTGCCTGACGGCGGTTTTGGAGCGGTCAGGGGCCAACGTCCGCATTCAGATATTTGCCACGGACGTCAGCGAGGCAGCTCTTGAGAGAGCTCGCGCGGGGACATATGGAATGCCCGCACTCGGGGACGTATCACCCGCACGGCTGAAACGCTTTTTCACAAAAACCAACGGCGGGTACCAGATCCAAAAATCCATCCGCGAGACCTGCATCTTCGCCAAACAGAACATCGCCAAAGATCCGCCGTTCCATAATCTCGACCTGATCAGTTGTTGTAACGTGCTGATCTACTTCGGGTCCGTCTTGCAAAGAAAAGCGCTGTCGATATTTCATTACGCCCTCAAACCAGGGGGTTTTCTCATGCTCGGACCGTCGGAGAGCGTGAGCGCGCTTCCGGGCGCATTTTCGCCACAGGACAAGAAAATCAAACTCTATTCGAAACAACCGGGGTCGCATCCGGTGAATGTCCAGTTCACAGCGAGCGAGCCTTTAGCAGTCAGGGCACTTGGCAGTGAAACGGCCGGCGAGAACGCCAAGGCGGCGCTCGATGTGCAGAAAGCAGCCGAGCGGATGCTGCTGGCCCAGTATGCTCCTGCCGGTGTCATTGTTGATGATGCGCTGAATGTGGTTCACGTTCGTGGCGATACCGGGCCTTACCTTCAGCTTGCGCCCGGAGAACCAACTTACAATCTGCTGAGAATGGCGCGCGAGGGGCTGGTGATAGGTTTGCGGACGGCGTTCGTGAAAGCCAAGCAGAAGAAGGCCGCCATCACCCAACCGGTTCAGGCAAAACACAACGGCCAATTCAAAGATGTCAATCTCAAGGTCATCCCAATCAATGGGCCGGTTCGGGGCGGCGCGCTTCATTTCATGGTTCTGTTTGAGGATGTCGCGCCAACAGCGATGCCCGGCCCGATCCCCGCGGAGGAGCAAAGGGCTGGCGTTGCCAAAGGGGCGAAGACTGTCACGGCACGCGGTGCTCGGGAGAATACCCGCCTCAGACAGGAGCTTGCGGCAACCAGGGAATACCTTCAATCGATTATCGAGGAGCAGGAAGCATCCACCGAGGAACTCAAGTCCGCCAACGAAGAGGCCCAGGCGAGCAACGAGGAACTGGAAACCGCCAAAGAGGAGCTGCAGTCGGCCAACGAAGAACTGAATACGGTTAATGAGGAGCTGAGAACCCGAAATGTCGCATTGATGGAAGTGAACAACGATCTGTCGAATGTGATGACCAGCACTACTGTCCCTTTGGTCATGGTCGGAAGAGACCTGAAGATCCGGCGTTTCACCCACGCCATCGAACCCATGCTGAATCTCATCGATTCCGACATCGGACGATCCATCTCCGATTTGAAGCCCAACATCGATGTTCCCGATCTGGCGGAACTGCTCGGGAGCGTGGTCAACGGCGCCAGCCCCAGCGCGCGAGAAATCCAGGGCCCGGAAGGCCGCTGGTATTCATTCCAGGTATTGCCTTACAGAGCGGACAACCAAATAAATGGTGCTCTATTGGTGCTGCTTGACATCGATGCGGTTAAGCACGGCCGCGACTATGCCGAGGCGGTCTTGCAAACAACCCGGCAGCCGCTCGTGATCCTCAGCAAAGACCTCAAAGTCAGGCACGCGAATGACGCATTCTATGAAACATTTAAGGTCT
>Ga0209415_10010032_pt1 | contig 16175 bp, 14 predicted proteins | sample PeaSoiSIISIP2007_FD_187696 | JGI IMG/M metagenome (GOLD analysis project Ga0209415, IMG submission 187696) | Peat soil microbial communities from Weissenstadt, Germany - SII-SIP-2007 (SPAdes) (version 2) | ecosystem: Environmental > Terrestrial > Soil > Wetlands > Peat | place: Germany...
CGTGTAGATCACGTCCGCGCCTAGACGACGCTCGATCAGATTCCCCAGCCGTTCTACGATGTCGAGCACCAGATCTTTTTCCAGCAATCCTTTGCGCCCCACCGTGCCCAGGTCCCAGCCGCCATGACCGGCGTCGAGCACAATGCGAAACTTCGCCACATTGGCCGTGGCGTGTGTGTCTGCTGTGGTTGTCGGTCGCGCGGGTGCCACGACTTGATTCGTCGCGTCCTGATTCATCGGGGCAAAGAGATCGATCTTCGCCCGCGGTTGCGTTCTGGTCCCAAGCTTCCGCACCTCGACGACGAGTCGGTAGGGATTCGGCTCCAAGCTTACGGAGTAATCCGATTCGCCTTTGGTTTCCAGCACTACGCGGGTCACTCCCGCCATGGGCTGTGCGACCCGAACTCGCCGGACCAACGCGTCGTCCACCGTGATTGTTTTGCCGGAGAGCTCAGCCAGTAGCTTGGTATCGTGCAGGTCAAAATAGATGCGCTCCGGATTCGGCAGGCGATGGGCCTCATACTGGACCTGGTCCTGCAGGTCAATCACCACCGTGCTGGAATTCGCAAACGACCAGTGTCGAATGCCAGTGACCTGCGGCAACACGCCTGCATCTTCTGAGCTTGCGAAAGTCGGGATCTCCGTATGTTCCGTGAGGGCCACTGGCTTTGTCTCTTGCGCTGAATCCAGGGCTGTCGCCGGAGGCTGCGCCACGTGCTGCTGGAATGCCGGTGCACGCCGCGAAGGGTTCGCGATCGCCGCCTTTGCCTTGTGCTGGATCGTCCACCACAGTCCTACTCCCATGCCCACGGCGAACAATACCACGCCAATCACAACCGCAAGGCCGGGTCTCGAATGTTCTACCTTTTCATATTCCGAGAGCGTCACAGGAGCGGCGCCAGCCTCCGAACTCTCTGCCGTCCGGTGGAGGGCGGGCGTCTCTGTTTCAACGGATGCAATCGCAATTTCGGCCACGGGCTCCGGGACGGCTACCGTGCTCACGACTCGCTGCGAAATCTCCGCCAGCCGGTCTTCTTCTTCCGGCCTCATGGCGGACAGAACCAATTCCGCGAGCAGATTCAGGCTCCGAACATCGCTGTCATTGAAGCCATATTCCTCGCTGGAGAAGGCCTCCAGCAACCCGACGACTGTCTGTTTTGCAGACAACGGCACGGCCACCATGGAGCGCGCACCTAGACGGCGGCAGGCCAGCACGTCAACTCGTGGGTCATTCTCGGAGTCGTCGCAGCGCACGATGCGGCCGGAAACCAGGCATTCTCCGGAAAATCCGGCGTTCGGATCCAGGCGTGCCCGCGCGTCGGGCGCGATGCTCCCCGCCGATGCACGGCAGATGATGGCGTTTCCTTCCGCAAGCGCAATGGCCACGCCGTCTGCGCCTGTGATCGCCAATGCTCGCTCGGCGACTAGTTGCAGCACCTCGTCCAGTACGAATTGCTCAAGCTGCCACGTATCCTCGGTGCTCAGCCGCGCGCCATGGCGTCTTTGCTCCGCGCGACGTTGCCGTATCTGTTCGTGCAAAGAAGAAAAGGCAAGAAGGGCTTGTAAAGCTTCGTGGCGGGATTCGCTGGCCGGAGCTGCAGTTCGCTCCGCCGAAGCGGGGACTGGCGTCGTTGCTTCGACTAATTCCAAACCCGCATTGTTCGGACTCGCGCTCATGCCGAAGCTCGTTTTCGAAAGGCTCTATCTTACCGCGGAGAAACCAATTCACAGATTAGCGCGCTCCCGCAGATCGCAGGATGCTCTGCCTCAAAGCCTGTAGCCTTCATTCGTAACTTACAGCGCTTTGACCCTAACCGCAATATCGCCCCCGGGCACGAAGGTGGGCAACCGCGCCATGCTCTTTGGTAAGCGACTGGAAATGGTTCCGATTCAAGCAGTTCCGAAGCCCATTGCGCAACCCTCAAATTGAGGGTATCCTTAGTTTTTGGAACGACTTACAGGTTGTGGCGGGTGAGTGAAGTAAAGAAGAAATCGGGCTGGCTGTGGCCTCTTGGTCTCTTGGCCACAGGACTGGCGGGTGCCGGCGTAGTAATCTTCCGCGGTTGCTGGCACAGCAACATGAGCTGGCCGGTTCGCTTCAAGGATTACTCTTACCAGGTTTGCCTGGGCTGCGGGATCAAGCGCCTCTTCGACGAGAAGGCTTTCCGCGCCTACGGACCCTATAGCTACGAACTGGATCGCCTGGTCAGTCAGGATCGGGCCCGCCGTGTTGATCTTCAGCCCGAAGCCGCACCCGCGCAACATCGCACAGCTTCCTGAATTGCCCCGAACCAACCCGGTTACTGAGACGCTTTCCCGGCAACGCTTAAGATTTGGCGATGGACTTTCAGCCGGGTCAAGCTGCTTCTGCCGCGGTCGCTATCCTCTGCCCCACCTCGGGCAATCAGCGCCGCCATTACCGGCACAAGATTCGCACCTTGGCGTACGTCAACTTGGATTCTACTAACGGCGGCGTTCTCCGCGACGTTAGTGAATTTGGCATCACCGTGCAGGCCACCGCTCCACTGCATCCCCAACATCAAGTTCGTCTGCGATTTGCCCTGGCCAATCCGCACGTTCGCATCGAAGCCACGGGCCGGGTTGCCTGGACCGATTCCCTGGGACAAGCCGGAATTGAGTTTCTCGATCTCCCTCAGCGTTCCCGGCGTTTGTTGAAAGAGTGGGTCTTCACACAAATTCTCGCCGAGGCGTATCTCTTTTCCCCGTGCGATTCGGTTTCCCATCACAGCGGGCGCGGTGAGGGCACTGCTGGGCTGCTGTTCTCCGCTTCTCCCCGTCCGGCAATCCAGCTTGAGCCGCAGCCTGTCCATTCCCTGCCAGGAAACGGGGGCCTGGGGCCGTTGTGGTCTTCGATCTCCATCTCCTCGCGCGGCCTCTCAAGATTATTGGATGGACTGATCGTACTGTGCGCCGTCCTGCTCTTCGCTGTGATGTCGCTGGCCATGACAAATATTCTTCCCTCGTGGCCGGTGGTGCTGGCTCTGGCAGGCACAGTCATCGCGGTCTTTGTGGCGGTGTACTGGTTTCTGTTCGTGGTCTGGATCGGAACCACACCCGGCCAACATCTGGCTCGGCTCGCGGCTTCCGGCTCCGCCGATGAAATGCATTTCGAGGAAGACGACCGAACGCGATTTCGATAGCGGGTGGCCTTGGTTGTTTGGCGAACGACGAACGACCGTCTTATCGCGGCGAACGGCAAACGACCAACCACCAACGACCGTCTCACTGCGTCAGATATTGCTGTGCCAGCCAGAGTTGCAGATTTTGTTTCACGCGGCGGTTCATCTCCACGAAACGAACTCCAGCTTTGCCTTGGCCGTCGGTCCAGGCAATTTCTCCCTGGAGTTTCAGCGGAAGCTTGTTTCCTGGAAGCGCGAAGCCGAGTCGCACCGGCCCGGTCAATGATGCCGGCCGCTGCAGCCGGATTCCCGCGCCTCCCTGGCTGAGGTTAAGAAGGTGGGCATCGAGCCGCTTCCTTGAACCGTTGGTTAGGGATACTGGCAAGTTCAAATCCTGACGGTGATAACGCAGCCTGCCGTCGAGGATCATATTGCGCGCCGCCGAAAGCGTGCGTACCGCCTGCTCGACCGAGATGGGTTTCTCAAACACGAACGGGGCACTCAGGTTTTTGATCTGATCCCGCCGTTTCGCGCCGCTGATAATGACCAGCGGCACTGTGTTCAGGCCATTCTCCAGCTCACGCAGGAAACTGGTTGTACCCTCCAGGTCGCAATCGACGATCAAGGCGTCGATTTTTGATTTCGCCAGCTTGGCGCGAGCGCGCTCCGGCTCCGGTTCCACATCCACACCGATATGCAAACCGCCGAGAACGCACTCCAACACGCTGACTTCAGCCCAATCGCGGGACACCACCAAGGACGAAAGCGTCATAAGCCCACTCTAGTCCGGCCCGTAACCCGGCCACAGATCACCAAGGTAATGGCAATGGAGTCAGGAGTCGGTGGTCAGGAGTCAGTAGTCAGCGGTCCTCCGCAGCCAAAGCGGAATTCTTTCACGGCTTTGAAGCAGCAGGGGTGAAGCGTGTCCCCTCCAAAAGCATCCACCAACAATTCCGCTGCCTACTGACTCCCCGGCTCCTCACTCCTGACTACTGACTCCTGACTGCTGACTCCTGACTACTGACTCCCGACTCCTGACTCCTGACTACTGTCCTCGATACCACTCCACCGTGCGCCGCAGGCCCTCTTCGAAGTTCACCGTGGGTTTGTATCCAAGATACTTTTCTGCCCTCGACAAATCCGCTAGCGAGTGCTTCACGTCTCCGGCGCGCTCCGGGCCGTATTTCACCTCGCCCGTGTAGCCGGTGAGTTTCTTGAGCACACGAAAAGTTTCGTTCAGGTCGGTCCGCTTGCCGGCGGCAATGTTGAACATCCGCCCCGCGGCTTCGCTGGCCGGCGCCTTGCACGCGAGCAGATTCGCATTCACCACGTTTTCTACGTAGGTGAAATCGCGGCTCTGCTGGCCGTCTCCGAAAATGGTGGGCTGTTCTTCCCGAAGCATCTGGGTAATGAACTTGGCCAACACACCGGAGTATGGGGAAGTGGGGTCCTGGCGCGGTCCGAAAATATTGAAATACCGCAACGCAACCGTCTCCAGGCCGTAACAGCGCCAGAATGACGCCATATAGTGTTCGCCGGCGAGTTTCGCCACTGCGTAAGGAGAAATTGGATTCGGAATCATATCTTCGCGCTTGGGCAGAGTGGGCGTATCGCCGTACGCCGAAGACGAAGCCGCGTAAATGACGCGCTTGACCTTCGCGTCCCGAGCCGCGACCAGCAGGTTGACCGTGGCGTCAATGTTGGCGCGATTGCTTTCCAGCGGATCCAGCACCGACCGGGGAACCGACGGAATCGCAGCTTCATGCAAAACATATTCCACGCCGCGGCAGGCGGTTTGCACCGCGTTCAGGTCCAGCAAGTCCGCTTCGCGAAGATCAATTCGTTCGCGAATCTCGCTAACATTCTTGTGCTTTCCGGTGGAGAAATTGTCGATGCCGCGCACCTGGTCGCCTTGCGCCAACACGGCTCGCGCCAGCGCCGATCCAATGAAGCCGGCAATGCCGGTAATCAGGTATGTGGCCATGAATTTCCAATCATAGCGGATGTTGTGCCGCGGCGCGGATCTCCTGCCATAACTCTTCGTGCCCAGCGCCGCTTCGGGCGGAGAAAGGAACAATCCTGGCTTGCGGAAATTCGCTGGTGAGCGCTTGCAGAGAGTTGCGTAACTGATTTGCCGATAGCCGGTCGCTCTTGGTGCCGACGATCACAAAAGGACGCGCGCTTGCGGTCAGAAATTCCAGAAGTTGCTTGTCACTTTCCTGCGGCGGTACGTTGACGTCCACCAGCACCAGGCACAGTGCCAGAGAATGACGATGCTTCAGGTAAGGCTCGATGAAGCTCGGCCAGTGGCTGGAAATCTCGCGTGAGATTTTGGCATAACCGTAGCCCGGCAAGTCGGTGAAGATCAGCTCCGGCTGCGGTTTCCCCGCCCAGCGCAGCTCAAAAAAATTGATGCTGCGGGTTCGCCCGGGCGTGGAACTGGTCTTGGCCAGCTTTTTCCCCACCAGCGAGTTGATTACGCTCGACTTCCCAACGTTCGATCGCCCCAGAAAAGCAACTTCTGGCAATACCGGCGCCGGAAAGTGATTGGCGTCCGTCGCCGCCATCATGAATCGGGCCAAGACACGCATGAAATAGTGTGCAGTCTCACGCCGCCAAGATGCAAGGGGGCAGAAAGAGAAAGTCGGGTTCTTCGGAAGCACGTCGACTGAGAACTGAGAACTGACAACCGGCAACTGAAACCAGCAACCGCCTATCCCAGCCCCAGCGGGTGTTTGTTCTCCACATCTTCTTCCCGGATGGGCCTCAGCTTATGCCACAGGAAAAGCACTGCAGCTACCGTGAGACCAATCCCAACGCTGATCAGGAAAAACCAGCGATAAGCCGGGAACGCAATCAGCAGAATCCCAACTACGGCGACGGCGACGATCAAACCGCCAGAACCTTTGAGCCAAACCCGACGGTGCGACGCTTGAGAACTCGGCTCCATACGCCCTCTATGGTGCGATTCTATCGAAAAAGTGCGCCCTTGCGGCCTGCATTCCTCGCTGCCGAAACCCGCCACAGACCTCTCACCGGCGCGGCTTCAGGTAAGGATGGATGGGATTCCATCGGATAGCTGGGGATCATGCCGACAGCTCGCGTTCGCAAAAATCCCGCCCAAGCGAAGCTTGAGCGGGACACCCTGAAGAGTAGTTTAGAGGTCTAGGTTGGGCCAGCCCCCGTCCACGATTCCGACTTGGCGGCATAAAGGCCGGTAGTGTCAAAAAACTTCATGGTCGCTGTCACCAAATTTTGATTTGACGTTGGAGCAAGTCCGTAGTAGTCTGTCGCCCGAAAATCCTAGTGGGGGGAGCCATGAAGCGCATTTCCAGAAAACCCTCGCATCTTTCCGAATCACTGCATCGCCAACTCAACTCGTACGCCCTGGCAGCCACAGCGGTCGGGGTGGGAACGCTGGCGCTGTCGAGCCCAACAGAGGCAAGAATCATCTACACTCCTGCGAACGTTCAGATCGCTCAAGGAAGTCCTTATAACCTCGACCTGAACAACGACGGCATAACGGATTTTGTCCTGTCCGTGACGACGTCCACCGGAAAATTTTATAGCTTTCTGAACGTTAAACCCGCCCAGTCGGGAAATCTGATCTGGGGAACGGAAGTTTTTGCAGCGGCTCTACATCCGGGCGTCAACATCCGTCGTAGCAAGAAACTCGGAGCCGGCCACAATTTGATGTGCGACAACGTGAGTAATTCATACCCTCCTTGGTGCCCCGGTGGCCAGAAGCGATATTTGGGGCTGGAGTTCAACGTTGGAGGACAAGTTCATTACGGCTGGGCGCGGCTCAACGTCCAGTTTGGCCTTGGTCCTGACACTGACCTTAATGGGACGCTGACCGGCTACGCCTACGAAACGGTCGCCCACAAGTCCATCAAGACGGGCAAAACCAGGGGTCCAGATGTCATCACGGTTGAACCAGGCACGCTCGGTCACCTGGCGCGAGGGTCGTCTGCGATTCCGGCTTGGCGGGTGCAGGAGGGCAAATGAAATCTGCATCAAAGAATGCTTCCAACTCCTTGGAACATCGGCTGGACAACCTCGATCACGATGGCACGAGGGGTTTCACGCTGGGATACGGGGGGGCTGGCCCAACCTAGACCTCCGATTTACTCCTCAGGGTGGGGGCTGGCCCAGCCGTAATCTACCGAGACTCGGGATGCCCCACCCGTGGCAGTTTCACGGGTGGGCTGCCGCGAACTCCCCCTCATTTTCATTGGTCACAGCGAAATCGGCGCATTGCCGGGTGGCCCAGCCTTTCGCGTTTTTTGCGAAGGCTGGGGTAGTTCAGTTGTCATCAAGATGAAAATCCCCGCCCTGTCGCTCCAAAACCGGGAGCGACAAGGACGGGCCACCCTCGGGAGTAAGAATCCGGAAAGAAAGTACGGGCCAGCCCCGTGGCTCTCATTCTATAGCGGATTGTGTGGGTCCGGCTCTCTGACTCGGACCGGCGGAGCAGCTCCCCAGAGACGAGATTCGTGGAAGGGCACGGCTTCAGCCGTGCCGATAAGCTCTGCTCTCCACCCACCCGAGCGAGCGCTAGCGAGCGAGGAAGGAGCATTGCTGACCCAGGTTAGCCCGCAAAACCGGCTCGCGAACCCTTCGGCTTCGCTCAGGGCAGGCTCTGGGCCACCACGGGCAGAACCCGTGACGGGTTGCCCAGCGAACGTGGTGGAATTTGACAGGATGTTTACAAACCCGTGACAAATCCGCGGCAAAGCGGCCCTACCGTGATTACGGTGAAGCTCAAGGTCGAGGGAGAACAGACATGCTTTTTCCCACTCACATCCGTAACCCCCACGGCGTTGCCATAATCGCTTTATTGGCCCTGATGGCAATCGCACCGCCGTCAGCGCCGGCGCAAAACCACGTCGTGCTCCATGCCTTCACCTACCAACCGGACGGAGCTTTTCCCAACCCGCTGATCCGGGATGCGCAAGGCACTCTCTACGGCACAACCCAGTCGGGTGGCGCCAACTGTTTCGGCGGGAACCTTACCTGCGGAACCGTATTCAAGATGGATCGCGCCGGCACGGAGAGCGTGCTGTACAACTTCACCGGAGGTAACGATGGATCATGGCCACACGCCGCCTTGGTTCGCGACGTCGCGGGCAACCTTTATGGCACCACAATAGGCGGCAATAACCTCAGCACGTCCACCGTGTTCAAGGTCGATCCGAAGGGCAACGAGACTGTACTTCACATGTTCATGGGCTTAACCGACGGTTGCTGCCAGGACTCGCCGGTTGCTCTGGATGCTAAGAGCAATGTCTATGGTATGTCGCCCTATGCAGGCGACTTGAACTGTGGCCGCGATTTGGGCTGCGGAACGCTATACAACATTACCCGGTCCGGTAAATTCAGAGTGCTTCATACGTTCAAGGGAACCGATGGTGCGCAGCCGGAGGGCGGACTGGTCCGTGACGCCAAGGGAAACCTTTATGGCGCTGCTTTCATCGGAGGCGACCTCGGCAACAACGCTTGTCCGGTTCCCGTCAACGACCGCCGGACACCCTTCGGCTGCGGAACCATTTTCGAACTTGACGCCAAGGGAAAGTTCACCGTGCTCCACACCTTCGAGGGACAGGCGGACGGATCGATTCCTGTGGGGCTGATTCGGGATGCTGCTGGCAACCTCTACGGCGAGGCCACCTATGGCGGCGACCTCACCTGCTATGTTCCCTACGGCTGTGGAACGATTTTCAAGGTCGATGCGGTTGGCAAGTTCTCCGTGCTTTACACGTTTAACTCGTCGAATTCGCGGAATCCTGGGTTTACGGGTCATGTGGTAAGGGATACGCAAGGCAATCTCTACGGGGCTAAGACATACGACGGCAGTAACTCGGATGGATTTCTGTTCAAGCTTGATCCCAGCGGCAACCTCACTAATTTGTACAATTTTCCGCCCGAGAAGAGCAAACAGGGCTGGTTCCCCGAGGACTTCGTCTTAGGTTCAAAGAGCGATTTCTATGGCACGACGCTTGCCGGCGGTCACATTGAGATTTGTGACCCCTTCAACCGCACAGGCTGCGGAACGGTGTATCACCTTACTTTCTAGTCAAATGACCGTTAGGGGTTGCGCATACGCAGGCGGGTGGGCAACAACATCTAATTTGAATTCCTAGTCCGTGATTTTCTTGCCGGGTGCCCCAGAGCCTGCCCTAGCGAAGCCGAAGGGTTCGCGAGCGGGTTGTGCGAGGGGGCTGGCCCAACCTAGACCTCCGATTTACTCCTCAGGGTGCACCGCTCAAGCTCCGCTTGGGCGGGGTTTTCGCGAACGCCGGGTGGCACATCCAAGCCCGGTTTTGGCTTGAGTGGCAGTTCCGCCGGGCAAAGGGACTTTGCCAGCGACGTTTCCGACTGGGGGCTGGCCGACCCTTTCTCAACAAGACCCGTCCGGGGGTTGCCCCACGCTTTCGCCGTTTTGTGGCGAAGGGTCGGATAGGGCCGGAACAACACCGTTCCCGATTCGGCACACGTTTCACGGCACTCTGTCCAAGTCGCAGATGCGGGTTCGAATCCCGCCGGGTCCATTCTCCCGACTGTGGAGGATAGGTTCATTTGGGGGAGAACACAGAGATAATCTCCCAAAGTAACTTGACATCCCTGCCGACGTTGCTAATACTAGCTTTGGACAGAGTGCTTCGCACCACGTGATTTGATGGCCCCGGGATTCCGGGGCCATTGCTGTTTGTGCGCTGGACGGGTGGCTCACTCAAGCCGGGTTTTGGTGGGGCAGTTCCGCCGGGCAAAGGGACCTTGCCAACGACGTTTCCGCATGCAGTAAAGTAGATCCCGTGTTAGCCGCTGAGAAACAGCCCAGCTATTGATGCGCTGCAGGGCTCTCCGCCGGAGGCTGCGGCAAAGGTGCGATCGCTTCGGTCGCATCTTCCGCTACTTTGGGCAGCGGCTGCTCCAAAGCCACAGCCAGCACCTGGTCCATCGTATCGACGAAATGCAGCTTCATGGCGCTGCGGAGATTCTCCGGTACCTCTGCCAGATCCTTCTCGTTCTCCAGGGGCAGAACGACTTCGAACAATCCTGCGCGATGGGCCGCCAACAGCTTCTCCTTCAGGCCGCCGATGGGCAATACTTTGCCACGCAGCGTGATTTCGCCAGTCATGGCCAGATCGCGGCGCACCGGTATTTTGCTAAGCGCGCTGGAGATCGCCGTCGCGATGGTGATCCCGGCCGATGGACCATCTTTGGGAATTGCTCCTTCCGGCACATGCACATGGATGTCGAGGTTGCGATAGAAGTCGCGTGCCAGGCCCAGCCGCTGCGCCCGCGAACGCACGTAAGACATGGCAGCTTGAGCTGATTCCTGCATCACGTCGCCCAACTTGCCCGTCAGCGTCAGCTTGCCTTTGCCATCGACCACGGTGGCTTCGGTGCTCAGGATCGAGCCGCCGACTTCGGTCCATGCCAGCCCCGTAACCAGGCCGACTTCGCTTCTTTCGTGCGCCAGCGTGTCGCGGAACTTGATCACGCCCAGAAAATCATTGGCGTTTTCCCCGGTGATCGCAACGTTGTAACTTTCGCCTTCTTTCACCACCTTGCGCGCGACTTTGCGGCAGATGTTGCCGATTTCGCGTTCCAGGTTGCGCACGCCGGCTTCCCGCGTATAAGACCGGATCAGCGCGGTCAGCGCTTCATCAGAGAACTTGATGTTCTTGTCAGTCAGGCCTGCCTGCGCCATCTGCTTCTTCACCAGGAACTGCTTGGCGATTTCAACCTTCTCCGGCTCGGTGTAGCCATGCAGGCGCAGCACTTCCATGCGGTCTTGGAGTGCGGGCGGGATGGTGTGGATGACGTTCGCCGTGGCGATGAAAAAGACTTGAGAAAGATCGTATTCCACGTCCAGATAATGATCCACGAACATGTAATTCTGTTCCGGATCGAGCACTTCGAGCAGCGCGGCGGACGGGTCGCCGCGAAAGTCCATTGACATCTTATCGACTTCGTCCAGCATGAACACGGGATTCTTGGTTCCCGCTTTTTTCATCATCTGGATGATCTGGCCGGGCAACGCGCCGATGTAGGTGCGGCGATGACCGCGAATTTCCGCTTCGTCCCGCACTCCGCCTAATGACATGCGCACAAATTTGCGTCCCGTGGCCTTGGCGATCGACATCCCGAGTGAAGTCTTGCCTACTCCAGGAGGACCAACAAAGCACAGAATCGAGCCTTTGGGATTTTTCACCAGCTGGCGCACCGCCAGAAACTCAAGAATGCGCTCCTTGATTTTCTCCAGCCCGTAATGATCTTCGTTCAGGACCTTTTCGGCGCGGCTGATGTTGCGGATTTCTTTCGAGCGTTTCTTCCAGGGCACGGCCAGCAGCCAGTCCAGATAATTGCGCGAGACCGTGGATTCGGCCGACATCGGCGGCATGGCTTCGAGCTTTTTCAGTTCCTGCACTGCCTTGTCGCGCACGTCCTTGGGCATGCCGGAAGCTTCAATCTTCTTTTTCAGCTCATCGAACTCGCTCTTCTCCCCGCGCCCGAGTTCCTTCTGAATGGCTTTAATCTTTTCGTTGAGGTAATACTCTTTTTGCGCCCGCTCCATCTGCCGCTTCACCCGCGACTGGATGGTGCGATCCATGTTCAACTTTTCGATCTCAATGTCGAGCACATCGCCGATCCGGCTCAGGCGCTCCGCCGGATCGAAAATCTCCAGCAATTCCTGCTTTTCTTCGATGGAAAGCTGCAGATTGGCGGCAATCGTATCCGTCAGCTTGGCCGGATCTTCCATGCGCACGGCCGCGATCATGGTTTCGTAGTTCAGCGACTGGCACAGCTTCACGTACTGCTCGAACAGCGATGTAACCCGCTGCATGCCGGCTTCGATCTGCGGGTTGGTCTCGGTGGCGTACCGCGCCAGCCGGACCGAGGCCTGCATGAAGCCCTCGGTCTCAGTAACTTGCAGGATTTTGCCGCGCTCGATTCCCTCCACCAGCACTTTGATGTTGCCGTCGGGCAGCTTCAGGCTCTGCACAATGTTGACGACCGTACCCACCTGATAAATCTCATTCGGTTTGGGTTCATCGACGCTGGCGTCGTGCTGCGTGGCCAAAAATATCTTCTTGTCCGCGGCCAGCGCTTCTTCCAGCGCGCGCACGCTCGACTCCCGTCCTACCACGAACGGAGTCATCATGTAGGGGAAGATGACCACATCCCGGATGGGCATCATGGGCAACTTCTTGCTCTCGAATTTTTCCTTGGATGTGGTCACTGAGTCTCCGAAAAAACCGCTTCTGGCCTTTGGCTCTTGGCCGTTAGCCTCACTTCCGCTTAGCCAAAAGCCAACAGCCAAAGGCTATAAGCCGACAACAAGCTTACCCTGCTTTCTCCATCATTGCGAGGGTTACGTTGCGTTTTTCCACCATCTCCCGTGTCACTTCAAATTCCTTCACTTTCTTCTGACTGGGCAGGTGGTACATCAGTTCGAGCATTAACTCCTCTAGAATCATGCGCAAACCGCGGGCGCCCACCTTGCGGGCCATGGCCTGGCGGGCCACGGCTTTGAGCGCTTCATCGCTGAATTTCAGGCGCACGTTTTCGAACTCGAACAGCCGCTGATACTGCTTGACGATGGCATTCTTGGGACGGGTCAGGATTTCGATCAGAGCAAACTCGTCCAAATCCTCCAACACACCCACCACGGGCAGGCGGCCGACAAATTCCGGGATCAGTCCAAACTTGATCAGATCTTCGGGCTGCACATCACTCAGCAATTCAAAATTCCGCTTGCGGGCCGCCGTCGGCTCTTCGGCTTCCGTGTCTTCCCCAACCTTGAAGCCGAGCGATTTCTTGCCCACGCGTCGGCCGATAATTTTTTCGAGGCCCACGAACGCGCCGCCGCAGATGAACAGAATATTGGTCGTATCCACCGGGGTGAATTCCTGGTGCGGATGCTTGCGTCCGCCCTGCGGCGGAACGTTGGCGATGGTGCCTTCGAGAATCTTCAGCAATGCCTGCTGAACCCCTTCGCCGGATACGTCACGGGTGATCGATGGGTTTTCGTCCTTGCGGCCGATCTTGTCCACTTCGTCGATGTAAATGATGCCAGTCTGTGTCCGCCCCACATCGCCGTCGGCCGACTGCAACAGCTTGAGAATGATGTTTTCGACATCTTCGCCAACGTAACCCGCCTCGGTGAGCGTAGTGGCATCGACGATGGCAAAAGGAACGTCGAGCATACGCGCCAGGGTTTGAGCCAGCAAAGTCTTGCCTGTCCCGGTCGGCCCGATCAGCATAATGTTCGACTTGGTCAGTTCGATCCCATCGCTGGTCTTCTGCCGGTTCATGTAAATGCGCTTGTAGTGGTTGTACACCGCCACCGCGAGCTTCTTCTTGGTCTGTTCCTGCCCGATCACGTACTCATCGAGGAAGGTCTTGACCTCCTGCGGCTTGGGCAACGTATTGGGTGTGCTGGCGGGGGGCGTGGCGGCGCGGTCGTCTTCCAGAATGGAATTGCAGACCGCTACGCACTCATCGCAAATATAGGCCCGGGGATAGTCGCTGGGGGACGAAATCAGCTTGGCCACGGCGTCCTGCGATTTATGGCAGAACGAACAGCGTAGGATTTCCTCAGTACCAGTTCTGTTTTTCACTCGGCTCTACTCCTTATTTGTAACTAACCCTCCCGGCTCTATCGCGCTCTTTGTGCCCGTGGGGAGCGGGGAGACCGTTCTGCGCCGAGATCTCCAGTAAATGCGACCGGCGAACGCCGATCATACCTTTTCTCTGGTCTTATAAATGATATCGTCTATGATTCCGTATTCCTTAGCCTGCTGCGCGTTCATAATGAAATCTCGTTCTACGTCCTTTTCGACCTTTTCCAGCTTCTGTCCGCTATGTTTCGCAAGTAACTGGTTTGTAATCTCCCGCATACGCAGGATTTCCCGGGCATGAATATCAATATCGGTAGCCTGGCCTGACAGTCCGCCCATGGACGGCTGATGGATTAGAATGCGCGAATTGGGCAGGGCCAAGCGTTTCTTCCCTTCCCCGGCCGCGAGCAGAAGCGCCGCCATGCTGGCCGCCTGGCCAATGCAGATGGTGGTCACGTCATTCTTTACGTATTGCATGGTGTCGTAGATGGCCATACCTGCCGTGATCGAGCCGCCCGGCGAGTTGATATAGAGCTGGATATCCTTCTCCGGATCTTCCTGCGCCAGAAACAGCATTTGAGCAATCACCAGGTTGGCAATGTTGTCGTCAATGGGCGTGCCGATAAAAATAATGTTGTCGCGTAACAGCCGGGAGTAGATGTCGTAGGCCCGCTCACCACGCCCGGTCTGCTCAATGACCATGGGCACCAGCATCATCTGTGGTTCTTTCACATTCACCCTTTCACACTCATGCCCCAACCACCGCAGCTTCAGGGGGATCGAAGCGGTTTACTCACGCGGACTGGCGATACAGGAAATCGAGGGTCTTTTCGTGGCGAATTCTATTCCGGATTCTATCCAGCGCCCCATCGCGTGTCAAACGTGCCCGGATGGCCTCGGGTGTCTGTTTGGACTGCTCCGCCAGGGCCGTGACCTCGCGCTCGATCTCCTCATCGCCGACTTCGATTTTTTCCTCCTCCGCAATCTTTTCCAGCAACAGGGAAGCCTTCACTTCCTGGGCCGCTTGCTCGCGCTGACCCGCCCGCAGTCGATTCAAATCCATCTTCTTCATATCTTGCGGCTTCATGCCTTGCGCCGCCAGCGCCCGCAACCCGCGTTCCAGCCGAAGATCAATCTGCCGCTCCACCAGCGCCTCCGGCAATTCAAAGTCGTTGCGTTTCACCAGTTCGGCCACCAGCTTGTCCTTGGCCTCGCGCTCGGCGTTGTGTTTGCGCTCCGCTTCGATCCCCTCGCGCATCCGCTGCCGCACTTCTGCAAGACTAGAGAACTCTCCCAACTCTTTGGCGAACTGGTCATTCAATTCCGGCAAGCTCTTCAGCTTGATGGCCTGCACTTTCACCGCGTAAGTGAGTGTCTTGCCTGCCAGCCGCTGATCGGAGAAATCCTGGGGATAAATCACATCAAAGGTGCGCTCTTCGCCGGGGGATGCACCCCGCAGATTCTGGGTGAATTCCGGCATGGTGGTTTTCCCGCCGATCTCTACCAGAATGTCGTCCATGTGCACCGGTTTGCCTTCGCCATCCTTGGGCTGGCCATCGAGCGAGACCTGGGCGAAGTCGCCATCGGCCAGCGCCCGGCCTTCCACCGAGGTGAAAGTGGCGTGCTGCTCCTGCAATCCTTTCAGCGATTCCTCGACCTCTTCATGGCTGACCGAAATCGCGGGCTTGTCGGCGCGCAGTTCCTTGTAGTCCTCGACCTTGATCGCAGGCATCACTTCAAAGCTGGCTTTGAAGCGCAGTGGTTCTCCGTCATGCAGGTGCAGGTCGGTCACGCGCGGCTGCGACACCGGCATCAGGCCGAGCCGGTCGGTTTCCTTGCGGAAGTAACGTGGCACCAACGCTTCCACCACATCGCTCTTAATGCCTTCGGCAAAGCGCTGCTTGATGATGGTAGGCGGCACATGGCCCACGCGGAATCCAGGGAGGCGGGCCAGTTTCTGATACTTCTGGACCAGGGTTTCGGTTTCGCGGGCGACCTCTTCCGCTGGAACCTCGACCTCGATCTCCCGCTTGGTACTGCTGCTGGTTTCTGTGGGGCTCACGCTTCCCTTTCGATCAGATGCCGTAATTCAAAAATTCTTGTCCCGATTCCGAACCTCTGAATCCCCTGGCGTTGCAGTCTTGAGTTTAAAGACAGAAGGAGAGCAGCGTCAAACTTTTGGTGGCAATTTTAAAGCCCGAAACGGGACGAAAGTAACTACCGCTCCAAACGCCATTTCCTTTGACCGTGTTCATCCATACTTGCCTGCGTGGCACTGGGAGAATTCCCATTGCCTTGTCATTTCGAGTTTGGTGGGCCCACCTTTGCGCTTTTTGAAGCTGTGAAAAAACCACCCAGGAAGTCAATTGACAGAAAAATAAAGCGGGGTAAGCTCTGGGCATGG
>Ga0209415_10010033_pt1 | contig 16174 bp, 16 predicted proteins | sample PeaSoiSIISIP2007_FD_187696 | JGI IMG/M metagenome (GOLD analysis project Ga0209415, IMG submission 187696) | Peat soil microbial communities from Weissenstadt, Germany - SII-SIP-2007 (SPAdes) (version 2) | ecosystem: Environmental > Terrestrial > Soil > Wetlands > Peat | place: Germany...
GGACGCGTGTATTGAGGAAAGTCGAGCAACTTGCCGGTGAAAGATTCGTGCGTCAACGACTTTTCCTCGCCGAGGACGCCCGGGATGAACCGGCTGAGCGCATCTATGACGACGGCGGCCGCCAGGGTCCCGTTTGTGAGCACGTAGTCGCCAATACTCAGCTCGAAATCGATCACCCGCTCGCGGATCCTCTGGTCGACCCCCTCGTAATGGCCGCTCAGGAGGATCAGGTGCCTCTCCTTCGAGAGCCGGTCCGCGATCGACGGCGTGAGGGGAGCCCCGTCTGGGGTCAGGTAGATCCGGATGCAGCCCTGCGTCTGCAGCTCCTCGATTGCGGCGAACACGGGCTCGGGCTTGAGCACCATGCCGGCGCCACCGCCGAACGGGCGGTCGTCAGCCGTGCGGTGCTTGTCCGTTGTCCATTTGCGCAGGTCGTGGACAACGACCGACAGCAGGTCCCGTTCGAGCCCCTTGCCAAGGACGCTCTCGGCGAGGAATCCGTCGAGCATCCTCGGGAAAAGCGTCAGGACATCGATGCGGGGCATGAGGCCCCACCCTTCCGGCGGCGAACCGCCTCAGTTGGCGGTTGCCGGCGCCGTCTCCGGCGCGGCCGGCGCGGCCGGTGCGGCGGGTGCGGCCGACGCGCCACGTCGCGCGCGCTTGATCATTGAATGCACCGTGTCGGACGGCTTCGCACCCTTGCTAATCCAGTAGTCGACCCTGTCGAGCCTGACATTTACCTGCCGGCCTTTCGTGCGGGGATCGTAGGTGCCCAGCGTCTCGACAGCGTCGCCATCGCGGCGCGAGCGGGCCTCGGCCACCACGATGCGGTAATGCGGCTGGTGCGTGGAGCCGATGCGGGAAAGACGGATCTTGAGTGCCATGAGAGCGGGATTTTGGGAGCGATCTGTTCGGAAAAGAGGCCGATAACACCTCCCGGCCCACGGGTTGTCAAGCCCCTGGAGCCGCATGCCCCGGCCATGTGCGTGGGCCAATGCTGGTCGGATCCGTCCGGCGGCGTCCGCTCATGCGTCGGACTCAGAGGAGTCCCAAGCGCCGACATGCGAGGGATGCGCCGAGCGGACCTCGGGCGCGTCCTGCGCCACGGCCTTGGAGAGCACAGGCTCCTCCCCCATTTGAGCCGGTTTGGCCAGTTCCCAATCCGTCCTCGGCCCTTCCAGGTGCTCTGACTTGAAGACCTCCGCGGAAATTCCGCCTATCACCAAAAAACGCCAGGCCTTTCTGGAGAGAAGAATTTTCCTCCGGAATGGGTGGGGCAGCGATCTTCTTGATTTCAAGGCGCGTTGTGTCGAGCCGAACTCTCGGAAGACGCCTCCAAAGCTTCCGTCCGGCCTTTGCCATTGACCGCGAAGCGGGCGACGGCGAGCTTGCACCCTCCATGCTCAAGGCCGGCATCGTCGGACTGCCCAACGTGGGCAAGTCCACCCTATTCAACGCCCTCACCCGCTCGCGGAAGGCTGAGGCGGCCAATTACCCGTTTTGCACGATAGACCCGAACGTCGGCGTGGTGACGGTGCCGGACGACCGCCTCGAGGTGCTCCGGAAGATAGCGAAGGCGCATGCCGCCATTCCCGCGGCGATCGAATTCGTGGACGTCGCAGGACTCGTGGCGGGAGCGAGCAGGGGCGAGGGCCTGGGCAACCAGTTCCTTGGGACCATCCGCGAGGTGGACGCGATCGTCCACGTCGTCCGGTGCTTTCGGGACCCGGACGTCATCCACACGGTGGGTTCGATCGAGCCGGTTCGCGACATCGAGATCGTCGCGACCGAGCTGATCCTTTCCGACCTAGAGGCCGTGCTGAAGCGGATCGACAAGGCCCAGAAGAAGGCGAAGAGCGGCGACAAGGAGGCGCAGGTCGAGCTCGCGCTCCTCGAGCGGCTCGCCCCGCACCTCAACGCCAGCAAGCCGGCCAACGTCCTCAGCGTGAATGAGGACGAGGCGAGGCTGCTGCGCCTTTTCCAGCTCCTGAGCGCAAAGCCCGTTATCTACGCCTGCAACGTCGCCGAGGGCGACCTCGCCACGGCGGCGCAGAATCCGTTCGTCCAGGGGGTGGCTGGATTCGTGCGCGCTCACCATGACGCGGCATACGTGCCGATCAGCGCGCGGATCGAGTCCGAGCTGGTCGACCTGGCTCCGGACGAGGCAAAGGCGTTCCTAAGGGACCTGGGCGTGGACGATTCGGGGGTGTCGTCGCTGATCCGCGCCACGTACGAGCTTCTCGGGCTGCTGACCTTTTTCACGGCAAACGAGAAGGAGGCCCGGGCATGGACGATCAGGAAAGGCTGGAAAGCGCCGCAGGCCGCGGGGATCATCCACACGGATTTCGAGAAGGGCTTCATCAAGGCGGAGGTCGTCGCGTTCGCGGACTTGGCGAGGCTTGGCAGCGTGGCGGCGGCTCGCGAGGCGGGCAAATACAGGCTCGAGGGCAAGGAGTACGCCTTACAGGACGGGGACGTCGCGCTCTTCAGGTTCAACACCTGACCGCGATCCCGGCCGCCTCGAGTTCGCCGCGGATGCGGCGGGCGAACGAAACCGCGCGCGGGCCGTCGCCGTGGAGGCAGACCGTATCCGCGTCGACGGGGATCTCCGTGCCGTCCGCCGCCCGCACGATTCCCTCCCTTGCGATCCGCAGCACCTGGCGGGCGGCGGCGTCCTCGTCTACGATGACGGCTCCGGGATCCGAACGCGGCGTCAGCGTCCCGTCGCGCCTGTAGGTCCGGTCGGCGAACGCCTCCGCCGCCACCTTAAGGCCGCGGGACCTGCCGATGGAAACAAGCTCGCTTCCGGCCAGCGCCACAAGGGCCCATCGCTCACCGGTTTGGCGGTTCGCCTCGGCAAGCGCGTCGGCAACCGCGGTCGCAAGCGCCGTGTCCCAAGCGGCCATGTTGTAGAGGGCCCCGTGGAGCTTGACGTGTCCTATCCGCGCGCCGAGACCCGCGGCCACCTTCTGCAGAAGCCTCGCCTGTTCGACCACGAGGGCCGCCGCCTCCGCGGGGGACACGGCAAGCTCCCTCCGGCCAAAGTGCTCGCGGTCCGCAAAGCCCGGATGGGCTCCGATCGAGGCGCCGTGCCGGAGCGCCAGCGCCACGGTCCGGCGCATCGTGTCCAGGTCCCCGGCGTGGGCGCCGCACGCGATGTTCACCGAGGAAACCAGGGGGACAAGCTCGGCATCGAACCCGCAGCCTTCCCCCACGTCCGCATTGAGATCGACAGAGGTACGGCTCACGCGGGCTTGAATTTGCCCGCGAGCCCCTGGCGAAGGAGCGCGAGCCGGTGTTCCTGCGCGTGCGCAAGCGCATGCGCCTCGGCGACCGAGGACCCGATAAACCTCACCCCGTCGCCGGGCGCCAGTTGCGCGAGCAGGGGCATGTCGACCGACACCGCATGGGCAACGCGCGGATACCCGCCCAGCGTCTGCGCGTCGGCCATGAGCACGATGGGGTGCCCGTCGGGCGGGACCTGCACCGTGCCGGGCGCCACCGCCGCGGAAATGAGATCGCCCCGTGCCGAGCGTTCGAGCCTGGGTCCGTCCAGCCGGATTCCCATGCGGTCGCTGTTGGGAGTGACCCCGAAACGGCCCGAATAGAGCCCCGCCCCAAACTCCGCCCCGTGCGCTCCGGGCACAACCCGCACGGTCGGCTCCCGCGAGTAACTCGGGAGCACCCGCTCGTCGATGCTCCAATGGCCTGTGGGTTGCAGCGTCGACGGCAGCAGGCGCACGAAATCCCCCTCGCGCAGCGCCCGCCCCTGGAAGCCGCCGAGGCCTGCGGCGAGGAAGGTTCCCCTGCCCCCCAGCACGGCGTCGACGTCGATTCCGCCTGAGACGGCCAGATAAGCGCGGCACCCCAGGACGCGCCTTCCGAATTTCAGGCGCCCGCCCGATTCGACCCGCAGGGGCCTCCACGCCGGCATCTCCTCGAACCGCGCGCCGCAGACGGCGACCCAAACAGCCTGCGCAAACTCGAGCTCGGGTCCCGTGAGCGTGATTTCGAGCGCGGGCGCGTCTTCCGCATTGCCCACGAGAAGGTTGGCCACCCGGAGCGCGAACCGATCCGCGGCGCCGCCGTTCGGCACCCCTTCCGCGAGGTGACCGCGCCGTCCCAGGTCCTGGACGGTCGTCAGCATGCCCGCGCGGATGACCTTCATTTCCATGCGTCGAACTCGGCCGCCGAGATGGCCCTGAACCGGACCCGGTCGCCCGGCCTGAGGAGCGCGGCGGGATGTCCGTCGGGCCGAAAGAGGGCGACCGGAGTGCGGCCTATTATTTGCCAGCCGCCCGGGGACGCGACCGGGTAGACGCCCGTCTGCGAGCCCCCGATACCGACCGAACCCGCCGCAACCCGGGGGCGAGGCGTCTCGCGCCGGGGCGTGGACAGCGCCTTCGGAAGGCCGCCGAGGTACGGGAATCCGGGCGTGAATCCGACCGCGTGGACGAGGTAGTCCGCGCCCGAATGGAGGGCCACCACCTCACCGGCCCCGAGCCCGCAGTGGCCCGCGACTTGCTCGAGGTCGGGCCCGAAGTCTCCGCCGTAGCACACGGGGATCTCGGCTACCCTCGCGGCGGCCGCGGGACCGGTCCCCGTCGTCACCGAGGCGCAGGCCTCGATGAACCTGCAGACTAGGGCAAGGGCGTCCTCGGTGGACTCCGCGAACTGGAGCGGATCGTAGAAGGCGGTCACCGTCGCGTAGGCCGGCACCACGTCGACGATCCCCCGGCCCCTGGCGGCGACCATCGCCTCGGCGAGCCCGCGCACCGAGGCGAGCGTCGCGGCGTCGGCCGCTGGCCCCAGCGTGGCGACCACAGCCGAATCGCCGAGTGGCTCCACCTTCATCGGTGCCGCCTAGCCCGCGCGGAGGAGCTTCTCCGCGTGCGCTAGCGCGCTCTTCGCGTTCCTGTCGCCCAGCATCCGGGCGAGCTCACCCACCCGGGCCCTTCGGTCCCCGTGGATGGGCTCGATCGTCACGACGGCGCGGTCCCCCGACTGGTCCTTCATGACCACGAAGTGGCCCGCGGCCTGCGCCGCCACCTGCGGCAGGTGCGTCACGCAGAGCACCTGATGACGCGTCCCGATCGCAGCCATGCGCTCCCCGACGACGCTGCCGATCTCGCCGCCCACGTTTGCGTCGACCTCGTCGAACACCAAGACGGGAACGGCGTCGAGCTCGGCGAGGATGGCCTTCAAGGCGAGCATCACGCGGGCGAGCTCGCCGCTCGACGCGATCCGGCTCAGAGGAAGGGGCGGCTCGCCCACGTTCGGGGAAAAAAGGAATTCGCAGCCGCAATCGCCCGTGGGACCAAGACCGGGCGTGTCTGTGATCGAGATGCGGAACTCCGCCTTCTCGAAGCCGAGCTCGGCAATGCCCGCGGCCGCAGCCGCGGCCAGGTCCCCCGCGGCCTTCCGGCGCACGGCTCGGAGCGCCGCCGCGGCCTTCCTCGCCTCGCGGGCCGCCGCCTCGATCTGCCGGTCAAGGCGCGCAAGCGTGCCCTCGATGTCGCCGTGCGACGAGACGCGGCGGCGGATCGACTCGCGCGCCGCGGCGACCGACCGGATGTCGGGCCCGTGGCGCCGCCTGGCCTCGAGCCACGCGTTCATGCGCTCCTCAAGCGGCCCGAGCCCGTCGGGGTCGGCCTGGAGTTCGCGTCCAAGCGAGGCATATTCCGCGGCAAGGTCGACCAGCTCCGCCGACGCCGACGCCAGGCGGTCGGCAAGCGGCCTGCTCGCGGGATCGATAGACTCGAGGCGCCTGGCCTCGCGCACGAGCGCCGCCACCCTCGCGGTCGCGCCGTCCTCGCCCGACAGCCCGGCCTCGAGCGCGGACGCAAAGGCCGCGATCTCCTGCGCGCGGCTCATCCGCTGGAAGTCGCGCTCGAGAGCGGCGATCGACTCCTCGGAGAGGTCGAGCCGGTCGAGCTTCGCGAGCTGGGTCTCCATGAACGCCAATTCGTCCGGGGTGAGCCTCGCCTCCGACGCAATCCGCTCGCTCTCCGACTGAAGGTCGCACCAGTCCTTGTACCGGGCGGCGTAGGCCCCTAGGGCGGGTCCGGCCCGCCCGTAAAGGTCCAGAAGCTCGAGCTGGCAGGAATCCCTCAGTAGCCGCCTGGGCTCGCTGGGCCCGTGGAAGTCGATCCACCTCTCGCCGATCCGCTGCAGCGCCGCGAGCGTCGCCAGGCCCCCGTTGACCGTTATCTTGGGCGCCCGCTCGCGCGGCACGCTGCGCTTGACGACCAAGAGCCCCTCCTCGCAGGCCGGGAGGTCAAGCTCAGCGAGCAGCGCATTGATCCCTTCCGAATCCTTGAAATAGAGCGAAGCCTCGACCTCGCACGCCGGCGCCCCCTGCCGGATGATCGCCTTGTCCGCGCGCTCGCCGGCCAGCAGGCCGAGCGCCCCGATCAGGATGCTTTTCCCCGCGCCGGTCTCTCCGGTCACCGCGGCGAAGCCCGGCTCAAAGTCCACCGACACGTAGTCCAGGAGCGCGAGGTTGCGGATGCGGAGCGACTGGAGCATGGGGATCGGGCCCTGGGGGCATCGAATCCTAGAGCGCGCGCCTGGGAAGCAGGGGCATCAGGCTCTTGATATCCTGCACGGCGTCCCGGTGGCACACGAGCAGGGCGTCGGGCGTCTCGACCACCACCAGGTCCCTCACCCCGCAGAGCGCGATCACCCGCCCGTTGCTGACGGCGATCGTGCGGCTCGTGCCCACCATGGCAACCGGTCCCCGCGAGACGTTGCCGGACCCGTCGGCCGCCAGGTGCTTTGCCAGCGCGGTCCAGGCCCCAACGTCGTCCCAGTCGAACTGCGCGACGACCGTCGCGACGCAGGCGGCCTTCTCGAGTACGGCGTAGTCCACCGAGATCTTGGGCAGGGACGCGAACCGGGACGCGAGGTAGCGGGCGGGATCGCCCGCCGGAAAATCCCGGACAAACGCCGCGAGCCTGGGCGCCGTCCGCTCGACCTCGGCGAGGAACTGTCCCACGCCCCATACGAAGATTCCGGCATTCCAGGCATAGCTTCCGCTCGCGACGTACCTCCGCGCAGTCCGCTCATCGGGCTTCTCCACGAAGTGCTTCACGCGCAGGAACCGGCTGCCGTCGCTGCCCCTCGCGAACTCGCTGCCGAGCTCCAGGTAGCCAAAGCCCGTTGCGGCGTGGGTCGGCGGGACTGCGAAGGTGAGCAGGCCCCGGGCGGATCCCCCGTCCCCCGCGGCCCACGCGAATGCCTGCGCGAGCTGCTCGGAAAACCGCGCCGCGTTGCGGATCAGGGCGTCGGCGGGCAGGAGCGCCACGACCGCGCCGGGGTCGCGCGCCCGGACAAGTCCGGTCGCTAGCGCGGCGGCCGGGCCCGTGTCCCGCTTCGCGGGTTCCGCGACGATCTGCCTCCTCGGAAAACCGGGAAGCGCCTTCCGGATGAGCGGGACCTGCGCCGCATTCGTGAGGATCCAGGTGTTCTTCGGCGCCACGACGCCCTTCACCCGGAGGAGCGTCTCCTCGAGCAGCGTCCGCTTCGAAAAGAACCGGAGCAGGTGCTTCGGCGCACGCACCCGGCTCATGGGCCAGAAGCGCTCGCCGCTCCCGCCCGCCATGATGCAGGCGTGGAACCGGGGATCCGTTTTCATTTTGGGTTGCAGCGCTAGACTCGTCGGCGATCGGGCCCGCGCCAAGCCGGAATGAAGCCCGGCCTCGGGTTTGGCCCCCTTCAGATCCGGATCACAATCTTGCCGAACTGGCCCCCGCGCTCCATCAGCTCGAAGGCTTCGGGCCCCCGATCGAATGGGAAGACCTCGCTGATCACGGGCTTCAGGCGCCGGCCCGCGACGAACGCCGTCATCGCGGACCAGTCGGCCGGGCTTCCCATCGTCGATCCCAGCAGGGAGATCTGCCGCCAGAACACCTTACGGAGCGCGACCTCGGGCACGCTGCCCCGGGTGGCGCCGTAGAAGGCGATCCGGCCGCCCGGGGCGGCAATGTCGATCAGGTCGCCAAAACCGGGGCCTCCCGCGCTGTCGATGATCACGTCGAACGGGCCGGGCGCGATGGCCGCGCTCGCGGCCAAACCGGCGCGGTCATAGCGGAAACCGCCCCTGGCTCCCATGGCGATCGCCCGCGCAATCTTTTCGTCGGAGCTGGAGGTCACCCAGGCCTCGTTTCCGGACGCCAGCGCGAACTGAAGCGCAAAAAGGGCCACCCCGCCCCCGATCCCGGTGACAAGCACGCGCTCGCCCTGCGCCAGCCGGGCCCTGCTCTTGAGCGCCCGCCATGCCGTCAGCCCCGCCAGCGGGAGGGCCGCAGCCTCCTCCCAAGTCAGATGGGCGGGCCTCGGGGCGAGCTGCGCCACGGGGACCGCGATCCTGCCCGCGAGCGTCCCGTCCCGCGGAAGCCCGAGGATCGTGAAACCTGTCCCCTGGGCGCCCTCGGAAGTTCCCCAGTCGAACGCGGGATTGATCACGACCTCCCGCCCGACCCAGGACGCGTCGGCGCCCGGGCCGACTGAGGCGACGACGCCCGCCCCGTCCGAGCCGGGCACGCAGGGATACCTGAGTCCCGCATACTGCCCAAGCTTGATCCAGACGTCGCGGTGGTTGAGCGCGGCCGCCCTAACCTCGACCACCACTTCGCCCTCCGCCGGGATGGGATCGGGAACCTCGGAGACGGCGACCTTGCCGATGGCTTCGATGCGGACAGCGCGCATGAGGTCGGGGCCGGCTCAGACGCGCACAATCACGTTTTCCGGCTTGAACCGGACCTTGGGCTGGCTCGCGTACTTGTCGTCGGGCGACCGGTATCCCGCCGCGCAGGCGCAGAGCGCGTTGTAGCCCATGGCCGTGAGGCCGAGGATCTCGTTGAATTTTGGCGGCTCGATGCCCTCCATCGGGCAGGCATCGACGCCGAGGAGGGCCGCGGCTGTCATGAATTCCCCGAGGGCGATGTACACCTGGCGGGCCGCCCAGGCGTCGAGGTAGCCCCCGGTGCGCGCCTGCTCGGCGCTGCCCTTCATGACGTCGCCGTAGCCCTTCAGGCTTTCCCGGGAGACTCCCCGGACCTCGGCGATCCTGGCGACGTAGGTGTCGACATCCTTGCCGTCCAGATTCGTCCTGCCCGCAAATACGACAAAGTGCGAGCAGTCGACCGGCTGGCTCTGCCCCCAGGCCGCGGCGGAAAGCTTCTCGCGCGTGGCCGCGTCCTGGACGACGACGAACTTCCACGGCTGGAGCCCGAACGACGACGGGGACAGCACGAGCGCCTGCTCGAGCGCTGCCCATGTCGCGTCCGGGATCTTTCTCTCGGGGTCGAATTTCTTGGTGGCATAGCGCCAATGGAGCGCGTCGGTGACGGTCTTTGTGGCAACGGGTGTCATGTGGTTTGAACCAGAACGAGTCGCTCGGGGCGCATTTGTCAAAGGGCCGATCGGAATAATCGCCCCAGCAACGGCACGCGCACCAGGATCGCCCCGATTTCCTGCCTCCCCTCGATACGCAGCCTCCAGAGAACGAGCCCGTATGTCACGGCTCCCGCGGGGATTAGCCCCGCGATGGCGATCGCGTCGGTCGCCCGTCCACCCAGCCCGAGCCCCTGAAGCCCCCGCCAGCCCCCGGCGACGACCCCTGCCATAACCGCGGCGCTCAGCGCCACCTTCCCAATGCTCGGGAGCAGCGGCGCAAAGTGCATGCGAGGAAGGCGGCGCACAAGGGCCCTTTCCAGCAGAACGGCCTGGGCGATGATCGCCGTGGTGCTCGCCATGACAATGCCGACGACGCCCAGGAAGCGGATCAGGACGAGGCTCACCGCGATGTTGATCACGAAGTCCGCCATCGCCACCCGCACCGGCGTCTTCGTGTCTTTGACGGCGTAGAATGCCCGGACCATGAGGTTGACGACGGAGAAGAAGGGCAGGCCGATGGCCATGATGGCCAGCAGCAGGCCCATTTCGTGCGCGGCGACCTGGGTCACCTGGCCGTGCCGGAAGATCAGCCGGACGATCGGGCCGCTCAGCAGGGCGAGTCCAGCCGCCGCGGGAATGTTGATGACAAGGATCAGCCGGATGCCCTTTTGAAAGTCGCCGGCCATCGCGGCGAAGTCGCGCTTCACCGCATGCCCGGCGATCAGCGGGTAGATCACCGTCGAAACCGCCACCGCGAACACGCCGATCGGGAATTCCATGAGGCGGTTGATGGCGTACAGATAGGTGGCCGATGCGTCGTCGATCGAAAAGGCGAGGAGGCGAGAGACGGAGAAGTTGATCTGGTAGATCGCCGTCCCGAGAATCCCGGGTGTCATCAGGTGCGCGATCTCGCGCACCCTCGGCGAAAGCCCGAGGTCGAACCGCGGCCTCCAACCCTCCACAATGAGGACCGTCGCGGGCACGGCCATCTGGAAGAAGCCACCCAGTAGCCACCCGGCGCACAGCCAGTGGATCGCCCCGATGGGGCTCCGCGCGACGTACAGCCCCGCGCCTCCGAGGGCGGCGATGATCGAAAGGTTGAGCCAGATCGGAGAGAGCGCCGGCTCAAAGAACCGCTGGAGGACGTTGAGCGTCGCGCTGAACGCCGCCGACAGGCTGATCAGCGCGAGGTACGGGAACAGGATGACCGTCAGGTCGGCCGCCACGTACCACTTGTCCTCGTGGCTGGGGAGGAACAGGCGCGACTGGCTGAAGACGGCCATCGCCAGGAGCACAAGCGCGCCGGTGATGACGAGCAGCCACGACACGACCTTCGAGAGGAGCCTGAAGGTCCCCTCCTTCCCGTTCGCGTGCAATTCCTCCTGGAGCGCCGGCACAAACGCCGCGGTCATGGACCCCTCAGCAAGGAGTCTCCGGAAAAGGTTCGGCGCGATGTTGGCGGTCGTGAAGGCCGACATGACCCATCCCGCTCCGAAAATCGCCAGCTGAATCGAGTCGCGCAGCAGCCCGAGAACCCGAGAGACAACCGTCAGCAACGAGACGACCCCGATGTCCTTGAGGCTCTTCGACACGCAGACTCGGCCCGTCCTACGGCATCTTCAACCGCATCTTGGAGCCCTCGATGGTGACGTCGGAGAGCTTGGACCAGGCCGCAGCAATGTCGTCGGGAACCGGATACGTGAAAAGGATCTTCCTCATTATCCATTCCCGGATGTAGGGGACCCGCTGCAGGGGGCAGCTCCCCGCGTAAAACTCGTCCGGAATGAACTGAAACGTCGGTCCGACCTTCACGAAGGTCCCCCTGGCCTGGACGACGTAGACGCCGTTGAAGCCGTAGTCATTGTAGGCATACAACTCCGCAAACTGGATCTTGCCGTCGAAGATCCGCGCGTTGAGCGGCAGCTTCTCAAACTCCTTGGGCGGAGGCGGCGGAGGCGGCTGGACGAGGGTATTCGCGGGCAACGGAGCCGGCGGAGGCTTGGGGGGCCCGCCGAAGAGCACATTGAGCTCGGCCTCGTCAACCGTCACCGACTCCCCGGAGACGAACGCCTTTCGCTTCGCCTCAATCCCCGTCACCCCGTAGAAGCCGCGCACGCCCTCGATGTAAAAAACCGAGCCTGGCGGCGCGTCCTTCGGGATCTCACCGACCTTCTTCACGGGCCGGGTCGCCATGTAAAGGGCGCCCAGAAGGACGCCGAGGGCGACGCTCAGCGCGGCGCCCAGGCTCACCTCGAACCAGCTCGGGCCCCTCTGCAACCTCCGGGATGGTGGACTCATGAAGGGGGCCTCATTTCGCAGCCGAGTCGACGGACGCCGGCGCCGCCTTGGGGCTCCCGCCCGCGGCGCTCCCGCCCGCGGGGCTCCCAGCCGGCTTCGAATCGGCGGCCGGCTTGGTTTCGGGGCCCGATTTTTGTTCCGCGCCAGCGGGTTTCGCCGGGGCCTGCCTCTTGTAGTCGTTTACGTAAAACCCGCTCCCCTTGAATATTAGACCGGCGCCGCGTCCTACCAGGCGCTTGAGGCCGGCCTTGGCGCACTTCGGGCATTTCCTCAGCGGCTTGTCGCCCATCGATTGGAACTTCTCGAAATGGTGACCGCACCTTGAACAGGCATACTCGTACGTGGGCATCGGATGGCAACGGCGGTTGTATGGTCGAAGCCCGCGGGTTTGGCGAGTTTGTTCTCGGCACACGTCCGGCCTTGCCGCTCAATTCCAGGCAATGGATTTCGCCGGCATGCTGGAGCTCAAAGTGTCCCTGGTCGAGGGCGCCATCGACCGGCTCCTTCCCCCGGCCTCGGAGCCACCGGCCCGCCTGCACGCCGCGATGCGCTATTCGATGCAGGCCGGGGGCAAGCGGCTGCGGCCCGTTCTGGCCCTTGCGGCTTGCGAGCTCTTCGAGGCCGCGGGCTCGGCCGACCCGCTCCCCGCGGCCGTCGCCATCGAGTGCGTGCATACCTATTCGCTCGTGCACGACGACCTCCCGTGCATGGACAACGACAGCCTGAGGCGCGGGAGGCCGACCGCCCACAAGGCCTTTGACGAGGCAACCGCGCTCTTGGCCGGCGACGCCCTGCTGACCCATGCATTTGCAATCCTTTCCAAGTCCAACCCTGAAAACCCGGCCCTCGTCGCGTCTCTCGTCGCCGAACTGGCCGAGGCTGCGGGAAGCCGGCGCCTGATCGGCGGGCAGATGGAGGATCTGCTCGCCGAGCGCAAATCCAGCGCAACCCCAGAGGAGCTGAGGTTCATCCACCAAAACAAGACCGCGGCGATGATCGAGGCGGCGCTTGTCATGGGCGGCCTGTGCGGCGGCGCCCCGGATGCCTGCGTCGAGACCCTGCGCACCGCGGGCAGGGAGCTCGGCCTGGCTTTCCAGATCGTCGACGATATCCTCGACGCGACCTCCGACACCGCCACGCTGGGCAAGACGGCAGGAAAGGATGCGAAGGCGGGAAAGGCCACGTACGTCTCGGTGCACGGGCTCGACGCCGCGCGCCGGATCGCACGCGAACGCTCGGACGCGGCGGTCGCCACGCTGCGCCGGCTGCCCGGCGGCGCAGGGTTCCTCACCGCCCTGGCCGAAAGCCTCGTGAATCGAAGGCATTGACCGTTGCAAAAGGGGCCGGCCTGCGGTTGCCTTGGGGCGCTCCCCTTCCCCCTATGCCCCGACTCATCTTGCGCGCCGCCGCGGCCGCGTTGGCGATCGCCGCGCCCGCGTTCGCCTCGGAAACGGTGACCAAGGCCCAGGTCCTCGAGGCTATCCAGACGCTTGACGCGCTTTCGGTCGGAAGCCTGGCGGGGTCGAAGTCGTCCGAGCAGGCAGACGCTGCGGTGGCGAAGGCCTCGAAGATGATCCTCAAGTTCGCGATCGACAGCGATGAGGTCGTCGTCGACCTGGGCCCGGAATCGGTCCCCTGGTGCGACGTCAAGAAGGGCCTGTCGGGGCGCTCGAACGCCGGCCAGCGCGGGCTTCTGCTCGCCGCCTACGTTTCCGGCTGCGTCCGGGCGCAGCTCCAGACGGGCAAGCAGGACCCGAATCCCCTTGCCGGCTGGGTCGCGATGCTCCGGCTCTACCGCGCAGTTAAGGTCCGCGAGGGGACTGCGATCCCCGAGGTTGAGGCCCTGCTGGCCCGGCAGATGAACGGTTCTCTTGAGGCCTACGCGGATGCCGCCCTGCGCAGGTCCACTGAGAGCCTGCGCAGGACTTACGGCGCCCCGGGCGCGCCGGCGAAGCCGGATTCGGCGCCCCTGGTCTCGCAGCCCTGATCAGGAGGCGACCGCGGCCGCGTTGATCAGCTCGACGAAGCTGCGCGCCTCGAGGCTCGCGCCTCCGATGAGGCCTCCGTCGATGTCCTTTTGGGCGAGGAGCTCGGGCGCATTGGCGGGCTTCATCGATCCCCCGTAGAGGATCCGGATCCGCTGCGCCGCCGCGTCGCCGTGGAGCTTCGCAAGCAGCCCGCGGATGAAGCCGTGGACCTCCTGCGCCTGTTCCGCCGTCGCGACCTTGCCGGTTCCGATAGCCCAGACCGGCTCGTAGGCGATGATGATGCCGGGGGCGATCTCGTTGCTGACGCCTTCCAGCGCGCGCTCGGTCTGGTTCTGGACGACCCTGAGCGTCGAGCCGGCCTCGCGCTCGGCCAGGCTCTCGCCGACGCACACGATAGGCCGCAGCTGGTTCTTTAGGGCCGAAAGGACCTTCTTGTTCACGAGCTCGTCAGTCTCCCCGAACAGGGTCCTGCGCTCGCTGTGGCCGAGGATGACGTGGGTGGCGAACAGGGCACGCAGCATCGGCGCTGAGATTTCGCCGGTGAACGCGCCGGAGGCCTCGAAATGCATGTTCTGCGCGCCCAGCTTGACAAGCGACCCGTCGACCGCCCGTGCCACGCCCTCAAGCGCCGTGAACGGCGGGCAGATGACGACCTCGACGCCCGACTGCGTCCCCAGCGCGACGACGATGTCCCTGGCGAGTGAGGCGGCGTCGCCCGATGACTTGTTCATCTTCCAGTTGCCGGCGATGAGCTTCTTGCGGATCATGACTTAAGGGCGCAGCGGACGGGGTGCATCAGGATTCCAGGAACGCGACTCCGGGAAGGACCTTTCCCTCAAGGTACTCCAGGCTCGCGCCCCCGCCGGTCGAGCAATGAGTGACCTTGCCGGCCACCCCGAACCTTCGGGCGGCCGTTGCCGTGTCGCCTCCTCCCACCACCGTGATCGCGCCGCGGGCGGTCGCCTCGGCGATAGCCTGGGCCATGGCCTTCGTCGAGGCCGCAAACTTCTCGAATTCGAACACGCCCGACGGGCCGTTCCACACGATCGTGCGCGCCCGCTGTATGGCCCCGCCGAAAAGCGCGATCGATCGCGGACCGCAGTCGAGACCCATCCAACCCTTTGGTATGCCCGTCGAATCGTCCGCCGGGCGCGTGGCCGCATCCGCCCCGTACTTGTCCGCGCAGAGGTAGTCCACCGGCAGGATGATCCCCACGCCCCGCGCCTTCGCCTTCTCTAGGAGCTCGCCGACAATCTTTGCGCCCTCGGCGTCGAACAGGCTGTCGCCGATCTCCATGCCGTTCAAAACCTTCTTGAAGGTGAAGGCCATCCCGCCGCCGATTATGATCTCGTCGGCCTTGTCGATCAGGTTGCGGATCAGCGGAATCTTGTCCGCAATCTTCGCGCCGCCGAGGATCGCGAGGAGAGGCCTGCGCGGGTTCGAGACAACGGCCGAAAAGGCCTTGAGCTCTGCCTCCATGAGGAATCCGGCGGCCTTCTCGGGAAGGTTGACCCCCACCATCGAGGAGTGGGCGCGGTGGGCCGTGCCAAACGCGTCATTGACGTACACGTCGCCGAGCTTGGAAAGGCTGGCCCGGAATGCCGCGACCGCGCCGGGATCGGCCTTCTTGGAGGTGCCGTCCTCCAGCTTGACCTTGCCCTCCTCCTCGATGTGAAACCGGAGGTTCTCCAGGAGAATGACGGAGCCGGGCGCGGGTTTCGCGCAGGCGGCCTCGACGGCCGGGCCCACGCAGTCGTCGAGGAACGTGACGGGGCTGCCGAGGAGCCTCGCCAGCTCCGATGCGACCGGCTTGAGCGAATACTTCGCGATGCGCTGGCCGTCCGGGCGGCCCAGGTGGCTCATGAGGACGGCGGACGCCCCCTTGCCGAGCACGTACCGGATCGTGGGAAGGGCCGCCTCGATCCGCTGGCTGTTCGTGATCGCCCCCGTCGCCTTGTCCTGCGGCACGTTGAAGTCCACCCGGATCAGGACCCGCCTGCCCGAGAGCTGGAGGTCGCGCACGCTCTTGAAACTCATAGACTGGACGCGACCTTCCTGAGGAGATCCACGCAACGGTAGCTGTATCCCCATTCGTTGTCGTACCAGCTCACGAGCTTGAAGAAGCGGCTGTTGAGCTCGATGCCCGAGCCTGCGTCAAAGATCGACGAGTTGTTGTCGTGGATGAAGTCGCTCGAGGCGACCTCGTCGCTCGTGTAGGCGAGAATGCCCTTCAGGTACGTCTCGCTCGCGCGCTTCATCGCCTCGCAGATCGCCTTGTAGGAGGTCTCCTTCACGGTCTTCACCGTGAGGTCGACGACAGAGACGGTCGGCGTCGGGACGCGGAAAGACATGCCCGTCAGCTTGCCCTTCACCTCGGGGCAGACAAGGCCGACGGCCCTGGCGGCGCCCGTGGTCGACGGGATGATGTTGATCGCCGCGGAGCGCCCGCCCTTCCAGTCCTTCTTCGACGGGCCGTCCACCGTCTTCTG
>Ga0209415_10010034_pt1 | contig 16173 bp, 15 predicted proteins | sample PeaSoiSIISIP2007_FD_187696 | JGI IMG/M metagenome (GOLD analysis project Ga0209415, IMG submission 187696) | Peat soil microbial communities from Weissenstadt, Germany - SII-SIP-2007 (SPAdes) (version 2) | ecosystem: Environmental > Terrestrial > Soil > Wetlands > Peat | place: Germany...
CGAAGCGCTGGCCCATTCGCTGGACCTCGCGCAGCACGCGGAAATCTGGGGGTACAGGCGATTCTGGCTGGCCGAGCACCACAACATGGTCGGGATCGCCAGCGCCGCGACTTCGGTGGTGATCGGGCACGTGGCGGGAGGAACCCGCTCCATCCGGGTGGGTGCGGGAGGGATCATGCTCCCCAACCACTCTCCCCTGGTGATCGCCGAGCAGTTCGGCACCTTGGACGCGCTTTACCCGGGAAGGATCGACCTTGGGCTGGGACGGGCTCCCGGGACCGATCCCCTGACCCTGCGCGCCCTGCGCCGGAACCTGACCCATGCGGAGAATTTCCCCCGCGACGTCGTCGAGCTCCTGGAGTATCTGGGCCCGCTCGAACCGGGACGCACCGTCCAGGCGGTTCCCGGGACAGGATCCGGAGTTCCGGTCTGGATCCTGGGGTCCAGCCTGTTCGGAGCCCAACTCGCGGCACGGCTGGGTCTCCCCTACGCCTTCGCGTCCCACTTCGCACCCGGCGACCTTCTGCAGGCCCTGGAGGAGTATCGGTCCCAGTTCCGTCCGTCCGCTCACCTGGACCACCCCTACGCCATGGTGGGGGTGAACGTGGTGGCCGCCGACACAGACGCGGAGGCCCGACGCCTGTTCACCTCCCCCCAGCAGAGTTTCACCAATCTCCTGCGCGGCACCCGCGGCAAGTTGCTCCCGCCGCTGGAGGACATCGAGACCTATTGGTCGGTGTCGGAAAAGGCCCGGGTTTCGGCCATGTTGTCCTGCTCCTTCGTCGGGTCCTCGGAGACGGTCCGTTCCGGGCTGGAGGACTTTCTCCATTCCACGCGGGCCGACGAATTGATGGTCGCCTCCGCTGTCTACGACCATGGTGCGAGGCTCCGGTCGTATGAAATTCTCGCGGGCATCCGAACCTAGAATATAGTCATATGAATATGACCATGGCGCTTTGGGAAGGGGAGGTGATTTTTGGGGCTATTCGGTCCAAGGCCACTTTGTCATTGGGGTGAAGTGCCGCCGGAAGAGCGACGATTTCCAGGGATAGGCGTGATGGCAACGGCTGGCACGCCTATCGCTTTGACCCTCGTCACGCCGGGAGGGACTTCCGGCTCACCCACCTAGGAGAGAACACCATGAAGAAGATCCTGATCACCACCGCCATCCTCGCCGGATTCACCTTCGCCGCCGCGCCCACGGGCCCGGCGATGGACACCGCCAAGATCGACAGCCTCTACAAGGCTCGCGTCACTCTGATGGACTCCGTCATGAAGGTCGAGAAGGCCAAGGATTCGGCCATGTTCGCCGATCTTCGCAAGGCCGTCCCCGACTCCCTCAAGGGCAAGCTCGACACCGCCGACAAGGGCTGGAAGGTGGTCTCGGGTCACGCTCCCGACACCGCCAAGATCGATTCCCTCAAGGCGATCTTCTCCGCCAAGCGCGACTCCCTGATCGCCAAGATCAAGGACACCGCCACCGTGGCCAAGATCAAGGCCCGCATCGCCGTGCTCGAAGCCGATCGCGCCGCCCTCAAGGCCAAGCTCGACGCCCGCAAGGCCGACATCGACGCCAAGATCGCCGACCTGAAGAAGAAGCCCTAGGAGTTCCCACAGGCAGGAAAACCGGGAACGGGGTCGGCGGGATTTATCCTGCCGGCCCTTTATTTTTTCCAGACCTCCCAGGCCACACCCGCCAGCACCGCGAAGCTCAGGAAGACGTTGGCCCGGAAGAAACCGCCCTGCATCGCGAGTTCGTCGTCCTCGCGCAGGAGATGCACCCAAAGGAGCGACAGCGCGCAGAGTCCCGTGACCACCCACCAAGCATCTCCCCAGCGCGCCGAATGCCCGGCCAGGACCAGGAAACCCACCGTTGCCGCATGGAAGCACGCCGCCACGCGAAGGGCACCGGCCTTCCCCAGGAGCACGGGAATGGACCTCAGTCCGCGGGATCGGTCGAAAGCCTCGTCCATGGTGGAGTAGACGATGTCGAACCCCGAAAGCCAGCTCCAAAGCGCGGCCCCCAGCAGCGCGGGAACCGCGAGGAATCGCCCGGACACCGCGATGCCGGCGGCCAGCGGTGAGATTCCGATGGCCACCCCCAGCCACAGGTGGCAGAGCCAGGTGAACCGCTTGGCCAGGCTGTAGCCCAGGATGATCACCAGGGCCAAGGGGGAAAGTCCCAGGCACAGCGGGTTCAGGAGGGCGGAGAGGACCACGAAGACGGCGGCGTTGCCGACCACGAACAGCAGGGCCGCTTCCGGCGAGATGTTCCCCGAGGGGATGTCCCGTTTCGCCGTGCGGGGGTTGAGCGCGTCGTGGGACCGGTCCACCAGCCGGTTGAACGCCATGGCGGCGTTTCGCGCGGCGACCATGCACCCCACCACCAGGAGCGCCGGGATCCAGCCGGGCCTGCCGCGGGAGGCCGCCAACATCCCCGCCAGCGCGAAGGGGAGGGCGAACAGGGTGTGGGAGAAGCGGACCAGGGAGAGCCAGCGGCGCAGATCAGCCATTTTCCGTCCAACGGGGGGAGATGTCCGCATCCAGTCCCAGAAGGTCCAGGACCCGGGCGAGCACGGTGTCCGCGAGGTCCTCGAAGGTGGATGGATGCTGGTAGAATCCGGGGCTTGCGGGCACGATCCGGGCCCCGGCTTCGGAAAGTTCCAGGAGGTTGCGCAGGTGGATCCGGGAAAGCGGCGTCTCGCGCAGGACCACGACCAGCGGTCGCCCCTCCTTGAGGCACACGTCCGCCGAGCGCAGGAGCAGGGTCTCCGCGGTACCGGCGTTGATGCGACCCGCCGTGCCGGCCGAGCAGGGGACCACCACCATTCCGCGGTGGCGGAAGGAGCCCGAGGAAGGGGGGGCGAAGAGGTTCGCGTCGTCGTGGCGGACGATGGATCCGGGCAGGCCGTCCGTTCCCTCCGGGACGTCGCTGGGCAGGGGGTGGTGCTCGAATCGGCAGACCTGCTCCGCGGTGGCGGACGCCACCAGGTGCGATTCCATCCCCAGGGTGCGAAGGTGCAGCAGGAGGCGCGCGGCGTAGATGGAACCCGAGGCTCCGGTGACCCCAACCACGATGCGACGGTCGTGATCGGCCGCGGGAAGGGACCGGTCGCTCAGTTGAAGTCCCGCCGGGAGAACCAGAGGGAGGAGAGCGCCAACAGGAACACGGTCCAACCGATGCCATGGAGCGTGCTCCAGAAGAGGTAGCCGTCGGGCAGCGGAATTCCATGCGCGACCTGGGAGCGCACGTTGAAGATCTCCAGGTCGGGCAGGGTCCAGTGGGCGAGGCGGGCGGACCACTCCACCAGGGGGCTCGCGGCCGTCGCGCCGGGGATGTGCGCGGCGGCCTTGCGCATGGTCTCCATGTACTGCAGGATTCCGCCGGACAGGTGGCTCGCGAGGAACACGGCGAAGGTCAGGAGGGAACTGACGACGGGAGTGGAGAAGGAGCTGAACATCAGGGCCACCGCCGTGATCACGGCCATCTCCCAGAAGGTCTCGTAGGAGGCCACGAGGAGGCGGGGATCGAAGGCGTCGTGGGCGGAGAGCAGCACCGCCCAAAGCGCCAGGGTCATGACCACCACGTTCACCGCCAGCACCATCACCAGCCCCAGGTACTTGCCCACCAGGAATTGCGACCGCCGGACCGGTTTGGAGAGCAGGGTGAGGATGGTCTTGCGCTGGATCTCCTTCTGGATCAGGCCCACCCCGATGAAGATCGCGATGGCGAGGCCTCCCAGGGACATCACGCCCAGGCTGAAGTCCACCACCACCACGCTGCGGTCGAAGACCGACCAGTCGCCCAGGAGCTTGGAGAACGCCACCAGCAGCAGCACGAAGAAGAGGAGCGTGTACAGGATCTTGTCGCGCACCGTCTCGCGGAACGACGCCAGCGCGATCCAAAGGAGCTCACGCAATTTCCACCTCCTTGGCCAGCAGGTCCTCGAGCTTGGACCTGTGGGTCGGGTCGTCGGGGTTGGACAGGATCCGGTCCAAGGTCCCCGACATGCGGAGGGTTCCGCGGACCACCATGGCGGCGTGGGTGCAGATCTCCTCGACGTCGGAAAGCACATGGGAGGAATAGAAGATGGTGGTCCCGCGGCGGTGGAGTTCCAGCATCGCCAGGCGGACGTCGCGTCGGCCCATGGGGTCCAGTCCGCTCATGGGTTCGTCCAGCACCAGGAGGCGCGGACGGGCGATCACGGACTGGGCCAGGCCCAGACGCTGGGACATGCCCTTGGAGTAGGTGCGCAAGCGGCGGTCCAGCCAGCCCGGCTCCACCTTGCACAGGGCGCAGGCCTCTTCGATGCGCGAAGAGAGGTCCGGACCGCGCACCCCCGACAGCCTGCCGTAGTAGCGCAGGAGCTCGGACCCGGTGAGGTAGTCGTAGAAGTAGGGCTGCTCGGGCTGGAAGCCCACCTCGCGACGGGAGGCTGGATCCAGGGGGTTCTTCCCCATCAGGCGGACGGTGCCGGACGTGGGCCGGATGAGCCCCATGAGGGTCTTGATGGTGGTGGTCTTCCCCGCCCCGTTGGGACCGATGAAGCCGTAGAGGGAGCCTTCGGGGACGTCCATGGTGATGGACTTCACGGCCTCCACCACCTTCAATCCCCTTTCGATCCCCAACCGGTAGGTCTTGTGGAAATCGCGGATCTCGACGAGGTTCACGAATCCTCCCGCTGTTTGGCCTCCCGATCCAACCTGCGTTGGCGGGCTCTCGCTGCCACCTGGACGGCGCGCCCAGCATAATACAACACGAGCCCCCCCACCAGCCACGGAAGCATCTCCGTTCGGCTCGGACGGAGCCCGTAGCCCATCGCCTTGGCGACCTTCCACACGCCCACGATGATCAGCAACTGTCCGGCGATCTTGATCCAGAAATGCCATCTCCACCATTCGAGTTTCACCACGACCTCCTTCCGAACCGCAGGATGTCCATCACCTCGCGCAGCCCGTCGAGCACCATGGCCCGGTCCAGGCCTCCGTCGGCGTCCCCGGTTTCGGCGTCGGGCAGGAGCATCCCCAATTGGCCGGGGTTTTCCGGACGGCGGGATTCCTCCGACAATTTGCGCCTGGCGGCCTGGATGGTGAGTTGCTCGTCGTAGAGCATCGCGCGGATCCGGCGCACCAGTTCGATCTCGCGATCGCGGTACTGGCGCTCCCCGCCGCGGACCCGCCGCGGACGCAGTTGCGAGAATTCGCTCTCCCAGTACCGGAGCACGTGGGGTTCCAGGCCCACCATCCCGCAGACCTCCTGCAGGCCCCACCAGGATTTCTCCGGCTCACTCAAGCTCGGCCCTCGCCGCCCGCGCCATCAGGGCTTCCACGCCCTCGAGGGCGGGCTTGCCCTCGAACAGCACGCGGTAGACCTGCTCCGTCAATGGCATTTCCACGTGGTGCACCCGGGCCAGTTCCCGCACGCCCGCCACGGTGCGCACCCCTTCCGCCACCATCGTCATGCCGGAAAGCACCTCCTGGAGCGGGCGACCCTTGCCCACCTGCTCGCCCACGAACCGGTTCCGGCTGTGCTGGGAGATGCAGGTGGTGATCAGGTCGCCCATGCCCGCGAGACCGAAGAAGCTCTCGCGTTTTCCGCCGAGCTTCTCGCCCAACCGCGCCATCTCCACCATGCCGCGCGTCATGAGGGCGCCTCGGGTGTTGTCGCCCAGCCCCAGGCCGTCCAGGATTCCGGACGCGATGGCGATGACGTTCTTGACCGCGCCGCACAGCTCCACGCCCACGACATCGGTGCTGCGGTAGGTGCGGAAGTAGGGCGCCAGGAAGAAGATTTCCTGGAGCGCGGCGGCCGTCTCCTCGTCCCGGCTGGCCACCACGACCGTGGTGGGAACCTGCCGCGCCACCTCCTCCGCGTGGGAGGGTCCGCTGAGGACGGAGACGTTCGCTTCCGACGCGCCCGGAAGCACCTCGCGAACGATCTCCGTCATCCGCTTGAGGGTCTTCTCCTCCACGCCCTTGATGAAGCTCACCCACTGGCGGGAAGCCACCTGTTCCGGAGCCATGGACTTGGACAGCGCCGTGCAGACCCCGCGCAGGGTGTGGGAGGGCACCACCAGGCAGACCACCGCGGCGCCTTCGACGGCGCGGGCGAGGTCGGAAGTGATCTCGACGGATTCCGACAGCTTCACGCCGGGCAGCTTGTCGGGCAGCTCGCGGGTCCTGTCGAGTTCCACCGCGACCTTGGGGGAATATTCCCAGAGCCGCACCTTCAGACCCTTGGCGGAGAGGATCTGGGCGATGGCGATGCCCCAGGAGCCCGCTCCCACGACGGCCACGGCCTCCGGGTCCAGACCGCCGCGCAGGGCGTTCTCGCGGAACCTCGCGATCCCCTCCGAGCGCACCTGTTCGGAGTCTTCCCGGGGACCTCTCCCGAACCTGTATTCCGTCCCGGCCCTGAGGCGTCGGATGTTGGGTCGGTGCTTCCAGACCACGAAGAAGGCGGCCGCCCACGACAGCAGGAAGAGATTGGTGTCGCCGTGCCGGACCAGTTCGCGGGCCAGGGAACTCCAGGAAAGCGCCCCCTCCACGGAGGTGGAGGCGGCGTACCCGAGCAGGTGCACCACCACCAGGGCCGTGTTGAAGATCCCCAGGGCCAGGGCGGCGAGGATGGAGGCGAGGGAGACGAAGCCCCAGAGGCGCAGGACGACGAGCCACACGGCGAAGGCGGCAAGGGCCGGCACCGGCGCGATGCCCACGAAGACACCCATGGCCGTGAGGACCCCTTTGCCCCCCCGGAATCCGGCGAACGCCGTGAAGGTGTGCCCCAAGATCGCGGCCAGCCCGCAGCCCAGCGCGAAGGTTTCGTTGGCGGAACCCCATGCGAGACGGCTCCACCAGGCACCCAGCAACACCGCGACGAGTCCCTTCGCGAAGTCCACCAAGGCCACCGGCAAGGCGGGTTTCCAGCCCAGGACCCGGTAGACGTTGGTCAGGCCGGCGTTCTTGGATCCGTGGTCCCGGATGTCCAGTCCCGAGAAGATGCGCGAGAACCAGATGGCGCTGGGGATCGAACCCAGCAGGTAGCTCAGTGGAATGGCGAACCAGACGGTCATGGATCCTCGGAACTTGGATGGAGGCGCGAAAAATAGGTCTCGCCGCGTACCCGGTCAGTCCTCGGCGGAGACGGGCACCTGGGGAGGAAGGATTCCACCGAAGCGCGCCAAGTCTTCGTCCAGGCGCAATTCCAACCTCTGGCGGAAGCTGATCCGCAGGGGGACGCCGGCGAGATCGAACCGTTCGATGGCACGGGCCCGGAGGAACCGGCGGTACGATTCGGCGATGAGATCCGGGTTCTCCGTCTCGAAGGCCAGCATGGGCGGATCCACGTGCACCTGGCAGCACCGGGTCAGCCGGACCGGGTGGCCGTGTGCGTAGGGTGGCGCCTGCGCTCCGATGGCCTCCTGGAAGTACTCGATCACGTTGTCGCGTCCCATGATCTTGCGCAGGCCCCTGCGCACGCGGAGGACCTCCTCCAGCAACCGCGGCACGCGCTGTCCCGTCCGACCGGAGAAGGCCACCACGGGGGTTTCCGCCAGGGCGGGAATCCGTCCCCGCATGTCCTTGACCAGGAGGTCGAAGGTCTTGTGGTCCTTCTCCAGGGCATCCCACTTGGAGAGCCCCAGGACCAGGCCCTTGCCGGCCTCCTCCACCTGGCGCAGGATGCGCAGATCCTGTTCGGGAAGCCCTTCCTCCAGGCAGTCCACCAGGAGGATCACCACATGCGAGCGGCGGATGGATTCCAGCGAGCGCATGTTGCTGTAGTATTCGATGTCGTCGTGGACCCGGGCCTTCTTGCGCAGACCCGCGGTGTCGGTCACCACGAAGTGGTGGCCCTCCCAGGCGAAGGAGGCGTCGATGGAGTCGCGGGTGGTCCCCGGGATCTCGGAGACGATCATCCGGTCCTGGCCCAGAAGCCGGTTCACCAAGGTGCTCTTGCCCGCGTTGGGACGTCCCAGGATGGCCACCCGCACGCGTTCGTCGGGCGCCGGAGCTCCGCCGGGGGGAATCAGCGCGCGAAGCCGCTCCGCCAATCCGTCCAGCCCGTAGCCCATGGTCGCGGAAACGCAGTTGGCCGGCCCCATGCCCAGTTGCAACCACTCGGAGACCGCCTCGCGGTCCTGCGGGCGTTCGGCCTTGTTGGCCAGGAGGAGGATGGTCTTCCCCTTGCGCTGCACGGCGCGCGCGAGCTGCAGGTCGTCGTAGGTCACTCCGGTGCGGGCGTCGATCATGAACAGGACCACGTCCGCCGACTCCACCGCGAGGTCGATCTGGTGGCGGACCTGCTCGGCCAGCGGATCGATGGACTCGTCGATGAATCCGCCCGTGTCCACGAGATCCACCCGCCGACCGTCGAATTCCCACTCCTGGAAATGCCGGTCCCGGGTCACGCCGGGTCGATCGTCCACCACCGCGGCGCGGTGTCCCAGCAAACGGTTGAAGAGGGAGGACTTGCCCACGTTGGCCCGGCCGACGATGGCGATGCATGGTCGCTGGGTCATAAGGAAAGCGAAGTTAGAAACTCAGTTCTCGAAGGAGCCCACGATTCCCAACGAGAGGCCGGCCGTCCCGTAGGTGTTGCGTCCGGCGAAGACCACGGGCACCTTCACCTCCAGGTTCCAATCCTCGTCGAGTTCCAGGATGCACCCTGGAGAGGCCGTGAAGCTCTGCTGCTCGTCGGTCTCGACCACGCCCTTGAGACTGTTGGAACCGAAGCGGTTCCACTGCATCCCGAAGGTGGGAGCCACCCCTTCGTCCAGTTGGACGCCGGTGTTGAACATGGCCACCTGCTGGCTCCCGGGACGGTATCCGGACGAGGTTTGGGGCGTCACGGACCAGGTGGCGTACCCGTCGATCCACCGGTTGGCCTTGTGGTATCCTCCCCACCCGCCGAAGGTGAACCCCCACTCGGGGTCGAATCCCACCACCTTCTCGTTGCCCAGGGGGAAGTCGAATCCGAACAGAGGCCCCACGCCGGTCTTGGAGACATCCACCTTGGCGACCAGGGCGATGCGGTCGAAACCCGTGTACCAGTCGTCGCGAGAAGGTTGCCCCTCCTTGGCCCAGTCTGCGTCGCGGAACACCCAAGGCATGCTGATCTCCAAGTCGGAGGACTCGCTCATGCCGTACTTGAAGGTGGCATCCATCCCCAGGGAAATCGGAGCGGTGGGGGTGGGCGCCGAGTAGTACCCCCACTTGGGGCTCAGCATCTGGTAGGTCCCGTCCACCCTGGTGTAGAGACCGGCCTCCATGTCGCCTTGGGCCAGGAGCGGCTTTTCGTCCAATGCGAACACGGGCAGGGAAGTCAGGAAAACGGTCAGGAGCAGCTTGCGCATAGGGCGGTAACGATACAAATGCCGGTTGGAGTGTCCGACAGAAGCCCGTCCATTGACTTCGGATCCGGGATTTCCGACCTTGTTCCTCCATGCACCGCACCCCGATCCCCAGCATCCTGCCGCTCTCCCTGCTCGCGGCGCTGATTCCCTTCGGAGCCGTCTCGGCGAGAAGCATCAACGCATCGGAGCCCGACCCCGATCTTCCTCGCGCCGCGCTGGTGGGATTCCGCGATACCTCGGGGGAAAACCAGTTGCCCTCCCGCCTCCAGAGCGACCTTCGGACGGAGCTGGAAGGAACCGGAAAATGGCGCCTGCGGTCCGGACCCGAGGTGGACTCCACGCTTCGGCGGATCGCCCGAGCCGACACGGACTGCACGGATTCCTGCATGGAGTCGCTGGGAAGATCCCTGGACGCGAGGATCCTTTTCGTTCCCCACCTGACCGTCGCCGACGGCGCCACCCATCTGACCTTGATGGAGATCCATCTGGACAGCGGTCTTGTCATGGACCGCGCCGATGCCGAATTGGGCGAACCCCAGGCGGGAACCATCGAACGGTTGGCCCACCTGGTGGTGGAGCGGATCGCCGACGAATCCCCGGTCGCCGAGGCGGATTCGGGTTCGGCCCCCGGCGGTGGTCGGAGCTCGGCCGCCATCCACGTGGAAACCTTCCCGCCCGACGAGGTTTGGATCGACGGGAACGATGTCGGGACAGCTCCGTTGACCCTGGCGGTGTGGCCGGGAGAACACCGCGTGTCCGTCGTTCCCCAACCCCGGTCCGACCGGGACGCGGCTCCCGGGCGTTCCTCCGATTTCGAATGCGAGCCGGTGGTCTCCTTCGGATTCCTGTGGGTGCAGCCGGTGCATGGATACCGGGAACGCAACTGGCACCCGCACGCGCCAAGCGGTCGCTCCTTCGGATCCGGATCCGCCGGACCGGTCCACGGCGAGCGCCCCTCGCATCACGGTGGCGGACACTCCGGAGACGACGCCGGCGCCATCGTCGCCGGTGCCGCGGTGGCGGCGATCGGCATCGGGCTTCTCGCCGCGTCCGCATCCCAGCCGGATTCGGTCTGGGACCATACCTACCAGGATGTCGTGGTGCGGACCGGAGACACCGTGCAAGTGGCCTTCCAGCGGACTTCGACCGGAAACGCGGGCCTGAAGGTGCTGGGAGTGCTGGCTTTGGTCTTCGGCGTCGTCCTGATCCTGGCGGTCGCCTCCAGCCCGCGTTGAGGCCGGGGTTCCGGGTCGGTTCGCCCGTGCCGGGGGGGTGGATGATTGACTTCCGACCGGCGATTTCGGACCTTTTCGGCATGCGTCCATCCCTGATCAGAGGCGTCTTTTCGTCGATCCTTCTCGCCACCTTGGCCGAACCCGGTACGGCGTCCGCCAAGAGCCTATGGGATCTGGGTCCCGACACCGCGGTTCCGCGTGCGGCGCTGGTGGGATTCCGCGACACCTCCGGGGCGAAGGGCCTGCCCACTCGCCTCCACGCCGACCTGATTTCGGAGCTCGGGACGACTGGAAAATGGCGGCTGCAGCAGGGCGATCGGGTGGATTCGGTGCTGCGGAAGCTCGCCAGTTCCAACGGCGAGTGCACGGATTCCTGCATGGAGTCGTTGGGGCGGTCGCTGGACGTCGGGATCCTGTTCGTTCCCCACCTGACCGTCGGGGACGGAGTCACCCACCTGACCCTGATGGAAATCCACCTGGACAGCCAATTGGTGATGGACAGGGCCGACGCCGAACTGGGCGAACCCCAGGCGGGAACCATCGAACGGTTGGCCCATCTGGCGGTGGAGCGGATCGCCGACCAGTCCACTGCTCCCGTGAATTCCGCAGCTTCGCCGCTCACGCCTGTTCCATCCTCGCCCTCTCCTCCCAAACCCGCTCCACAGGTGGGTTACGGGTCCGGCGCGATCCGGGTGGAAACCTTTCCATCGCACGAGGTCTGGGTGGACGGCGTCGCCGCTGGAACAAGCCCGCTGACCTTGGAGGTCTGGCCGGGTGAACACCGAGTCTCCGTGGTGCCTCTCTCCGCGGTGGAGCAGGAACAGCGGGAGTACGAATACGAATGCGTGCCCGTGGTCTCCTTCGGATACTCCTGGGGAATGCCGGTGTACGGCTACCCCTACAGGTACTGGTACCCACCCGTGGGCCGTGGACGCGGTTGGGGTGGACCCTACCACCGCGGCTACTACCACGGATACTACGGCGGTTGGTACGGCGATCCCGGCCCCATCGTCGTCGGCGCGGGGATGACGGCCGTCGGTACGGGCATGCTGGTGGCGGCCGGCGACCAGCCGAACACAGTCTGGAACCACGCCTACCAGGACGTCGTGGTTCGGGCCAGGGACACGGTGCACGTCTCCTTCCGGCAGGTGGAGGACCATCGGGAGGACGACGCCTTGACGGTCCTTGGCGTGATGACCCTGGTCTTCGGATTCATCCTGCTGACCGCGGCGCTTTCCGGACCGCGTTGAGTCCAGGGTTCGGAGCCGATCCCTCCGCCGCGTTGCTAGGTTCTGGGCGCTGTTTGCACGGGGATGGGGGGGTCTGGAGCATGAAGCCTGCGATTGGCGGGTCGGTATTTCTCGCGCTGGCATTGGGGGCGTCCGCGGCCGATTGGAGCGGATCCGGGACGACCTGGGATGGTTCGTGGGGTGCCTACCACATGACCGTGGACGCGAGCGATGCAGGACGGGTCGTCCTGTTCCAGTACAGGAACCTGGATGCGATCGAACCCGGCGGCGACCAGGGGGCCTTCTTCCTGCCGGCGCCCCAGGCGCGCTGGGTCCCGCAGGCCAACTGGCCGCCCCCCGCTTCGTTCTACGATTCCGCCTATTCGGCATCGACGGATTCCGACGGCGCCCAGCTGGTCCTGGTCGGACCCGTCGACGCGTACACCAAACTGCGCGTGACCAAGCGGTTCTCCTACGACGCGGCCGCCGACAAGATGTCCATGACCTACGTCACCACGAACACCGCCTCGGACAGCGCCCGGCATTTCGCACCGTGGGAGACGTCCAGAGGATTCTCCGGAAGCCTCCTCTTCTTCCCGAAAGCGACGAATTTCAAGTTCTCGAATCCCCCGGGCTCGGGACTGCAACCCGATCTCCCTCTGACCCGCGACGACTCCCTGGGATGGTACCTGGACCTCGCCGGCCACGCCAAAGGCAAGTTCTTCCGCGACGGCGCCGAGGGCTGGATGGCCCAGTTGAAGGACAGTCTCCTGTTCGTGAAGCAGTACGCGGATGTCGATACGCTCCATTTTCCGCCCGGAGAATCGGATGTGGAAGGGTACACCGACGGAGACTACATCGAGAACGAGGTGCTGGGCGCCTGGGTCCTCATCCCGCCGGGAGACTCGCTATCGTGGACCGTCAAGTGGGGTTGCGCCATCCTGCCGAAGAACGCCGATCTGCAGGTCGGATCGGAGGACCTGAAGAAGGCCGCTCGGGCGCTCGTGGGATCCCCGACGACTTCCCTCCAGCCGGTACGCGCAGGTCGCACCCGGTCGGATCTTCCGACCTTGTTCGATGCCCGTGGCCGTCCGGTGGCGAACTTCAGCGGCATTCTCCGGACTGGATCCGTCGCGGTCCCCGGGATTCCCCGACCGTCCCGTTGACCTGACTTCAACGCTTGTCCCCGTGCGCGGGACCTCCAGCGCCGATCCCCCGCCCTAGATTCATCCGCAGTCGTCGAGACGCGGCGTTTTTGGCGTCCGCGTCGTCCTCCTCGGTTCACCGGAACGGGATCAAACCATGAACGCTCGATATCCCCTCGCGGGCCTCCTGCTGGGCACCATGTGCCTCCAAGCGCAAACCGTGACCATCGTGGAGGCGGGCGGCTGGTTCGAGGCGGCCCAGGTGGAATGGACAACCGCCGGCAAGGCGGACAGCTACGACGTCTACGTGAACGGCAACGGCGTCGCGAACCAGAAGCTGGACAACCCCCTGATCCGCAGCTACGGCTCCTATTGGCGGGCCGACGCGATCGGACTCAAGGCCGGAAACTACACCCTCAAAGTGGTTCCGGTCGTGGCTGGCGTGGAAGGCGTGGCGGCGACCACGAGCACCCTCGCGGTGGCCGCCTTCGACCGCACCGGCTTCGCCTTTTCCGGCGGCAACATCCCGAGCGCGTACAACTCGGACGGCACGCCCATGACAGGAGCCGTCATCCTGTACCTCACGCAGAAGGACAAGGACACCATCTCCCTGGACGTCACGGGCGCCAATTCCAATCCCTGCGTGGGGATCCAGACCATCCTGGACGGGTTCGCGAAGGGCAAGGACGCCCGGCCGCTCATCGTGCGCGTGGTGGGGCAGGTCACCGATCCCGCCTACACCCAGGACGGCGACATCCTCCTGGGGAACAAGAATCTCGCGACCGGCCACATGACCTTCGAGGGCGTGGGCGAAGATGCCACCGCCGACGGCTGGGGCGTGCGGGTCAAGGACGCCACCAACCTGGAAGTCCGCAACCTGGGCGTCATCAACGTCAACAGCACGGCGCTCGACGACATCGGTCTCCAGCAGTCCAACGACCACGTCTGGATCCACAACAACGACCACTTCTACGGGATGCCGGGCAGCGCCGCCGACCAGTTCAAGGGCGACGGGGCCATGGACGTGAAGCTCTCCACCTACGTCACCATCGACTACGACCACTTCTGGGACAACGGCAAGTGCAGCCTGCTGGGCCTCTCCGAGGACACCACCCTGGGACTCTACATCACCTACCACCACAACTGGTTCGACCACTCCGACTCGCGCCATCCCCGGGTGCGCTTCTACTCGGCGCACGTCTACAACAACTACTACGACGGCAACGACAAGTACGGTGCGGGGTCCACGATGGCGTCTTCGGTCTTCGAGGAGGGGAACTATTTCCGCGATTGCAAGTACCCCATGCTGACCTCCCTGCAAGGTTCGGACGTCTGGGACGACTCCAAGAACGCGGACAACGCGTCGCTCGGTTCCTTCTCCGGCGAAGACGGAGGCACGATCAAAGCCTGGAACAACTACATGGAGGGCCAGAGACGGTTCGTGGCCTACGGCGACGCCAGCTTCCCGAACTCGACCGTCGACTTCGACGCCTATGTGGCCTCCAGCCGCGCGGAAAAGGTGCCGGCGGCGGTCAAGTCGTTCTCCGGCGGGAACACCTACAACAACTTCGACACCGACAACTCGGTGATGTACGCCTACACCGCGGATTCTCCGGAAGCGGCCAAGGCGAACGTGATCGCCCATGCCGGACGCGAACAGGGCGGGGACCTGCGATGGACCTTCGACAACGCGGTGGACGACACCTCCGCGGCGCTCAACACGGGATTGAAGGCGGAGGAGGTCGGGTACAAGACCGCCATGGTCTGCATCCAGGGCGAAGGCCCCTGCACGGCGAGCACGACATCCATCCGCTCCCCGGCCTTCGCGGCCGGCGATCCCATCCGCATCGACCTCCAGTCCAAGCGGCTCGCGCTGGCCGACGGCTGGACGATGCGATCGGCGGAGATCTTCTCGATCGCGGGTGCCCGGGTCCTGGCGGCCACGGGGAGCGCCGACCTCTCCTTCGCGGGGTTGCGCAGGGGGATCTACCTGGCCCGGATCCGCACCGACCGCGGGGTGTTCGAGCGGATGCTCCTGGTGGACCGCTGAGGGGCGGCACCCGGCGAAACCCGATCCGTCAGCGCCCCTCCGGACCGCCGCCCAAGCCGGGATGGTAGAGCTCGATCACGCTGTCGCGCACGAGCACCAGGAAGGTGCAGATGGCGAGCGCCGTCCCGAAGGGCATCTGGAAGAAGTTCAGGATGTCCACGACCAACGTGAAGGTCCGCCACTTCCGCAGGGCGATGCAACGGCCCGCCGTCGCGTTGGCGGCGATTCCCAGGACCAGCGCGATTCCCACTGCGACGTAGAACCAGCGGAAGATCGCGAGGAAGCACAGCGGCGGCGCCTTGGCGCACCCGTCGGCGAAGACCAGTGGACTGGACAGGACATGGAGGAAGATCCACCAGTGCAGGAAGAGGAATCCGATGCCCGCCGCGAGGAACCCGGCGAAGACGTAGTGGGCCGTGGCGAGGTACTTCAGGTGCCTGCGATCCTCGATCCGCTGGTCCTTGTAGAGAGGTGGAAGTTCCTCGTCCATGCGCGGACAAGATAGAGCGGACCGGTGCGAACCGCGCGAGGATTCGCCGCGTCCCGTTTCCGATTCGTTCGCCCGTTGGTGCCGTTCCTTGCCGAGTTCCAACCATGTGGAACCCAAAGGAGGGGAAATGCGACTATTCTCCGTCGTCCAGCCTTACACGGAGCCATCCATGCCGATACTGCCGCTTCTGCTCGCCCTTTCCGGGAACGCCACCATCGTCGGCACGCCCGGTGTCGCCGTGCGCCATGATCCGCTCGGAGGGGTTCCGCTGTGCGTTTGGAACGACTCCGGGCTGTTCACCAAGCTGACGCCGGGCATCCATGCCGTGGACGAACACGTGTTCCGGTACCCCAACGGATCGACTTCCAACCAGTACCACTGGAACGGCACCGGGCACTTCGACGCCGATTCCGTCTGGGTGGCCTCCGACAGCACCTTCTCGCCCGGATGGGTGGGCGAGACGGTCCACCGCGGCACCTCCTACAACCAGTACGGGTCGGCCTACCAGAGCCTGATCGACGACGGCGACACCACCACCTTCTGGTGGTCCAACCCCGACCACCCCGACGCGCCGGGATGGTTCGAGATGGACCTGGGCGCCGCCACCAGCATCGACTCCTTCGCACTGTGGCTGGGCAACCTCCGCCCCGATTCGGTGCAGATCGTCCGGT
>Ga0209415_10010035_pt1 | contig 16173 bp, 16 predicted proteins | sample PeaSoiSIISIP2007_FD_187696 | JGI IMG/M metagenome (GOLD analysis project Ga0209415, IMG submission 187696) | Peat soil microbial communities from Weissenstadt, Germany - SII-SIP-2007 (SPAdes) (version 2) | ecosystem: Environmental > Terrestrial > Soil > Wetlands > Peat | place: Germany...
GATCTCGTAGCCGTGGCGCTGCCGGCCGTTCAGGAGGGAGAGGATCAACAGCTCCGCACTGCCTTTCTTCAGGTCCCGATCAATAGACTGGTTGGACATATGTTGGTTAGCAATATATTTTAGAACAACTCGATGTGTCAAGGGGGTTGGGGGTTAGGGGTTGGGGCTGTGTGGGATCTACCGGAACAGCGCTTCCGCGCCGCGCTGGATCGCCGCGGCTCCGGCGATGCCCGCGAGCGCCGACACGAACGCCGGGCGCGCGCCGCGGCTTCTCCACTCCTCGTGGACCGCGTGATAGCCGAGGTAGAACAGCCAGCCAGCGGTGATGCCGAGCGGGTAGGTGATCCATCGGGTGCCGAGGTGCGGCGCCATCAGCAGACCGAGCGCCCCGCCGGCCAGGGTTGTTCCCTCGGCGAGCGTGCACCAGGCCATGGCGGCGCCGCGCGTCTTCACCGCGGCTCGCAGGATTCCTCCCAGGGCAATCCCTTCGGGCACTTTGTGCAGGGCCACGGCCAGCGGCACGGCGACGCGCAATCCCAGGGGCACCGCCAACTGCACGGTGGCGATGCTCCAGCCGTCGAGAAAGCTGTGCAGCGCGGCGGCCGCGATCAGCGGGCCGGCAAATCCGTGCAACTCGGTCGAGCAGGCAACGTGGTCGTGATCGTGCGCGCAGGTTGGGCAGACGGGGTAGCGGCGGTTCAGCAGAAACAAGAGGGCGTATCCGCCGGCGAAGAGCAGCAGACTGGCGCTCCAACCCAACTCGACCGCCAGCTCCGGCGCCAGGCCGAACAAAGCCACTCCCAGCAGTACGCCCGCGCTGAAGGGAACCACCGCCCGCGCGCGGCGCCGCATTCCCGTGAGCCACAGCCCGAGAGCCGCGCCGGCCAACCCCACGGCGGTGGCCAGTGCGGGCGCAACGATTCCCGAAGCTCCCGGCATGACAGGCAACCTCTACTGTAGCAGCGACCGCTCACGGCTCTGTTTCCGGCGTGAAAAGACACACAGGCAGGAATGCCTGTGCCACTCACACCTCGGTTTCCGGCGTGGCGGCGGCCGGCCCTTCCCGGATTCCCGCTTTGGCGCGGTCGCGCAGCTCCCCGAGGTTCACGCCGGTCAGCGCCGTGGCAACCGCTCCGCCCAGGAGCAGCGGCAGCGTCCACGCGCCCCACAGGATGATCGAGAACGTCTTGCCGTCGTTGGCCGGGAAGTCAAACAGTTCGAGCGCCTTCATGGTGGCGAGATTGACGACTCCCAGGTTCCCCGGAGCGTTCGGCACGACGGTCGCGAGGCGGATCAGGACCACCACCCCCGCTGCCACCCAGAACGAATAGTCGGTCTTGTAGGCCTTCAGCAACGCATACAACGAAAACATGTGCATCCCCAGGTAGAGCAGGCTGATCAGCGCGGTGCGGCTCAGCGTGCCGACGTTGCCCATGAGGTGCAAGCCTTCGATTACGTGGCGCAGCGTCGAGGCCCAGCGGCTCTCGCTGATGGCCGCATGCGCCTCCTGCTTGTGAACGATGACCCACAGCAGCACGACCGCCCCCAGGATCAGCAGCACACCCAGAATCTGCACCAGGATGACCAGGTCCTCGGGGATTCCCTTCACCAGGCTGGCGGTGATCACGAAGGCGGTGAGCATCCAAAAACCATCGATCAGGCGTTCCACCGCGGCCGACGCAAATCCCACCGAGAGCCGCAGCCCGTTCCAGTGAGCCAGCAGGTAGCAGCGGATCAACTCGCCCACGCGCAACGGCAGCACCTCGTTGGCGAACAGCCCGATGTAGATGGCCTGCACCGTACGCCACAGTCTCAGGCGCGCCACCGGGAGGAGCAGAGTGTTCCAGCGCCAGCCGTGCACCACGTAAACCGACAAGTCGGCCGCGATGCCAACCGCCACCCATCTAAAATCCAGGTCCTTGATGGCGGGAACCAACTCATCCCAGCGGTAGCCGTGGAGCACCCAGATCAGGCACCCGGCCGACAGGCAATAACCCAGGACCTGGGGCACCCATGAAGGGATTCTGCGACGCGGCGTTTTCGACTCTTCGCCGCTCATGGTTGGTACTCGTTTACCCACTTCGATTGGACATCCCCGGGACACATGCCCTTCATGATAGCGTGGCCCCCATTCCCTTTGGATTCTGGCGTTGGCCTGCGTCTTGCAATAACACTGACGGAGGCGATATGAAAAAAGCACTCTCCGATTCTGTGCGCCGCCATACTGATCGCCGCCAGCGGGAGTGCCGCCATGAGCAGCAGCCGGCGATTGCGGGACTACCGGCATCGCATCCTCGGCAAGCGAGCCGTCTTGGGCGCCGCGGCTGGAGCGACAGTCGGTCAGTTGCGCAACGTGCCGCATGAGTGGGGCCAGGGTGCGGGCGGCTTTGCCAAACGGTTCGGGTCGCATCTCGCGCAGTGCGCCGTCAAAGAGACCATCCAACTCGGCGTGGGCGCCTGGCATCACGAGGACCTGCACTATCAACGGTCCAACCTCCACGGAACCTGGCCCCGCATGAAATACGCGGTGAAGAGCACGTTCATCGTGCCGCGCACCAACATCTCCCCGCGAACCAACAGGCCGGGCAAAACATTCGCCCTCGGCCGCGTTTCGGGCAACCTCGGGGCGGGCCTCATCTCGCGTGCCTGGCAACCGGCCAGCACGGCCGGCATCGGCGCGGGACTGGCCAGCAGCGGAATCGGCCTCGGCGCCGATGTGGGCATCCACGTGGCACGCGAGTTTTGGCCGAGGAAGCGGGGCGGGAAGCGGTAGAATGCGTGCTGGACAGGCCAGGAGGCCTGTCCTACTATGCACCTCTTACTGCTGACGGTAGCAGCGATCGTTCTTCTGCTGCTCTTAATTCTCGTGGTGAAGCTGCACGCGTTTCTGGCGCTGCTGATCTCCGCCATGGCCCTGGGGCTGGCGGCCGGAATGCCGCCCGATAAGGTGCTCAGGTCCATCCAGTTCGGATTCGGCGACGCCCTGGGATTCATCGCCGTGGTGGTCGGGCTGGGCGCCATGATCGGCCGCTTCCTGGAGCATTCCGGCGGCGGCCGCGCCCTGGCCGACTGGCTGCTCGCCAAATTCGGCAACCAGAACGCCGCGTGGGCCATGCTGATCGCCGCCTTTCTCGTCGGCCTGCCCATCTTCTTCGAAGTCGGATTCATCATTCTCGTGCCGCTGGTGTGGAACCTGGCGCGCGAGACCAAGCGCTCGCTGCTCTTCTACGGACTGCCCATGGCCGCGGCCCTCACCATCACGCACTCGCTGGTGCCCCCGCACCCCGCGCCGGCCGCGGCCTCGCAACTCCTCGGCAGCGACCTCGGCCGCACCATCCTCTACGGAATCGCCACCTCCATCCCCATGGCCGTGATCGCCGGCATCTTCTACGGCACGTGGATAGCCAGGCGTTTGTACATTCCCGTGCCGGAGATCGCCGCCGCGGCGATGGCGCCGCCCGCTTCGATGGGGCCGAACGACCGCGGACTGCCCGCGCCGCCGGTCCCCATGGTGGTCCTGCTGCTGCTCCTGCCCGTGCTCCTGATTTTCACCGCCACCATGGCCGGCCTGCGCAACATCCCCTGGCGCGGCGCCGCGGTGTTCCTCGGCCATCCCTTCACCGCCCTCACCGTCACGGTGTTGATCGCCATCTACTACTTCGGCCTTCGCCGCGGACTCACTCGCGAGCAGGCCGCCAAAATGGCGGCGGAATCGCTGGCCCCCATGGGCGCGCTGTTGTGCATCATGGGCGGCGGCGGCGCCTTCAAACAGATCATCGTGGATTCGGGCGTCGGCGCGTACCTCGGGAAGCTGCTGATCACCTCCGCCATCTCGCCGCTGGTGGTGGTCTACCTGGTGGCCGCCGCCATGCGCCTGGCGCAAGGCTCCGCCACCGTCGCCATCATCACGGCCGCCGGCATCGTGGCGCCCATCGTGAAGGGGATTCCGGGGTACAGTCCCGAACTCCTGGTGCTCGCGCTGTGCTGCGGCGGCACCGCGTTTTCGCACGTCAACGACTCCGGCTTCTGGCTGGTGAACCAGTGCTTCGGCATGACCGTTCCTCAAACGCTGCAGTCGTGGACCGCCATGAAGATCGTGTCTTCCGTGGCAGGGCTGGGGATCGTGTTCCTGCTTCGGGCGCTGCTAAGATAGCGGGGTGGAAACCAAGCTGCTTTACGACCTGGACCCCGGTCCGGACACTCCCGAGATCGTTCGCATGATCGTGGAGATCCCCAAGAATTCCAGAAACAAGTACGAGTACGACGGCCAACTCGGAGTATTCCGGCTGGATCGCGCGCTGTACTCGCCCATGCACTACCCCGGCGACTACGGATTCATCCCGGGAACTTTGGCGGAGGATGGAGACCCGCTGGACATCCTGGTGCTGGTGGACGAGGCGAGTTATCCGGGGGTCCTGATCGCGGCGCGGCCGGTCGGCATGCTGCAGATGGTGGACCAGAACGAGCCCGATCAGAAAATCCTCGCGGTGCCCAATCGCAATCCCCGGTTCGACCAGATTCACACCATCGACCAGGTATTTCCGCACGTGCTGCGCGAGATCGAGCACTTCTTCAAGATCTACAAGGAGCTGGAAGAGAAGCACACCGAGATGCGCGGATGGCGAGGGCCGCGCGAGGCGCGCGACCTGATCCGCCTGTACCGCGAGCGATACCTGGAAAAGCACCCTGCGTAACGGACAGACAGGCCGGGAGGCCGGGCCGAAAGCCTGGGCAAGTGACAGGCCACTAAGAACGATGGCCTCGCTCCGTGCAACGGAGTGTCCCACTCCGGACAGACAGGCCGGGCCAAAAGCCCGCCAAGTGACAGGCCACAAAAAACGATGGCCTGTCCTACTGGAGCCGCTGGAACATTTCCGCGAAACCCTCGAACGGGATCTGCTCGGCGCGCAGGCCGGCCTCGGGCCACTGCTCGATGGCCTCCTTGCCGTAAATCCCGGCCAGGTTATTGCGGATGGTTTTTCGTTTCTGGCGGAAGCACTGTCCCACGAAGCGCAGAAACCGGGCGGCATCGCCCATCGCGGGATCGGCCGGCCGCGGCTCCAGCAGAACCACCGCCGAATCGACTTTGGGCGGCGGGTGGAAGGCCGCCGGCTTCACCTCGAACAACAGCCGGGCGGCGGCGAACACCGCGGTCTGGACCGTCAGGAATCCGTAGTCGCGGCTGCCCGGCTTGGCGGCCAGGCGCTGGGCAACTTCTTTTTGCACCAGGAAGACCGCGCGCGGAAAGCGCAGGCGAACCGTCTTTTCCAGAATCGGAGATGTGATGTAGTACGGCAGGTTGCCGGCGATCGCGGCATGGCCCCATTGCGCAAGATCGGTTTCGAGCACGTCCGCCCGCACCACTTGCAGGCGCGGTTCGCCCGCGAATTTGTGTTCCAGGAAACCGGCCAGGTACGGGTCCACCTCGATGGCGATCACCCGCGCCGCGCGCTTGAGGAGCTTTTCAGTCAACGCGCCGCGGCCCGGACCGATCTCGATCGCCAGGTTCTCGGGCGTGGGGCAGGCAGCCGCCGCAATTCGCTCCAGGACGGAGCCTCTGATCAGGAAGTGCTGCCCGAGTCTGGGGTGGGGCATAACGCCATTTTCGGCTCCGGACAACTCCCTCAAAGCCGTGAAAGAAATTGGCCACGGATGAACACCGATAAACAAGACCAGCGAGTGCGAGAAGTCCAGAATCAAGAAAACCGGTAGATGGACGCAGACAACTTCCTTGTCCTCTTATCCGTGTTCATCCGTGTTCATCTGTGGCCCAAATTCTTTTTGCAGCGCGGCTGCTAGCTGCGCATCCGGTGGGGTAGATTCCACTGCACCGCGTTCACCTTCGCCGCGGTCGGCACGCCGAAGTTGGTGGCCGGCTTGAACTGGGCAAACATGATGACATTGAGCAGCTCCGGCGTCAACTGGCCGCGCGACACAAACCACTCGCAAACCTTCCCGTTCTCGTCCACGGTCAGGGTGACCGCATTGGCGGTGTCCGGAATGGCCACACTCAGCGGCACAATCCTCGGATCGAAATCGCCCGCCTGCACGTAGCCGCCGCGTGAATCCACCACTACGACTTCTCCATCGGGCGAAGTGAAAAAGGCCTCGTCGCCGAAATTGTGCCGGAAGCTCAGGCTCGGCACCAGGACGCTGAAGATGATCAACGCGGAAAGCAGCCCTCCCGCAAACGGCAACGCAAAGGGACGCATCAGGTTGTCGAACAGCAACTGCGTCCGCGCACTCCAATACCGAAACCGCGAGGACAGCGTGGCGCGCGAGAGCCGGCGCTCGCGTTCGTGTGAGACCATCACGCGAAGCTGCGCGGCCAGAGCGGCCGGCACGGGGGCCGTATTCATGCGGAGAAGCTCCTTCCGCTGACTCTGGATCGCTTCCAAATGCCCGTCGCACTCCCTGCATACCTGGAGGTGCGCCAACACCTTCCCACGCTCGCCGGCCGCGAGCCTGCGGTCAAGGAGTGGTGAGATCAGTTCTTGCACATGGTCACAGCTCATAGAATCACTCTGCCGTCTTGGGCACCAATCGCAACGCCGGCCCGGCTTTCAGGCTGCCCGCGAGTTCGTCCCGCAGGGCTTCCCGGCCGCGCAGGATTCGGGATTTGACTGTCCCTAGGGAAACGCCCAGGACCTCCGCAATCTCTTCGTAACTCAGGTCCGTAATGTCCCTCAACACCACGGCATCGCGGAAAATTGGGTTGATCTTCTCGAGCGCCGCCTCGATCATCACATGCTGCTCGTGGTCGCAGGCTTCGTCGAACGGCGACCGGCTCCGGTCCGGTATGATCTCCTTCCAGTTGCGGGCCTCTTCCAGGCAGGTGTCCAGCTCCACCTCCCGGCGCCGGTGCCGGAAAAACCATCGCCGCGTGTTGTGCGCCTCGTTCACCGTGATCCGGTAAATCCAGGTCTTGAGCGTGCTTTGCCCGCGGAAATTTCCGATATTGCGAAATACTTTCAGAAAGACTTCCTGGACTACATCGGAAGCTTCCGACTGATCGTTCAAGAGCCTGAGTGCCAGCGTGTAGACCGGCTGCTGGAATCGCTGCAGGAGTTCTTCATAAGCCTGTTCGGAGGCCTGGCGCAGGGCCTCGACGAGCCGAAGGTCGTCGCCCTCGGCGCTGGTTTCAGCCGTCCGTTCCGAGTTCAGGTCCAAGATTGAAGTGGCCACCGGCAGCCTCGATTCAGCCTGACTTCAAACTACCAGGAAACGCTTACCCTTGCAATCCTATAGACACCACAGGTTGCAGAAAGTTCCCGGCCCCCCAGCGCCGCACCGGGATACAATCTGTTGAGAGCCTCAACATGCAACGAACCAGCTTGATGCTGTTGGCTTCCGCCGTCTGGATGGCGCAGGCCGCCACGGCCGCCCCCATCCGCACCCTCATCATCGACGGCCAGAACAATCACGACTGGCGCCACACCACCCCCGTGCTGAAGAAGATTCTGGAAGACACCGGCCTGTTTCAAGTGGAGGTCTTGACCACCCCTCCCAAGGGCGGCGACTTCAGCGGCTTCCGCCCCGAGTTCGCCAAGTTTCAGTTGGTGATCTCCAACTACAACGAATTCCCCGACGGCAACAAGTGGCCCGGCGAGGTGAAGTCCGCCTTCGAAAAATACGTCCGGGATGGCGGCGGGTTCGTCTCCTATCACGCCGCCGACAACGCCTTCCCCGACTGGCCGGCCTACAACCTCATGATCGGCATTGGCGGCTGGCTGGGGCGCGACGGGAAGTCCGGCCCCTACTGGTATTTCCGCGACGGCAAACTGGTCTCCGACCCGTCACCCGGTCCGGCCGGCAATCACGGGGCGCGCACTCCGTTCCAGGTGGTGGTCCGCAACGCACAGCACCCCGTGACCAAGGGCCTGCCACCGAAGTGGATGCACGCCACCGACGAACTGTACAGCAGGATGCGCGGCCCCGGTGAACACATGGATGTCCTGGCCACGGCATGGTCCGATCCCGCGAACCGCGGCACTGGGCACGACGAACCCATGCTGATGGCGCTCGCTTTCGGCAAGGGGCGGATCTTCCACACCACCCTGGGAGACGACCCGGCGGCGATGCAGTGTGTGGGGTTCATCGTCACCTTCGCGCGCGGCGCGGAGTGGGCCGCCACCGGCAAGGTCACGCAAAAGGTGCCCTCCGACTTCCCCCGCCCCGGCCAGGTGAGCACCCGGTAGTGCGTTGCATCAGCGCCCCTGGCGAAGAGCCTGGAGGAGTTCCACGTCGTGCATGAGCCGGAGTCCGTTCGCGTCGCAGAATGCGAGGACATTGGGCTTGTAGAAATCTTGTTCAACGTGCAAAGCACCTCGGCATTGCCGTCCAGTGCGGTGTAAAGAACCGGATCGTCATCGGGATCCGACAGAACAACTGGCTCCACAACGACGGGATGTACCAATGTGCAGATCGCCTCGATGTGAGCCACATAAGATCCGATCTCATCGGGGCTCAGTTGGTAACGAACCTGCAACCGGGGGTAAGCGAGGACTCGCGCGACCTCATCAAGGATATACCTGGAAAGAACCAGTTGATGTTCTCTCCTCGAGTGGACCAACTGCAAAATCTCCTATGCCGGACCCGTAGCCCGGTTATTCGCCCGTACGGGGACGTTGGAATCGACCGTGAATCTCATTCGTGGTGACTTCGGACGTGTGCCACTGCCTCATCGATGAGTTCATTGAGTTCCTCCTCCGGAACCTCCTTCACACGTTCGGAGATCTTGTCCATTTGCTCGAAGAGCTGCTGAAACGCCTCGTCGCGCGCCTTGCCGGCCGTCGCTTCCTTGACGATGAACCCCTTGGAAGCACGAAGAGTCACAGTTTCGTCCTCATCCAGGGCCTGCCCGAGTAGCGCCTCAGCGGCCCGCCGCAATTCCGGGGACAGGTCGCGAGCGTAGTGGGCGGCAGTTTTTTGCATCTTCGGCTCTCCCTAGCTTCATCGTACCAAGGAATGAATTTAGCCCTGGGTCAACCTCGGCCGGCCCCCTTCAAAACAGCCGGTCCTGCTTGCGCAGCGTCCCCAGCGTGCCCACATTGCCGATGGAGAACGCGATGCGGATTTCCGGAGTCTGGCTCGCCAGGCCGATGTTATACCTCCTAACCTGTACGCTGATCCCGCAGCAATCCGTGTTGTAGGTGACCTGCCCGGTCACATACTGCAACACCGCCTGCCGGTAATCGTAAACCGCGTCGAAGCCCGCATTCACCCCGCGGCGGTTGGCATCGCCGAATCCCGTCCGGAAATGGAACTGGTTGGCCGCCGGCGTCAGCGGGGGGTTGGCCTGCGGCGCGTCGGCGTCGAGCAGCAGGTTGTGCACCTGGTTGTTGCCCACCAGCACGTAGTACTTGCTCCAGCGATAGTCCGTGGAGAATGCGGTGTCCACAATTTTGCCGTATCGCGGATCGTAATCGGCCTGCCACTGAATTCCCAGGCCGTTCACCGGACTGGCGCGTATCAGCGACGCCACCGGCGATGCGCTCCTCGGCCCCACCAGAAACGCATAGGCGGTGACATCGGCGGTGGCCGCAAACACGTTGCGCTGTCCATCCACCAGCGCGCCTCCGAACGTCGTATCGAAGTAGCGCTTCTGCATCAATTCCCAGGTGAAGATCTCCCGCACCGAATCGCCGCGCTTGGCATAGATCCGGTTGGTCAGCGAGAGCGCCACTTCGTTGGTATTGGAAAGCAGGTCGGATTCGTCGAAGCGGATGAAGCGGTTGAAGTCGTCTCCAATCCCCGTCACGTAACGATAGGTGGCGCGCGGCTCGATCACGTGCTTCAGTTTGTCCCCGAACACCGTCTTTTTCTCGAACACGCGCGCCAGCGACGGAAAGATCAGGTCCAGCGAAAAATCCCGCGCGCTGCGTACGATGTCGGTTCCCAGCGTGCGGTTCAGGCCCGGATTCGCCGGATCGGGGCCCTGGGCTTCGCCGTAGAAGGTCTCCTCGATTCCCATGCTGGGCACCAGGTGGAAACTGCCCAAGTGCAGCGCGCTGGTAAGGTGTGGGGCGATGTGCAGCCGGGGAGTGAATTGCGCGGTTTGGAACTTGTCGATCAGCGTGCTTCCGTTGAAGATCGGCTCCGACCGAAACAGCAGTCCGGCCGTGGTGTCGAACGAGAACCACAGCGGCACCTTGCTCCAGATCTGGTGGTCGCGCTGGGTCAACTCGGCTTCCGGCAGCTTGCGGATGGTCACCGCATTGGGCAGCAGGCTCGTCTTCCCGGTGACCGGGTCGGTGGAAGCCACTTCCACCGATTCGAAATTCTGCAAGCGGGCGAAGGTGATGTCGAACGTGTAGTCCGACCAGTCCTTGTTGATGAACCCGATGGAGTGAATCTCCGACCCGATCACTTCGGAGTATGAGTGCGACCACTGCTGCCGGAAGGCGAAAGAGCTGATGTAATTGGCGTAGCCGCGCGCGTACCATCCGTTGCCCAGGTCGCTCTTCCCCACCACGTACAGGCTGACCCCGCTGTAGGTCGGCGGGTTGGGGCCGGCCGTCGGGTCGCCCCGGTCCTGGACGCCGTACAGAATCGCGTCGAAATCCGTCCCTGGCCGGGGCTTGCCGCGGAAATCCACGTGGTGGGTCAGAGCGTTTGTGGTGAAGTCCTCGATATGGTACGTCACGTCGTAGCTGCGGCTGATGGCCCAGTAGTAGCCCAGCCCCAGCATGAAACCGCGCAGCGTGTGGGGCGCGATATTGGGGAACAGGAAACCGCTCTTGCGCGGCTCCTTCTCGAGCGAGCGGTAGAACCACGGGAAGTAAAACAGCGGGATGTTCTTCAATAAAAACATGCTCTTGTACGCCGTGGCGTGCTCCTCCGGCACAATGTAGAACTTGGAACCGCGCAGCCGCCACCAAGGTTTCGGGAGCTTGCAGTTGGTGATCCACCCGTTGTACAGCGTGTATCCGGCGCCCGCGCGCGTGGCCCACCTGCCTTCGAAATAAAACGGGCTGTTTACGCTGAGAATGCCCGGACGCACCACCACCCGCGGACGCATCTCGCCGCGGACGTCGAAATAGATCCCGTGCTCGCCTTCCGTGTTGTACTCGATCCGGCTGGCCCAAACCTGCTCGTTTTTCACAAAATTCCGGTAGTACACGTGGCCCGTGGCCGTCACGTCGAAGGTATCCTCGTCGTAGTCGATTACGTCGGCGCGGAAGAGCATGCGGCTGTCTTCCATTTCCGCGGGAAACCCCGGCCGCCCGATCAACTCGGTGACCTTGCCCCTTTTATCAAGGGTGTCGTAACTCATGTTCCAGTGGCCTACCGGAAGGCTGGCGGGAGGGATCAGCGGGGGCGGTTCCTTGGGAGTGGGCAGGGCCTGGGCCCGGAGCCCGGCCGCTAAAACCAGCGTCCCCAATACGGTAAGAGGGAAAATGTACGTATTACTCGAAGATTTTTCGTGACAAACCAGTACCTTTGTGCTAATAAAGTTGAAAGAGCTTTTTTGGCAGGGCCTCAAGCGGCAAAGTTACCATACTTCCGGGGGCCCCCGTTAGTGAAGCTGGTGCAACGCGTGTGAAGAGCGAGTACAGTGCCTGAGTCGGGGGAGCGTGGCGGATGACGTGCATTTATTGCGGTAACCGGAATAACGACGAAGAATTGCGCTGCCGGCGTTGCGGGCGGAAGCCCGACGACACCCTCAACGGAGAGTTCGTCCTCCGCCGGGATGGCGCGCTGGCCGCCCAGTTGCAGCGCGTGTCGTCCGTCCAGGTGGCCGAGCGCGTGGCGCCCAACTTGGCCAACGCCCGGCAGCGGCGGCTGGCTTTCGACCAACCCGTATCTAACGTCATCCCCATCGAGCAGTTCGCGCCCCCGCCGCGTCCCCGCTCCAAGCCCGCGCCCAGAAAGCCCGCACAGCGACATCGCGTTCCGGAAGAACAGGGCACGCTGGACTTCCTGCCGCCGGCAGCCGACAAGCCGCGCACCCTGGGCACCACCGTCGAAGCCGTGATCTTCTGTGAAGATCCGGTGGCGTCGATGCTGCACCGCGCGGTCGCGGCCGCGCTGGATTGGAGCATGGTACTGATCGGCTACGGCCTGTTCCTCGGGGTCTTTAGCCTCTCCGGCGGCGAATTCGACCTGAATCCAACCAACCTGATGTTGTTCGGCGCCATGCTGCCGATCCTGACCTTCACCTACGGACTCCTCTGGGCCATCGCCGGGCGGGAGACTCCCGGCATGCAGTGGACCCACCTGCACCTGACCACCTTCGAAGGTTTCGAGCCGGACCGCAAGCAGCTCCTGACCCGGTTTCTGGGTTCCTGCCTCAGTCTGTCCACGGTGCTTGGCCTGCTGTGGCCCTTCGTCGACGAGGAGAACCTCGGTTGGCAGGACCACATGTCCCGCACCTTCCCGACGCCCGGCCTGAAATCCGACCGCTTCCTCCGGCGGTAGGTGGGGCAGGCTTTCAGACTGTAGCCGGCTATTGCCCGGTGATTCCCTAATGTCGTACCTGCTGCTTGTCCTGCTGCTCGCGCAGGATCAACCTACCTTCCGCAGCGGCGTCGCGCTGGTCCACGTAGACGCTGAAGTCAGCCAGGGCAACCGGATCGTCGCGGATCTGGGGAAGGAAAGCTTTCGAGTGGCCGAGAACGGAAAGCCGCAAACCATCCTGTACTTCGGCCACCAGGAGGAGCCCCTGGATGTGGTCCTGCTCTTTGACGCCCGCACCGAAATGCGCCCGGTAGTCCAGCGTGTCGCCGAGGCGGCGCACAAGGCACTGAGTGACCTTCAACCAGGCGACCGCGTCGCTGTAATGACTTTCGGCATTACCCGCGACTGCAAGACCGATCTGATCTCGGGTTTCACGAGTGACTTCGAAGTCGGCGAACGGAGTATCGGAAGCGCGCTCCAGCCTGCGTGGACCCGGACCAACGGTTGCTCGATACTGAGAGGCTTCCGCAGCGCGGCGCGGCATTTCCTGGACCAGCCGAACGGTCATCACCGGCGGGCCATCGTCATCATTACCGACGACAAAGGCGCTCCGTACCGGTCCGATGCCGTGCGCGATACCGTGCGCGATCTTTGGAATGCGGATGCGGTCGTGCTGTGCGTGATCGTCCACAGCGGCGCGGTTGTGATCTACATCGCTCCTCCCTATCGTGGAGCGCGCTACATCGCCGCGCAAACCGGCGGAGATACTCTGAATACCCCCGACGCCGCCGAGGGACTCCACGAGATGATCCATCGCCTGCGCTCGCGGTATAGCCTCTACTACGCCCTGCCGCCGGGCCGCGCCGGAGAGGAACGGAAGATACGGGTTCAGTTAGTCTCCAGCGCCGCCAGGCGCTATCCGCGAGCGGTCATTCGCGCCAGAACCGGGTACGTGGCGCCCTAAATGCTGAGCGGCTTGCCGCGGCACATCTCCCAATCGAACGCCACTCTGGAAACGAAAACCGAGGTGAACAGGTTGGTCACCAGCCCGATCGCCAGCGTGACGGCGAAACCCTTCACCGCCGGCGTGCCGAACAGAAACAGGAAGCCGCACGAAACCACCGTGGTCACGTGCGTATCCACCAGAGTGGCGAAGGCCTTCGAGAAGCCCGCCGCGATCGCCGCCACCGTCCCCTTGTCGGCGCGCAACTCTTCGCGAATGCGCTCGAAGATCAGCACGTTGCTGTCCACCGCCATCCCGATGGTCAGGATGACGCCCGCAATCCCGGGCAGTGTCAGCACCGCTCCGAAATAGGCCAGCGCCGCCATCAGCAGCACGCCGTTCAACAGCAGCGCCAGCGTGGCATTGGCGCCCGCGCGCTTGTAGTAGATCAGCATGGTGGCCACCACGGCCCCCAGTCCCACGGCGCCGGCGCGCATCCCGCTGCGGATCGAGTCCGCTCCGAGCGAAGGCTCGACGGTGCGCTCCTGCAAGACTTCTACGCCCGCCGGAAGCGCTCCGGCACGCAGGCTCACCGCCAGGTCCTCGGCCTCCTGCCGGTTGCGCGCGCCGCGGATCTGGCCCGAGTCGCGGATGACGTCCTCGATCTCCGGCACGCTGAGGATCTGGTCGTCCAGCACGATGGCGGCGCGCCGTCCGATGTTGGCCTGCGTGTAGCGTTCGAAGCGCTTGGCCGCGTCCTGGCTCAGTGAAAAGGTAGTCACCGGTTGCGATAAGTCCCCCATCGACACGCGGGCGTCGCGCAAGTCAGTGCCCTGGACCACCGGCGGCGTCTTCAAGAGATACCACGCGTGGTCCGCAGTCGCCTCGAGTTTCCTGCCCAACGGCAGCACGTCCCCGTGCTGCGCCACGGCCTCCTCCCGGCTGGCGTACGGGCCGCTTTCCACCGCGTACCACTCCAGCACCGAGCGCCGTTCGAGCAGCTTGCGGATGCGCGCCGGATCGCGCAGGTCCGGCACCTGCACCAGTAGTTCGTTGCCGCGGCTTCCGTACCGTTGAATCGCCGTTTCGGAGAGCCCGAAAGCATTGATGCGGCGCTCCAGCACGCGGCGAGTCTGTTCCACCACTTCCGGCTGCGTCGCATTCACCCGCAGGATGAAGCTCGAGCCGCCGCGCAAATCGAGGCCCAGGTGAATCGGCTGGCGGACAATTCCGAGGATGCACACCAGCACGATCGCCAGAATGAAGAGAGCTTGCTTCGTCAGGCGTCTCATTGCCGGCCTCCTCTCCACTGCTCCCACGCCACCACAATGGGGCTGGCGACGAAGATCGAGGAGTAAGTGCCCACCAGAATCCCGAACACCAGCGCGAACGAAAACCCGTTCAGCGCCGGGCCTCCCAGCCACAGAAGCGACAGAGCCGTGAGCAGCGTGAGCCCCGAGGTGAGGACCGTCCGGCTCAGCGTCTGGTTAATGCTCAGGTTCACCACCGCGCGAAGCGTCTCTCGGGGCATGCGCCGCCGGTTCTCGCGGATGCGGTCGAAGACCACGATGGTATCGTTCATCGAGTAGCCGATGAGGGTCAACAGCGCCGCCACCACGGTGAGCGAAATCTCCTTGTTGGCCAGCGAAAATACCCCGATTGTGATGAACGTGTCGTGCACCACCGCGATCACCGCCGCCGCGCCGTAGATCCAGCGGAAGCGCCACGCCAGGTACGCCAGCATGCCCGCCGATGCGCCGGCCGTGGCGAACGCGGCCTGCCGCCGGAGATCGGCGCCGATCTGCGGGCCGATCATCTCCAGGCTGCGGATGGAATACCCGCCGCCGGCCTGCGCCAGAATGTTCTCGATCTGTGGCACAGGCATTCCTGCCTGTGTTCCGAGCGGCGTCGAGATCAGCAGTTCATGCGAGCCCGCCAGGTCGTGAGCTTCCACCACCGAAACACCCGGCATCCGGGCCGCAAGCGACGCCCGAATGCGCGCGACCGGCGGAGTTTCGCTCCATCGGACATCCATCACCGCGCCGCCCTGGAAGTCAATGCCGTAACGCGGGCCGCCCTTGACGATCAGGCTGACCAGCCCCGCGACCGTTAGTAACAAGGAAGCGGCGATGAAAGGCCGCTTCCAGCCAAGAAAATCGAAACACGTATCCTTAAATAGTTCCATAGATAGCTTCTCCTTATTAAGTACTTTGCAAGTTGTATGTGTACTTAGGAGTAGCTTGGAGGAGGGCGCCGGTACAGCGGCTCGAACTCAAACAGACTAATGCCAAACTGTCCTTCGCGCCCGCCGCACGGCGCCACCCGCTGCCAACCCCGCGAAAACCGCGTGGATCGCAGTGCCGGCGCCTGGGTACCGAACGATGCGCGCACCAGCCGTGCCGATTGGCCGGCCTCGAGCGAAAGCGGACACGAAACCGGCGGGGTCGCGGACCAGCGCGTAGCCGCTTTGGCCGATTTCGCTGGATGGCCCGGCGCCAGCACCGCCAGGCCGAACGCCAGCGCCATCCAGAGCAGTGGGGACCGGCGGGTCACGGCTTGCGCTCCGGTTTCTTCTCGAGTAACTCCCGCAATCGCGCCAGGCGGCTGCGCAGCGACTGTTCCCGCCGCGACAACCAGAACAGGTACCCGAAAATCAGCACCCATCCGACGCCGTAAGCCCAAAACAGCCACGAAAGATTGGGGTCAGTCACACCGCCCCCGCATCGACTAACTCGTGTGTCCGCCGGGTCAGATCCTCCACTCCACGGTCCAATTCGCTGATCCCTGCGACAGCTGATGCCGCAATCCCTGCATCGCGAACTGCACATACG